>Ga0335396_10000495_pt1 | contig 53531 bp, 45 predicted proteins | sample FRY02_FD_205743 | JGI IMG/M metagenome (GOLD analysis project Ga0335396, IMG submission 205743) | Freshwater microbial communities from Lake Fryxell liftoff mats and glacier meltwater in Antarctica - FRY-02 (spades assembly) (version 2) | ecosystem: Environmental > Aquatic > Freshwater > Ice >...
CGATTTTCACCAGGAATTTCGATGGGAGTCGAGATAAATCGCACCGCGACAGATAAATCGCCCCACCTGCCTCTTTTGCCTGACGGGCAGCTCGTCAAGCCATGCAAAAAGGCCTTTCTAAGCTGACCCCAAAGTCTTCTGACCAGAATTCAGAGCCTTCTGAACGAAGCTCAGAGTCTTCTGCGATGACCTCAGAGTCTTCTGAAACGACCTCAGAGTCTTCTGAGACGACCTCAGAGTCTTCTGAAACGACCTCAGAGTCTTCTGAGACGACCTCAGAGTCTTCTGAGACGACCTCAGAGTCTTCTGAGACGACCTCAGAGTCTTCTGAGGCGACCTCAGAGTCTTCTGAGACGACCTCAGAGTCTTCTGAGATGACCTCAGAGTCTTCTGAGATGACCTCAGACGGCTATTTTTCGGGCTCATGCAGTGACGTGATCGTTCATTATCAATGGTTTAAGTCACTGATACCCCCCGCCGCAGGAAAGGGTCAGGGTCGATAGTTGAGAGCTTGGATGAAAATCCAGGCTCAAATTGTGAAGAACCCAGCAACCGAGATCCTCATTGCTGACATGACCGAGTGAGCTGAAATCAGCCGGGGAAACGGGTTGAGCGTGCAACAAGTGGACAAACAAGCATGCGGTCATGCAGTTGCCCCCTGTCCACGTTTGATGCGGTGGTGTCGCCGCAGTGGATGGCCGACCAACGGGCGATGAGCAGCCCCGCCCACGTCCGCCAGCAGCGGCGCAGGCTTGACGGAAAGCGTGCGCTGGGAATGGTTCCCGAGACGATGAAGACCTTTTTGAAGGAATCCGATGCACCCACACCATGATCAATCTGTCAGCCAGTTGCATCCTGACCCCGTTTTCTCTACCGTTTTAGCAGTGACTTCCCAAACAGTTCCCCGGTCATCGCCATTTTGGCAGTGACTTCCCAAACGTTTCCCCGGTCACTGCCATTTTAGCAGTGACTTCCCAAACAGTTTCCCGGTCATTGCCATTTTGGCAGTGACTTCCCAAACGTTTCCCCGGTCACTGCCATTTTAGCAGTGACTTCCCAAACAGTTTCCCGGTCATTGCGATTTTGGCGGTAACTTCCCAGACATCTCCCCGGTCATCGCCATTTTGGCGGTGGCTTCCCAGACGCATCATAGAGGGACAGACACTTTATTTTACATCGTTTTCCGGACCGGAATGGCCCTGGACGTGGAGCGGAGACGGGGTGTGAGGGGGTCTGACGGTTCTGGTTTGATGAAACGAGAAACAATTCAACCAACTGGCGGAGCGAGATCGTGAATAACTCGGAAAATGGGTAACATAGTCCGTGGACTGACGATCCTCATTTGTTCATTCTGTCCACCTTGAACAAGTACTCACTAAAAACCCTCGGAGGTCGGATCAGAGAGAAACGAAAGGCCCTTGATTGGACTCAAGAGGACCTAGCGGATCAGGCTGAAATTGATCGGTCCTACATTGGTGGTGTCGAGCGTGGTGAGCGCAACCTCTCGTTCACCGTGCTTTGCCAAATCTGCTCCGCTCTGGGGTGTGATGTGGCGGAACTCACCAAAGGGCTCCCTCCAATTTCAAAGTTATGAAGTGGCTACGAAGTATCGTTCTTTTCGATAAAGGTGGAGTAATCCAATCTGATGATTGGAAAGCTATCCATGAGAGCTTCGTTCGGTCGATTCAGAGCATCGACAATCCGCTTGGTTCTGGATCGCTCAAGATACGAAAGATCGACTTCTATATAGGACGGGATGGCAAGAAGAAGTCGCGCCGGAATGGCGTGGTCTATTTGCGAAAGCGTTTTCTCGAACACATCGTCGCCACCGAAAAGTGGACTCAAGAATCTCAAGTCCTGGTGAATAAAAAAGTCGAAGTTGAGGTCGAGCAAGAAAAGAAGAATAAAACTCTAAAAAAGCTCACTCTCTACCCCAGTGGAGAGGAGCATGAGGAGGCGAAGGGAGCAAAATTTGGAGACTTTGATTTTCTCACTACCGGCCCCGGCGGACATAAGGTTGCAATCGAGTGGGAAACTGGAAATGTGTCTTCCTCTCATCGCGCCCTGAATAAACTCTGCATCTGCCTCGAAAAGGGCATCATCTCCGCCGGAGTCCTTATTGTACCTAGCCGGGAGCTTTACACCCACATCACAGACCGAATTGGTAACATTTTCGAGCTGAATCCCTACCTTTCCTTCTGGCAGAGGGTGGGAGACACGGTCACTAAAGGGTTGCTTGTCGTTGCGGTTGTTGAACACGACGAACTGACAACTGACGTAAACCTTCCTTATCTCAAGGTCGGTTTGGACGGCAACGCCGACAAGGCCTAGATACCGACAAGTAGCGGTGATTCATCCTGGTCCTTTGGCTCGCAAACGTGGCCGTCACCATTCACTCGGTATTCTTTTGGCAATGGTTTTCCGTGGGACTTTCTGCGCTTCAAATCGGCCTGGGTAAACAGGATGTTTTTGTTGGCGTGGAGTTCTTCGAGATACTCTTGGTCATCCTCCAAGCGGTCAAACCTGGCGACTATATCTGAACATTCCAATTCCATCCCTACCCACCTTCGGCCTAGCAATTCCGCTGCCGCGTAAGTGGTGCCAGATCCCCCAAAAGGATCTAAAACTAGCGATCCTGGGTCACTGGCAACGGTTAAAATCCTATCCATGAGTTTCAAAGAAAGCGCGTTGGCTTCCCTGCGTTTATATCGGTTGTGACGAACGGGAGGGATGTCCGTCCAGACATCCGAAAGGTTTACACCCTTGGGATTCATCTTGTCCTTGTATCCACCGTAATCGCGAAGCTCTCCCCCACAGTGCCGACAGCATGGCGTCGGAATTCGGTCAGGATGGAATATCCCTGGTTTCTTTCCTTTGATGAAATACAAAAGCGAGTAGTGAGATGGGTAAAGCCGTCCTTGAATTGGAAGCGAGTATTTCAGATCAACACTGATCCAGTTACGAAAAGTGAGTTTCTCTCCGGTGTAGGCTCCAAGCGGGAGGTTCCACTTTGGGAGATTCCAAAGAAACAAGGCACCCCCGGGTTTCAAAGTGCGGATCATCTCATCGATCCACGCCTTGCACCATTCGAGGTATTTCTCTTCTGCAATGTTATCGTTGATCTTGGATTTGTAGAGTTTGGAAAGGTTAAAAGGTGGGTCTGCAAAGGCCAAATCGACGGAATCCGCCTCAAGTTTACGCATGACCTCAATGCAATCCTCTTGAAAAAGCCGCCCGAGAGGAGTTTCTAAAATGGGTATCATAGTCATCATATTTCGCATCCAATTTGAAAGCTGGCAAGCTCATTCTTCGTATTTCCATCCAACCTCCCAACCCCCCCACCTCGTCGGCCAGCAGATTGAAAGCGCCATCGCCACACCATGAACCTCCCGCCCCACACCATCCTCGACACCGCCGACGTTGCCGCCCTCATCGGCACCGACCGACCGCCGCCGCGACTCGATCCGGCGGCTTTTTTGCGCCCACCAGCTCCTATTAAATAAGCGCACCAGAAAAAAGAATGCAGACAATAGACCCTCAGCCGAAAAGCTGGGGGTCTATTGCGTCAATAGCACCACGCCAGCGAAAGCGGCACCAATGAAAGCGCCCAGGGCGAGGAGAGAATAAAGTGCCTGCCCCTCTATTGGGTTTCACCCATCTTCGACTAGCCCTCCCACCCCTCGCCGAGCAAGCCGCCAGCGTGGAACGGGTGGAGGCACTGATGGAGCATTACCGGTCGCTGGCCGCCGAGATCGCGCACACCCGCACCCACGCCGCCCACCTCCTCCAAGCCGTCCTCAAAGAAGCCTTCGCCCCCGCCTCATGAAGTGGGAGGATTTCAACCGCTGGTTCAATCGCGGCAGCAAATAAAGTGTCCTTCCCTTTACACGCGTCCTGAGTTGTTCCTCCCTTTCATCACCGTGAGCCTTGAGACGATGAAGATCGTGAAGGGATTGCCGGTGCTTACTCTCGTCTGATTCACGATCAACGAATCAACCCTGCCTCCCTGAACTTCACCATCAGCGCCGCCTGCCGTTCGCCCATCTTGTCCTTCTTGCTGATGTTCAGCCGCAACGGCATGAGTTCCAGATTGGCGATGACTTTATCCAAGGCGGGGACGACGGCGAAGGGGATGATGTGATCGACGGATAACTGATCCCCAGCATACGGCCCGAGCGTGATGGTGGGAGCTTGGCCGCGCCGCATGTCGTGCAGGCCTGCCGGGGTGAGGCAGCCCAGGCGCTCCGCAATCGTGAGATTCCGCAGCATGGCCGCAAGGGTGAGCTGCGCGGCAGCACCCGTCATGCCCGTGAGTGCCACCGCCTGCGCGGCGACTTGAGCGGGATCGAAACCCGCCAGCCGCGCCTCCGCCAACTGCGCCACATACTTTTGCACCCGCGGATTCGCCCCGCGCACGGCGAGTGTGGCCAGCTTCGCCGGATCAATCAGACCCGCGATGCGCTGGGGCGGCGTCTGCGGCGGTGCCGCCTGCGCGAAGGCGGCGAGCAGGCAGGAAACGAGGAGGAGACGAAGCAGTGAAGAGAACGGCACCTGAGCTTATGCGCGGCCACGGTGGAATGCGCCATAGCAAAGACTGGGCAGGGAAGCGGGGTCAGTGTGCAACTGCTTGACAAAATACAATAAATCTATGCGTTCTGAAATTTGTCAGCCAGTTGCCTGACCCATATTTTCCAGCCGCAGCGCGGCCTCCGCCACGCTGCGCTCCATCGCCGTCTGCACCGCGTTCATTTGGGACGGCGTGATGCGCCCCGCCCCTTGCAGGCGCGTGCTCAGTGTTTCGCCCGGCTCATCCTCGCCCAGCAGATACCACGCCATCTCGCGGGCAGGCGGATCACCATTTCCACAACATCGTCAACACGATCGAATGGTTGTTTCCCGAGGATAAACTTCGCGCGAGGGAGTCGCTGCGGTTTGTGGGCTACTTGATGCTGGATGCGCTGGTGGGGAACACGGATCGCCACCATGAGAACTGGGGAGTGGTGCTGAAGCCGACGCTGGTCCCAGCGTTGGAGGAGGGGGCGGAGTCGCAGGTGCGGTTTCACTTGAGCCTCGCGCCGACCTTTGATCACGGATCGTCTCTGGGGCGTGAACTGCTGGAGGACCGCGCCCGGCAGATACTCGCTGATCCGCAGGGGATGAGCCGCTACTTCCGCAAGGCCACGGGGGGAATCTTTGAGAATGAACTGGCAAATAAAGGTCTATCGCCGCTCGCCTTGGTGGAGTTGATCGCAGCCAGCTATCCCGAGCTGGTAAGGCCTTGGAGGAACCGTATCGAGGTCCTGCCAGAGGACTTCGCAGAACCCTTGCTGGTGGGTGTGCCGACCTCCTGCATGTCGGAGGCCAGTCGGGAGTTCGTTCTGGGGTTTCTTTCCGAATCCCGTAAAATCATCGCATCTATTCTATGAGAAGCCTATTCCTGGCCTGGCAGGCCCCCAAAGACAGCCATCGTAGCCGCGCCTGGTTTCCTATTGGGCGCTTGGATGCCGAATCTTCCGATTCTGAGGTGACTTCGTGCCGGTTTCGCTACACAGGTGGTGCTAAGAGAGCCCATGAGGAGGTGGGTTTTGAGCCGCTGGTTTCGTTCCCCAAATTTGGCGAGGACTACCACTCGGAGAAACTCTTCCCGCTGTTCCATAACCGTGTGCTGTCATCCAAGCGGGCGGACTTCCCTGAATACATCGACTGGCTTGGTCTCAGCAGAGAGCAGGCGGATCCGATCTCGATTCTCGCAGTGTCCGGTGGCATGAGGGTCACGGACAACCTGCAAACCTTTCCCAAGCTCGAAACAGGCGCAGACGGAAGTTTCCAGATGCGGTTCTTTGCGCATGGCCTCCGGCACCTGCCGGAAGTCTCCCGCGAAAGGGCGGGGAAGCTCACACCCGGCGAAAAACTGCGTGTGATGATCGAGGTGAATAACCCTGCCACTAGGCTCGCTGTCACGCTGCACACCGAAGACTACATCATGGTGGGCTGGGCACCGCGTTATTTGGTGGACGATCTGATCACCTGTATTCCAAGGGCTCCAGAGATTGAGGCCACAGTTGTGAAGGTGAATCATCGCCACGCGCCGCTGAATCAGTCCATCTTGGTCGAGTATTCGGGCAAAGCGCCCCAAAACCACGCTCTCATGTCCACACCGGATTTCACGCCACTCATCGGTTAGCGCATGGGAACGCCATGAACGAAGCCGAAACGCGCGCCGAGCACATCGACCCCGCCCTCAAGGCGGCGGGATGGGGCGTGGTCGAGGGCAGCCGCATCCGGCGGGAGTATCCGATCACGCCGGGGCGGATCAAGGGGCACGGCAAGCGCGGCAAGTCGCTGATGGCTGATTACGTGCTGGAATACCGCAACACCAAGCTGGCGGTGAATGAGGCGAAGGCCTGGGACCTGCCGCTGACGGAGGGCGTTGGGCAGGCGAAGCTGTATGCGGGCAAGCTGGCCGTGCGCCACGCCTACTCGACGAACGGGAAGGGGATCTACGGCATCGACATGCACACGGGCAAGGAAGGCGAGATCGACCGCTACCCGACGCCGGAGGAACTGTGGGCGCTGACGTTTGCCCAAGAGGATGTGTGGCGGGACCTCTTTGCTGCGGTGGCCTATGAGGACAAAGGCGGCTCGCATCCCGGGCGCTACTATCAAGACACGTCCATCGAGTGTGTGCTGAAGGCCATCGCCGCAAAGCGCGACCGCATCCTGCTGACGCTGGCGACGGGCACGGGGAAGACCTTCATCGCCTTCCAGATCGCGTGGAAGCTGTTTCAAGCGCGCTGGAATCTCAGCGGGGAGCCGACACGCAGACCGCGCATTCTCTTCCTCGCGGATCGGAACATTTTGGCCAACCAGGCGTACAACGCGTTCTCCGCCTTCGAGGACTCGAATCCGGGATCGCTGGTGCGCATCAAGCCGGACGACATCCGCAAGAAGGGCAAGGTGCCGAAGAACGGCAGCGTGTTCTTCACGATCTTCCAGACGTTTTTGTCAGGGCCAGGAGAGACCGCCTACTTCGGTGAGTATCCGCCGGACTTCTTCGACTTCATCGTCATCGACGAGTGCCATCGCGGTGGCGCGAACGATGAGAGCACCTGGCGTGACATCTTGAACTACTTTGCGCCCGCCGTGCAGCTCGGCCTGACGGCCACACCGAAGCGGAAGGACAACGTGGACACCTACGCCTACTTCGGCGAGCCGGTGTTTGTCTATTCACTCAAGGACGGCATCAACGACGGCTTTCTGACGCCCTTCCGCGTGAAGCAGATCAGCACGACGCTGGACGAGTATGTGTGGACGCCGGATGACACGGTGATGGAAGGCGAAGTGGAAGCGGGCAAGCGCTACGGCGAAGGCGACTTCAATAAAAAGATCGAGATCAGGGAGCGCGAGCGCAAACGCGTGCAGATCTTCATGTCCCAAATCGACCAGCGGGAGAAGACGCTGGTCTTCTGCGCGAGTCAGGAGCATGCGCTGCTGGTGCGGGACTTCATCAACCAGACGAAGACCAGCACGGACCCGAACTACTGCCAGCGCGTGACCGCGAACGACGGAGAGATCGGCGAGCAGCACTTGCGGGAGTTTCAGGACAACGAGAAAAGCATCCCGACGATCCTCACGACGTCGCAGAAGCTCAGCACCGGCGTGGATGCGCGGAACATCCGCAACATCGTGCTGATGCGCCCGATCAAGTCGATGATCGAGTTTAAGCAGATCATCGGGCGCGGCACGCGTCTCTTTGACGGGAAGGACTACTTCACGATCTACGACTTCGTGAAGGCGCACCATCATTTCAGCGATCCCGAGTGGGACGGCGAGCCGATTGATCCCGAGACCTGCACGAAGTGCGGGCAGTATCCCTGCGTGTGTGAAGTCCCGCCGCCAAAGCCGTGCGAGACATGCGGGCAAGCGCCCTGCGTCTGCCCCTGTGAGAAGTGCGGTCAGCATCCCTGCGTGTGCCCGAAGAAGAAGGCGAAGATCAAACTGGCGGACGGCAAAGCGCGCACGATCCAGCACATGATGATGACGACCTTCTGGCATACCGACGGCACGCCGATGAGCGCGCAGCAGTTCATGGAGATGCTGTTCGGCAAGCTGCCGCAGTTCTTCCAGAACGAGGAGGAACTGCGCGCCTTGTGGAGCCAGCCGGACACGCGCAAGAAGCTGCTCGATGGACTGGCGGAACACGGCTTTGGCAAAACGCAGCTCACGGAGATGCAGAAGGTCATCGACGCGGAGAACAGCGACCTCTTTGACGTGCTGGCCCACGTGGCCTACGCCATGCCGCCACTGACGCGCGAGCAACGTGCGGCGAAGGCCAAGGTGGAAATCAGCACGCACTTCAACAGCAAGCAGCAGGTGTTCCTCGACTTCGTGCTCTCGCATTACGTGAGCGAAGGCGTGGAAGAACTCGACAAGGAGAAGCTGTCACCGCTGCTCAAGCTCAAGTATCACAACTCGCTCTCCGATGCCATGGCCGACCTCGGCGGGGATGTTGGCACCGCGTTTGAAGGCTTTCAGAAGTATCTGTATCAGGACGTGGCGTGAGTGGCAGCGAGGCGGATGACGAAGCGTTTCTTGCACCCGGCCCGTTTCTTGCTTCCCTCGGTCGCTCAACTCCCCAACACCCCCTAAAGATGCCCGTAGCCACTCCTGCCCAATACCGTGCCATGCTCGATGCCGCCCAAAAGGGCGGTTATGCTTATCCTGCGATCAACGTCACCTCCCTGCCGACCATCAATGGCGCGCTGAAGGCCTTCGCGGAGTCGAAGTCGGACGGGATCATCCAGGTTTCCACTGGCGGCGGTGAGTTTGCTTCTGGTACGGCGGTCAAGGACATGGCGCTGGGTGCGATCGTGCTCGCCGAGGCGGTTCACATCCTGGCGGAACGCTACAACATCCTCGTGGCTTTGCACACGGACCACTGCCACCCGAAGAACGTGGAGAAGTTCCTCAAGCCGCTGCTGGCCGCCACCAAGGCACGTCGCGAAGCCGGCAAGGGCAACCTGTTCAACAGCCACATGTTCGACGGCTCTGAGCTGCCGCTGGAAGAGAACATGAAGATCTCCAAAGAGCTGCTGCAAGAGTGCGCGGCGCTGGACATCATCCTCGAAATCGAAGCGGGCGTGGTCGGTGGTGAAGAAGACGGCCACGACACCAGCGGTGTGTCCAATGACAAGCTCTACACAACCCCGGAAGACATGGTCACGGTGTATGAAACGCTCAACGGCATCGGCCGCTTCATGTTCGCCGCCACCTTTGGCAACGTACATGGCAGCTACAAGCCCGGCGCAGTCAAACTCAAGCCCACGATCCTGAAGGACGGCCAGGCTGCTGTCACCGCCAAGCACGGCGCGGCAGCGGAGATGGACCTCGTCTTCCACGGCGGTAGCGGTACCCCGATCGAGGAACTCCGCGAGACGCTGGACTACGGCGTCATCAAGATGAACATCGACACGGACACGCAGTATGCCTTCACGCGGCCCATCGCCGATCACATGCTGAAGAACTACTCCGGCGTGCTGAAAATCGACGGCGAGATCGGCGACAAGAAAGCCTATGACCCACGCGGCTACCTCAAGAAGGGCGAGCAGAGCCTCTGCGACCGCATGAAGGAAGCCTGCAGCGACCTGCGCAGCACTGGCCAGACCATTTTTGGCACGGTGTAGTAGCCACGCAGCGAAAATGCAAATGACTTAAAGGGCAGCGCCACGGTGCTGCCCTTTTTTGGGTTCAATCGCCCCGCAGATCGGATAAGGAGTGGCGACGAGTCGTCGCCGCTCCATGGCTTTGCCGGATGCCGAGCTTACTGCGCGGCGAGGGCGGCGGCGGCTTTCGCCTTGGCAATCACAGCCTTTTTCAGAATCTCCTCGGTGCTGGGGAGGCTGGCGAGGACATCGGCGGGGATGAAGCCGTCGCCGACGAGCTTGGTGAGGCACTTTTTGCGCTCGTCGAGCGCCTTATCAGGGCTGCGCTCCTTACTGAAACGGGATTTGGCGGCGGCGCTGCGGTCCTTGAGCGCGGAGTAGATGTCGCCACCAAGGAGGGAAGAGATGTCCACCTTGATCTTTTCGCGGCCGGCCTCGGCTTCGTTGATTTCGTCGCCGTTGATCGGTCCGGCCTGATACTTGGGGAACATGATGGCGACTTCGGGGCAGACGCGGGAGCAGGCGGGGCAGTTGGTCTTGCAGTTGTCGTTGTTCTGCACCTGGATCTTGTTGTCGTCGCTGACGCCATAGACATCGAAGAGGCAGAAGCTGAGGCACTGCATGCAGTTGGTGCAGCGGTCGTAGTCGATGACGGGGAACCAGGGTTTCCACACACCGGGTTCGTTCATGGTCTTGCCGCCGCGTGATTTGTCCACGAGGGCGATGATGGCGTCGGGTTCGAGGCCGGTGATGTCGCGGGTGTCGATGGTGACGAGGCCGCTGGCGTCTTCCAAGGCGGGGGCTTTGCCCTCAAAAACGCCGAGCACGAGCAGGCTGCGGTCATCATGCGGCATGGCGCTGGCACCGTGGCCGCTGCGGGTGACGGTGTAGCCTTTGTCGAGCAGGGCCATCATCACTTTGGCACGGGATTCCGCAGGGAGCTGGATGCTGCCGCTGCCTTCATAGAGGACGACGCGGAGGGGGCGGTGGGTGTGGGTGATCATAGGAGAGAATGACGAATGAAGAATTCCGAATGACGAACGATAGAATCAGCCTTCGGCTTTGAGTAAAGCGTCGGCGATTTCTTGCGCGGTCTGGGTGCGCATGTTGTGAATTGCGGCGTCCTCGGGGAGGGGAAACCCGGCTTGCTGGAACAAGCCTTTCACGGCACGCGGGTAACAGGCGGCGATGCGCAGATTGCCACAACCGGCGATGGCCTGAAGGCGTGGATCGCGATGCGCGGCCATCTCGCAGAGGTCGGAGACGGTTTCAAAGCTGGCGGACGAGTCGCAGAGCTTTTGCAGGACGTCGTTTTTGACGCCAGTGGGCACGACCTGGGCGTAGGCGCAGCGGCAGTAAAGGATGGTGGCAGGGGAACTCAAAGTGGGCGCGTGGGGCTGACGCGGCCAATTTGGGCCGGGCAGGGGAAATGCGCAACCACCGGGCCAGGAACGAATGACAAAATCCGCCTGACGCGGGGACTCGCGTCAGGTCGTGGTCTTGCGCTCGGTGTTGAGGCCCATCTTGCGGTAGAGCGTGGCGATGCTGACGCCGAGCATGCTGGCGGTCTTTTCGCGGGAGTCGCTGTTGTACTTGAGCGTCTCCTGGATGAAGATGTGCTCCTGGCCCTTGATGAAGCTGTCGAGGGTGGAGCCGATGGGCAGCTTGGTGATGCCCTCGCTGGAGGACGGGGTGGGAACCTCGATAGCCTGAGTGACCTTGGCGGGCAGGTCGGAGGGCTTGATGCGGTCGTTTTCCGCAAAGGCGCAGGCACGCTCGATGGCGTTGCGCAGCTCAGAGACGTTGCCTGGCCAGGTGTACTTTTCGAGGAACTCGATGGCGTTGGCGTCGATAGTCTTGACCTTGGCGTCGGTGCGTTCGGCAAGGTCTTTGAGGAAATGCTCGACGAGGGGCTTCACATCCTCACGGCGTGAGCGCAGCGGGGGGATCTTCAGCGGGACGACGGAGAGTTTGTAGTAGAGGTCTTCGCGGAACTTGCCGGCCTTCACGGCGTCTTCGAGCGAGACGGTACTGGAGACGATGAGGCGGAAATCAGCGCCGCCGCTGCCGTTGCCCCAGCCTTTTTTCGACTGCGCCTCGTCGAGGAAGGTGTTCAACTGGGCCTGAATGCGAGCGGGGAGCTGGTTGATCTCAGCGAGGTGGATGGAGCCACCCGCGCCACGGTTGAAAATGGCGGTTTGGCCGAAGAGCTCAATCTCAAGTGCGGCTTCCGGCATGGCGCTGCACTGGAGTTCTTTAAAGGAGGCCCCGCTACGGCGGCTGGCCTCATGCAGGGCGCGGGCGACCATGTGCTTGCCCACGCCGAACTCGCCTTCGAGCAGCACTGGGCTGTCGTTGTTGGCGACGCGGCGGACGATGTCAAAGATGCGCTGCAACGCGTCGCTGTGGCCGATGAGCTTGGAGGCTGAGGAGGAGCGCAACACCGCGCTGGGGATTTCGGCGGCTGTAGGGAGGGCGGTACCGTTGCGCTGGAGCGCCTGATTCACGGTTTTGATGAGATCCCCCAGATCGAAGGGTTTCGTGAGATAGTCGAACGCCCCGAGCCGCATGGCTTCGACGGCGGTCTCGACGCTGCCGTGGCCGGTGACCATGATGACAGCGGTGTTGGGGAACTGCTCCCGACACATGCTGACGAGATCAAGGCCGTTCACGTCGCCGATGCGCAAATCCACGATGACTAGGTCAGGCTGGTGGGTGCGGATGGCGGCGATACCGTCGATGCCAGTGGTGGAACCAAACACTTGATGACCCGCAGCTTTGCAAAGCTTGGTCATGAGTTCGAGAATAGCGACTTCGTCGTCTATGATTACTAGTTTAGCCATATTGATTCGGTTAAATGAGAGGCAGGATTGATTGTTAGGTAAGCTAAACGACTCGCAGGATTGCGTCAATCTTGTATTCTCAAAAAAGAGAATACCCCGTCGCTGCTGTGCTTTTGTGACGTCAACGCTTCTGCATCGCCTCACGCAAGTGCTCCCAGGCACGGCGAAAATCCTGCTGCATGATGTAAATCGAGGCGATTTCCTGGCGGATGTATGGCGGGGCGTTTGGCAGGGCGGCGACTTTTTCCAGCGTGCGCAGGGATCCATTGAGGTCGCCCTGGGTTTTCTGCGCTTGGAATAGATCGATGCCCCGCCTCGCATCCGCCGGATTGTATAGCATGGCGCGTTCCAGCGCCGGGATGTCGGTGCTGGTTCCTGGCGCGGTGCGCGGGACAGAGGGCAGGTAGGGGACAATGATCTGGCAGGCCCGCTGAAACTCGGAGTTTTTGGCGTAGTGCTCGGCCAGAAGCCGCCAACCTTCATCCCGCCACTTGGCATTGGTTTCCAATGCCGTGATGAGCGCCGTTTGGTTGCCGTATTGATGCCAGATCTGGAACAGCCGCTCGCGCTGGACGGACTCAAGGTTCCGAAGGTCGGGATTCTCTGTCAGCAGGCTGCGCAGACACATGTCGAACTCCACGCGCGTCCGCACTCCCTCCAGAAAGTCCATTTTCAAATCGGCGGTGGAGGCGAGACTCCACAGGGTGGCGCGCAATCCCGGATGCCTCTCGGCATGATTGAGCATCATGCGGTAGTAGCCGTAGATACCAGGGCCGAAGGCCGAGTTGCGTTGGAGAAACTCCCGCCAGCCGATGCCGGAATACTGCGAGTCGTAATCCAGCCAGTACACCCCTTCCGTGTAGCATAGGGCTGCGTAATGCGGCTCCAGCACACGGGAGCGTGAAAAGTCGAGCAGGGCATCGTTGTAAGGGTGGCCGAGCCGGAGGCGGATGCGCGCCCTTTCGTAATAGAGAACAAAGTCCATGGGGCACAGCCTGATGGCCTCGTTGACTAACGTCAGCGCATCAGCGGTGGAGCCGGTGCTCGCCATCTTGCTGGCTTTCGCGCGCAGAGCTTGGGCGGCGCTTTTTCCTGGTAACACGGGATTTCCCTGCGACACGCTGAACCAGGCGGCTCCAAGTAGGAGTACGGCCAGTCCGGCGACTCGAAAAGTCAGGCGCGTCCCCCAGCCGGAGGGCAGGCTCAGGCGGCGGGGCCGGATGGCGATGCCCGCGAGCAAGGCCATGAAAAACGCATAGCCCATTTCATGGTTGGGTACATCGACCAGCCCGTGCAGGGCACCCATGCCGAAGGCGATGGCGGCCGTGTTGCGCAGCCTGCGGTCACGCATGCTGGAGCGGTTCTTGTTCTTCTTGCCAAACCAAGGGCCGGTGGTTTGAAACAGCCACACCAGCAGCAGCACGCCAGGAACCATCGTTAGCAGCCCCCCCTCTGACAGAAGCCAGAGTAAGTCACTCTCGGGGTGCAGGAATCGATTCCTTGGCTCGTGGTAGGTGGTCAGTAGAGGATAGACAGTCTCAAAATTTCCCAGTCCGACCCCCAGCCAGGGAGACTGCGCCGTCATTCCCAGGGTTTCGACGAACAGAACACCCCGTCCGCCTATGCTGGCCGCGTCACTGATTGAACTGGAATTCAGCCGCGCGCTGAGGTCGCCGCCGGACATCACCAGCAGGGTGGCGATGATGAAAATCAGCGACGCCGTCACCGCCATTTTTTGGAAAAAACCCTTTCGCATGGCAGCGGTGCCAAACCAGGTCGTCAGGCCGATGAAGAGCAGGATGATGCCCGCTCTGGAGGTGTTCATCAAGATACAGCTCAAAGGGGCGAGCGCACCCACCAGAAACAGCATCCACGTCCGCGCCTTCCGCCGGTGCGCGTCATAGGCCGCCGCCGCGCATAGGACCACGGTCATGGCGGCGATGCTGCTGATGTGGTTGCGATTGGCAAACGGGCCGAACGCCTCGCCCCAGACAGCATAATTGCGCGGCCACCAGGAGATCTGCACCCACTTCCATTCCTCCATGATAGAAAGCACGCATAGCAGCACGCCGCCCAGCGCCAGGGTTTGCAGCATGGAACGACGTTGCTCGCTGGAAAAACCGCGTGTCAGGCACCATGCCAGCCAGGCCAGCAAGGTGGCAAACAGCAGCCATGTCTCCGCAGTCACCCATGCCTGGGGGGTCAAGGTGCTGGAGAGTGCGATCTCCCAGACCTGGGTGAGCTGCAGCCGCCAGTCAGGCACATGCAGCCAGTCGGCCGGAAGATACGTCAGGAGCGGTGCCAGCAGGACCCCAAGCAGGCAGAGTGCAGGCAGCAGGGGCAGTTTGCGCTGCGGGGAAAACACGATCAGCGCGAGGGCCATCAGGACAGCCCCCAACGCTTTGGACCAGGTCTCACGACCTGCGCCGAAGAGGCAGGTTAACACCGGGATCGCCGCAAAGACATAGCCTTGCCAGGCCGGTCCCGCGATCTCATAGCTGCCTTCTTCTTGGCCGGGGCTGTCATCATCAGACTCAGCTTCGCTAGGCGCATCCGCCGGAGCGCTGGCCTGCAATGCGGCGGACTCATCCTCCGTGTCGTCGCCGACGAGGCGTGGGGAATGGCTTGGCGGGATGGGATCAGGATTGGGTTTCATGCCGTGCAGCGGGGCGGAAGGGCTGGGGCAGGGGCGTTCTGTTCGATGCAGGCGGGCAGCATGCTCCATTTTTCCAGGCAACGTTCAAGGACTGGAACCAGCACGTCGAGACGGAGTTGCCACTCGATGGGATCGATGGCGTCTTTGGGATGGTACAAAGTGCAGCTCAGCCCACTCGCTAGCTTGAGGGATTCACTCACGCAGTCAGGGTCTGGTCTTAAACTCAGACCCATGCGCTCCAATCCATGGCGAAACAGCGTGGTGAACCCCGCCAGATCCTCGCAGCGCTCCACCTCAAAATCCAGCACCCTCCCGTAGGCACGGAAGTACTCCCGCTGGCGGCGGCGTTCGATGGCCTCGCTGATCTGCCCGCGAAAGTTCGTCCAGCTTCGCACATAGCCCAGATAACGCGCGGCCCCGAGTGCCAGCAGAAACAAACACGCCCCCACCACCGGTATCGTGAAGCCACGGTTCATCAAGATGCTCAGGCCCACGAGGCTCAGCGCCAGACAGACCGAATACATCGCCGCCAGCGCACGCCCCTTGCTGTAGCCCAGCAGGATCAGCCGGTGGTGGATGTGCTCCGCGTCCGCGCTGAAAATAGGCACCCCGCGGATGCCGCGCCGGATGATCGCGAACAGCGTGTCTAGAATCGGCACGCCCAGCGCGATGATGACCACCAGCAGTGCCCCGATCACCGATCCTTTGTTCGAGGTGAACAGCGACACCGAGGCGATGAAAAAGCCGATCAAGTACGCCCCGCCATCACCCAGGAAAATCTTCGCCGGCGGCAGATTGAAGATCAAAAAGCCCGCCAGCGCACCCGCCATTGACAGGGACACCACCACCACATCCGGCTGGCCGCCGTAGTAGCCGATGAAGGCCAGCGTTAGGCTCAAAAACAGGCCGAAGCCGCCCGCCAGCCCGTCCATGCCATCGATCAGGTTCACGATGTTCGGGACGCCCACCAGCCACAGCACTGTCAGTGGCAGGCTCCACCACCCGAGCACGAGGGCACCTTCGCCAAACGGGTTGCTCAGCATGTCGATCGAGACTCCCAGCGCATACAGCACCAGGGCGGTGCCGATCTGGCCCACCAGCTTCACCTTGGCCCCCAGTGGCTTCAAATCGTCCGCAAAACCCACGCTGAACATCAGCGCGTTACAGATCGCCACCGGTAGCCAGCGGGTCCAGCCCAGCCCGCCGATGTAGCCCGCCACCAGGCAGGCCAGGCTCACCGCCAGAAAGATCGGCGCTCCGCCCAGCCGTGGCACCGCCTTGGCATGCAGTTTCCGCCGGTCATCCGGCTCATCCAGGCCGATCTGCCCGCTGTTGCGTAGAATCCACCACGCCCCCAGCGCCGCCACCAGCAGCGCCCCGCCAAAATAGCCGCCCATCTCCACCCATGAGACATGTCGGGGCGACCAGGGTCCCATGGGCGTCTCGGCGAGGATCAGGTGGGTCATGCGTGCGTGGTGATCAGGGGTGAATCTCGCTGAGCATAGACGTTGCGAATCAAGGATCAAGACCGCAGCGCGGAAGAACTCGTGACTTGCATCTTGCCACATCGCATCTTGCACTTTCTTCCCGCCGCTTTCACCATCGCCGATGCTCGCAGACACCATCGCCGCCATCTCCACCGCTCTCGGCGAAGCTGCGATCAGTGTCGTCCGCATGTCCGGCCCGCAGGCCGTGCAGATCGCCGCCCAGGCCTTCAGGCTGCCTGCTAAACTCACCCCGCGCTTCGCCCATCTCGTCCATGCCGTGGATGCGGACGGTATATCGTTCGATCACGGCCTGCTGCTTCATTTCCAATCACCCGCCAGCTACACCGGCGAGGACGTCATCGAATTCCACGGCCATGGCGGCGTCCTCGTCACCCAGCGCGTGCTCGATCGTCTGCTCGCCTGCGGGGCGCGGGCCGCTGATCCCGGCGAGTTCACCCAGCGTGCCTTCCTCAATGGCAAAATGGACCTCACCCAGGCCGAAGCCGTCATGGATCTCATTCATGCGCAGAGCACCCTCGCCCTCCGCGCCGCCAATGAGCAGCTCGGCGGTGCCATCGGTCGTGAAGCCGCCGCCATGCAGCAGGAGATCATCCCCGTGCTCGCCCACATCGAGGCATTCATTGATTTCCCGGACGAAGACATCTCTCCCGAAACTGGTGCCGCCCTGCTGCTGCGACTCGACGCCGTGCTTGAACGCGCGCAAAAACTCATCGCCACCTCCGAGCAGGGCCGCATCCTCCGTCACGGTGCCCGCACCGTCATCTTCGGCTCCCCCAATGTGGGCAAAAGCAGCCTGCTCAATGCCCTCCTCGGTTTCGAGCGTGCCATCGTTAGCCCCACCGCCGGCACCACGCGTGACACCATTGAGGAAATCATCCAGGTCCACGGCATCCCCCTCCGCCTCGTGGACACCGCCGGCCTGCGTGACTCCACGGATGCAATCGAGCGCGTCGGCATTCAGCGCACCGAGCGCGAACTCGACCGCGCCGACCTCGTCATCGAAGTCGTCGATGGCACTAGCGCGGGCACTTCAGCCCGCCTCACCCTCCCCCCCGACCTCGCCCGCCGTCGCATCCTCATCCTCAACAAAGCCGACCTCGGCCTCCACGCCGATTGGAGTATTGCAGTCCCGCCTTCAGGCGGCTCTGGAAACCTCAACCCCATCCCCGTCTCCTGCCTCACCGGCACTGGCGTTGAAGCCCTGCGGGATGCCATCCGTGACGTCATCGCCACCGCAGGCCCCCTCGCCGCCGACCACCCCATCGCCATCAACGCCCGGCACAAAGCCGCCTTCGAGCGCTGCGCCGACCGCCTCCTCGCCGCCAAAGCCGCTCTCGAACGCAACGAGGCCCCCGAATTCACCGCCCTCGAAATCCGCGACGCCCTCCACGCCCTCGGCGACGTCATCGGCCAGGTCGATGTCGAACGCATCCTCGACGTCATCTTCTCCACCTTCTGCATCGGCAAGTGAGGAACCCGTCGGGAGCTGGGGTGCAGGGTTCGTAGTTCGGGGTTCGCTTCGCGGCTTCGCAGCAGCTCATTCAGGTGGTTGGATTCTGGTGTGGCACCGCCCCGCCGCCATTCAAGCTCTGAACGGAACGCGGACGCCCGCGTCCGCCACGCATGACGCCAAGATGGCGTCACTCCTTGTTCCTCCCTCCTTCCCCAAGGAGTGACGGCATCCTGCCGTCAGTATCAGGCGCAGGCTGGCTGGCAGACAGCACGCCTTGTTCCCATCCTACCTTCGCAGCGCCACGATCAGCTCATCCAGCTCATCCAGCTTGTCCGCGACGGTCTGCACTCCGCCTGCGTCGGTGGAACGCGCTCCAGGACGAATCCATCCAGAGCGGACAAAGTGTTCGCGCACCCTTCATCCAGCATCAAGGGGAGAGGGGGCGCAAGGGCTATCATGGGCCGCAGGCCTGGAGGATTCGAGTGAGGAATTCGGAAAGTTTGGGGCTGCTGGCAGCGAATGCTTCTGTGCCTAACGGTCATGCCAGACACTCTCTCCGCACCCAGTCCCCTGCCTTACACCGACACGAAACCGGTGGGTGCGGCGGATTTTTACACGGCGATCAATGCGACGTTTCGTTTTATCGCCCATCGCTGCGGGCGTGAGGGATTGCTGCGTTACTGGCAGGAGCTGGGGAGCCAGTATTACGCGCCAGTCAGCACACGCTGGCGAACGGGCGGCTTGCCGGCGGTGGCGGCGTATTGGCGGGCGTTCTTCGCGGCGGAGCCGGGGGCGGAGGTCGAGGTGAGCGAGTTGGCGGATGAGGTTTGTGTCCGGGTGAAGGTTTGTCCGGCGATCAAGCACCTGCGGGCGCAGGGCCGCGAGATTGTGCCATTTTTCTGCCAGCACTGCCATTTTGTGAGCGAGGCCATCGCGGCACCGGCGGATCTGACGGTGCGGGTGCAGGGCGGGAACGGCAGTTGCGTGCAACGGTTTGTGAAACGCGGCGGCGTCACGGAATCTCAACGCATGGAGGACATCGCCACGGCATCATGATGGGCTGCTACGATTTCTGCGGGCACTACGAGTGGACCTTTGGCTGGCTGGAGGAGCTGGGCGGGCATGCGCTGGTGCGGGATTACTGGCTGGAGGCGATCAGTCAGGACTCGCAAACGCATGCGGAAGAGCTGATCGTGAATCACGGCATCGAGGGCATGCGAAGCTACTGGGAGCACACACTGGCGGAGGAGGCGGCGGAGCATGTGATGACGGCGACGGACGCGGTGTATCGCATCGACATGCAGCAGTGTCCGTCGAAGGGGTTTCTCATTCAAAACGGCCTGCAGCAGCACCGCGACTACTGTGACCACTGCATGGGCTGGATCGGCCCGCTGATGCAGAAGGCGGGCTTTGTGGTGGATCACGAGCACAACCACTGCGGCCAGTGCTGGTGGGAGATGCGCAAGGCGGATGATCCCACGCCGCCGAGTCTGCCGGGAGAGCTGAGCGGTAACAATGACGTGCGCCTGCGCGCTGACTGGAAAACTCCCCACACTGACCATTATGAACGAGCGACTGACCCTGATGACAAAACTACTGCTGCTTAGCCTTGCCATGACGCTGCCCAGCCTAGCGGCGGAATGGGAACAACTGCCGCCGCTGCCGGAACCGAATGGCGGTGGCCTCTGTGGTGCGTTAGGCACCAAAATAGTCCTGGTGGGCGGCACCAATTGGGAAGGCGGCACGAAGAACTGGCTGCGTGCCATCCATGAATACGATCCGGCGACGCGGACCTGGAGCAAGGTGAAGGATTTGCAGGAAGGGCCAGTGGCCTATGGCACGCCACTGCAAAACGGGGCGAACTTCGCGTTCATCGGCGGCAGTGATGGCAAGCAGGCAGTGAAGGCGGTGGCCATCGTGGATGGGATCAAGACGGCGTTGCAGCCGGTGAAGGATTTGCCGTCCGCCATGGTGCTGGCCGCAGGCGGTAGCATTGGCGGCGAGTTCATCATCGTCGGCGGAACGGATGATGCGGCGAATGTGGCGGGCGTGCAGAGCATGACCCATGCGGTGATGGTGATCGACGGTCACTGGCAGGTGCGTCGTTTGGCGGATTTTCCCGGCAAGCCTTTTATTTCGGCCGGTGCGGCGGTGGTGAGCGATGAATTGTGCGTCTTCGGCGGGTTGAACTGGGACGAGCCGACGAAAGAGATTCAAAACACGCAGTCCGCGCAGGCTTTTTCACTGGCGAAGAATGCCTGGCGCTCCTTGCGTCCGCTTCCCGCTGCGGTGCGTGGTTTGTCGGCGGTGGCCTTGGATGGGCGGCATATTTACCTGGCGGGTGGTTACGCGGAAGAGTTTCGGACGGAAGCGTTCATCTATGACGTCAAGGCGGATAGTTACACCCCGGCCAAACCGCTGCCGTATGCGGCGATGGTGAGCCTGGTGGTGTGTGAGGGCCACGTCTATTGCCTCGGCGGTGAGGACAAGAAGCAGTCGCGCACGGACAAATTCTTCCGCATTCCGGTGGCGGAGCTGCTGAAGTAGTCGTGAGCTCCCAAACACGAGCTAAAGCTCAGAATTACTTTATTTCGCGGTGTAGCCGCCATCGACGGGGAGATTGACGCCGGTGATGTAGCGGGAGGCTTCGCTGAGGAGGAAGATGACGGCACCGCCGAGGTCGCTGTCGTCGGCCATGCGGTTGAGCATGGTGTGCTCGCAGTAACGCGAGAGGAAGGGCTCGGGCTGGTTGTTGTAGAAGCCGCCAGGGGCGAGGCAGTTCACGCGCACGCTTTGCGGGCCGTAGAGCGCGGCGTAGAAGCGGGTGAGGTTCAGCATGCCGCCTTTGTGGAAGAAATAATCGGGTGGCATGTCGCCCATGTTCGTTCCGGCGTAGAGCTCGTAGCTGGGGCCGATCATGCCCTGGATACTGCCGATGTTCACGATGCTGCCGCGACCGGCGTCGGCCATCGCCCTGCCAAACACACGGTGCATGAGCATGACGCCGGTGGCGTTCACGCGGAGGGAGTCTTCCCACTGTGCGACGCTACCGTTGGCTCCTTTCATGGAACGCAGGACGGAGTTGTTTACGAGGCCGTGCAGCACGCCGAAGCGGGCCTCCACGCGGCTTTGCAAGGCCAGGATGGAGGCTTCATCGCCCTGATCGAAGCCTTCGGCGAAGACACGATGACCGTGGGCGGTTTCCTCATCTGCGACGGCCTGCAATTTTTCCGCATTCCGCGAGGCGATGATGACGGTGGCTCCAGCGGCGGCGAGTGCCGAGGCAAGGCCGCGTCCGAACAGGCCGGCTGCTCCGGTAAGTAGGATGGTTTTATCTTGGAGGGAGAAGGTGGGCTGTGAGGTCACGGCAAGGAGACTGGGATGAGGTGGCAAAGAATGACACGAGAGATGCATTTCATCACTTCGCAACTCGACAACGGCGCGGCGTTGCGGTGTAATTCGTCTATTCCAATCCACTTCATGCAGCCTTCTTCACGCACGCCACCGGATATTCGCGATCATGAAACGCTGCGCATCATCGGGCGCGGGGCGTTCGGGGAGGTGTGGCTGGCACGCAGCGTAACTGGGGTGCTGCGCGCGGTGAAGGTGGTGTGGCGGGAAGATTATGACCGGCCGGACTCGTTTGAGCGTGAGTTTGAGGCGATCAAGATGTTTGAGCCGATTTCCCGCCGCCATGAGGCGCTGGTGCCGGTCCTACAGGTGGGGCGCAATGACCAGGAAGGGTTTTATTATTATGTGATGGAGCTGGCGGATGATCTGGAGCGCGGGCGGGACATCCAAGCGGAGACGTATGTGCCGCACACGCTGGGCTTGCAGATGAAGCGGGACAAGCGGCTGACGGCGGAGCAGTGCATCAAGCTGGGCATGACGATCGCTGAGGGGCTGGATTATCTGCATCGCAACCAACTCATTCATCGCGACGTGAAGCCGTCGAATTTGATTTTTATCGACGGCATTGGGCGGCTGGCGGACATCGGGCTGGTGGCGCTGCTGGGACAGCGCAGTTTCGTGGGTACGGAGGGGTTTGTGGCGCCCGAGGGGCCAGGGACGGCGGCTTCAGACATTTTTTCTCTGGGCATGGTGCTGTATGAGGCGAGCACGGGGAAGGATCGGCTGGATTTTCCCGATCTGCCGTCCTGTGCTACGAGCGGGACGAATCTGGTCATGTGGCGACGGCTGCAGGATGTGATTTGCACAGCCTGCGCACCGAAGGCGCGATCACGTTTCGTCAATGCGCGGGAAATGGCCCTGGCGCTGCGTGGTGAGCCGCTGCCGTCGTCTCGCCGCCTGATGTGGACGTGGATCGCGGTGGGTTCAGTGGCGCTGCTGCTGGCGGTAGGCTTTGGGATGTGGTTGGCGCAGAGTTATCGCGGGCGGGCGCTGATGACGGTGAATCACAGCGTGCCACGGTTGAAAATTGTGACGACGCCGCCGGGGGCGGTGGTGTTCGCGGGGGAGGATCAACTCGGCGAGACGCCCTTGGAATTGAATCCGGCCGAAGGAGTGCCGGTGCTCTATCAACTGCGGTTGCCGGGTCACAAGCAGCTCGAGATCGAGCACATCGCGTCGGACGAGAAGCCGGCGGAGTTCGATTTGAAACTGGAGCCTTCACGTCTGCCGCAAAAAGGCGAGCGCTGGATGAACAGTCTGGGGATGGATTTCAAACCGGGCCTGGGCGGACATGTGAGTGTGGAGCCGGTGGAGATGAAGTATTTCCGCCGCTTCCTGGAGGCGACGGGGCGTTCGTTTGAAGGCAAGGTGGTGCGTTTTCAACGTGGCAAAGAGCAGGTGACGGCCTATCTCGTGGTGGTGCCGGACAATGACGCGGAAGCCTTCCGCTACTGGCTGACGGACCGTGACCGCAGTGAGGCGTTTTTGAGCCAAGAGCATCGCTATGAGCTGGAGCCGTTTCATTTTGTGGAAAGTGGGCAGTCAGCGGAGGACATGCCGGATGGTCGTGAGCCTGAGGCGGAGCCAGGTGATGAAGGTAACTGGCGCGCGTTTCACCTGCGGGTGGAGCGTCAGACCTACGGCAGCGTGGTGGTGCATAGCCAGCCGGAGAAGGTGCGGGTGTTTCAGCACGATCAGTTTTTGGGCGAGACGCCGCTGGATCTGCCACGCGTGCGCACGGGACCGGTGGAGTATGAGCTGCGCGAGGAGGGCTTCGCCGATGTGGTGCTGGAGGGCGAGGTGAGGGAAGGGGAGCTGGCGGAATTGTTTGCCGACATGCAGACGCGCACGGCGGTGACTTTTGGCCGCCAGTGGAAGACGAACAGCCTGGGGATGAACTTTGTGCCGCTGGGCGATGTGATGTTCTCCGCCTGGGAGATTCGCTACCGTGACTACCAGGAGTACTGCAAGGCGACGCAGGCCCGTCGTCCTGGCCGGGTGGAATCCGCCGGTAAAGGCGGCACGCTGCCCGTGGTCGGCGTGGACCGTAACGAGGCGCGGGCGTTTTGCGCGTGGCTGACGGAACGCGAGCACAACGCGGGACTGATCGGCGCGAAGGATGTGTACCGACTGCCGACCGATGAGGAATGGAGCCGTGCGGTGGGCCTCCCGCTGGAACGCGGTAACACACCGGAGGAGCGCAACGGCCGTATCCGTGGCATTTACCCCTGGGGCTTCGACTGGCCGCCGCCGACGGATACGGACAACCTCGCGGACATGAGTTCCGCGCGCAAAGCCAGCTTTGACAGCGCCATCGTCGGCTATGAGGACAAATTTCCCTTTGTGGCACCCGTGACGGCGCTGCCCGCGAACGAACGCGGCATCGTCGGCTTGGCGGGCAATGTTTCCGAGTGGGTGGACACGGACTATGTGCTGGCACCCGCTGCCAAACCGGGCGAGCAGCCCAAACCGGTGCTCGGCACGACTCGTGGCGGCAACTGGCGCACGGCGGCGCAGGAGGAATTGTTGGCATCTGCCCGCATGCCCGTGCCGCCGGAGACGCGGCGGAACACAATCGGCTTCCGCGTGGTGCTGGCGCACGGGAAATGACGAACTGAAGGATTTGCTTGGAAACATTTTTTTAGAACTGCCCTGTGCCAGCCGTTCCCTAACTACCTCAATCATGCAAACCACCCTCGATTCCCCGCTGGCCTCAGTCGCGACCGAAGTCAACGCCCCGAAAAAGGTCGAACAGACCGAGGTCGGCAACTACTTCGTCTCCAACTACCCGCCTTTCTCATTCTGGAAGCCCGAACAAGCGCCACTGGTCGATGCGGTGCTGCAACGCCCTGCGCCAGCGGACATCCCACTCGGCGTCTATTTTCACATCCCGTTCTGCCGTAAGCGCTGCCACTTCTGCTATTTCAAGGTCTATACGGACAAGAACGCGCAGGAGGTGAAGGCGTACATCGACGCGGGCATGCGCGAGATGGAGCGCTTCGCCAGCCAGCCGTATTTGCAGGGCCGCAAGGCGCACTTCGTGTACTTCGGCGGTGGCACTCCGAGCTATCTGTCTGTGCCTCAGCTCAAAGACCTGACGAATCGCATGAAAGACATGGTGTCGTGGGAAGGAGCCGCCGAGGTGGCCTTTGAAGCCGAGCCGGGGACGCTGAATGAGGTGAAGCTCACCGGCATTCGCGAGATCGGTGTCACGCGCCTGAGCCTTGGGGTGGAGAATTTCGACGATCACATCCTCGAAACGAACGGTCGTGCGCACCGCAGTGGTGAAATCAACAAGGCGTACCTTTTTGCTCGCACGCTGGGTTTTGAGCACATCAACATCGACCTCATCGCCGGGATGATGAACGAGACTGAGGCCAACTGGAAAGACACTGTGGCCAAGGCGGTGGCCATGGGGCCGGATGCGGTGACGATTTATCAGATGGAGGTGCCCTACAACACCACCATGTACCAGCAGATGAAGACCGAGGGCAAAGTGACCGCGCCAGTGGCCGACTGGCCGACGAAACGCGACTGGGTGAGCTACGCCTTCGATGAATTCCAAAAGGCCGGTTACACCGTGACCAGTGCTTACACCGTGGTGAAAGACCCGCAGCGCATCAAGTTTGTCTATCGCGACGCCTTGTGGGAAGGTGCCGATCTCTTGAGCTGTGGCGTGGCCTCGTTCGGCCATCTCGGCGGGGTGCATTATCAAAATCAATCCGATGTCGGTCCCTACATGCAGGCGCTAGATGCCGGCCAGAAGCCGATTTATCGCGCCTATCAAACCACGGCCGAAGATCGCTTCGTGCGCGAGTTCATCCTCAAGCTCAAGCTGGGGCGCAGCGAATTCGACTACTACCTTCAGAAGTTCGGCGAGGACCCGCGCAAGCACTTCGGCCCGCAGTTCAAGTACCTCGATCAAGAGGGCTTTGCCACGCTCGACGCGGACGGCATCACGCTCTCACGCGATGGGTTGCTCCAGGTGGACCGCTTGCTGCATGAGTTTTTCCTGCCGCAGCACCGCCAGTATGCCCGTTACACCTGAGGTGGAATGACGAACGAGGATTGACGCATGACGAATGTGCAGAATGAGGCACCGAGGCAGGATGAGGACATCCTCGCGCCACTGATTTTCTTTTATGGCATCGGTAGCGTGCGCCCTCGCGTGACCTTTGTGGAGGCGGAGGTGCTGGCAGAGCAAGAGCGTGGCCTGCTGGCTCATGACATGGACATGACGCCGCGTTTGCGGGCGTTTCATGGCTGCGAGATCGATCTCGATGTCGCAGCACGGGCACGCATCGGCAATTACCTCGTGCGTGCCTCCGTGCTGCACCGGCGCAGCGATGGCATGCCGGTGGAGTTTGGCGCGATCGGCATTCATCTCGATCTGCTGCCCGAGGAGGCGCAAAAACTCGTGTTGGAAGGCCGCGTGCCGTTTGGGGCTATCCTGGAGCGCTTTGAGGTGCCGCACTCCAGCCATCCGCGCGGTTATTTCCGTATTTCAGTGGATCAACGCCTCGCCGTCCTGCTCGGGGCTGCCAGTGGACAGGTGCTGTTTGGCCGCTGCAACGAGCTGCGTCACGGCAGCGGACGCGTGCTAGCTGACGTGGTCGAGGTGCTGCCTCGTTTGCCATAGTTTGCGCGTGCCGGGGTTCTGGTGGTCAAACCAGTTGCGGCAAGGTCGGATAGGGGCTTGATTCAGGGTGATTAACCTTGTTTCAAAAAACTCTCATTTTCCCATGAAACGTCTCCCGTTTTCGCGCCACACCCTAGTAGCTGGAATGCTGCTACTCGGCAGTCTGTATCTCTCCGCCGCTCCGAAAGGCACCAAAGGTGTCGAGGAGTTCGATCCGCTGGCCTTTCCAGGCAAAGTCGTCGATGACGTGGTCGTGCCGGTGCCGAGCGAGGTGTTTTCCGTGCTCGACAAGCTGGGCGAGCCGAACTGGCGCCAGGAGCTGCGCAAGCAGGAGCTCCCGTCCACAAGTGACCGCACCCGTCTCTCCCTGCTGTTTGGCTACACCGTGGCGGAAGGCTTTGTGGCGGTCCAAGCGGAGGACAGGGAAGCTGTGAAAGACATTGGCCGTGACGTAATCGCACTCGCCAAGAGCCTCGGTCTCAGCAAATCGGTGCTGCCGCATGCGCAGAGCATTCTGGACGCCGCCGACAAGGGCAACTGGAGTGTCATCCGCAAGGAGTTCGACCAGACGCAAAAGACCGTGCGCGACACCATGGAGCAAATGAAGGACATAGATCTCTCGCAGTGCGTCAGCCTCGGCGGCTGGTTGCGAGGCACAGCCTCCGTCACCTCGGTGGTGAAAAAGAGCTTCAACCCGGACCGCGCCGAACTGCTGAACCAGCCGATGCTGGTGGAGCATTTTGTGAGTTCCATCGCGAAAATGCCCGCAGGCACGCGTGACAATGACGTGGTGAAATCCATTCACAAAGGTCTTGGCAGCGTGCTCAAGCAGATGGAAGGCGCGGTGGATGGCTTCTCAAAGGATGCCGTGTCTGACATTGGCAAAACTTGCGACGGCCTACTGACGGAAATTCTTGCCAAAAAATAAGCGGTGAACGTGATCCCCCCATTCGGAGAACATACGATGATGAAGCGCACTCAGACATGGTTTGGCAAAGCGGCTGCTGCCGCACTGCTGCTGGCCCTCGCCCCTCTCACATTCGCTACGGTGGATGAGGCGCATTCTTTTGCGATGGAGGCCGCCACTCCCTTCGTGGAGAAGGGGTTTATCGTGCGTGAGGACTACTGGAACGGCGAGGTGAAGAGCGGGCAGAAGCTCATGATCACCCACCAGCTTTTCAAGGGCAACGAGTACGCCTTCTGGCTCGGTACCAGCCAAGAGGACGTAACGCTCGACATGAAGGTCTTTGATGAGAAAAACCAGCCGGTGCAGATCGACGCGAAGATGGACAAGTACTTCATGAGCGTGCGGGTGAATCCGCCCAAGACCGGCACCTACAAGATCGTCTTCGAGCTAAAATCGAAGAAAGAGCCGGGTCTCCTCTGGGCGCTGGCTTACGGCTACCGTTGAATGTCCGTCGAAACGCTCACCTACGAGACGCCGCAGTTTTTACAGAAGCTGATTGGCAATGACCTAGGCAGTCTGCGGCTGGTGGGAGAGGCCTTCGGCATCAGCGTGACCAGCCGCGAGGGCTGGGTGCGTTTTGAGGGCGATCAGGCGAAAATCAGTGCTGCGCGCGATGTTTTCACGCAGCTCGAAAAAGTGCGCCGCCAGGGTGGGGAGGTTTCCTCCGGTATGGTGCGTCTCGTGGTCGAAAGCGTGCAGTGTGAGGTCGGCGACGCTCCCGCTGAGGCAATCATGCATTTACGGCTGCTCGGTTCCGGCAAACGCCCCGCCGTGCTGGCCAAGACACGCAGCCAGATCGCCTATGTGCAGGCCATGCGTGAGTGTGAAGTCGTGTTTGGTATCGGTCCAGCCGGCACGGGCAAAACTTACCTCGCGATGGCGCAGGGTCTGCATGCGCTGAAGGAAAAATCCGTGCAGCGGCTCGTTTTGACCCGTCCCGCCGTGGAGGCTGGCGAGGCGTTGGGTTTCCTGCCGGGCGACCTGAAGGAAAAAATCTTTCCTTACCTGCGTCCGCTCTATGACGCGCTCTATGACATGCTGGAGCCGGAGGAGGCCGAGCGGCTGATCGAGCGCGGCAGCATCGAGATCGCCCCACTGGCCTACATGCGCGGACGCACGCTGAAAAACGCCTTCATCATCTTGGATGAAGCCCAGAACACCACCACGGAGCAGATGCTCATGTTCCTGACCCGGCTGGGAGAAGGTGCCCGCTGTGTCATTACCGGCGACCCTTCGCAGGTGGATCTCCGCCGCCATGTGAAATCCGGCCTCAGGGAAGCGGTTGAGCTGCTGCAAGACGTGGCAGGCGTCCGTTTTATCAGCTTTGCACCAAAGGACATCGTGCGTCTGCCCGTCGTGCAGCGCATCATTGAAGCCTATCAAACGGGGCGTGCCCGCCAAACTGAGACATATCGGCCCAAAGTGGCCGGAGAGCTGGGGAAAGATTCTTGTTCAGCCCCTGAAGTGTGATAGTCTCGGATTCACCCCTATTCCCGATTCATGTTCGAATCCATTCGTCGTGCCCGCTTGCAACGCGAAGGTCTTTCCTGCGGTAAAACCCGCCGGAAGCACCAAGAAGGCGACCTTTTTGACGAGATGCGCACGCATCCCGCAGGAACGGTCGGAGTTTACATGCTGTTTTTCATCGGCGTGGCGGTGCTGATGCGTCTGGGCACCCGTGTTGAGGATGGGCTGCCCGCCCTGACCTTGTTACACGCGCTGTACGCCGCCGCCATCGGGTTCGCCCTAGTCTCGCATGAGCGTGTGGTGCTGCGGCGGGAAATCCCGGACAATGGCGTGCTGCTGCTCGTGCTGGGGACGATTTTTGCGCACCTTGCGCTGATTGTGTTCACGCTCGACTTTTCTGCCGGTCAAAGCTGGGGGAGAACGCTCAAGGTGGTCGTGTTGCCGCATGCGTTTGGCCCCTTGGTGCTCTCGGTGATTCTCGGGCGGCGCATCGGCTTGTTTGGTGCCATCTATGCAACCCTGTTCGGTGTGCTGGTTTGCGTTTCCGTTTCCGCGCAAACCTATATGGCCACCTCGGCCCTCATTGGCTTCACCGCCGTTCTACTGACCAAGCACGTCCGCCGCCGCAACCGCCTGTTCATGGCCGGACTCTATGTGGGTCTTGTGGCGATGGTCTTCTCACTGCTGCTGCACGAGGCTGCGGGCGTGATTTTGGAGGAAAAATTTGGGCGAATGGTCGGCATGCCATTGCTCATCGGCATCGTCACCGGCATGGCCGTGGGTGGCCTGCTCCCGGTGCTGGAAAGCCTTTTCGGCGTCACCACGGATGTCTCCTGGTTGGAACTGGGAGATTTGAACCATCCGCTCATGCGCCGTCTCAGCATCGAGGCACCTGGTTCCTACCACCACAGCCTTGTCGTCGCGAATCTGGCCGAAGCCGCCGCCGAAAGAATCGGTGCCAGCGCCAGCATGTGCCGCGTGTGCTCCTACTTCCATGACATCGGCAAGCTCAGCAAACCGGAATACTTCATCGAAAACATGGACCCTGAGGCCAATCCGCATGATGACCTCACGCCGCGTATGAGCGCCCTGGTTATCATCGCCCATGTCAAAGACGGCGTCGATCTCGCCATCAAGCACAACCTCAACTCGCGCATCATTGATGTGATCGAGCAGCACCATGGCAACTCGCTCGTCTGGTACTTTTACCGTCAGGCGCTCGATCAAAAAGCCGAGATGGAACGCCGCGTCCAGCAGTCCAAGGCCAAGGAAGATGATGTGCCGCAGGTTAGTAAGGAAACTTTCCGCTATCCAGGACCGAGGCCGCAGTTCAAGGAGTCCGCCATCATCTCGCTCGCCGATGCTGTCGAGAGCGCTTCCCGCACGCTCGAAAAACCCAACGCCACGCGCATCGAGTCCATGATCGATGAAATCGTACAAGGCCGCATGGTGGACGGCCAGCTCGATGAGTGTGATCTCACCATCGCCGAACTGGCGAAAATCAAAGCCAGCTTTGCCAAGACGCTCCTCAGCATGATGCATGGCCGCATCAAATACCAAAAGGCCGTCGAATCCAAGCCAACCTCCAAGCGAGAGGAACCCAAGCCACGCCTCGCGGCTGATGACGAGCCTCTAACCGACACCTCCGCGAACATTGTGGTTGCCTCATTTGCAGGAACACAGGAAGCGGTGGTCAGAAAACCGCGCCACCGCAAATCACCGCCCGCCTCCGCTGCTTGAAGTCGTTGCCGAAGCTCCGCATCTACAACCGGCAAAAGGCGCACGTTATTCCGCTGCCGTGGTTGCGTCGTGTCGGCAAAGCCGCATTGCCCGGCTGCTTGGCAGCGCTCAAATTTCCCGATGCCCCGCTTGCCGAACTACCGGAAATTGAGATCACCATCGTCGATGATGCGGACATCGCTCGCGTCCACGGCGACTTTCTCGACGATCCCACCCCCACCGACGTCATCACCTTCCACCATGGCGAAATCCTCATCAGCGCCGAAACCGCGCAGCGCCAAGGCAGGGAACATGGCCAGTCTGTCGATCACGAAGTCGCCCTTTACCTCGTTCACGGACTGTTGCATCTCGCCGGTTGGGATGATCACGGAACCGACGAAGCTCGTGACATGGCACAGCGGCAGAACGAGATTCTCCAGGCCGCAATCGCTAGTATTTCCTGACCCATGAACCCCGACACCATCCACACCCTGCTCAACTCCACCGCCGCACGTTCTGACATCATCGCTCGCGGCTGGGTGCGCACGAAGCGTGATTCCAAAGCCTGCTCTTTCCTCGAAATCAGCGACGGCTCCTGCTTCAAAGGCTTACAGGTCGTTGTGGATGCCAATCTGCCGTCCGCAGAACTGCTGCCGCGTATTTTGACCGGTGCATCGGTCGAAGTGACGGGCGATCTGATCGCATCACCCGCCGCCGGTCAGCAGTGGGAGATGCAGGCCAAAGAACTGCGCCTGCTGGGCGAGGCGGATGCGACGTATCCGCTGCAAAAAAAGGGCCACACGCCAGAATTCCTGCGCACCATCGCGCATCTGCGCCCGCGCACGAATCTGTTTGGTAGCGTGTTCCGCGTGCGCAGCAAGATGGCCTTCGCGGTGCATCGTTTCTTCCAGGAGCGCGGTTTTTTCTGCGTCCACACGCCCATCATCACCAGCAGCGACTGCGAGGGGGCAGGGGAGATGTTTCAGGTCACGACCCTGAAGCCGAACACGCCGACGAAGCCCGAGCAGGACTTCTTTGGCCGTCCGACCTACCTCACTGTCAGCGGTCAGCTTCAGGGCGAGGCATTTGCCTGTGCGCTGGGCAATATCTACACCTTCGGCCCCACCTTCCGCGCCGAAAACAGCAACACCACGCGTCACGCTGCCGAGTTCTGGATGATCGAGCCGGAGATGGCCTTCTACGATCTCGCCGCCGACATGACGCTGGCGGAGGAGCAGGTGCGCTACCTCGTGCAGGCCATGTTTGATGAATGCCCGGATGAACTCGAATTCTTCAACAAGTTCATCGACAAAGGACTCACCGCCCGCCTTCAGCAGACGCTCGCCAAACCCTTCGAGCGCATCAGCTACACCGACGCAGTCGAGATTTTGCTCAAGTCCGGTCGCAGCTTCGAAAATCCCGTCGTTTGGGGTGAAGGGCTGCAAACCGAGCACGAACGCTTCCTCGCTGAAGAACACGTCCAAGGCCCCGTGACGATCTTCAACTATCCCAAGGACATCAAACCCTTCTACATGCGCCAGAACGACGACGGCAAAACCGCCGCCGCCATGGACCTGCTCGTCCCCGGCATCGGCGAGATCGTCGGCGGCAGCCAGCGTGAGGAGCGTCTGGATGTGCTCGAAGGCTTGATGACTAAACAGGGCCTTGATCCCGCCGATTATGCCTGGTACGCCGACCTCCGCCGCTATGGCACCGTCCCGCACGCCGGTTACGGCCTTGGCTTCGAGCGCCTGCTCATGTTTGTCACCGGAGTTCCCAACATCCGCGATGTCATTCCCTTTGCGCGGACGCCCGGGCATGCTGCTTATTGAGGAGCGCGGACTTCCAGTCCGCAGCACTCCACCAACACCTAGCCCACCGCTTTTTCTCCCAATGACGAATGACGAATACCGAATGCCGAATGGTCTGAGAAGCAAGCACTGGCTGCTTTGCCTGCTGCTGGTTTCGTCATTAGTCATGCAACATTCGTCATTGGCGCAGCAGGGCCTCAAGCTCCAGCTTGTCTCCGAACAATCCGCCATCGTCCCCGGCCAGCCGTTCACCGTTGGCCTCTATCTGGAGCATGATCGCGGCTACCACACCTACTGGCGCTTCCCCGGCATCGTCGGCGTGCCGACACAGTTCAAATGGAAGCTGCCGCGCGGCTGGAAGGCGGGCGAACTTGTCTATCCCGAGCCTGAGCGCACGCTCATGTTCAAGATCAAGGCGCAGGGCTTTGATCGCGATGTGATGCTGCGCACCGAGATCACCCCGCCCGCAAATTTGAAAGTGGGTCAGCAGATCACGCTCACCGGCGATGCCGCCTGGATGTGTTGCGGCAACACCTGCCATCCTGGTTCGATGCCGCTCAGCCTCACACTGCCTGTCGCGGAAACTGCCGAACTGAACTTCAAATGGCACAAGCTACTCGAAGCCGAGCGTGCCCGTGTCGAACAAGCCAGCGATGCCTGGACTGCCACCGCCAGCGAGAAGGGTGATACGATCACGCTTGTTCTTAAACCCGCCAACGCCGAGGCTCGCCCCAGCAAAAGCCAGCGCGAGGCCGAAAAGATCATCGTCTTCACCGAAGACGGCTGGTTCGACACCGACAAACCGCAAACCATCCAGCGCCACGACGACGGCAGCCTCACGATCACCCTGATCAAGGCCGATACGTATCTCGGCAACAAGCCACCAACAACGCTCCGCATCATCGTGCGCAACGACAATGGCTGGCTGCAAGATGGCAAGCTGCGGTGCCTACAGGTCGCGCCACGCCTTCAGCGCGGAGGTTAGGCCTCCGGCCTGACAATGGACCGAGGCTTCCAGCCTTTCCCGGGAGATCAAAGGCGGGACGCCTTGATCCGCAGACAGGCTGGAAGCCTATCCTCCGGGCTTGAGGTTTTTATAAACGCCGAAGTCGTTGAAGAAGAACTTTTTCGCGAGCCAGTACATCCAGTGCTTTTCGGGGATCTCCTCGCCTTCGCGCCACTGGCTGGTACGCGGCGTCATGCTTTCGATTTCAGCCATGGCGGTCTGGCGGATGGTGCTGTCCTTGGCGGTATGCTTGGTGACGACGGCTTTGACGAGGTCAGGACGCTCCAAGACGATGCAGCCGCGCGTGTTGGAAGAGGCGATGTCGCGGAAATCGCGGAGGAATTCGCTTTTCGTGAAGACATCGAAGAGGTCGTCATTCGTGCGGACGCTTTCCTTGGCGAACTGGATGATCGGACATGGCTCAATCGCTCCGGTGGGGCTGATGTGATGGCTGATGCCGTTGGCCATGGGGCAGAGTGCCTGACCCTGGTGGTCGTAGTAGGCATCGACGATGGCGATGGGCATCTTGGCACGCATGTTGACGACGAAGCGGCGCACTTGCGTGATCTGATCCGGCGTGAGGGCGAGTTCGGCGCTGATCTTCGGACCCACGGGGCGGTAAGTGTGATACCAGGCGTAGTGGACGCCCATGTCGATGAGGCGGCGCAGCCATTTCTCGGTGAGGAGGTCGTCGATATTCGTTTTGCAGAGGCTGGTGGCGACGCCGGTGAGCACTTTGGCATCAATGCAGTTCTGCAAACCGCGCAGGGTGCGGGTGAGCACGTCCTTGTTGCCACGGCGTTCGTTGCTGACGATCTCGGTGCCTTCGATGCTGACGAGCGGTGTGATGTTGCCGAGCTTGCGCATGGTGGTGGCGGCTTTCTCGGTGATCATCTGGCCATTCGTGAAGACCTGGAAGTAGGCGTCCGGGTGCATCGACAGGAAATCGAACAGCTCGGGGTGCATGAAGGGCTCGCCGCCGAGGATGCCGAAGAACGAATTTCCGCGCCGTTTGGCGTCGTTCACGATTTTGTTGAGTTCGTCGAGATTCAGGGACTCGCGCGGCTTATCCACGTCCACCCAACAGCCCTGGCAGCGGAGGTTGCAGGAGTTCAGGATGGAGATGTAGAAGAACGGCGGGAAGTACTGGCCCTGCTTCATGCGCTGCTTGTGCAGGATGACCGAGCGCGCGCCCTTGTAGCCGAAATTCCAGCCAATCTTGGCCAGACAGAGCGGATCGACGGTTTGCAGGATGCGGGAGGTCAGGGAAAGGAGCATGGGGGCATGATGGGGGCAAAGTTTTGAGATTAAAGCTACAAGTTCAAAGTTCCGGTGGCTTCCAGAATGCGCTTCGTTAGTCTGAACGGGTGAGTTACCAAGTTTTTGCCCGCAAATATCGCCCCCAGACCTTTGAAGACGTGCTCGGCCAGGAGCATGTGGTGAGGACGCTGCGCAATGCCATCGCCCAGAATCGACTGGCGCATGCGTATCTGTTCGTGGGGCCGCGTGGCACGGGGAAGACTTCCACGGCGCGTATTTTTGCCAAGGCACTGTGCTGCAAGGAGGGGCCGAGCATTGAGTTCGATCCGAATGACGAGCTGTGCATCGAGATCGCCGAGGGGCGCTGCATGGACGTGCTGGAGATCGATGGCGCGAGCAACAACGGTGTGGAACAGGTGCGCGAGCTGCGGGACAACGTGAAATACGCGCCCTCACGCTGCCGCTACAAGATCTACTACATCGACGAGGTCCACATGCTGACCACCGGGGCGTTCAACGCACTATTGAAGACGCTCGAAGAGCCACCGGAGCATGTGAAGTTCATTTTTGCCACGACGGAGCCGAACAAGATCCTGCCGACGATTATTAGCCGCTGCCAGCGCTTTGACCTGCGGCGCATCCCGAACGCGATCATCGCGAAGCACCTGCTGCACATCGCCAACCTGGAGAAGGTGAAGCTGGATGACAAGGCCGCCTATGCGATCGCGAAGGGGGCCGAAGGCGGCATGCGTGATGCGCAGTCGATGCTGGACCAGCTTGTGGCCTTCTGTGGCGAGCATATCACGGAGCTGGATGTGTTGGACGTTTTCGGCTTCACCTCCGGTGAATCGGTGGCACAACTGGCGCGCAACATTCTCGAAAGCGACACGGTCGGGGCATTGCGCGCGGTGTATGACCAAAACGAGGCCGGCAAAGAGCTGGGTCGTTTTTTGGGCGACCTGATCCAGCATTTTCGCACGCTGCTGGTGCAGCAGGCCGACCACGAGGCTGCGGCGGAGGATTTGAGTCCCGAAGTGATCGCGGAGGTCGAGGCGCAGGCGCAGATGGCCAACACAGAGCAACTGCTGCGGATCGTGGACGGCCTGGCCGAGGTGGATGCGCGCATGCGTTGGGCCAGCAACAAGCGCCTGCACTTTGAACTCGGGGTGATCGCGGCGGTACAGAGTCTGAACGAGATTTCGATCAGCGATGTGATCGCGGCACTGGATTCCGGTAGCACTGGCGGTCTGCCCAAGCAGGCCCCGAGGCCACAGCCCGCCGCACCACCCGCGCGCCGTGTGCCTGCTCCGGTGAAAGCGGTGGAACCCGTGCGAACACAGCCCGCCGTGGTGCGCGAGGAACCGCCTGCGCCCGTGCTGCAGCGAGAGCCTGAACCCGTGGTGGCCGAGAAACCTGCTCCCGCGCCGGTGCCGCAACCCGTGGAAAAAGAGGCAATATCTGCGCGTGAACCGGTCGCTGACGAAGATTTCTGGGCGCAACTGACCACGACGGTGCAGGAACGGCGGCCGTTGGCGGTGTCTTGGTTACACGCCGGAACGCTGCTGGGCATCAGCCGCAATGTGATCAAGGTCGGTTTCCCACCGTCGGAAAGCTTTGCGCGCGACAGCCTAATGCGCCCTGCGCAGGTGAGTTTTTTGGAGGCGCTGGCCCAGGAGCTTTTCGGTCGGACAATGAAGTATGAGTTTGTGCTGGATGCGAGTCTGAAGTCGCCGGTGTTCTCAGAAATGGGGCTGGGTTTGCTCGACGAACCTCCCCCTTCGGCAAAGCCCAAAGTTGAGGCCAAGCCGGAGCCGAAAGCAGAGTCCACAGCCGCCGCACCTGCGGAGTCCGCTGCCAACGAAGATTTCTACAAAGATCCGCTGATTCAGAGCGCGATGGTGAAATTCAAGGCCCGGCTAGTGACGGCTAGTTAAGGCGGCAAGCCAAGGTCTTGAAGCAGGGGCAGAAAGTTGAATCCAATGCTCTGTGACAGGCGCATAATGTTGTTGCGAAGTTCGCGTTTCAACGCATAGAGCGCGTCACGCGCACCAATGTCCAACCCCATTCTGCATCCAGTGTCGCCAGATACATCTTCTTCCTCGTCAGTCGTGGCTCCAGAGCCGATCCTTCGTAAAATGATGCGCTCCACCGGCGTGATGCTGCGGCAGTGGTGGAATTCCGACTATCACCCGGAAGGGGTGGAGGCGGTGATGCAGCAGGAGGAGAAGGTCGATATGAAGCGTACCATGCCCTTCATCATCCTGCATGGCTGCTGCCTGCTGGTGTTTGTGGTGGGTTTCAGTTGGTTTGCAGTGGCGGCAGCAGCGGCGTTTTACTTTTTCCGTATGTTTGCCATCACGGCGTTCTATCACCGCTATTTTTCCCATCGCGCCTACAAAACCTCGCGGGTGGGGCAGTTTCTCTTCGCTGCCATTGGCAACATGGCCTGCCAGCGCGGCGCGTTGTGGTGGGCTTCGACACACCGCCATCACCACAAGCACTCGGATGACGAGCACGACATCCATTCACCACGCCAAAAGGGCTTCTGGTGGTCGCACGTGGGCTGGATCACGAGCCAACGCAATTTCCCTACCGACTACAGCCGCATCAAGGATCTGGCGAAATTCCGTGAGCTGGTGTTCCTAAACCAGCATGACATGCTCATCCCGGCGCTCATGGCCGTCGGCATCTACGGAGTGGGATTGCTGCTGGAAACCTACGCGCCTGGATTGGGCTGCACGGCAGGCCAGTTGTTCGTCTGGTGCTTCTTTGTCAGCACCGTGGTTTTGATGCATGGCACTTTCTTCATCAACTCCCTGGCGCATGTGTTTGGCCGCCGCCGTTTTGAAACGACGGATGACAGCCGCAACAGCTTGATCCTGGCCCTGATCACCCTGGGTGAAGGCTGGCACAACAATCACCATCGCTACCAGCACAGCGCCCGGCAGGGGTTCAAGTGGTGGGAGATCGATGTGTCCTACTATGTCCTCAAGATGATGTCGTGGTTTGGCATCGTGTGGGAGCTCAAGCCGGTGCCTGCCAGCGTGCGGACGGAGATGCAGCAGTTGCCCCGATAATCGCGAACGCGCTGGTGTTTCGTGGTTTTGCCGCCTTGTTGGCGGCTCCTTGCCATGAATTCAGAAACGACCGGTCAGCCACGCGGGATCTACACGCTCTTCTTCACAGAAATGTGGGAGCGCATGAGCTACTACGGGATGAGGGCGCTGCTAGTGCTGTTCATGGTGGATCAGGTGCAAACGGGCGGCATGGGGCTGACCGATGCTACGGCCACAGCGATCTACGGCCTCTACACGGCAGTGGTTTACATGGCGGCACTGCCTGGTGGTTGGGTGGGTGATCGTTTGCTCGGAGCCAAATCGGCGGTGTGGTATGGCGGCCTCATCATTGCCCTTGGGCATTTGGTGCTGGGCATTCATCGCACAGATACCTTCTTCATCGGCCTGCTGATCGTGGCGCTTGGCTCCGGGCTGTTGAAATCAAATATGAGCGCGTTGGTGGGCCAGCTCTATCCCGAAGGCGGCGCACGGCGGGACGCGGGTTTCACCTTGTTTTACATGGGTGTCAATCTGGGTGGCTTTCTGGGGCCGCTGGTTTGCAGCGGGCTGGGTGAAGGCATCGGCTGGCGCTGGGGATTCATGGCAGCGGCGGCGGGCATGCTGCTCGGCTTGGTGCAATTCAAGATGACACAGCACAAACTGGCGGGTCATGGCGAGCGCACGGTGCATCCAGGGCAGAATCTGCGGCGTGAGTGGGCGTTGTTATGGGGAGGAATGCTGCTGCTGCTGGTCTTCATCGTGCTGTGTGTGGCGGGGCTGATTCAGCTCGATGTGATGTGGCTTTCCAAATGGACGGCGTCGTTGATCATGGTGATCGCGGCGGTCTTCTTTTTCTGGGCCTTTGTCCTTGCTGGCTTGAATCTGGAGGAGAAAAAACGGCTGGTGGTGATTTTGGTGCTGTTCCTGGCGTCGGCGCTGTTTTGGGCGGGATTTGAGCAGGCGGGCTCATCGTTCAGCCTCTTTGCGGAACGATTCACTCAGCGGCAGCTTTTTGGCTGGGAGATTCCCGCCGGGTGGTTTCAATCGTTGAATCCGCTGATGGTCATCGGTCTGGCTCCGGTGATCGCCGCGCTATGGGTGAAACTGGCCCGCAGAAATGTGGCACCAGCGCTCGCTACGAAGGTGGCGTGGTCGCTCCTCATGCTGGCCATCGGTTTTGCCGTAGCGGCGTTGGCGGCGCAGCGTGCGCTGGACACAGGGCCGGTTTGGCCGACGTGGCTGATGTCCGTGGTGCTGATGCACACCCTGGGCGAGCTATTTCTCAGCCCCGTCGGTTTGAGCGCGGTGACCAAGCTTTCGCCACCACGGCTTACCGGTCAGATGATGGGCATCTGGTTCCTGGGCAGTGCTTTGGGCAATATTTTGGCCGGATTGCTCGCTGGTGAGGTCACTGGCGATGCCACGGCGCAAATGCCGGCGCGCTTCATGGAAGTTGTCACCACGGCAGGTGTCGCAGGTGTAGTGCTACTGCTGCTGTCACGTTGGATCACCAAGTTGATGCCCGGGATCAAGTAGCGTACGAAAAAAGCGGGTGGTTGAGACTGGCTCAACGCACCCGCCGGAGATTCGCGAGGATCAATGGTTGAAGTAGAACTCCTTCGAGTTCAGCAGCGCCCAGAAGAGGTCTTCCAACACGTTTTGGCGGGCACCCGGATCACTGGCGATCGCCTGCTGCATGGCGGCCCACTCTTTGTCCTTGGGCATGCGGCCAAAGACGCGAAGGAAGAGGTCTTCCACGACTTCACGGTCGCTTTTTTTATCCTGAATCATCTTGGCGACCACGCGGCCCTGCTTGATGCGGTCGTTGACGGCGTCGCCGTTCATGAGGTGGAGTGCCTGGGAGAGGGTGGGCTCCATCTTCACTTCGCAGGAGCAGACGGATTCACGTTTGGCACGGCCAAAGGTGGTGAGGAAGTAGTTTGAGACAGCACCATCGGCGATCTGCACCGCACGGGCACCGAGCGGCAGGCCCTGGAATTTATTCGGTGTCTCGGTGATCTGCGAGATGGCGTCCAGCAGCACTTCGGCGCGCACCCTGCGGACCTGGGCGTGGGAGAAGTTGCGGTTGTCGCCCGCGTTGGTCTCATTGACCTTCGTGCTGCGTTGGTAGGTCTGCGAGTTGCAGATGTCGCGGACGAATTTGCGCATGTCGTATTTATAATCGGTCAGGTGCTGGGCCAAGGCGGCGATCAACTCCGGATTGGAAGGCGGATTGGACACGCGCACGTCATCCACAGGTTCGACGACACCGGCACCGTTGAAATGCGCCCAGGTGATGTTGGCAATGTTGCGTGCAAAGAATGGATTGCGTGGTGAGGCCATCCATTCGGCTAGCACCTTGCGGCGATCTTCGCTTTTCAGCAGTTCGGGGGTCTCGCCGCCGAGGAATTTGGGCTTCATCACGGCTTGCGTGAGGAAGTGCTTCGATTCGCCGCCTTTGCTGTTGAAGACGATGACTTCCGCCGGGTCGTCAGTCTGCTTGCGACCGATCTGAGCGAAGAATGCTTTGAAGCCGTAGTAGTCATCCATGGTCCAGCGATCAAAGGGATGATTGTGGCACTGCGCGCACTGGATGCGCATGCCCATGAAGACCTGGGCGACGTTTTCGGTGAGCTTGAGCTGGTCGATTTCGGTCTGGTAAAAATTCACCGCCGGATTGGAGACGGTGCCGCCGGTGGCGGAGAGAAGCTCGACGACGATCTCATTGAGCGGGACGTTTTTGCCGATGCGCTCGGAGAGCCAGTTGTAATAGAGCAGCGCGTTTTTGTAGAAGGGCGGCTGGTTGTTGTTGATGGCGGAGCGGATCTGCAACAATTCGGCCCACTTCATCACCCACAGCTCGGTGAACTCCTTGCGCTCCAGCAGGCTGTCCACCAGCGCCGCGCGCTTGGTGGGGCTGGTGTCGGCGATGAAGGTCTTGATTTCGGCGGCCTGTGGGAACACGCCGGCGATGTCGATGAACGCACGGCGGACGAACTCATCATCCGTGCAGATTTCGGAGGGCAGGATGCGCAGCTTGTGCAGGTTTTCGTTGACCAAGGTGTCGATGTAATTGGTCTCGGCCAGTTTGGGGCGCTCGTATTGCAGCTTGTCAGGAATGACGAGCACCTGGGCGGTGACGGAGTACACGTCGTAACGGGCCAGCATGAAGGCCGCGCCACGATCACCGGAGGTTACGAGGCCGTTTTTGTCGATGCTCGCGGTCGGGTCGTTGTTTGACATGAACAAGGCGAGATTGGTCACGTCGCGGTCGGTGCCGTCGGAGAAAGTGGCGCGGACGGTGATTTGCTGCGTGCCATTTTTGCCCTCCATCACGATCTGGCTGGGGAAGACTTCGATGCCGGTGACTTTAGCGACGTCGGCCTTGTCATCCTGCGCACCGTTGGTGATCCATTCGAGCAACGCCTTGTTGTAGGTGGAATCGGGTTCAAAGCACTGGTTGCCGGAATGCGGCACGGCACCCACGGATTTTTCGATGAGGGCGCTTTCCTCGGGGATGGCCAGATTGATACGGCGACCGGGCATCTCACGCGTGATGCGGATAAAATCACCGGCTGGGTCCATGCCGAAGAGGGAGGTGCGGAAGCCGTCTTTGCCACGAGCAGCACCGTGGCAGCCGCCTTGATTGCAACCACCGCGCATGAAGACCGGCATGCAGTCGAGGCGGAACGAAATTAGGCGGTCCTTGGTGCCGTCTTTGACGGTGACAGGGGCTTTGGCGGTCTGACCGCCGAGGGTGGCGATGAGTTCAGTGGCACCAGCGTCCGCGACGGGCTTCAAGGTGAGACCATCGAGCGCGGCGATCTTGCTGTCGGCGATTTTGAGATCACAAACGGCGGTCACATCTTTCGTGGTGGCGTCCTGGAACGTGGCGAGCACGATCACGCGATGGCTGTCACGCTTGGTTTCGAGTGAGTAGCGCTCAGGGAGAATTTCGAGGCGCTTAATGGTAGGCAGCTTTTTCTGGAGTTCGGCTAGGGCTTTGCGCTGCTCGGGGGTTTTGTAGTTCAGCACGAGGCCCTGCGGCCACTTGGCACCTTCGGCGATCCAGCGCTTGAGCACATCAATCTCCTTTGGCGCGAGCGGGTCGCCCTTCGGTGGCATGATGTCATCATGATCGGCAGGCAGGGCGATGCGCTTCATGAGTTCGCTCTTGTCAGGCTGCCCGGCCACGAGACCGGGGCCGGTGTCGCCACCTTTGAGCAGTGCTTCGGCCGAATCCATCAGCAGCTTGCCTTTGATCTTGTTCGGGTTGTGGCATTCGAGGCATTTGTTCTCGAAAATAGACTGCACATCGCGGGTGAAATCGACTCCCGCAGCGGTGGCGGCTACTGCCACAACGGCAGGTGTGGTCGCAGCGGGTGCGGCGGCAGGTGCTGCCGGAGCCGCAGGATTGGCCGGGGCCAACGTGCTGAGGGAGGTGATAGCGAGAGTGAAGAGAGAAGCTCGCAGGGTGCTTTTCATGGGTATATTAAGTGGGGTTAGAAGAGCCTACGCTGGAGCGCACGCACATTTATCAAACGTGCGAAGAAACCACGCTGATATGGCGGTTCACGCCTCCAGCGCGGCCAGCCGCTGGCCGATGGGCGGGTGCGAGTAATGCAGCCACACGGTCAGGGCATGCGGATTCGGGTGCGTGAGGTGGTCGAGCGAGAGTTTTTGCAGGCCGACCATCAGCGGCTCACTGCCACAGGCAGATTTGGCAAAGGCATCGGCCTCGAACTCGTGCTTCCGGCTCAGGACACTGCTCGCCATGCCGAGCAGGAGACTCAGTGGCTGGTAGATGATGCTGAACAGCACTAGTCCCAGTCCCAGCGGCTGGGTGATTACACCAAAGGCATGGAAGAAGGCTGGCGACTGCAAGGCCGCGTGCAGCAGGTAAAACATCAGCCCGCTCTCCAGCAGCCCGAGCACAAGCTGCTGCGGCACATGGCGGCATTTGTGATGGCCGATCTCATGTGCGAGGATCGCCTCCAGCTCCGCCTGCGAGTGTTTTTCGATCAAGGTGTCGAACAGGGCGATGCGCTTGTTTTTACCGAAGCCGGAGAGAAACGCGTTCGCCTTGCTGGAGCGGCGTGAGCCATCCACGACTGACACATCGACCACTGGGAACTTCAAGCGTGCCGCCAGCGCCAGCAGTGCCTCGCGCAGCGGGCCATCGGCCAGCGGTTGGAATTTGAGGAACAACGGCATCAGCAGCCGTGGCGAAACCCAGGCCATGACGATGCTGAATCCCGCCACCGTGAGCCAGGTGTAGAGCACCGCATGCGCCTGCGTCTGGAAGAACCACAGGATCAGCGCCAGCAGCGGTCCGCCGAGCAAGGCCGTCAGCAGCAGCCCTTTGAGGCGGTCTTTGATGAAAGTGCCCGGCGTGGTGCGGTTAAAGCCGTACTCGGTTTCGATCTTGAAGGTGTCCCAGGCGTCGAAGGGCAGGGACAGCACGTTTTGCACGAGTATCAGCAGGCCGATCACGCCGACGCCCGTTTTGATTTCACTCCAGCCCCAGGCCGCACTCGTGCGCTCCAACCAGCCGAAACCACCGGCCCACCAAAACGCGATCAGCACCGCCACCGAGGCCGTGCTGCGCAGCAGATCGAGCTTGGCCGACTGGCTGGCATACTCCCCCGCCTTCTGCACCGTTTCAGCGGAAAAAATCTCCTTCAACCGCTGCGGCAGCGCATGGCGAAACTGCGCGAGATTGAGAAAGGTGGCGATGATTTCGAGGTGAAATACACCGAGCACGCCCACGAGGGCGGCGATGAACCAGGGATTGGCGAATGTCATGCGAGGGGGAGATCTTGGAAAAGTTTGGGGAAGTAGCTGTCGAGCACGTTGGAGTCGAAGACAAGGCTGAGGGAGCCCTTTGTCGGACTGGTGGAGTCAATTAAACCAGCCTCAATAGCCAGCCGGATAATGGCGCTGGCAGAGGTGACTTTGCGTCCAATGATCAGCGGTACAGCACCGCGATCGACGGTTCCCTCGATCAAAGCGGCTTTGAGCAATCGTGCCACTTGTTCACGCTGCGGGAGGCTCCAGTTGGCATGCGCGACATGCAGATGTGCTTCAATCCTGCGGGTGAGATTTGGTAGATCCAGCAAGGCGGACATGAACTGAATTTGATCCAGCATGCTTTTGAGGAAGAATACACAAAAGTCAGCCAGCCCTTGATCGGAGAGGTTGCCCCGCCCGTCGAAATCATTGAGGCGGGTACTGTCCGCAGCGTTCAAGCGATGGTAGTACTCCTCTCGTTGGCGGGCAAGAGCGCGGGAGATGGTCCATAAGCCAAACGCGCTAACTTTGCAGCGATGCAACCAAGCGTGCGTGTGCAGGCGGGTGACTCTCCCGTTGCCATCTCCGAAGGGATGAATCCACGCCAGGCGCTGATGTGCTGCCGCGAGTGCGATCAATTGATTCGTGGCCAGGATGCGACGACTGCCATAAAATTCACCGAAGCGGCGCATGAAATCTGGCACAGCGCCAAAATGCGGCGGTTGGTGGGCGGCGATGCGGACCTCGTAATCTCTGAAACCACCAATGGCGATTTGATAGTTGCTGCTGTCCATTTTCTGACCCGTTTGAAGATCAGCGGGCAGCCGTTGATAAAATTCACGATGTAGCCAGCAAACGAAATCCGGGTGATGGATGTCGAGGGCCGTATTCGCCTCCAAATGTTGGATCATCACTTCCTCCACCTGAATGTGCGCACGAGCGAGATGTTGGTTAGTACGCTTGAGTGGTTGGTCGGAAAAATTTTCGTTTAATGCCTTCTCAATATCCGGTGGGTAGGTTTTGTGGCCTTCGATGAGATTTGAGTAATAGCTGTTCATTTCTCGGACGAGTTGGGAAATGCGCTCGCGCACAATGACCGCAGGCAGCAATCCGCCCAAATGTCCGGCCTCCCGCAAGATGTGGCATGTCAGTTCGGCCAGTTCTTCTCGCTTGGTGCTTGGCAGCAGCGGTTCAAATGAACTGACCTGCGTGTAAAGTTCAACGGACTGTGACATAAATTAAAAGATCAATTGGCAGCAATTTCACCTAGCTAATGACAACCATAAACGCATTCATTTTTAAATCATGAAATGAATTTTGAATTTTTACCTCATAAATCCAGGCCACCCTTCTCTGGCGTCGCCAGAGAAGGGTGGCCTGGATTTATGAGGCTGTCAAGACGTTTCAATTCACCTTTCAAAGTGGCGTAAAAACAGTTTCCCTACAAGCTGGTGATGTCAAACCGGCAGGCCGGCATGCTCGTGGCCCAGCGCGGTTTGATGCTCAAGATACGCGGCGAAAATGTCCTCCAGCTCCATCACACTGCCGATCTGTGAGAAGCGCTGGCGCAGCCATTTGCCGCCGGGGATGGACTTGGTGTAGTTCATCAGACGATTGCGCATGGCGCGCATCGTTTGCAGCTCTTCCATGCGCACATTGCGCTCGATGGCCAGCTTGCAGTGACGGCGCATGAAGTTGAAACGCTCCTCGACGCTGGCGTGGGGGGCATGGGTGCCGGTGGCGAGGTAATGCTTGGCTTCCTTGAACACCCAGGGGTTCGCCATGGCGGCGCGGCCGATCATGATGCCTTTGACGTTCGTCTGTGCCCGGCGCACCTCCACGTCGAGGCCGCTGGCGATGTCGCCATTGCCAATGACGGGAATTTTCACTGCATCCGCCACCTGACCGATGACATCCCAGTCGGCGAGGCCGGTGTAGCCTTGTGCCCGCGTGCGGCCATGCACGGCGATGGCCTGCATGCCGCAGTCTTCGAGAATGCGGGCCACTTCGATGGCATTGACGCTACTGGCGTCCCAGCCGATGCGCATTTTGGCGGTGACGGGAATTGGCACCGCCTTGGCGACCTCCCGCGCCACGCTGGCGAGCAGCGGGCAGTCTTTGAGCAGGGAAGAGCCGCCATTTTTTGAAACCACTTTGTTCACTGGGCAGCCGAAATTGATGTCGATAAAATCAGGCTGCTTCCAGTCGATGATTTTCCGCGCCGCCTCGCCCATGCGCACGCCATCGGAGCCGAACAACTGCACGCCGAGCGGGCGCTGGGTGTCGTCGAAGTCGGTGTAGTGCCGCGTGCGGTCGTCGCGCTGGAGAATGCCTTCGGCACTGACGAACTCCGTCATCATCACATCTGCGCCCTGCTCTTTGCACAAATGGCGGAAGATCACGTCCGTCACCCCGGCCATGGGGGCCAGATAGAGGGGGAAGCGGTCGTTTTGGAACCAGGAAAGCATCTTTGATGATAGCCGCACTGGCAGAGTGCGGCAAGCCGTGTCACATTTCCTGATGGCAAGACGCCGCAGATTTCGCAAACCACTCCTCCCCGGCCTCTGGACCGTGCTGGCGGCGTTTGCCCTGATCGGCTGCATCGGCGGGCTGTTCTGGGCGCTGGGCACCACCACGCAGCTCAGTCGCGTGGATCCTCCGCCGCCCGTGGTGAATGCGGTGGCGAAGGGGAAGTGACTCACATCTCCGGCCGCACCACCATGATCTCGCCGAGCAACTGCTCCTGCTCGACTTGCAGGTGGTGGAGTTTGATCAGCTCCAGCATCGCCAGGAAGGTGACGATCACCTCGCCACGGCTGGCTGCGTCACTGAAGAGCGATTCGAACTTCACCCGCGCGCCTGCCGGGATGATCTCGAGCAGGTACTCGATCTTGTCGGCCACGGTGTAGCGGTCATTGACGATCTCGCGGAAGTCGCTGGTGTTTTCGAAGCGCTTCAGGATGCGCTGGAAGGCGCGGATCAGGTCAAAAATGCCCACCTGGCCCAGCGTCTCGATGGGAGCCTCCAGATCGGGCAGTTCGGGCGTGGTGACAAAGAGTTCATCGCCCTTCACCTCCTGCACGCCGAGGAACTGGGCGGCCTCTTTGAACCTCTTGTACTCGACGAGCTGGCGGATCAGATCCCAGCGCGGATCGCTCTCGTCGGTATCCTCCTCCGGCGGCTGCACGGCCTGCGGCAGCAGCTCGCGGCTCTTGATGTACATCAAATTGGCCGCCATCACGATGAACTCGCTGGCCAGCTCGATGTTTAGCGCCTTGAACGTGTCGATGTAATCGAGGTACTGCCGCGTGATGCGCTCCAGCGACACATTGTAAATGTCGATCTCCTCTTTTTTGATGAGGTAGAGCAGCAGGTCCAGCGGGCCCTCAAAAATATCCAGTTTTACTTTGTAGTCAGTGTCTTCCACGCGCCGAGATAGACCGGAGAGACGGCGCTGGCAACCGGTGAGCGCCAGTATTGTTCATGCGCCACGGTGGCGGATGATGAAGGAACGCCCGGCGGCGACGTATGAGTCAACATGATCCACGCCATGATGAAACCGCTCGTTTTCCTTCTCTCCCTCGCCACGCCGGTCCTGGCCCAGGATGCACTCAAGTCCGCCCTGGTCTTCCATGCCCCCTTTGACTCCGGCCTGAACGCTGATTTCAGCAAGGGCGACAAGACGGCGATGATCAAGAAGGGGAAGGAACTGTTGCCCTGCGTGCCCAATGACGATGTGAAACTGGTGGCAGGCGGGAAGTTCGGCGGCTGTGTGCATTTCCCCAAAAAGGGTGCCACTCGGCCACAGTTCAGTGGCGTGAACATGCTCGGTTACAATGAACAGAACTGGAGCGCTACCGTGTCGGTTTGGCTGAAACTGACGCCGGATGAGGATCTGGAGCCGGGCTACTGCGATCCCGTACAGATCGTGGGAGATGACGGCAAAAAGGGCTTCATCTTTCTGGAGTGGTCCAAGGATGAAACACCGCGCATCTTCCGCTACGCCATCCGCCCGCTGTTTGAGATTTGGAACCCCACGAACGTGCAGTGGGCTGAAATCCCCGCCGCCAAACGCCCTGCGGTGGATGTGGCAAAAGCGCCCTTCACCCGCGATACCTGGACGCATGTGGCCTTCACGCTTGCCAACGTGAACAGCCAGACGGCGCAGCCCAGCGGCAGCCTCTTCATCAATGGCAAGCTGCAAGGCCGCATCGAGAACTGGGATCTGCGTTTCGGCTGGGACCCGGCCAGCGTGGCGCTGGTACTCGGTGCCTCGTATGTGGGCCATCAGGATGATCTCGCCGTGTTTGACCGAGCGCTGAGCGATGCGGAGGTGGCGCGGTTGTTCCAGCTAGAAGGCGGCGTTAGCAGTTTACGTTAACGCAGGCTCAGTGTGAAGTGGTCCGCACATTCCATGTGCGGTGCTGCCGCTGCAAGCGGAGGATGAAGCCGCACACGGAGTGTGCGGACCACATCGCTTTGCAGCTACTCCACCCGCACCGCCGCGCACACCATCTCCAGCACACGACCAAGCGAAGCGGCGGAAGATCCTTCCTTGAAGGCATTGCCGGGAATGGGCTGCCAGTTGTCGCGATCATGCTTCTGCTCGGGCTGGGGAATGCGGGTGAGCGTGGGATCGTACTGCTGGTCCTTGCCGCCGAGTTTGTAGATCACCAGATCGAGCGAGGGCACGACGTAGAGGCAGAAGCCGCCTGCGCCGCTTTTCCAGAAGGCATCACGCGGCGCTCCGGCGACATGGCCGTCGGCGTTGTGCTCCCATTGCAGGCTGAAGGGCGTATGCGGGTTGTAAGGCGACCACGTCTGGCATTTCTTAATGTAGTCCGCTGGCACAAGCTGCTGGTCCTGCCATTGGCCGTCATGGGCGAGGCAGTAGCCGAAGCGCACGGCATCCGTGGCATGCAACGCGGTGCTGCCCGCGCCATTCGCGTGCGGCATGACGAAATCACCCCGATGCCGGCAGTAATCCCACTCGCCCCAGCCCTGCGGCTTGGCGAGACGCTCATGAATGAAGTCTTTCAGCTCCATGCCACTCACGTTCCGCAGCACGATGCTGGCGATGTGCGGGGAAGGGGAGGAATACGAATAACCTGCGCCGGGATCGCACCACAGCGGCACTTGCAGCGATGACTCGTCGAGGTTGCGGATGTCCTGGCCTTTGACCGGCTTCAGTGCCTGCGGTTTCGGATCGCCCTTCACATAGCCCGTGGGCGTCTGACCTTCGCCCCAATAACCTGCCGTCATGCAGAGGAGCTGGCCCAGTGTGATCTGCGCCTTGCGCGGATCATTCAGCGGCAAGGCTTGCGGCAGAAACGGCTCGGTAAAAACTTTCGTGTCGAGTCCAGCGGGGATCTTGTCCTTGAACTCGCTCAGCATGATCCCGCAGGCGATGCTGCAAAACGCCTTGCCCGTGGAGGCCATGTCCGGGTTCGCGTTGCGGCTGGCGCGGCCAAAGTAGCGCTCAAAACACAGGTGACCGCGACGCACCACCAGCAGGCCGCCGTTGCCGGTGGAACGCTCCGTGATGGTGTAAGCGGGTTCGAGCTTCGACAAATCCATGCCCGCATGCTCGCGGCAAGCCTGCGTGGTCTTCGCCTCGCGCCAGCCCCCTGCGCTGTCCGGCGGCGGGAAATAGGTATCGGCAGCGTGCAGGGACGATGAAGCGAGGGCGAACGCAGTGAAAAGACGGAGGGTCATGGCAGCCGCTATCATGAAAAGCCTCCCCCGCCCACGCCAGCCCCATTTCACCCGCTTCATGGTTCGTAGTTCGGGCTTTAGCCCGTCCGAAGTAGCGCGGGTACTGATCAATGCACTGAGACGGTAAGATAGGTGCGCGTTTTTTTAACTCGCTTGGCTTTCCTGCGGCGTGCGAGGCATCTCTACCACCAGCAATGAGAGCCGTGGACGACGCGGTGCTGTGAGCGCGGAAAGTGGCGAGTAGGCTACGCCATACTCGCGCTCCCTCAACGAGCTGCGGTGGTAGTACAGTAGCCCTCTCGCTCCGCGGGAGGAGCCTGGCAGGAGGAGGCTCCTGTTGCGGAGCAAGGAGTGACGCCATCCTGGCGTCATACGAAAGCGGACGAGGGCGTCCGCGCCCCGTGCGCCTATGAAAGCATGATACCAACAAGTGAAAGTCTAAGTCTTCGGGAAAGCTGCAACAAGGTGCCGACATCAAAGGCTACTTTGATAATATCCCGCACGCCCAGCTCATGGATCGAGTCCGAGACAAGAGCAGCGACAGTCGAGTGCTGGGGTTATTGGAAAAGATGCTCAGACAAGGCGTCATGGCGACCACGCAAGGCTGGACACCAACGGAGCAGGGGATACCGCAAGGAGCCGTGATAAGCCCACTGCTGGCGAACATCTATCTTGACCCACTCGACCACCAAATGGTCACGCAAGGAAGAGAAATGAGCCGCTACGCAGACTCCGTTGCTTCGGGCCGCCCCACGGCCCTCACCCGCTCGCGCGGGCAGCCTGCTAGCTGGCTGTCTCGCTCCGCTCGGCTGTGATTTTATGCAAGACCCAAGCCGAGGCTGAAGAAGCCCTGGAGCAAGTGCGCGCAGGGATGAGCAAAGCCGGGCTGACGCTGCCTCCCGAGAAGACCCGAATCGTTGACGCAACACAGCGCGCACGCTTTGAGTTCCTCCTGTTCCTGGTTCTTCGTTCTCTTCATCGCCATTAAAAAAGCCCAAGCCGACGACTCGTCGGCGCTCCATATCCCCTACACCCGGGCTAAACCCAGGAGTTCCCGGACGCGGGCAGTGTCTGCGGCGGAGGTTTTGGCGACGAAGCCACGGGCGTGGGTGAAGTGGACGTCGGGCTGCGTTTCGATGCGGGTGAAGTCGTAGCGCGGGTCGTCGTTGTGGCGGGAGAGGCCGTAGCCGCTGCCGCGGCGGTCGGGATAGATGAGGGCGGCGATGCTGTTGTTCTTGCCGATGCTCTCCAGGTAGCGGCCGATGCCTGCACCGGGATCGTCAGGCAGGGGATCGGTGCGGGGGAGGAAGAGGACTTCGTGGTCGTCGAGGGTCCAGAGTTCGGCGTGCTGGGCGACGTAGTCGATGTGGCTGCGGAGATCGCGCAGGTAGTCGAGGAGGTCCTGGCCGATGTAGCTGAGGATTTCCCACAGCGGCTCGCCGGGCTGGAGGCGCTGTACTTTGGCGAAACGCCGGAGGAGGGTGATGTCGATGGGGGAGGAGAGCTTGCTTAGGGCGCGGCGGTCCACCCCGAGCCAGCGGGCGGTGACGTTCGGGCCACGGGTGTCGAACCACTCGGCGGGCTCCAGCCAGTCGCAGAACTGGCGGGCGTCTTCATACACACCGAGATGCTGCAGCACGAGGCTGAGCGCGCAGACGGGTGGGTGGTCGGCAGGGAACTGATGGTGGTCGAAGTTGTGCCGCTCGGGGGCGTGCTCGCCGCCGACATCGACGACGGCGATGCTGGGATCGGCGAGATCAGCGGCGGTGGGCTCGCGCCGCACGATGGGGACGTGGTGTACGGCGGCGAGGAGGGCGCAGGCGAGGAGTTCGTCCTTATGCGAGCCGCCGGGATGGGTGAGGATGAGGGAGAGCATGGGGAAGAGAGGGGGATGCGCGATGTGCGGAGACTTGGAGAGGGGGAGACTGGGAGATGGAGCCTGAAGAGGCAGAGACGGGGCGGCTTTAGCCCCAATGCCGTTAAGCAATGATGGTGACTTCATACATAGAGGGCGAGGTGGATGAAGTGGGCGAGATCATACGCGGCCACTTTTTGATGGGTTGACGCACTTTACGATCACAACTCCTCGGTCTTCTCGGCGGCAGGGCACAGGCCGCGATCTGTTGTCGCACTCGGCGCACTAGCTCGCGTTGCGCCGCTTGGTCCATGAGTCCTTGCGCGGCGCTCCACACGATCCACAACGCCTGCATGTGCTCCAGGCAGATGCTCAGGCTGATGCGCACAGCTCCGGCGGCCTCCACTTCGCCGCCAACTTCGGCCGCTACGGCCAGCCGCTCCTGCGCGACCAGCGCACAGGCCATAAGCAGCGCGGCGGTCTCCTGCACGGCTGTCTCAGGGGTGTGGCTTTGCAATAGGTCGCCTTGTGCCACTTGTAGTTTCAGCTCGCGGTAAAAGACCTCATGCTCCCACCGCCGTAAATGGGTAAATGGTAAATGGGGGTCAGGATGCAACTGGCTGACAAATTAACAGTGACAATGACTTTATGAGATTTTGTCAAGCAGTTGCACACTGACCCCGTTTCCCTTGACGAGGAAAATCGGAACTTCTGATCTGTCGCAGCAGTGGATGGCCGACCAACGGGCGATGAGCAGCCCCGCCCACGTCCGCCAGCAGTGGCGCAGGCTTTGACGGAAAGCGTGCGCTGGGAATGGTTCCCGAGACGACGAAGACCTTTTTGAAGGAATCCGATGCACCCACACCATGATCAATCTGTCAGCCAGTTGCACCCTGACCCCGTTTTCTCTCGTCTTCCCACGCCACCGCCGCCTTGATCAGGCGTTCCAGTTCGTTCTGCGGTTCAGGCTCGGGCTGCCAGGAGGATGGGGAGGACATGGGATGAGGTCGGGGCGGGACCTCCGCGGACGTGGCAAACGCTTCCGTTGTCGAGAGTGCGAGATTGTCGTTTTCGGCTTACAACCTCAGACCCAACAGCGCGTTGAGATATTCCATCACCGATGTGTTTGAATGCTTGTCGTGAAAGCGTTTCGGAAGCCGTTTCATGATAGATGCTTGAGTGATGACATTTCCATTGCCGCTGAATCTGTCCAAACAAACATCTTCCTTATTGAAGAGCGCTGAAAGCACCGTGCTGCGCGAGTTAACCCCAACTGCCAGATCATTCGACCAACCAACAACTGAGCCTTGATCGTAATCAGCCGAGGTGCCACGGACGTCTTCGATTCCGATCTCTCCGAGTCCGAAAAAGATGAGCCGACCAGGTCCACGAAAGAAGACGTAGCGGAACTGCGACGTGAGCATGCTCGTCAGATCAAATTTCCACTTTCGGTCAAAAAACATGCTCTCATCAAATGCCAAAACATGATCGAGCTTTATGATGAAAATCTCACCGTCCCGGAGATGCATCTCCGTGATATATGCATCTGGAAAGGGTGTGGTGAGTTCGAACTCGCCTTCTTCAACGCGGAAAAGAAAATAAAGCTGCTTCGATAGCCTGCTAAAAGCCATTCTTCCTTTGTATGGCACGGTGAGTTTTGCGTCGGGATGACGGAGAAAACTGCCTGTGCGCACAAAGACGGCAGATGCATTCTTGTCGAGGCCAACTTTGAACCGGTTTCTGAATGATGGGTTCATTTTGCAGACGGCTCAAAGATTCGTCGAGGCGCTGGTGCAAACCTCTTGAGAATTATAGTCTGAACGACACGCCACAAGGGCTTGGCTAAGATTCTGATCACAGTAATGATTCCGAGCAGCAACAGGCATGTTTTCACCCAAATAGACACCGTCCGCAGTGTCTCATCGTTTGCCTCCTTGGCATTCTGCTGTTTCGCAGTCTCGTCGACCATACGCCGATTCAACTTTTGTTGCGTTTCCTCCATTTGCTGTTGAGCTTGTTTACGTCTTGCCTCGATTTCATCAAACTGCTTCTTAAGTTCACGATTGGCATCCGCAACTTTCTTTTCAAGCTCACCGATGCTCTCCTTAACCGGCTGAATCTCTTCCGTCGCAACATTTCGAGCCGAGGCTTTGACTTCCTGCTTGATCTTATCGCAGCCCGGAATTGACATTATCAACAAAAGGATGATGGGAAACCACGAGTGCGTCATGAATCTGTAGAGGTGCATAAATTCCGCCTGAGGATATGGGAGATTAGTTGCGAATAAAGGGACGGACACGAATGGCACTGCCCCTGCCAGCCGTCAAAGCTGAAGTCAATGCCACCCAGCGGCGCAGCACGGTCTCCGCGTCTCCTGCTCTCCACGTCTCCTCTTCTCCCAGTCTTCCCGCCTCACCGCCGCCTTGATCAGGCGTTCCAGTTCGTTCTGCGCTTTCAGGCTCGGGTCACGATTTAGCTGCCATGGCGGATGCGCGCCGAGCCGTTTGTTCCATCGAGGAAACGGGGTCAGGGTGCAACTGCTTGACAATGTTGGCAATCACTCCGAAAACGGGGTATGGCACGTAGCATCCGCATCCAGTCAGTAGGCGCATTTTATCACGTCATGGCACGGGGCAACCGCCGGGAAGACATTTTTCATGACGATGATGACCGGCGCTTCTTCCTGCACACGCTGAGCCAGGCCTGTGAGATG
>Ga0335396_10000496_pt1 | contig 53492 bp, 41 predicted proteins | sample FRY02_FD_205743 | JGI IMG/M metagenome (GOLD analysis project Ga0335396, IMG submission 205743) | Freshwater microbial communities from Lake Fryxell liftoff mats and glacier meltwater in Antarctica - FRY-02 (spades assembly) (version 2) | ecosystem: Environmental > Aquatic > Freshwater > Ice >...
CGGGCGAAAATCCATCAATCATTTCCTGAGTGATCTCTTGCGGCATGTCTGTGATGTCGCGTATTTTCCATTGCAAGAAAACCCCAATTTCCGCGAAATCACCGAACCGGCCCGTGAACGGTTACCTCAGTGACCCACATGCGACCTCGTTCGTCGAATGGCATGGCGAATGGATTGACGATCTGGCGTTCGCTGGCCACACGTTCGACGGTAAAGCCCTCGGGCACGGTCATCAAAGCGAGTGCCTCGACGGGCCAGGGGGCTTGGCCTGAGCGTGGGGCACCGGGTCAGCGGCGGTTGTGGCGGCTGGAAAAACGTTTACCCGCGACTTAGCTTTGTGGGTAGTTGGTGATGGGGCTCTCGCTCTATGACACTTGAATCGCACAAAAACAGCACTTCGGAGAAACTATGATAGGCTTAGGATCGGGCTTTAGGCCTTGGTCGAACATATGGACCGCTTGAAACTTTGCATGATGACTCTCACTCGCAGTTCCGTCGGTCTGCTCAAGTTATTCGTTCTTCTTTTTACGGCGGCAGCAGCCCTCTGGGACGGCACCGTTTTTTCCCAGCAGCAGCAGCAGGTCCAGTCGCCGGCCAGCGTCACCAATGCCGCTGGCATCGCGATGGTCGAAATTCCGGCTGGCAGTTTTATGATGGGGGGAGCTGAGTCGCCCGAAAGCGTGGCGGCTTTTTTTACCGAGTATGGCCGCCCGCCAGAATACTTTGCCGACGAATATCCACGCCACCGGGTCTCGATCACCCGACCCTTTCTGCTGGGAAAACATGAAGTGACTGTGGGGCAGTTCCGCCAATTTGTTCAAGCCACACAATTTAAGACTGAAGCAGAACAAAATGGTTCTGGTGGCTGGGGCTACGACGCTGCCCTCGGTCGCTGCATCGGTCGCGATCTGCGGTTCACATGGCAAGATCCAGGATTCAAGCAGACCGACCAGCATCCTGTGCTCAATGTGAGTTGGAACGATTGCCAAGCTTTTTGCCACTGGCTGACACAGAAGGATGGCCGTGAGCACCGTCTGCCAACAGAAGCGGAGTGGGAATACGCCTGCCGCGCTGGCACTGCGACCCGGTATTCCTGCGGTGACCTTCCCAAATCTCTGGAGGTCGTTGCACGCTCGCTCGATCCAAAAACAATGGATGTCAAACTGCATGTTCAAGATCTGCCGATACCAGCCGAAGGAGACTTCCCATTTACCGCGCCAGTTGGCTCCTTTGCTGCTAATTCGTTTGGGCTCTACGACATGCATGGCAATGTCTGGGAATGGGTGAGCGACCGCTACGGCGAGCGGTTCTACGAGGAATCCGCGACCAATGACCCCAGAGGCCCTGCGGAAGGCCACCGCCGAGTGCGGCGAGGCGGGGCATGGAATAGTTTTCCACTTTGGTCCCGGGCCAGTTTTCGAAACTGGAACACGCCCAGTAGTCGCTGCGTCAATCTAGGATTCCGCGTCGCCGCCGAAATTGCCCCTGTCGCCAAAGTCAACTCTTCTACGCCGAGTGTCTCGATTGTTTTTGTTGGCGATATCATGCTCGACAACGGACCCGGCCACGCGATTGCCTCGGGCCGCGATCCTTTTTTTGGGTGCCGCGATCTCCTTCGCAGCGGAGATTTCGCTGTCGGCAATCTGGAGTGTGTGATTGGCCGTGGCGGAAAGCAGTTGCTCAAGCCGTATGTGTTTCGGGCGGCGCCCGATTCGCCGCAGGTTCTCAAACGCTATTTTTCCGCGATCTCGCTGGCCAACAACCATAGCTTCGACTACGGCGTTGAAGGATTTGTCGAGGCGATCGATATTCTGGAGCAGCATAAGCTGAACTTTTTCGGTGGTGGGCGAAATCTCGAGGAAGCCCGCAGGCCTTTTGTGTTTGCCCATAACGGAATCAAAGTGGCAGTCCTCGGGGCGAATAGTTTTCGCGGACAGGATTACGCAGCCACAGCCAGCAGTGCTGGTTCAGCACCGCTGATGGAAGAAAATATTCTGGCGGATATTCAGGCATCGCGAAAAATGGCTGATGCAGTGGTTCCGTTTGTCCACTGGGGCCCGGAGCTTTCTACGATGCCCCGAGCGAGCCAGATTCGCTTGGCACGCAGGATGATTGATGCCGGGGCGTCCGCTGTGATTGGCGCGCACCCCCATGTCACGCAGACAGTCGATTTCTATCGCGGTGCGCCGATCATTTATAGTTTGGGAAACTTTGTCTTTGATTACTATCCGGTTGATCCGCCGGAGTGGACCGGTTGGGTCGCAAAGCTGACATTTACAGCCGATGGAAAAGTCGATCTGGATACCACAGCCATCGTTTTAGACGCTGCTGGTTTGCCTACGCCCGTTATTCTTGAGGATGCCCTTGTGCCCCCGCAGACAATTCAATCGACTACTGACTAAGGCAGGGCGGATTGTCGAGGCGTGGTGAGGAGTCATTGAATGACGGCGACGGGTCAAGGGGCATCCCTCAGAGACTACACAGGCCAAATCCGCCATTTGGATGTCAATCAGGCCACTCGCATTGTCGAGCTTTTTTCGCGGCCAGTTGAAATCGAAGTCAATCGGTTGGCTTATGACGCGGGGGATGTGGTTACTGATACCTCAAAGGGTTGGGTCTCTCTCAGCCCAGACCCCGGATCCAACTCCAGTGGCTCGGAGCCGACGGCAGATTCGATTGGCCACTACCGCGTGCATCTGTATCTGCATGAAGTGATCAGGCTTCCGCACGATGTGGCCCAGGTGCTCTCCCGCCACAAGGGGCACCTCTATCTCGATAAGCTCTCAGGGATCAGCAATGCGACGGCGTTGGCACTCGGTGCGCACAAGGGGGGTGGGCTGTCGCTCAACAGCCTCAAAAAAATCACGCCCCTTGCAGCTCGCGCACTGGGACAGCACGCCGGGGAACTTTCGCTCAATCGCATCGCCCTGCTTGGGCCCCGCGAAGCTGAAGGCTTGGCTCATCATGCCAGCAATCTTTATTTTAGCTGGGGGCTCAAAACTCTCTCTGCTGAAGCAGCGGCGGCGCTGGCAAAACACCGCGGCAATCTCTTTCTGGATGCCATTGAAACACTACTGCCCGAAGTGGCTTGCCATCTAGCAGACCATCGCGGCCAACTTCATTTGCACGGTTTAGAGACGATCAGCGACGAGGCTGCGGCCCAATTTGCCGGACGACAAGGGTCTCTGTGCTTGCAGGGCCTCAAACGAATCTCCGATGCTCAGGCTGAGTCGCTTGCGACTCAGAAAGGCCCTCTCTATCTGAGTAGTCTTACGAGCCTCACAAGCATCGTGGCCGCTGCGCTGGGCAGGCATTCGGGTTCACTCAAGGTGGGCCTGCACGGCGGGGTAAGCGATAACCAGTTGCAATCGCTGATTGCGCATAGGGGGCCGCTGGCTCTCATCGGAGTTGCTTCGCTGACACACACGCAGGCCGAGATTCTGGTGAGTCAGCAGGGATTTTCCGGTCTCTTTCTGGATAAACTCAGCGGTGTCAGTGAGACGATCGCTGGCGTGCTGGCCACCCATTGCGCCGGCGGGCTTTCGCTGAAAGGTATTTCGGAACTATCGGAGGGTGTGGCAAAAAAACTTGTCAAGCACCCGTTCATAGCGCTCGATGGAGTCGAATCGCTGAGCGATCGGGTGGCCGATGTGCTGGCGTCCCACACCGGTGGCACGCTGAGCCTCAAGGGTCTTAAAGATTTAAGTGCTAAAGCAGCCAATGCACTCCGCGAGAATACGGACATTGAATTGCCGGAGCGTTTTTCAATTCCACCGCACGGGGCGATCAAGACACCCCTCACCAAGGCGGCCTTACGCAATGGCGAAGTCACGCTCGACCCGCAAGCCGCCCGCGCCCGCATCGTCGATATTATCTGCGCGATCGCCCGCTGTGGCGAGGAGGCTCTGGGTCGGAAGTGATTGTTGGCCGCTGGCTACGAGCAGAAGATGGCTAGACTTTTTCTCGGCCTCCTCAGCAGAATCTTGTGGGTAAAAACGGCTGATTTGTGGAGGGGTATGCATGCCCCCAACGGCCTGAGTTCGGCTGGCCGGCTGCCGTGGAGCCGCGGAGGCGATTGATCGAGGGCGAGCCCTGCTGCGTCGCGAGCTGCCCGATCGATCCTTCGCCGCATGAGTATCCCCGCCGCTTCGCGGCGGGGATACTCATGCGGCGGCCAAAGGCCGCCTGGAAGCACCGCCCTACCGGGCGGGCCATGAGAGAGGAGAAAGATGCATCCTGCGGCGCTTTCGGATAAAGATGCGGTTGTTCAAGCAGCCCCTTCCCTGGAGCCACCGCAAGATGCACCTGAAGGTGTATTCTCAATCGCGTCCTTCCGCACAAGTCTTTTGTTTATAAGCAGGAGCGGTTTCTCGAGACTAGCACGGGCCTAGAGATAGAGGTCGAGATCGAGCCACGTGCCAATGATAGGTGAGACACATGCCTTTCCCCTATTAGACTAGAGGGCTCGGATCAGCAACCGCCACGCGGCGAGTGGCCGCGGCGTTGTCGCATCAGCCTTTCATCGCCGATCAAACGGTTGCGGAAGTGCCGTTGACCGTCCTAATCCTCACGGAAAGAGGCGGAACGGCTAAGACGTTAGGCTAGTTCTACGACCTGCTGCCCGTCTTCGAAAGCCGCCGTCACCGCAGTCAACGATTTTGAAAACGCGTCAATGAGCATCGCATTCCGGCAGTTCCCCAGCCGAACCCACAGCAATCGTCCAATGTCACCTGGTCGGTTTGCCAGATAGAGAAAGTCTTCGTCCTTGCTGACGACGATGCGATGAGTGGATGTCGCGTGTTCCCAAAGCGACTGATCGGCCTGGTGGTCGAGACCATGCTCGAAAACATGAATCGCGTCGTGGCCGTGATCACGAAGAAAAACAGCCAACGCCGGAGGCAGTTGATTGTCGACCAGAAACCTCATGCCACCTCGACAACGACATGATTCGTCTGCTGCGCGGCGTAGGCAATGGCGGCGAGGATGTCCTCACGCACAAGATACGGATAGTCGGCCAGGATTTCCTCGAAAGAGGCTGCGTTGGCGAGCAGTTCGAGCACATCGCAGACCCGGATTCGCATGCCCCGAATACACGGCTTTCCACCGCACTTACCGGGTTCGACCGTAATCCGCGACTGAAGTGGTGCTGGTGTAGAAGCCATGCATCTATCATACGTCGAAAAGAAAAAAACGGTGCCTGGCACCAAATCTGGGGGGTCTGGCGGATTTGACCTTGGCAACTTGACTGCTCCAGCCAGATATACTATACATCTGTTTATGTCGCGACCACTGCGTTTTCTACCGGGCGGGATGGTCTTTCACGTTTTGAATCGTGGCGTGAACCGGCGGATGCTATTTTCGTGCCCTCACGAGTACGAGGCGTTTGAGCATGATTTGCTGGAGACATTGCGCACTCGGCCAATGCGGGTTTGCAGTTTCTGTCTCATGCCTAACCACTGGCATCTGGTGCTGTGGCCGCAATGCGACGGCGACCTCTCGGCCTTCGTTCATCACCTCACTAGCCTGCATGCCTTACGATGGAAGCGGCGCCACGACGAGGTCGGACTCGGCCCACTCTATCAGGGACGCTTCAAGGCCTTTCCGATCCAGACCGATTATCACCTCAACACCGTCGTCCGCTATGTCGAGCGAAACCCACTGCGAGCCAACCTCGTCACGCGAGCGGAGAACTGGCTCTGGTCTAGCCTTGGGCAATCTGATTCCGGCAGCCACGTTCCACTCTCTGACTGGCCCACCACCGGCGCACCGCTGCGTCGGTGCGCCGACTGGATCGACTGGATGAACACGCCACAGACCGAGGCCGAGATCGACTCATTGCGTCGGTGTACAAAACGCGGGAGCCCTTATGGCGAAGCCGCCTGGACAGGTGATACCGCTTCTGCCCTCGGAATCGACTCCACGCTCCGTCAACCCGGCCGCCCGAGGATTCGACCCCGCTAACCTATTTTACCCAGATTCGGTGCCAGGCACCGTTTTTACTAATCCAAACGCCTTGCGGAGCACTTCCAGTGACTTGTGGCCATGCTCGGCTGCCACGATCACATTGAGTCGCACTTCGCTGGTGCTGACCAGATCGATGTTGATACCCGCGTCGGCGAGCGGCTTAAACAGACGGTCGGCGACGCCCGCGTGGCTGCGAATGCCAACGCCTGTGATCGAAAGTTTTGCGACATGAGGCACATCGACCACCGCCGCGCCACGCGAGGCTGCAAAAACTTGAGCCACGGCAATCGCCTTCTCCCGGTCGGCTGCCGGAACGGTAAAACTGATTTCAGCCCGGCCATTGCGCGGATGGCTTTGCACGATCATGTCGACAAAAAGACCCGCCCGGCCCACCTCGAGAAAGACATCCGCTGCCACGCCTGGCTTGTCGGGGAGATCGGTAAAGGTGACGAGTGCCTGTGAGGAATCAAGCAGGCAGTCTTCAATCGCCAAATCTTCCATTCCCTCGAGCCTGCGAACGACTTCAAGCGGAGTCGTTTGAAGAGTCAGCGGATGATCGTCAGCCATTTCGCTGGCAACTGTCGCGACCTCTAGGCCAAACACTCGGTGCACCGCCGCGACGGCTGCTCTTGAATCCTTGCGAGCTACCAGCACAGAAATCTTGATTTCACTGGTGGTGATCATGCGGACATTGATATTTTCTTTTGCGAGTGCTGAAAACATTCGCCCCGCCACTCCCTCACTCAGGGCCATGCCAACACCCACGACAGAAACTTTCGCCAGCTCGCTGTCGTGCGAGACGCCGGCGGCGCCCAGTCGCGTGGCCACATCGGTTGAAACCTGCAACGCCTGGGCAAGATCGTCACTGGGCACAGTGAACGAGATGTCGGCCTGACCGTTCTGGCCGACATTCTGAATGATCATGTCGACGGCGATGCCAGAGGAAGCCAGTTGTGAAAAAATAGCGTGACTCGATCCCGGCTGATCGGGAACACTTTCCAGCGTGATCCTGGCCTCGTCCTTGGCCAGAGCCACGCCGCTAGCTGGTCGTTTGATCGATTGGTGTGTGGGCAGAATCAGCGTGCCTGGGACATCGTTAAAACTCGATCGTACAAGCACTCGAACACCAAACTTCTTGGCAAACTCAATCGATCGGGGGTGCATCACGCCCGCGCCAAGGCTGGCCAGTTCCAGCATTTCGTCGTAGCTGATCGACTCCAGTCGCCGGGCCTCTGGCAGCATCCGCGGATCGGTCGTATAGATGCCATCGACATCGGTGTAGATTTCGCAGAGATCAGCACGCAAGACCGCCGCCAAGGCAACGGCTGTTGTGTCGGAACCGCCGCGGCCCAGCGTTGTGATATTGCCATTCTGGTCGATCCCTTGAAAACCGGCGGCGATCACGATCGCTCCGTCATCGAGTAGTTTTTGCACATGGTCAGTCGAAATCGACTTGATCCTTGCCTTGGTGTGGGTGCTGTCGGTGCGGATGCCGACCTGGGCCCCTGTCAGGCTGACGGCCTTTGCGTCCAGCGACTGAATGGCCATCGCAAACAGCGCAACACTGACTTGCTCGCCGGTCGAGAGGAGCATGTCCATCTCACGCGCGCTTGGTCGATCGCTGATTTGTCGAGCCAGATCGACAAGCACATCGGTCTGATGGCCCATCGCACTGACGACAACGACAACCTGATCGCCAGCCCGATGTCGCGCCACGGCTTTTTGGGCCGCCGCCAGAATCTTCTGCGGGTCAGCCACACTCGTGCCGCCGAATTTTTGTACCACCAAAGCCATTGCTGCTGGTCTCCTCGGATTCTGCTTCTGGGTCAGCTGCGTCCTAAAAAGTCTGCCATCAACCCAAAGCCCGGCTCTACTTTCTGGCCGCTCGTGGCGGCTGCCACTTCGTCGTACGACAGTTGACCGGAAGGTGGGATTCCTGTTCCGGCCATCAAGAAAGGCACCGGGCCACGGGAGTGCATCTTCGTGGATAGATACGTGGGGTGATCGGGGCAGACCAAAATCCTGTGGTCACCTTGAGTCGCTAAAAATTTTTCAATCGGCTGCACAATAAGAGCGTCGATCTGTTCGATCGCCTTGACTTTTTCGGCGGCATTGCCCTCGTGGCTGGCCTCATCAGGCGCTTCAATGTGAACGCAGACCAGATCGGTCGTGGCAAATTCAGCAATGGCGGCGGCACCTTTGGCAGCGTAGTCTGTGTCGAGGTAGCCAGTGGCTCCCGCCACCTCCAAGCGTTTCCAACCAACGAGCGCTGCCAATCCTCGCAGCAAGTCGACAGCGGTGATCATCGTGCCGCTCACGCCATACGTATCCTTAAACGATGGCAGCGATGGACTTCGGCCCGCGCCCCACAGCCAGAGATGTGTGGCCGCTCGCTGGCCGGCGGCAATTCTCGCCCTGTTGATCGGATGGCCTTCCAGCCAGTTTGCACTGGCCGACATGATCTCTGTCAGCAATCGACTGCCGCTACCACGCGGAAAATGATCCGTCACTGCTTGGTCGACAAGATCGTGTGGGGGCGTGGCCCGCAAATCGCTGGCTAAAGGTGCAGACTCTGAGGGGCCATCGGCTCCGCGGTACAGGAGCAGATTGCGATAGCTTACGCCCGGCAGAAACTGCCAACTGTGGGCAATCTCCGGAAAGTCTCTGGCCAAACCCTGCTGCGCCGCCACCAGCAATTCCGTCGCCTCAGCGGAAGAAATATGTCCTGCTGTAAAGTCGTCCATCGTCTGATTGGAAATCGTCACCAGATTGCAGCGGACGGCCCAGTCATTGACGCCTAGCAAGATATTGTGGGCAGCGGCCTCCAGAGGTGCTCTGCCGCTAAAAAAGACAAGCGGATCGTAACCGAGCAAACTCATACAGGCGACTTCCGATCCCGGCGGCAGTCCCTCAGGCACATGGTTGGTGAGACCAACGCGGCCGCGCCGAGCAAGTTTTTCAAGCGCGGGTGTGTGGGCTGCTTGAAAGGGCGTGGCTCCGCCCAGCGATTGCTGTGCGACATCAGCGGCCCCATCGGGAATCACGATCAGATATTTCATAACGCTCTTGTGCGGTCTCCTCGTTTGGTATGCCGATCAATCATCCAGCACGCTCAGGCAGAAACTTTTTCCTCGCACAACATCTGTCTGGTCGATGGCGGCGATGGCGTTGCGGACAGCGCTTGAAGCGCACTGATGCGTCATGATCACCAGCGGCACGCCTGTATCGGCTAACCCCGTAGCATCGTGCTGTAAGACCGAGGCAATCGAAATGCCGTAGTCGCCCAGAATGCCCATGATTTTCGCTAAAACGCCGGGACGATCCGAGACGCGGATACGCAGAAAGTGACGCTGTAGCGAATCCACGCCGCTGATGTGGGCTGCCGGGGTTTCGACTGAAAGGAGCCCCGTCGTGCGAAATGTAATCGCCGTGCGACCGACGACTGTGTCGATGATGTCGGCGACCACTGCTGAGGCTGTCGGCATCTGCCCCGCTCCCAAGCCATGGAAAAACATCCGTCCAACAGCATCACCAACGATGCTCACGGCGTTATAAGCACCGCGAGTTTCTGCCAGTGGCGTGCCAATTTTTACCAAGGCCGGTGCCACCCGCATCGCCAGTTTGCTGCCAGCCCGACTGACGACTGCCACCAGGCGAATACGGTACCCGAGTTCTTCGGCATACCTCAAAAGATCGATGTCGAGGCCATCAATGCCCGTGCGGGGAATGTCTGCCCACGGCACCCAGACACCGAAGGCAAGGTGGGCCAAAATCGCCAGCTTCTGCGTGGCGTCGGTACCGTCGACATCCATGGCCGGATCAGCCTCGGCAAAGCCCTTCGACTGTGCCAGCTTGAGGGCATCGGCATAACTCGATCCATCTTCCTCCATTCGCGTTAGGATGAAGTTGCTTGTGCCATTTAAAATGCCCTGGATCGATTCGATGCGATTGGCGGCCAAGCACTCCCCGATGGCCGCCACGATAGGGATTCCGCCGGCGACAGCAGCCTCGAACGCGATCGATCTGCCCTTCCTGCGGGCGAGTTCGAAGAGTTCCGGCCCGTGTTCGGCCAACAGCGCCTTGTTGGCGGTGACCACATCCTTACCATTTTCTAAAAGCTCTACCATGATTGAGCGGGCTGGCTCGAGGCCTCCCACGAGCAAAGCTGCGACAGAGATCGAGGGATCGCCTGAGATCTCGCGGATGTCGGCCGAGAGCGTGCCGCTGGGCAGTTGCACGCTGCGAACTTTATGAATGTCGCGTACCACGGCCTTCTCGACGATGATCGGTCGCCCGGCATGGCGGCTTATATGGTCGGCAGAATCCAGAAGTAATCGCACGACCCCAGATCCGACCGTGCCCAGGCCGACGATCCCAATCCGCACTGGTTGAGTCATGTGGTGTCTCGCGTGTGACTTTTGAGAGGCTGAATTATTTTCGGTGTGAGAGGCCACATCTTAACCATGCCCGAGGTCGTTCGTCACCCCAGATGTGTCACCCCCATACCAACGTTATTCCAGACTTGACCCGAGATCGGCACTCATGCTCCGGCCTTCGCCTTTTGGCCCTCGTTCCGCCGATTCGCAGGGCATGAATTCCCGGGCCGCAAGAAAATCGCGTAGAGTATTCGACCAAGCATTGACAGTTTTAAAAAAATGGCCCCACAAGGATTTTTGCCGCATGGATGCATCTGCCCGTGAATTTCTCGTTCGTTTGCTCGAAACGCCTAGCCCCTCGGGTTATGAACAGCCGATTCAATGTCTCGTGCGTGATTATCTGAGCGGCATTGCCGACACGATCACAGCCGATTCTCACGGCAATGTCATCGGTGCCAAGAATCCGGCAGCTCCCCTGCGGATGCTACTGGCCGGTCACTGTGATCAGATCGGCCTGATCGTTCAATACATCGATGCTGAGGGCTATATTTCCGTGCAGCCGATTGGCGGGTGGGATCCCATGCAGTTGGTGGGTTCACGAGTCACGATCTGGACCGACAGCGGGCCAGTGCCGGGCGTCATCGCTCGCAAGCCGATCCACCTACTTACCGAAGAGGAACGGAAGGTGGTTCCAAAACTCAAAGACCTTTGGATTGACATAGGCTCAAACGATAAGGCCGATGCTCAGAGCGTCGTGCGAATCGGCGACTGCGTGACTTTTGAACTGCGTTTTCAACCGCTGCGAAATAACCTCGCGGCGGCTGTGGCAATGGACGATAAGATCGGTCTGTGGGTCGTGCTCGAGGCGTTTCGTCGGGCCAGTGCGGCTGGCCCATTGCCCTGTGCACTCTTTGTGGCTTCAACCGTTCAAGAGGAAATCGGCCTTCGCGGCGCACAGACGAGTTGCTACGGAGTCGATCCGCAGGTGGCCATCGCAGTCGATGTGACCCATGCCACCGATTGCCCCACGATCGACAAAAAATCGGAGGGGGATATTTCGCTGGGCAAAGGACCGGTCGTGTATAGAGGCCCAAACATGAACCCTCACGTCGTCTGCCGGCTTTTGGCGGCAGCCACAAGCTACGCGATTCCGGTTCAGTTGGCCGCTAGCGGTCGGGCCACGCCGACCGATGCCAATGTGCTGCAGACCACTCGCTCGGGCGTGGCAACTGGTCTGGTCAGTGTTCCCAATCGTTATATGCACTCGGCCGTAGAGACTATTTCGCTTGACGATGCCGACCGCACGGCCGACCTGTTGGCCGCATTTGTGCGTGATCTCGATGCGGGAATAGATTGGACGCCCTGATTCTGCTAGAAGAATGAGGCTTCCGCCCGACGGTGCTGCCAAAACGGCACCGCAGGCAGTGTGATTGACCGTCTCGGATTTTTAAATGACCGTTTTTTCGACAAAAACAACGCCTCAATCCGTTGCAGCGGCTTCGTGGCACGCGGGTTGCTTACATCCCCTCAACGCTGGTTTCGGTCTGCCAAAACAGACATGTGTGCGCGTTTTGCGTGCTTGGTTCCAAGATTGATTTTTTTCACCGTCTCGCTTTCGCTTTGATTTCTGTTGTCCTCTAGAGGAGTTATCTGTGGCCAAACAAATGGTGTTCGATGATGAGGCTCGCCAACCACTGCTGGCTGGTGTTTCTAAATTGGCCCGTGCGGTTAAAAGCACGCTTGGTCCACGTGGCCGCAACGCAGTCCTCGACAAAGGCTGGGGTTCGCCGAAGGTGACCAAAGACGGCGTCACCGTCGCAGAAGATATCGACCTTGAAGATCCGTTTGAAAATCTCGGCGCCCAACTCGTCAAAGAAGCTGCCAGCAAGACGAACGATGTGGCCGGCGACGGCACGACAACAGCCACTGTTTTGGCCGAGGCTATTTTTCGCGAAGGGCTCAAGATGATTGCCGCCGGGGCTGATCCGATGGCCCTCTCTCGTGGGATTCACAAGGCCGTCGCTGCCGTCTCGAAATCGATTTTGGCCATGGCCACACCGATCAACGAGAAAAATAAGAAGGAGTTGATGCAGATCGCCACGATTGCCGGCAACAACGATCCGACGATTGGCAATGTGCTTGCAGAAGCCTTTTTGAAAGTTGGCAAGGATGGTGTGATTACCGTCGAGGAAGGAAAGCAATCGGAGACAACCGTTGACGTTGTTGAAGGAATGCAGTTTGACAGAGGCTTCTTGTCGCCACACTTTGTCACCGACGCCGATTCGCAGACCTGTGAATTTGAAAATCCCTATATCCTCTTGTTTGAGGAAAAGATTTCGAGTGCTAAAAACCTCGTGCCTTTGCTCGAGGCGATCAGCAAGGCGGGCAAACCTCTCGTCGTGATTGCCGAGGATGTGGAAGGTGAGGCCTTGGCCACGTTGGTCGTGAACAAACTCCGTGGCATCGTGCAGTCGGTGGCCGTTAAGGCTCCTGGCTACGGCGACCGCCGCAAGGCGATCATGGGTGATTTGGCCGTTTTGACTGGTGGACAAGCGATTTTCAAGGACCTCGGCATCGCGATTGACGCTGTCAAGTTGACCGATTTGGGACGAGCCAAAAAAGTCATCATTAGTGCCGAGAATACGACGATTGTCAGTGGCGGCGGAACAAAGTCTGCCATTGAAGGTCGAGCCGATCAGATTCGTTCTGAGATCGAAGCCACCGACAGCGATTACGACCGTGAAAAATTGCAAGAGCGGTTGGCGAAAATCGCTGGCGGTGTCGCGCAGATCAATGTTGGTGCCGCGACCGAGACCGAAATGAAAGAGCGAAAAGCTCTGATCGAAGACGCCAAGAGTGCCACGCAGGCGGCCCTCGCCGAGGGTATTGTGCCGGGGGGCGGGGTGGCGCTTCTGCGGAGCGAGAAGGTCCTCGACAAACTGGCTTTGGAAGGGGATGAAAATATGGGCGTCTCGATCGTCAAAAAATCACTGCGGTATCCGCTCGAGGCGATTGCTGCCAACGCCGGTGTCGATGGTCCCGTGGTCGTTAACCGCGTGCGTCAGATGAAGGGCAAGAACGATGGCTACGACGCTGACAAGGACGAATACTGCGATCTCGTTGCGGCGGGTGTTATTGACCCTGCCAAGGTTGTGCGCACGGCTCTGCAAAACGCAGCCAGCGTGGCGGCCTTGCTGCTCACAACCGAATCGCTGATCGTCGATATTCCTAAGGCTGAGGAAGAAGGGGGTGGCGATGGCCACGACCATCACGGCATGGGCGGTGGCATGGGTGGCATGGGCGGCGGCATGGGCGGCATGGGCATGCCCGGCATGATGTAATCATCGCTTTGCGTTTCTTTGGCAATCCGCTGGCACGTCATTCGATGATGGCCAGTCGATCAGGGCGATGTGTGAAGAGTTTTTGGTCTACGTTTTTAATCTTTACTTTTTAAATCCTTATGTGGAGCTTTCCAACAGATGAGTGCAATCAAGAATCTAAAAATTCGTCCCCTTGACGACCGCGTGGTTGTGCAGCCAGTTGAGGCTGAGGATCGCACTGCCGGTGGTATTGTGCTGCCCGACTCCGCCAAGGAAAAACCACAGCGTGGTCATGTAGTCGCCATCGGTGCGGGCAAACTGCTGGAAAGCGGTCAACGAGCCATGCTCTCTGTTTCGATCGGCGATGAAGTGATCTATGGCAAGTATTCCGGCAGCGACATCGAGATCGACGGCCACGATGTGAAGATCCTCCGCGAGAGTGACATTCTCGCAAAGGTGATGAACTAATCGCGTTTCACCGTTTGTTTTTTCCCCAACTGTTCACTTCCAAACATTTTTTCCAGCACTCGCTCCCACGTTTTATTCAGACGTGGAGCATTTTCTTCCGAGGAGATTGACCCCTATGCCTAAGCAATTGCTGTTCGACGACAACGCCCGTGCCAAACTGCTCAAGGGTGTTGAGAAACTGGCCGGTGCCGTGGCCGTGACCATGGGACCCACAGGTCGCAATGTCATCATCGACAAGTCGTTCGGTGGCCCGACTGTCACCAAGGACGGCGTGACGGTGAGCAAAGAGGTTGATCTGGAAGATCCTTTTGAAAACATGGGTGCCAAGCTCGTCAATGAGGTCGCTTCCAAGACCTCGGACATCGCTGGAGACGGTACGACAACGGCCACAGTGCTCGCGAGGGCTATCTTCCGCGAAGGTACGCGAAATGTGGTGGCCGGCAGCAACCCCATGGCTGTGCGTCGCGGCATCGAGAAGGCCGTTGCTGCTGCCGTGGGCCGCTTGATGGAGATCAGCAAAAAGGTGGAGCGGCCGGAAGAAGTGGCCCAGGTCGGTGCCATCAGCGCCAATAATGATCGCTCGATTGGAGATCTCTTAGCCCAAGCCCTGCAAAAAGTCGGCAAGGATGGTGTGATCACAGTCGAAGAAGGAAAGACCACTGAGACAACAGTTCGATTTGTCGACGGCATGCAGTTTGACAAGGGATTCGTGTCGCCTTATTTCGTCAACCGTCCTGCGGAGATGGATTGCCAGCTCGATAACGCTTTGATTTTGCTGCACGAAAAGAAGATATCTAATTTGCGGGATCTGCTGCCTCTGCTTGAAAAAGTGGCTCAGTCGGGCAAGCCGCTCTTGATTATTTCTGAAGATGTTGACGGCGATGCTCTGACAGCACTGGTTGTGAATAAACTTCGCGGCGTGCTTAATGTCTGTGCGTCTAAGGCTCCTGGATTTGGTGATCGTCGCAAGGCTTTGCTGGGCGACATAGCCACGCTCACCGGCGCCACGCTGATCAGTGAGGACTTAGGGCTCACCCTCGAAAGCCTCGATCTCTCCCATCTTGGCAGTGCCAAAACGATCAATGTCGACAAGAGCGAAACTACGATTGTGCAGGGGGCCGGCAAGCAGACTGATGTGCAGATTCGCGTCCAACAAATCCGCAATCAGATCGAATCGACTGAGAGCGAATACGACCGTGAAAAATTGCAGGAGCGTTTGGCAAAGCTCACCGGCGGCGTGGCAATCATCTCCGTCGGGGCCGGCACGGAGTTGGAAATGAAGCAGAAAAAGGCTCGCGTTGAGGATGCTTTGCACGCCACGAGAGCCGCTGTTGAAGAAGGCATTGTGCCGGGTGGTGGCGTGGCGCTGCTGCGTTGCCGTGGGGCGGTCGAGAAGGCTCGCTCCCAGGCCAAGGGGGATGAAAAGATCGGTATCGATATCGTACTTTCCGCCTTGGAAGCCCCAATCCGTCAGATTGCCGAAAACGGCGGCATCGACGGCTCAGTTGTGGCTGACGAGGTGGCTCAAAAGGAAACCAACATCGGCTACGACGCCAACAAGGGCGAATATGTCGACATGCTGAAGGCTGGCATCATCGATCCAGTCAAGGTAGTTCGCGTGGCTTTGACCAATGCGGCCAGCATTGCCGGATTGCTCTTGACCACAGAAGCCCTCGTGACAAACCTCGACAAGGATGATCCTAAGAAGCACCGCGCTGAAGGCAGTGTGCGATAAAGCGGTCACAAGAGCAGTCCATGTCCCAAAGCCGTGACTACTACGAGGTGCTGGGTGTCGATCGGCGGGCCACCAGCGCGCAGATTTCCGACTCCTATCGCAAGCTGGCAGTTCGATTTCATCCCGATAAAAATCCTGGAAATGAACAGGCTGTGGAACAGTTCAAAGAGGCCGCGCGGGCCTTTGAAGTGCTTTCCAATGACGAACTGCGGGCCCGCTACGATCGATACGGTCATGCCGGTCTGGCAGGCGGTGCGCAGCACGAGTTCAATGACCTAGGCGATATTTTTGAGGCTTTTGGCGATATGTTCGGCGGGGGCGTGTTTGGCGGTGCGGGCAAACGCACCAGTCGAGGCCGCAAGGGCCGTGACGTTTTTTGCACAGTCAGTCTGTCCCTCCTTGAGGCTGCGCGGGGGGCCAGCAAGACGATTGAATTTGGCCGCCATGAACTTTGCAGTTCCTGCGACGGCAGCGGGGCAAAAAAAGGCACAAAACCGCAGGCTTGCGACTACTGCGCGGGCCGCGGCCAAGTCATTCAGTCGGCCGGCGTTTTTCGCCTGCAAACGACCTGCCCGGCCTGCCGGGGCGCTGGCAGCGTGATCCGCGAGCGTTGCCCTTCCTGCGGTGGCGAAGGCCTGACGGAGGAGCATGTGGAACGCAATGTGGCGATTCCTGCTGGCGTCGATCGGGATGTGCGGGTCCGTTTAGCGGGCGAGGGAGAACCTGGTGCCGGAGGCGGAACTCCCGGCGATTGCTACTGCGTGATCGAAATTCAGGATCATCCTTTTCTGACTCGCGAGGGCCGCGATCTGCATTGCGAGGTGCCTATCACATTGAGCCAAGCGGCCTTGGGCGCCACTGTCGATGTGCCCACGCTTGACGGGGCCAAGCCACTGCAGATTGCCCGAGGCACTCAGGGAGGCGATGTGATTCGCGTGCGCAGCCTCGGTATGCCGGAGGTTCGAGGTCGCGGCATCGGCGACTTATTAGTTCATGTCCATGTCGAGGTGCCGCGCAGTCTTTCGGCCAGATCAGAAGAACTTTTGCGCGAACTCGCTGCCGAGGATCAAAAGGCCGTCAGTCCAAAGAGAACAAGTTTTTTTGAGAGGCTAGCTGAATACTTTCAGGTCAGTGAGCAACCCAGCGGAACAAAGGAGAGTTCATCATGAATCGTGAAGACCAACTCGAAGGCACCGCCGTCGATCATCCCAGTCCGGACGAACTGCCAGAGGATTGTGCTGCGCAGACCCTGCCCTTGCCAGAGCAGCCAACAGGGGCAAAGAGTCCTTCTGTTGAGCAGCAACTCCACGACACAACGGACCAGTTACTGCGATCGCAGGCTGAGCTGGAAAACTTCCGCAAGCGTTCTCGCCGCGAACATGAGGAGGCCCTCCGCTATCGAGAAATGGATCTGCTTCGCGATCTGATGCCGGTGCTCGACAATGTCCTGCGGGCCGTCGATGCGGCCGCAAAAGCGACTGACATCGAGAGTCTGCGGTCGGGATTTCGGATGACGGCCCAGCAGATTGAAAAAGTGCTTGAATCGCACGGCTGTAAGGCGATTGAAACCGAAGGCAAGCTGTTTGATCCCAACGTGCACGACGCAATCTGCCAGCAGGTTGTGGCTGATGTGGCCGAGGGTACGATCGTAGGGATGGCCAATCGGGGTTATCGGCTTCACGATCGCGTGGTGAGGCCGGCGCAAGTAATCGTCGCCAAGCCGGAATAACGCCGTACACAGCCCAAGGGGCTCAAGGAGACCACCGATGCCAACCTATGATTACGTCTGCGATGCCTGCGGTCATGCGTATGAACTGTTTCAGTCCATGACCGAGAGCGTCAAGAAAACGTGCCCCACATGCGGTAAAAAAAAGCTTCGACGACTGATCGGAGCAGGGGGGGCGATCATGTTTAAAGGTTCGGGCTTTTATAAAACGGACTACCGCAGCGAGTCGTATAAAAAGGGTGCTGCTGCCGAGTCGAGTGCCGCCTCTGGAGACAAGTCCGAAGCCGGAAAGGCCAAGCCCGAGGCCGGTTCGTCGCAGGGAAGCGGCAAGACTGACGGGGGCGGTTCCAAGGCGTCAGAGTAGCCGCGCCGGCACTCTCTGTGGCTGGAATGATACGACTGCGTTTGAAGTGCATCCTGGCCAGAATTTCACTCGGAGAGCTGGAAAGTTTTCGTCATGCCACTCTGTCCAGTATGCAATGCATCGATCAATGGAACGATCACGCCGACCGTTCCATTTTGTAGCGCTCGCTGTCGATTGATCGACTTGGGTCGCTGGCTTGACGAAGGCTATGGCGTTCCAGAAACACGCCGGTCGGACGACCGTGACGTAGAAGAATCCGAGGAAATCGGCTGATCGTTAAGGCCTCGGCTCATCTGGTAGAGAAGGTTTCGCTCGGACTGTCTTACAAAAGCGGTTGCCTGGGGAGTTTCCAGAAGCAATACTATTCTTCGGGGTGGTACTTCTTTGGGCTGCCGTATACTCTTTTGCCGCCGTTCGCAACCTGTGCACCTTTACGAGAGGTTTCCATGTCGAGTGCCAATAGCCCCAGCCATTCGGGCCGCATCATCCACGAAATACAGTGGAGCGAAGCCCTGCCGTGGTGGATTCTTTTTCGCGCTGCCGGCACTGCTTTTGCGCCGACGGTCCTTTTGCTCGCGATGTTAGGATCGCTGGCAACATGGGCTGGCTGGTCGCTTGCCGATCGCATGCAACTGGCTACCGCGACCTTGGCGGTCGATGCCATCATCAGCGCCGATGGAGCTGGAGCCAATCCAACTAACCTGATCATGCCGAGTGCTGCCGGAGATCTTGCCGGCACGACTTTAAACCTCACGGGGTTTTCCCAAGACCGTCCGGGCAGAGCGACCATTCTGGGCTGGCTCCCTCTAGCGGCAGCAGATGTGCTGCGGTTGGTGATCCTGCCAATCAATCCCACAGCGACACTGCCGCAGATCGGGGGCGCGTGTGCCCGCATCGGCTGGTTTGTGCTCGTCTGGTCAATCTTTGGCACGGCAATCACTCGGCATGTTGCGCTCAAGCTTATTGGCGAAGACGCGCCAGGGCTTGTGGGCTCGATTTGGTATGGCACGCGCAAGTGGCTGGCGTCTTTCAATTCCGTCGCCTTTGTGCTGCTGGGTATCGTTGCAATGGCGGTTCCGGGAGCGATCTTGGGGCTGTGCATGCGGACTGATATTGGCCTCGCCGTGGCTGGTGCACTCTGGCCGCTGGTGCTGGGCGGGGCGGTGGTGCTGGCTATCTTAGCCGTTGGCGTAGTGGCTGGTTGGCCGCTGATGGTTGCGGCTGTCGGAGTGGAGCGAGGGGATAGCTTCCAAGCCATCTCGACAGCTTTTTCCTATCTCTACCAGCGACCCCTGCACTATGCGTTTTATGGTTTTGTGTCAATTGTTGTTCTGCTGCCGGCACTTGTTGTGGCGGAACTTTTTGCCGACGCTATCACGATGCTGGCGTTCTGGGCAGCGAGTTTGGGAATGGGCCACGACCGCGCGGTCGTGGTGATGAATGGCATCAGCACCGGGCTCCCTGATGCAAGCGCCACGGCACAATGGGGTGTTGCCGCTTTAAAGTTTTGGACCCGTGGCGTGGGGTCTATTTTAGATTCTTTTGGCTGGGGCTACTTCTGGGCAATTGCCACAGCGACCTACCTGCTTTTGCGACAGGATGTCGACGGCACCGAACTCGATGAAGTGGTCGTGGACGAACCATCCAGCGAATCGGCATAAAATGTCGTCAGCCGCACCAACGCTTCACGAGCGAGGAAAACGACCCGAGAAGCTCTCCCCGACTCACCGTATCAAAAGCGCCAGCCGATTTTGAATCCTCCAGGCGCTGCTTGGCCACATGCGGGCCGTAGGCGATTAGCTTGGGGTGTTTTCCTGATTTTTCGGCGAGCGTTCGCTGCGCCTCAATAATTGTCAGGCAGCGGGCCACGATCACAGCTGGATCGCCAGGCACAGCACCGGTATCCAGAAGGACAAGATCAAAGGGGCCGCCGTGAGGCATGTCGTCGAGATTGCGGAGGGTTTCCACACGTCCGGCAAAATCTTTTGCGAGCCCCGCAATGCGGCTGGTCGAGAGCAGGTCGGGAGAGATTAAGAGAATCTGCAACGGGTCATTCATAGATTGATTCCTACCTGATCCTAAATCTTGTACTCAATCGCAAGGCTCACAATCAGGCCGGGCTTTCGATTCTGGGATTCTACAGGAAACCCTGAGATTCGGCGGGGCATACTCGTTTAAACCGCCTCTGCCCCGCGCACCTCGCGGTAAATCTGCACGGCTTCTTCGATTGGCAGCACCCAGAGCCTGATGGCTTCGCGGGGGCGGTGGAGCGTCTGAACTTCTTCAATCGCCTCGACTGCAGCGGCCAAAAAGTCGTCATTTACAGCGATCTCCATGACTGCCTGCTGGGACACCCCAACAGCCGAGGCATCGTAGCTGTGGCCATCACAAATCGTGAACCGAGTGACATGAACGCTCACAAGCGCCTGTCGAACAGCGTCTACTTGCGCGGGTTCTAGAACGGCAATAATGAAACGCATCGATCCTTTTCAGCACCATTTCCAGATAGCTTTTAGACCCCTAAGCGGAGCGATCGGCCGGGTGTTTTTCCTACGGCCGTGGCAGTTGCAAACTGGCATCCAGTACCTTGCGAATCCGCATCTGCATCTCGCCGAGATGGGCGCGGGAGTAATCATCCAGTTTGATATCAGCCTTAGCCAAGAGTGTGGCGATCCGAGTATCAAGCAATCGCAACTGACTCGCTGCAATCGCCTGCGCATCTGTGGCCGATGGACTAGAACTCATCGCGAGTGTTCCCAATCGCGATGCATACGACCGCTGCAAGCCCCGTCGCAGACTGGAAATTGCCGGCTTGCGAACTGTGTAGTCGGCGACTCCGATAAGATCGACCTCGGAGAGAATTGCTTTTGTCAGTCGGTCAAGCAGTTCGGCCGTTGTGAAGGCATCTTGGTCGGCGGGCACCTTGAGCTCGCTGTCGTGAATGCGGGCCAGCGTGAGTGGGTCGAGCAGTTTCCCCAGGACTCGGTCTTGCCACAATAAAATTGTCTCGTGGACCGGATAGTCTTCCCGATCCACTTCTCGCGATCCCCAGTGCAGCCATTGAGTCGCCACGAGCTGGTTGTAGAGCTCTGGGGGGAATGAAAATGGCTGGGCGCTAAACATCTGCGTCTCAAGCAGTGCCAGCGCATCGCGTTGTTTCTGAGCCTCGACTACGCGAAACGGTGCGACAGCATTCGCATCTCCCTTGTGGCTTCGCGATGTGTAGAGACCGCCAATCAGTCGAGCTGCCATATACATTGACTGCCCGTGCGATGCGAGCAACACACCAAACGACTGCCGGACTCGCTGATAGCCCTTATCCTTGGCGGTCATTCGCTCAGCAATCAAGGGCATGACCTGGGCCACGAGTTCGGCGCGGCTGCGAGCAAACTCGAGCGGGTCGTTGCCCAGATCAAAACGATTGGAAAGCGGATCGGGATCACCAAACTCCGTGTCCTCGTCAGTGGCATAGGCCAGATCGGGTTCGCCGCTGCGGGCAGCAATCTTCTCGAGTTCTGGCAACTCGGCCTCTGGACTGCCACCGGGGAGTTGTTTGTAGCCGTACTCAACTGCCCACAGATCATAGGGGCCGATTTTGGCCGTGTAGTAGTCGCCTTGGGTTTTGCCCTTGGCCACTATGTTGACGGGAATATAGTCCATCACGCTGGTGCTGGCGCCCGATTGGGAAGTCTTTGTCACATCGTTGATATCGGCGAGAGACTTCCGGATGCTGCCCTTGAAGTTGTGCCGCAGGCCGAGCGTGTGACCCACTTCGTGCATCGCCACGAGTTTGAGTCCTTGCTGCACGAGCTTCTCTTTTTGCTCCTGTGAAAGTGGGCCCTCGCCATTTGCAGCTAAGGCCGTGGCGGCTAGCGCCGTCTCTCGCGCATGGCCATCAAAGAGCGAGCAACCGCTGCAGCAATGACCGACTGTCGCGCGCAACAGCCCACCATTGGACGGTGCGACCGACGAACCGCCAGTCAGCAACGCCACCGATAGCGGCGTAAATGTTTCATATTCCGTTCGCCAAAACTGTAAAAAATCGCCGTCGAAAATGATGTCGGCATCGAGAATCTGGCCCGTGCGGGGATTGACTCGCGACGGCCCCATCGCAAATCCAGCACCGGCTGTGATCCAACGAAATGTGTTGTAGTTGACATCCTCTGGATCCCACTCGGTTATGTCGGGTTGCTGTCGCACCTCGATGGCACTGGCGAAGCCGGCCTTGGTAAAAGCCTCGTTCCAAGCCTCTATGCCTTCCCGAACAGCCTGCCGGTATTGAAAGGGAACCGTTTTTTCCACCCAAAAAACGATCGGTTTTTTGGGGGGTGAGAGCGGGGCTGAGCCGTCAGCTTTTTCCAGGCTCCAGCGATTGACGTAGCGGACGAAGCGGTCTTCATCCACTTTTTGCGAAAAGTCTTTGAGGGCTGTAACAAAGTAGCCCACGCGAGCGTCAGCCAATCGGGGTTTATAACCATTTTGTGGCAGCAGGCTGATCGAGTAGTGGACGTTGATCGTCACGCCGCGAGTGTCGGCAACGGTGTCGATATTCATCGTGCCGCTCGAGCCGTAGGTGGCCGCCACTTCTAGCTCAATGTTGTCGGGAAAGGCTTTGACACGCGCCCAACTGGAACGATCGCGGGCAAAAGAAAAGCCGGGGAGTGTCGAGGAAATCTGTGGCAGGTCGTTAAAAAAAATAGCCGTCAGATCGATGACATGGGCGCCCGATGGAGCCACTGTGACAATCGGCACGCTGAACAGCACGCTGTCTGTGTAAGCCAGGTCGACGGCTTTTTCCTCCGGGCTACCTTTGTCAGCAAAGAAGCGGACATTCTTCCGAACCACCTGAATATTGTCGTCTACTTTTCGAAACTGCCAGATCCAGTCGTCGCCGTCGTTCCAACTCATACCACCCAGCACCGAGCGTTCACCGATTCCACGCGCAATCGAAATCAGTACGAAGAGTTCCTTGCCCAGCAACGAGTCTGCCACTTCCGCATAGACTTTGTCGTCCTTGCGGTGGAGTGGAATCAAACCGTTCAGTTTTGTGGCATCTTTAAGAAGCACAGCAAATGCCGGCTTGTTGCTCTTGGGGTCGCTGGCTGGTGCGGCATCCTTGTTGACCGTGGGGGGGGTGGGCGTGGAGGGAGGAGTCGTTGGCGGTGTATCGGTCTGCGGTGCTTTGGTCTCGCTGTCTTGAGCCGTGCCAACGGATGGGGCACCAAAAAGAGTCAGGGCTGCGAACCCTAGAACGATTGCTCCTTTGAGCCATCCATTGTTGCCAATGATCATTGAATTCATCTGAGAAACTCCGCTCGACGGGTGCACAAACTCATACGACGTGGTCAGCCAAATGGTTAGCTGGTCAGGCAAAACAGCCTCCTGCAAGGCTACCATCGACCGCTGGCGATGGCTAATTGTATTTCTCAGCGCATTTATTCATACGGACAACCGTCTGGGACCTACGGCTGCGACTGCGGTGCCGCAAGCACGCAGGCGAACCGATCAAGGAGGCAATCGATTCGCTCGAGCACAGCTTGGCTGTCGGTAAACGTGCGATCCTCTTGGAGAGTCCAGCGAAACCAGTTGTCGAGGCCGATGACAATGCCCGTGAAATGCAGCGTTGATAGTAGGCCTCTCTCTCCATTGCAGAGCGGTCGGACAGCCGCATAGGCAGCGATCGCTTCTTGCCATGCGACCACAAGCGTGGCTTTCTTGTCGCTTGACGGCGACTGCCAACTCCCCAACAACCTTGCTAGATCGGTGGCCGGCGTATCGATGCCAGCCGCGTGAAAATCGATGATCGCCGACGGCGAGTGTGTGGGGCTATGGGGCGACTTGGTGAACAGCATATGATCGCTCCATAGATCTCGTAGCACCGGCGTCAGCGGCAGCGGGCAAGGCTTCCTCTTGATCATTTGCTCCAGTGCCTCCTTGCCATTGAAGGCCGCGAAAATTGCGATCGCGGCGTCCATTCGTTCGATGAGAGGCCAGCGATCAGGACGAACAGTTTTTCCGTGCCGAGGCTGAAGGCTTTGCTGCTTGTGCCAGATTGCGTCGCGACGCTGTTGCCACGGATTGTGGAGCAATTGCACTGCTTGGATTGTGCGATGCGCTTCCCCAGGCGAGAGGCCTATGCGTGGGCCAGGGGCGAGTCGAGTGGCAGCAATGTGCAGTTTTGCAAGAGTTTCTAAGGCTGCGGCGGCCTGCGTCAGCGATGGCTGGCGAAGAGGACCGCCCGGCATAAAACGCACCAACTCCCAGAGCGTCCCGCTGGGGTCAATGACAATCGTCTCGCCTGCCTGCGAGCGCATCACTTCTGCCACCTGGCAAACGCCCTGGGATCGCAGATGGATCATCAAGCCGTGAACCCACTGCGCATGGGGCGTGGATGTTTCCCACGTAAAGTTTTTAAGGATAAATCGATCGAGTTGTGCTGCGACCCCGGCGGTACTCCCCAGAGATTCTGAACTCGAAACGAGGAACACACTTGAGCCGCTCATGCCGGCTGAGGCGAGCGGCGACACCGCGAATGGCTGTTTGCCCAACCATGCACGGCAGATGCTCTCGATAGCGGTCATAAATCTCTAGGCGAAGTGGAGTCAAAACGCGATAAACCCTGCTCGAATATGGCAAGCTTACACGACTCATCTTGGGTCTTGAGAAGCCCCGAGCGTTAGCGACGGGTGGGGCGCGTTGGGGCACGCACGAACGTGGCGGCGGCCGTGGGGATGCGGCACGCTCACTCCCCCTTGCTGGCGCTGCGGGCTTTTTAAGACATCGCCTCTTGACGGATTCCACGAGGTCTCATCCGGGAGGCTGCGGCGAGGAGGTGTGCGAGTTCCACTCGCTCACAAAATTGTAGTTTCTAGGCTCTGGACTGTAGAATCTCAGTCTGTGTTTTTATTTCCCCTGCTCGCCAGTCACGCCCGTTTCGAGCTATTCATGCCCTACCGATTATTTTTTCTAAGCCTGACTGCAATCGCCCTAGCGGGTTCTATGCCGCGACCCGTTTACGTCGTAACGGCAATGGCCGAGGAACCAGCTGGGTTTGATCCGCTGGCTGGGATTACGGCGGAACTGGGCAGTCCAGTTCGAATCACAGCCACCATTGAGCGAGGTGACGGATCTCAAGAAAACGTACAAAACCCTGGCGTTCATTCCGATGTGCTGACGATTACGGCTACGCTCGAGGAGGGTTGGCACTTCTACTCGCTCGGTCAAAAACCGGGTGGCCCGATGGCTACGCGGATCGTTGTCGCTGCAGATTCTGCTGCCCGGCCCGCTGGCATATTTTCTGCCACGCCGCCTCCGACTAAACATACCGTGGAAGATGTCCCGAGCTGGAAGGGTCTGGTCGTCGAGGAGCACGCCGGCACCGTCACATGGCGGGCCTCGCTTGTTTCAAATCCCTCCAGCACCGCGGCCGAGGTGCATGGCAGCGTGAGTTTGCAACTCTGCCGTGACAACGCCTGCACGCCCCCAGAGACGATTCCCTTTAGCGTGTCTTTACCCACAGCAATCACAAGCGACGCGTCGCAACGGGGCTTGCCAACCGCACCGGAGTCTCCATCGGCCACAGTGACCCACACGCCTGATCGTGGCCACCTGCGCATTGAAGCGGCATTTGGCCCGCCTCGCGGCAAGGCTGGCGAATATAGGTGGCCGTTGACTGTCAAACTGCGGCCGCAGGAGGGGTGGCATCTCTACGCTCCACAGTCGAGCGACTCAAGCACTGTTGGGCAAGGGAAGCCCACGATTGTTTCGCTTTCAAAGAGTGAGTCTGTTCACGCCAACAGCCTGCGAGTGACAACGACAAAGACCGCACTCACGCCGGAATTGGCAAACGCCGGTGCCGTCGATGGGCCGATCGTTTTTGAGATGGTGCTGGAACTCATTCAACCATCATCGTCGGGATTCGAGCCCGAAGTGCCTCATTCGATAGACGCTCTTATCGGGTTTCAGACCTGCACTGAGGCGACTTGTGATCTGCCGTGGGCAGTGCGACTCAAGGCCCAGCTTCCCCAGAGCACAGGCCCCGCTGAGGGGAGCCTGGCATTTTCCACTGCTCGGTATGCCGATGTGGCACAGGCTCCCACGGCGATTGATTTCGCAGTGGATGGTGAAACTTTACAGGGTGGCCTGGATGGCAGACCGATAACCTCAGCCAAGCCGGTGTCTCAGCGACAGCAATTGCCGCTCTCGCTACCACTGGCTCTCTTGATGGGATTGGCTGGCGGCCTGATCTTAAATCTCATGCCCTGCGTACTGCCTGTGCTGGGCCTCAAACTGATGTCGTTTGCCCAGCAGTCGGGTCGCGCAAGGCAGGAGATTCTGATCCTCAATCTTTGGTACTGTGCTGGCCTTTATGCGGTCTTCTTTGTGCTGGCGACTGCGAGCGTTGCCGCAAATCTCGGCCTCGCCGGCAACAACCTCGCGTGGGGAGAGCAGTTTGCTTCGGCCAAGTTCAACATTGTCATGTGCGGGATTGTGTTTGCTTTTGCGCTGTCTTTTTTGGGGACATGGGAACTGCCGATTCCGGGTTTTATCGGTGAGCGAGCCGGGCAGGTGCAGTCGCAGGAGGGGGCCACTGGTTCATTTTTAAAAGGCGTTTTGAGCACGGTCTTGGCCACGCCTTGCAGCGGACCTTATTTAGGCCCGGTATTTGGATTCACGCTCACGCAAACGACCGCTGTGACCTACGCTGTTTTTGCGGCCATAGCCACAGGGATGTCGTTGCCGTATCTGCTTGTGGGTGCATTTCCTGGGCTCGTCAAATTCCTGCCGAAGCCCGGTGCCTGGATGGAGACACTCAAAGAATTTCTTGGCTTTGTCATGCTAGGAACGGTTGTCTATCTGTTTACCTTTCTAGGGGATCAGCGCGTCGTTCCAACATTTTCCATGCTGATCGGCATCTGGGCTGCCTGTTGGTGGGTCGGACGAGCGCAGCAATCAGGCGGCGGCTCAATCGGCTATGGCCGCTGGCTGCAGGCGGCTGGAATTCTGGCGACGATCGCTTACCTGTCGTTTTTATTTTTAGGACCGGTAGTGTCAGTGATTGAATGGGAGAAACCTTTTTCCCGTAGCCGACTCTTAGAACATCGTCAATGCGGCGCCACAGTGATGGTCGATTTCTCCGCCGATTGGTGCCCCACTTGTAAATTCAATCTTGCCACAGCGATTGAAACCAACCGTGTCAAGGAGGCGATTGAAGCCAATCGAATCGTGCCGATGCTGGCTGATTGGACCGACGGTTCGCCCGAAATCAAATCGATGCTTGAGAGTTTAGAGAGCAAATCGATTCCTGTTTTGGCTTTTTTCCCCGCCACGCAGCCCGGCCAACCGCTGGCTGCGCCGATTGTGCTGCGGGACTTGATCACCGAATCGCAAGTGCTGTCTGCCATCCGCGATGCCGGGCCCTCGCAGGCAAAGCTCATTCAATAAGGACTCCGCCGCAGACGGGCACTTTTTGACTGCCAAGCCCGAATGGCTGCCGGAATAAAGTCCCTAGACGAGCACCACGCGGTCTTGCTCAGCACCGGCGACCTGCACGGCACCCAGACGCCAGTTTTCAAACCCCAGATCAGCCAGTTGGCTTTGGATGCTCTCGGCAAAGTGGGGTGCCACCACAAGCACCATGCCGACACCCATGTTAAACACCCGTTCCATCTCGGCTTGCTCGATCCGGCCCAAGCTTTGCACCCAGGGGAAAACGGCGGGTATCTGCCATGCCCCACGGCTGAGCACCACCTGCAGATGCGGCGGCACGATCCGGGCCACGTTTTCGACGAGCCCACCGCCAGTGATATGGGCGATACCATGCACGACTTGCTTGACGCGATAGTGTTTTAAAACTGCTTTGAGAGGTCGCGCATAGAGCCGCGTCGGCGTGAGCAGGATGTCGGCGACGCTGGCGCTACCAAGGGCTGCCACAGAATCATTCAAAGCGAGGCCACCGATTTCAAAAACAGCTTTTCGCACCAAGCTATAGCCGTTGGAGTGGAGGCCGCTTGAAGCGATGCCAATGGCGATGTCGTCGGGCTGAATCTGCCGGCCATCGATTAGTTTTTTACGATCAACAACACCCACACAAAATCCTGCTAGATCGTAATCTTCACCCTGATACATCTCCGGCAGGATCGCCGTCTCTCCACCCACCAGCGCGCATTCGCATTCAACGCAGGCATCAGCGATGCCCCTTACGATCTGTTCAAGCAGGTCTGGATCGTCGTGCGAGAGCGCCACATAGTCCAAGAAAAAAAGCGGCTCCGCGCCCATGCAGAGGCTGTCGTTGACGCACATTGCCACTAAATCAATACCGACGGTGTGATGAATGCCGGCGGCCACTGCAACTTTGAGTTTGGTACCCACACCATCGGTGCAGGAAACCAACAGTGGGTCTTCGTAGCTGCGACTGAAAAGCCCCTTGAAGTCGAGTTGGAAGAGTGCGGCAAAGCCTCCTTCGGGACTCATCACCCGGGGGCATTGCGTGCGACGCATGTGCGCCGGCAACCGCGACATTCCTTCGCGGTAGAGTTCCAGATTGACTCCAGCGCTCGAATAGGTGGCTCCAGGCACTCGTGCGTCCTTCAGGCGAATTGCATTGCAGTTGGGGACCGTAAAAATGCTATCATCGCAGGGCCATGCCACCTCGCAAGTCCAAAGCCGCCGCCCAGCGTGTGCACGCAGAATTAGCTCTGCCGCCGCTCCAGTTTAGCCATCCGCTGCCCTACGGTGCGCTGTTGCGCGAAGGTCTTGCCGGCGGCAAAAGTGGGGGGCTTGGTCAACGCGGAGTGCAGTTTGTTGTCTACAGCCGATCGGCCACCGCGATGCGAGTCCTGCTCTACAACCATGCCGATGATCCAGAGCCTGCGGAAGTGATCGCGCTGGATCCCAACAAAGATCGCTGGGGAGATATCTGGAGTATCCTGGTGCCGGGGTTGGGGCACGGCCAGCTCTATCACTTTCAGGCCGACGGCCCCTTTGATCCCGATCGCGGCCAGCGATTTGATGGTCAGGCTCAGCTTATCGATCCCTACTCCCGCGCTCTGTCTGGCCGATTCCTGCCAGGCACTGACGGTATTGTGCGGCCGCCTAAGAGCGTTGTCATTGATGACTCATTCGACTGGCAAGGCGATCGCCATCTGCGGCGTGGCCTGGCTGATACGGTGATTTATGAAATGCATGTGAGGGGCTTTACCCAGAGTCCTTCTAGCGGCGTTGCCAATCCAGGCACCTATCTGGGCGTGATTGAAAAAATTCCCTATCTCAAATCGCTGGGCGTGACGGCTGTGGAATTGATGCCGCTGCACGACTTTCCAACTGAATCGCTGGCGGGCGTCAAGGAGGAGCGGAGCAATTACTGGGGCTATGATCCGATGGCCTTTTTCTCTCCCCATCGCGGCTACGCGGCGGGCAACGAGCCGGGCTGTCAGGTTCGCGAGTTTAAGGAAATGGTGCGGGCTCTGCACGCCGCTGGAATCGAGGTGATTCTGGATGTGGTCTTTAACCACACGGCCGAAGGTAATCAATTGGGATCGACCTTGTCGTTCAAGGGTCTCGAAAATCAAGTCTATTACATGCTCAGCGACGGCGGTCGCTACTACCGCAATTACACCGGCTGCGGCAACACGATCAACGGAAACCATCCGATCGTCCGAGAGCTGATTTTTCTCTGCCTCCGGCACTGGGTGCACAATTACCACATCGACGGCTTTCGGTTCGATTTAGCCAGTATCCTCAGCCGCGATCGCAATGGCGATATCCTTCCCAATCCACCGATCGTGGAAGTGATCACAGAGGATCCACTGCTGGCCGACACAAAGATCATCGCTGAGGCATGGGATGCAGCGGGCGCGTATCAGGTTGGCTCGTTTGCCAGCTTGCGCTGGGCTGAGTGGAACGGCCGCTACCGCGATGATGTGCGACGATACTGGCGGGGCGACTACGCACAGGCCGGTCACTTTGCCACCCGATTGGCTGGTTCGAGCGATCTCTACGGCGATGATGGCCGGCAGCCCTTTCACAGCATCAATTTTATCACCTCGCACGACGGCTTTACTCTCAACGATCTGGTCACCTACCGTGACAAGCACAACGAGGCCAACGGCGAGGGCAATCGCGACGGCGACAACAATAACTACTCTGAAAACTACGGCATCGAGGGTCCGACCACACGCGATGACATCGAGACCGACAGGCAGAAGCAGATTCGCAACATGCTCGCAACGCTCTTGCTCAGCCAGGGGGTGCCGATGCTGCTTTCTGGCGACGAGTGCCGCCGCACACAGCAGGGCAACAACAATGCCTATTGCCAGGACAACTCGATTTCATGGTTTGACTGGAGCCTGATCGAAGCGCATGCCGATCTGGTTCGGTTTGTGCAGGAACTGGTGCGGTTTCGACTGGGTAACCCCACACTCAGGCGAAGATCGTTTCTGAAGGGTACGCCGAGCGTGGAGGGTGAGTTGCCCGACGTCGAGTGGTTTTCAGCCGATGGCACGCCCAACGATTGGAACTCCGTCGATGCGAGTCTGGCCTGCTTTTTTTCAGCGCCAACACCGGCAGAACTCTCCGCGAAAGACGACATCGCCGTAGGGGGCATTGAGGGCACCGCCCGTCACTGTCTTATTTTTACGCACGCCGGGTCACAGCCGAAGCTGTTTCACTTTCCCCAGAGTGCGGTCATCAGTATTTTGCCGTGGCGGGTTTTTATTGAAACCCACCAGCCCTCGCCGGGTGATATTTATGCCGATGCCTTAGGGCGGAGTGTCGATGTGACGCAGCCGATTGAATTGCCGCCACGCTGCCTTGTCTGTTATGTGGCAAGCGCTGTCACTGCTCCTGGCAATCGCATTGGATGATTCCCCAGAGGATTGGTATCCTCTAGGCAGGTTCTGAATCGAAACGCCTCGTATCTCTATCTTGGGAGAAGTTGAATGCTCAAAGCTTTTTTATCTGCCTCCTGCGGCACTCGTATCCACGCCCACTCGTTTGGGGCAGTTGGCTGCTTGGCCATCGCCTGCTGCTTTCTGATGGGCTGCTCGCCAGCGGCCAGACCAGTGGCACAGTCGACGACTCCAGCCGATGATCATGCCGATCATGATCATGCCGACGACCACGACCACCCCAAGACGCTGGCGGCAGGAATCACGCAGTTAGAAACGCTCTGTGGTGATGTGAAAGCGGCGATGGCCGAAAAAGATTTAAAGAAAGCCGATCCTGTACTGCACGAGATCGGCCATCTGCTAGAGGATATTCAGAGCCTTCTAAAGGCTGCCAAACTGCCTGCAGAAGTCAATGATTCAGCGAACCAAGCGATCGACGAAATTTTCGAGTGCTTTGATAAGATCGACATCACGCTGCACGAGTCCGAAGGTGCCAAGCACGACAGTGCAAAAGAGAGTGACGGGGCCACCTATGATGAGTTGGCTGATCGCATCGCCGTGGCTCTTGGCACGCTCAAGAAGGTCTCACCATGAAATCGAGGAGTATTGTTTTGAGACCGTTTGCCGTTGGCTTTCTCACAGCCATTATCCTTTTGACTTTTTTGGCGGATCGGTCGTTGAGAGCGGCCGAGGCGCTTGATATGGTGACGATTCGCAAACAATTTGTTCTGGCAAAAGAACCGGCTGGGGCGATTTCACTGGCTGCCGCGAAAGTGAACTGCAGTAAGGCGGAGGCAGCCAATCCGGCCATAGGTGTGCCCATTGTGGTAGCTGGCCGGATTGGGGCACGGGGTATCGAGCCATTTCTGGATAAAAAAGCCTCGTTTGTCTTGATTGAAATTCCGGCCGACGACCATGCAGCAAAGCCGGGGCATAAAGACGACGATTGTCCGTTCTGTAAAAAGCGAAACGCTCATTCACCGATGGCGGCAGTGCAGTTTCTAGACCAGAACGGCAGCGTTGTGCCAATCGATGCTCGTATGCTCTTTGGATTGGCAAAGGGACGCGATGTGGTCGTCAGCGGCAAAGGCGTGTTTGACCCAAAACTGGCTATTCCAATTATTCAACTCACGGCCGACGGCATCTTCCTCCGCCCGCAATAAACGGGTGGAGAGTCTTTTTCTACTCTCCTTGAATCCACCGTCATGAGAGGCCATGAGAGCCATGCAGAAAAAATCTGTCGATCGGCGGATGCTTCTCGTCGGAGCGCTGGTGCTCATCGTGGCTGGCGGTGCTGACTTCGGGTGGAATCGATGGCGTGGATCAACCCGCAACGGGCTTGTGGGTGCCGGGGCCTGGCCGGATGGGCTTTGATCAATCCCGCGTTACACAGCTCTGGCGGGTCGAACTGGCCCCGGGTTATTCCGGGCCGATCGTCGTGGGTGACGCGGTTTTTGTGACCGAGACCCGCGATTAAAAAACAGAGCACGTTCGAGGCGTTTCGCGGCATGAATATTGTCACGCCAACGGTCATTGATGGGCGGATTTTTACGACCAGCTATGGCTGCGGATCGTTTTTGCTGGCTGTTGACCCAAACGCCGCTGAGAAAGCCGTCACCAATGTCTGAGGCAAGCCTAGAAAAATACCAACTGCTGGGCGAGGCAAAGGTCGCAGAAAAGGAAAGCTGGGCCCATGTCGCAGCCATCACGCCAGTCTCGCATCGGGCTGCACCCTACCGCACGACGCGGGCGCCGCCCCCGGCGATCTGCTTTTCCACTTCCTGGCGAGTTGCCATCGAGGTGTCGCCTGGAGTCGTCGAGGCCAATGCCCCGTGAGCGGCACCATATTCGACCGCCCGCTGCGGGTCGTTGAACTCTAAAAAGCCAAAAATCAGGCCACTGGCAAAGCTGTCTCCGCCGCCAACGCGATCCAGAATCTCAAGTGCACGATAGGCTCGACTGTCGTAAAAAGCACCCTCGTGCCAGAGAATAGCGCTCCAGTCGTTCTTTGTGGCCGAGATCACATGACGAAGCGTCGTGGCAGCCACCTTGAAATTTGGAAACTTCTTGACGGCTGTCTCAATCATTGCCTTAAAGGCATCGGTCTCAATCGCACTGTTGGCATGCTCGACGCCCTTGACCTCAAACCCCAGTGAGGCTGTGAAATCCTCCTCGTTGCCGATCATCACATCGACACACTGGGCAACTTCGCGATTTACCTCGCGGGCCTTGGCCAATCCGCCGATGCTCTTCCAGAGACTCGGCCGGTAATTTAAGTCGTACGAAACAACTGTGCCGTGACGATGGGCAGCTTGGACTGCTTCAACAGTCAGCAGGGCGGTTGTTTGTGAAAGCGCTGCAAAGATGCCCCCCGTATGAAACCATCGCACGCCCAGCGTGCCGAAAAGATAATCCCAATCAACATCGCCCGGTCGGAGTTGGCTGGCGGCTGTATGGCCTCTATCCGGCACGCCCACCGCTCCGCGGATGCCAAATCCACGCTCGGTAAAGTTGAGGCCGTTGCGAACGCTACGGCCGATACCGTCATCGTCTCGCCACGTAATAAAATCGGTGCAGACCCCACCCTGTTGGATACAGTCCTCGATCAAGTGGCCGATCTCGTTATCGACAAAGGCTGTAACGACCGCCGTCTTGAGGCCAAAACACTTTTTCAGACCGCGGGCTACGTTGTATTCACCCCCACCCTCCCACGCCGCAAACGACCGCGCCGTGCGGATTCGACCCTCGCCTGGGTCGAGTCGCAGCATCACTTCGCCGAGCGAGACCTGGTCGAAGGCACACGACTGTCTGGGTTTTATGCTGAGGGACATATGAGCTCCTAAGGGCCTTGATTAGTTCGCAATGATAAGCGTGGCCGGATCAAATGGCGCAATGCCTGCTTCGTGTGCAATTTCATTGAGTGCCTCGACTTCGGCTGTTGAAAAGAGCAGTCCGCCACAAGCATCGCTGCGAGCGGCGGCCTCGGCCTCCAACTGGCCAGGCAGCATGCACTGGCTATTTCCGTGGCCGAGAATATCGGCCACGATGGCCTGGACATTTTGGCTTTGACTGCGGCCCTTCGCAAATCCCCCACCGCTCATTGCCTCAGGGTGGATCGCCTGAAAGAAAAAGACGCAGCCCTGTTTTTCATCTGCCACTAAAGCGCGACTGCGGAGCGTTGGCAGCGAGCCGCCGATAAATCCAGCGACCAGCTCATTGATCAGAGACAATCCGTAGCCCTTGTGATCGCCAAACGGCAACAGCGAGACAGCCTGGCTGGGGTCTGTGGTCGGGCGGCCATCCTTGTCAACGGCAGCGTTGGGCGGAAGCTGTTTGCCTTCTCGCTTCAGTTGTTGCACGCGGCCCATTGCGATCACCGATGTGGCCCAGTCGATCACGATCGGAAAGCCAACGGCCTCGGTCGTGGGAAAGCCCCATGAATGGGGATTGGTGCCGAGCGTGGGAAAGGCACCCTTAAAGGGCACCACTTCCGCGAGCGAAGCGGTGCAGTTGGTGTAGGCGATGTAGCCTTTTTGTGCTGCCTCCATCACATAACCTCCGCCCCATAAATAATGAAACGCATTGTCGATGGCAACAGTGCCGCTGCCGTACTTATCGGCCAGTCTCATGCACGTTTCGATTGCCTCCCACGCCACAGCCTGACCAAGTTTTTTATTTGCATCCCAGGCTTCTAAAGCCGCAAAACGGCTGGGCAATTTCTGAATATTCGCCTTGGGCAGACAGCCACCGACTCCTGAACCGAAGAGCTCATCGAGGTGCAAGGCTTTGATGGCATTGTGGGTGCGGATCCCGTGACGGGTGGCCGCAGTGGCGAGCTTTGCCGCTTGTGCCGACTCGGTAGCATCAAAGCCGCGATGCAGATACGCCTTGCGGATGAGCAACTCATGGGCGGCAACCGGCACAACATGAAAGATTTCAGCCATGGTTGCTCGATGAATCTCCTATCGTGGCAATGACATTCCAAACCGGAACCTGCCGATTGATCTGGGCTAAGGGTTCTTCGCCGTGCATGGCCCGAATCAGATTGGTGACGGCTGCCAGAGCCTGACGCTGCACGCTCTCGGCAGTTCGGGAGCCGATGTGGGGCGTGACGATGCAGTTGGGCAGATGCGTGAGCGGGTGGTCTGTGCGTGGCGGTTCCTCATCGAGCACATCAGTGCCATAGCCTGCGACGAAACCCGACTGCAATGCCACGGCGATATCATCTGTATTGACAATGTCACCTCTGGCACAATTGAGAATGATGACACCGGGCTTCATGGTAGCAATTGAGGAAGCGCAAATGAGATTGCGCGTTTCGGGAGTCAGGTTTGTGTGCAGCGAAATATAGTCCGAAACACGCAGACAGTCTTGCAGCGTGTCTGCCCGGGTCACGCCGTGGGCGGCTGCAAACTTCTCGTCCCAGTGAAGATCAAAGCCAATCACATTCATTCCAAAAGCGCGACTGCGGATACTCACCTCTTTCCCGATCCGGCCCATGCCAATGATGCCGATTGTTTTGTCGAGCAATTCGCGTCCTGTTTTCCGCTGCCAGCCGCCAGATCGCGTGGAGTCTGTGTGGAAGTAGAAATGTTTTTCGATCGCCAAAAGGAGCAAAAACACATGCTCTGCGACAGTGGTGTGGTTGACTCCCGGCGTATAAAGCAGCGGGATTCCAAACTCTGTACAACTCTGCACATCAATTTTATCGACGCCGATCCCATATTTACTCAGTACCTTGAGCCGGGGACGAGCCTTTTCCAAAACGGCCCGCGTGATCACATCGTCACCGCAGATATAGCCGTCGACATCTCCGACCGCCGCGAGCGTGTCGGCCTCACAGAGCGGACCGCGGGCCGTCACTATTTCCCAACCGGTGTCGGCCAAGAGTTTTTGGTGGTCGCCAAGCGTGTCCTGAAACGAAGTTGTCGTGAGTAGAATACGGGGCGTCATCGAGGCAAGTCCTGCGAGAAAAGATCGATTCTTACACTACCGCAGCCATCTTGAATTCACAATTGAAACTGCTTTAGCCGCCCGCCCCGAGTTCGTTGACACCTGTTTCACTGACAAACGCCTTGAGAAGCACCGCCACTGTGCCGTCAAATTTCCAGAGGTGACAAAAACGCCTGTCGATCGGTCCCGCTCCGCTGGTGCCAGTTCGATGAAGCCAGTAGCACTCGTCGGACCTGAGAGGAAACTGCTGGTACTCACTCCATCGCTGCTGAGGCACAGTGGTCTTGATCCAGTTCCAATGATTGATGTGCCAGCGGTATTGCGAATCTGGATTCCGCCGCAGCCACAGTCGGTAGTCGGCTTCCCGCACGCAGATAATTCTGTCACGCAGGCTTTCGATGAACGAATTATTCTGACCTAGAAGGTCTGCTGTGGCCTCAAATCCTGGCAGCGAAGTCGTGATAACAATCGCAGGAATACTCTGTACATCAGAATACTCTGCGTGTTGCTGGAGCAGTGGCCCCAGATCAGTATTGAGCCAGGCGACAAGATGGGTGGCCAGAAGTCTCTTTTCGGCAGTGAATTAGCTCGTCGACGCAGTAACCTTAAGATGCGATTGACTCCGCCGACCGCACTCTCGCAGTCCGTCGAGCCATTCCCTTTGAGAGGCAGGCATCCTTGATCTCACGCGTACAGGAAAAATCGGTCACAGTATTTTCACCGCGAGTCGCGGCGGACGAATCTACCACTAAAGGTCGACATTGCTATCGGACCCCTAGCGGAGATCGTCCGCCGCATCACTGGCGTGCGGGGAGTCTTACCGACCCATTTTTTCACGGAGCCACTCGTTCTTACGGCGTTCTAGCTCAACGAGCTTGGCAACCGGGCCCTTGCGATTGGTTTGGACAGACGATCTGGCTGTGCGACTCTGATCGGCTGATGCGGTGGCGCCAATAAACATGCTCGCCACAAAGGCGATTGAAAAGATAATGCGGACCATGGGCGGGCTCCTGCTCAAAAAAATAGTGGGTGCAAAATGGAGTTTATTCAAAGACGACACCTTGCCGTCTTCAAAAGGAATCGGTTCAATGAATAAAGAGAATCAAGCGAAGGCTTGGCCGACGGCGCAGAACAGATAAACCACATCAGCAGTAGGGCCGGAATGTCAGGCACGGCCGCTACAACCGCACTGCGGCCTTGCCTTACGCCCTGTCAGGACGAGCCACGTGGTGCCGCGACAAGCACTGGCTTCTTCTCATACTGATCGTGATGATGGCTTTTGATGGACGGCCGCCGTCAGCGGATCATCAGGCCATGAATGCTTTGGATAGCGGCGGCGGAGTTCTTTCTTTACGTCTGGATAGGTGTTCTTCCAAAAGCTCGCCAGATCTGATGTGACCTGCTGCGGCCGATGATTGGGCCCGAGCAAATGGAGAAGTACGGCAACCCGTCCGCCAGCAATGCGAGGCGTCGCACTCACGCCAAAAAGTTCTTGGATGCGTACGGCTAAAACCGGGGGCTGGCCGGGCTCCTCATACCGCAGCGAGTGTCGCTTACCATTGGAAAGTTCTAGCTCAGCGGGAGCCCATTGATTGACTTCTGCCAGACGGTCAAAGCCGACCGCTGCCTCGAACCGCGAAAGCCAGTCGGCGCTGGCAATGTCGTCTAGGCGACGGAGTCCGCAACAGATCTCCGGCAACATTTCGGCCAGATACGTTGAATCAAATGACGGTAAATTGAACTGTGGCGCGGCCGCTGCCAGCCAGCGAACTCGATGAGCAAATCGGCCAGCAGCACTCTCGGGCGTTGGTAGCACGCGATCCAGCTGCGACGTGGCCTCGCGAGCCAGCACGTGCGCAGCGGCTGAAGCGTCTTGAATCGCGATTGGCGTTTCGTCAATCACCAGATCAATCCAGTAGGTGCGCATACGGGCCTCCACCTGCCGCCGCGACGGATGGTAGAGCAATTCCTCGACGCTGCGGAGATTCATTCCCCGCAGAGGTTCCTGCTCAAGCCAAACGGCGTCCACTGCCGACGCTTGCCTGACACTTGCTTCGCCCGAGTGATCGTCGATGTCGATGGCCAGAAAAAAAGGCTCCTGACGGACGCGTGAGTTTGCATCCATACGGACTCCTCGGCCCCCCACCATCGTGCCGCGATCCTGTGCGCCCGGCCGCAATCGCGTCAGCCGGTCAGGAAATGCTTCTAGCAGAGCCTGCATCAGCGAACTGGCGGGATCCAGAGCCCTGGGGGCCAAAGGCGTGTCTACAAGTCGGTAGAGTTGCTCGGCGATTCGCAGCACATTCCGAGCACCCCCTGGGTGCATCTCAAGGCCAACATCTGCCAGGGGCGACTCCAGATAGAAAGCCTGTAGCGCAAAGACGCGATCGACAATGTCGGATCGGGATCGCACGGCGATTCGATCCCGGGGCCCGCTGCGAGAATGGTCTATCGATCGAAATGGATCTCGCTCGGAAAGCAGCGCTGCTGCGATCGACGCCTCTCTCAGCACGCCATGCCTGGCCCCGGCTAAAAGAAGTCGTGCCAGACGCGGGTGGGCCGGAAGATGTGAGAGCTCAAGGCCCAGCGGCGTGATGCGGTCTGGCTCACCCGTCTGTTCGCCTGGAAGACTCCTGGCAACTGTCGAGTCGACCGCCTCGCGATGTTGGATGGCTCCGAGGTGTCTCAGCAACTGCCTCGCGTTTTGAATTGCCTCTAGCGGCGGCGGATCGAGCCATAGAAAATCAGTTGTTTCGCCCAGCGTGAGCAGATGCAAAAGTGGACCCGCCAGATCGCCGCGCAGGGCCTCGGGGGTTTGGGCCACAGCGCGAAGGTGGTGCGACGATTCATTCCAGAGCCGCCAGCATATGCCCGGCCCGGTGCGGCCTGCTCGGCCGGCCCGCTGATTGGCAGAGGCCTGTGAAATCTGGATCAGCTCCAGCCGCTCAAGCCCCGTCGTACTGCTCACTCGCATCTGACGGGCAAGCCCCGAGTCGATCACAGCAGTCACACCCGGAATCGTCAGCGATGTTTCAGCGACATTGGTAGAGAGAATTATTTTTCGCTGGCCCAGATCGGCCAGCACGCTATCTTGCCGCTCTGGAGGCAGGTCGCCAAACAGGGTCAAAAGAGAGTGTCCTTGTCGCTGTGCCAGTGACTGAAGTGCCTGTTCGCACTTCATAATTTCGCCGACGCCTGGCAGAAAGACCAGCAGGTGTCCCTCTGTGAGCTTGAGCGCTTCAGCCACGTGGGCTGTGACACTCTCAACAATATCCAGCCGCGTGCCACGGCTTTGGTAGCGAATAGAAACGGGAAAGATCCGGCCCTCGGTGGAAACAACTTTACAGCCCAACATCTTTGCGACTGGTTCAGCGGCTAGCGTTGCACTCATGACAATCACCCGCAGATCGGGCCGAACCGTTTGGCGAATCCGCACAAGCAGGCCAAGAACGAGGTCCATTTCCAGCGTTCTTTCGTGAAACTCATCGAGGACGACCGCGCCGATCCCCTCGAGGGCAATATCGCCAAGCAGCCTACGGAGCATGATTCCGTTGGTTTCGACAACCAGTCGTGTGTCGCGACTGACGCAGGCATCAAATCGCACCTGATAGCCCACCTCTCCCCCTAGCGGCACACCTCGCAGCCGAGCGATCTGCTGGGCCACTGCCCGAGCTGCCAGTCGACGCGGCTGCATCAGCACGACTTTTAAGCCCTTGGGCAGATCGTCTAGCACAGCCGCCGGCACGAGCATTGTTTTTCCCGATCCGGGGGGCGCGGTGACGACGACAGCGCCGCTGCGAGACGCAGCGAGAATGTCAGCCAGCACATCGGCCACCGGCAGATCAGAAAGCAGAAAGGGAGGCATGTGGGTCATCCGTGATCGATACGCTTGGAATTGGCCAACCAGCTCACGGTTGTTTGAGTTGCGCACTTCGAGTGAACGCAGGCACCGTCCGCCGCAAACTCATGAAGGAGTTAGGCGTGTGACTCTGTCTAGCCCAGCACATCAGCGATAACTTCCTCTGAAACAAAAATCGGCAGGGCTGGTTCGCAGGTCACGGCAATAGCGATTGCATCGGAAGGACGCGCATCTATTTCGATCAACTCGCCATCCTTGAGAACGCGGATCGTAGCAAAGTAGGTGTGTTCCTTGAGTTCGCTGATCACGACATCCTGGAACTCGCCACCGAGGATCTCAACGGCAGAAACGAGCAGGTCGTGTGTCAGGGGACGGGGCGATTGGTGGTGCTTGACGCGTCGATCAATACTGGTGGCTTCAAAGAGGCCGATCAATATGGGAAATGTGCGATCCCCCTCGACTTCCTTGAGATACACAACCTGCTGGTCGTTGACTTCGCTGATAATGATCCGCGACAGTTCCATTTGCACGCTCATGACAATACTTCCAGCAACTTTTTTTATGAAGCAGGTTTGGGTGTTCTCACTATCCTACACCAAAGTCTGGTCGCAACCGAGCGGGTCAGTGGCGCGAGGGGCGGGATACCGCCTGGGGAGGCACAGTGGGGTAGTGCCACAATCGCCTACGGGCCTTTTCGGGAGAGCAATTCGGTGAGAGTCAGGACTCCCTTTGCCAGAGTCGCCTCACACTCAGCGAGTTGCTGGCGTTCTTTTTCCACGACTGCCTGTGGTGCTCTGGCGGCAAACTTCTCGTCGCTGAGCTTGGCCCGCTTGGACTGGATAAACCCAGCCAGTTTTTCATTTTCCTTTTGTATCCTGGCAATCTCAGCGCCCACATCAACGAAATCTGCCAGATCGACAAACACCTCGCACTCGCCCGTCACTCCACTGGTGGCCCCTGGGAAGCCCTGTACGGTCGATCCCATAGTATGGATCTCAACTGCCGCCATCGACTCAATCGCCGCCCGCATTGGTTCCAGCAGATCAATCGTTTTCTGTGGACTGCAGATGGCCACTTTGAGCGTGGTTCGCGGCGGCACATTCTGTCGGGCCCGAATTTCGCGGATCGCCGCGACGACACCCAGGAACGTGCCGAACTGCGTCTCTGTCCGCTCATCAATCCACGCTGCGTCTGGTTCCGGCCAACGGGCGATCATGATTGATTCAGCCAATCCTGTAGCAGTGTCCCACGGCATACACCGCTGGCCAACAGCTTCGCCGAGATGCTGCCAGAGTTCTTCCGTCACAAATGGCATCATCGGATGGAGCAGTCTGAGAATCGTGTCGAGGCCCAGCAACAGCATCGTACGGGCCCGGTCGCGAAGGTCGGGATCGGCTAGCCGCGATTTGCAAAGTTCTAAATACGCGCTGCAAAATTGATCCCATGCAAAGGCATAGAGTACTCGCGACGCTTCGGCAAACCGGTAGTCGTCGATCGCCGCAGTCACATCCCGTGTCACACTCGCCAGACGGCTAGCCAGCCAACGGTCTTCCAGAGGCGCATCGCGCATGTCGAGCGGGCCACCGGCAAAGCCGTCCAGATTCATCAGGACAAACCGCGTGGCATTCCAAAGCTTATTGGCAAAATGTCTCCCCGACTCAAACCGCTCGCTGACGGCCGGGCCACGGAGCAGGGCCAGATCGCTGTCGCTTGATGCCCACTGCGTGCGAAAGAACTGCTTGCACTTTGCGCACTCGATTTTTGGGAGCATCCGATTGGCGAGAGTTTGTTCGATCCGCACTCCACAGGAAGGACATATAAACTCGACAGGCATGCGCACATCCTGCGTCTCGGTGGCCATGCCAACCATGCCAAACCGAAGGGCGTCAGCGCCTAAACTATCGATCACATCAAGCGGATCGACACCGTTGCCCTTGCTCTTACTCATCGTTTCGCCGTAACGATCCAAAATCTTCGGATGGATCGCCACATCGCAAAACGGCAGCTCACCTGTATCAAAAATTCCCATAATCACCATTCTTGCCACCCACAGCGTGATGATGTCGCGACTGGTGACAAGCGTTGTCGTGGGATAAAAGCAGTCCAGTTCTGCCGACGCCTGCGGCCAGCCAAGCGTTGAATGCGGCCACAGCGCCGAGGAAAACCATGTGTCGAGCACATCAGGATCACGCACCAGCGGATGTCCACTCACGTCCTCTAAACCAATCGATTCATCCGATGTGCAGAGAAACCATCCACCTGGGCTGTCTGTGGCGGACCGGCCGTCAGGCTGACGCTCAGTCCCTGGCTCGCAGTCGGGCTGCCAGGAAACATTGCTGCGACCGGCAAAGGCCCGCACCAGATCGACTTCCGCTACGCCCGTGACATGCCAGATAGGAATTCGATGGCCCCACCAGAGTTGCCGACTGACAGGCCAGTCGCGTTTTTCGCTGAGCCAGTCGAGGTAGCTTTTGGCGTAACGCTCCGGCCGAATTCGTACGCGGCCGCTTGTCACGGCGTCCAGAGCGGGCTGGGCTATTTCCACCATGCGAATAAACCACTGGTCGGCCAGATAGGGTTCGATCGGAGTTTTAGAACGGTCTGAGTGGGCCAGATCAATGATCCGATCTTCAGTGCGTTCAAGGCAGCCGAGCCCCTCTAGGTCAGCCACGACTTTTGCGCGGGCCTTCATGACCGTCTGGCCGGCATACGGGCCCGCCTCCGGCGAGAGCGTGCCGTCGGGGTTTAAAATATTGATCATGGGAAGCTTTTGCCGCAGGCCTACGTCGTAGTCGTTGGCATCGTGGGCGGGCGTGATCTTGACGCATCCAGATCCCATTTCCGGCCGGGCCCATTCGTCGGCCACCAGTGGAATCGCCCGATCCACCAGCGGCACGCGCACCTGCCGTCCATCTTTTGCCATGGCGGCTAGTTGGATGAGCGCGGGCAAGAGTCGATCGCGCCGTGAGATCACTTCCTCAATGGCCGCATCAATCTCCTCGTGCTCCTTGAGCGGTGCTGAAACGCGTTTTTCTCGCAATATGTTTTCTGCTAGATTGAGGGCAACCGCAGGTGCTGGATGGACGGCGACAGCAGTATCGCCGAGCAGGGTTTCCGGGCGGGTCGTGGCGACCGTCACGCTCAAAGGTTCACCGGGTTTCGGGTCGAGTACTTCGTAACGGATGTGCCAGAAGTGTCCCTTGACGGTTTCGTGGAAGACCTCGTCATCACTGACGGCTGTCTGTAAAAAAGTGTCCCAGTTGACGAGGCGCTTGCCGCGTCGCACCAGCCCTTTTTGAAAGAGCTTTAAAAAGGCCGCACGCACCGCAGCAGCGCAGCGTTCGTCGAGCGTAAATCGAACCCGATCCCAGTCGCAACTGGCGCCCAAGTCGCGCAGCTGACCAAGAATCCGCCTCTCGTACTGTTCTTTCCAGGCCCAGATTCGCTCGACCAATTTCTCGCGACCAAGATCGTGGCGAGAGAGTTTGTCTTCCTCCAAGAGCCTGCGTTCTACAACGGCCTGGGTGGCAATGCCAGCGTGATCGGTGCCAGGCATCCAGAGCGTCAGGTAGCCTTGCATCCGCCGCGTTCGCACGAGCATGTCTTGCAGGGTGTTATTTAAGGCATGCCCCAGATGAAGGGCACCTGTCACATTTGGTGGCGGGATGACAATAGAAAAAACTCGTCGGCCGGCCTGAGGCTCGGCGTGCCAGTAGCGACCGGCGTCCCACAGCGCGCGACAGCGGGCTTGCGCGGCACGGTGATCGTATTGCTTTGGCAGTTCGTGCATAAACTCAAGTGAGAGAGAAGCGGTGGCAGTCAGCCGCTTTTAAGCGCGGCGAAGCCACCACCCGGTGGCCGCAAATGTGGCGCCGCTGGAGAGAAGGTTTATGCCGACAAAAACCCCGAGCAGTATGCCGGCCTCAGCAGGCTTGGTTGAGAGCAGAAGCACACCCAATACGCCGGTTAACAAGCCGTCAAAAAGAAGCCATCCCCAAGGAAACTTCGAACCGATTGAAAAGGCTGCAGCCAACTTGGCAACCGACTCAAACAGAAGCACTATCCCCAGGAATACCACCATCGCCTCAATGCCGGCTTTGGGCAAAACAAGCATGCCTGTGCCCGCCACAATCGAAAGCGCACCGCAGACCAGCGAGATCCAATATCCCTGCCATCTGAATGTGCCAATGACAATCGCTAGTTGAGCAACCCCTGCCGCAATCAGCGTCATGCCGCAAAAAACATCGATAACGGTCGAGGCAGCCCAGGGCGCAGCCAATGCAAGACCACCCAAAACTGCCAGCACACCGCCAAGGACGAGACTCCACTGCGAGATCCGGCTAAAAAGTTGCTGCTCGTCCAAATCGCTGCTTTCCATGTGAAGGTTCCTTAAAAGTTTTGTTATCAAACGACTATTTGTTTGCAGAGTGTAGGCAGCCTGCGACACGCCGTGCAAACGCAGAGCAGTTCGCAGGCTGTTCTAGAAGGGGCGATGGCCAATCTTTGCGTCAAGCGCACCGCAATGGTCGTCGGCCTGGCCCGGGTTAGTTTCGCTGTTCTCAGCGGGAAAGATAGTAGTGAAACGAATCCGCCAGCGCTAGCCAACTGGCCTCGATGACATTCTCGCTGACGCCTACAGTGCCCCAAACGGCGTGGCCATTGGTGCTCTCGATCGAGACTCGCACCTTGGCTGCTGTGCCTTCCTGTGCATTGATGACGCGAACCTTGTAGTCAAGCAGGTGCATTTGTGAGAGGGCAGGGTAGACGGCCTCCAAAGCCTTGCGCAGGGCGGCATCGAGCGCATTGACTGGGCCATCTCCCTCGGCCACTTCGTGACGCTGTGATCCAGCCACGAGTAATTTTATCGTGGCTTCGGTGCGAATGCCATCGCCGGGTGGAAGCGTCTGGTTCGGGCCGTTCCCACTTTTTGTGGCTGCGATTTGCGTGGCAGAAGTGGTTCGACTCTCCACGCTGACAGTGTAGCTAAGCTTTTCAAAGCAGGGGCTGTATGTGCCGGCGCAGCGTTCGACGAGCAGATCAAAGCTGGCACCCGCCGCCTCAAACTGCCAGCCCTCGTTTTCAAGGCGACAGACCTCGGCCAGCACTCTGTCAAGAACCGTGCGATCATTTTTCAGATCTGGATGGGTGACGAGGGCAGCGATATTGGACCGACCGGAAAGCTCGCTCACCAAAATACGCCGAGAGTTGCCGACCGCTTCCGGAGGAATGTGTTCATATGACTCTGTCGCCTTGGCTACTGCGTGGACATGCATGCCCCCCTTGTGTGCAAAAGCACTTGCCCCCACAAAAGGCTGGCCTGGCCGATACGACATGTTGGCTGTCTCGTAGACAAAGCGAGAGAGCTCCGTAAGGTGCTTGGTGCCGGAGCGACCCAGCACTTCATACCCGGCCCGCTTGATGGCGAGATTGGCGATGACCGATATCAGATCGGCATTGCCACAGCGTTCGCCGATGCCGTTGATCGTGCCCTGCACCTGCCTTGCCCCGGCTGCCACGGCGGCCAGCGAATTGGCGATCGCCACGTCGCAATCGTTGTGGCAGTGAATTCCAACAGGAACGTCAAGCGATGCGGCAGCCATGCAAGCGATCGCCTCGCGGACAATCCGAGCCACTTCTTCAGGCAGTGTGCCGCCATTGGTGTCGCAAAGAACGATGCGAGTGGCCCCGGACCTAGCAGCCGCGAGGATCGTCTCTTGTGAGTAGTCTGGATCGAGATTCCAGCCGTCAAAGAAATGTTCGGCATCGTAAAAAACCTCCCGACCAGCAGCCGTGAGGTGGGCCACGGTGTCAGAAATCATGGTCAGATTTTCGTCGCGAGAGACTCCCAGAACCTCGGTCACATGGAAGGCCGATGTCTTGCCGACGATTGTGATAACGCTTGTGCCGGCATCGAGCAGGGCCTGCATGCCGGGGTCTGCGGCTGCTGTCATACTGCGACGGCGAGTCATACCGAAGGCAACCACAACAGAGTGTGTCAGCGAAAGCTGGCGGACGCGAGCAAAATACGCCGCGTCCTTGGGATTGGAGAGCGGGTAGCCGCCCTCAATAAAATCAACACCAGCGGCGTCTAGACGCTTTGTGATGGCGAGTTTGTCTTCCAATGAAAAGTTGACGCCCTCGCCTTGCGAGCCATCGCGAAGGGTTGTGTCGTAGATTTCAATCGTCCGCACGGATCAGTTTCTCGTTTTAAAAAGGGCCTCTCAACGGGGCCCAGCCTAGACTCCCGACAGTGGTTGAGTTTAACAACTGGGTCGATGGCATTATAGCGGCACAGAGGTCGCTGATAGCCTTACGCTTCCTATTCGCTTTGGCCGCTGACGAAATCCTCGTCATCAGCAGATTCCTCATCGCTATCGCTTCGCTCAGCGACGTCGTTGATTCCCTCGTCGAGATCTATCACATCGTCGTTCTTTCCAAAAGAATCGTGAGTCCGGGTGACGGCACTTGCGGCAGCCACAGCGTGAGGCTGGATTTTTAATCGCCGTGGTGCGGGGTCTGGAGCAGGCACGGTGGTGCCATTGCGAAGTGCCCACTGCTCCATCGTGAGAATCACTTCGCGGGCCTGCGAACCGGCATATTGACCGACGATTCCGTCCTCGGCCATGAAATCGATGAGCCTTGCACCACGGCCGTAACCAACTCCCAGAGTACGCTGCAGCAGGGAGACGCTGCCACGGCCTTCGCGGATCACCACTTCAACGGCAGCTTCGTAGAGGTCATCTCGCAGCTTCGGTGAAACGCCTGCCACACCCTCGCCAGACGGAGCTGGCTGGAGGTTGACTAGTTCCTGAGCGTACTGCGGATCGCTGGTGCCAATCGCATTCATCACGCGGCCAATCTCTTCGTCGCTGACATACGTGCCTTGACCCCGAAGAATCGTGCTGGTGCCGGGAGATAGAAAGAGCATGTCGCCGTTGCCCAGCAGCCGGTCGGCCCCGCACTCGTCAAGCACGACGCGACTGTCGACGCGACTGGCCACCTGAAAAGCAATTCTCGCCGGCAGGTTGCTCTTGATCAGGCCCGTGATGACATCGACGGTCGGCTTCTGCGTGGCCAGAACCAGATGGATACCAACGGCTCGGCTCTTTTGAGCCAGACGGATAATATGTGCCTCGATCTCCTTGCCTGCGGTCATCATCATGTCGGCAATCTCATCGGCAATCACGACGATATACGGCATCGTCGTCGGCACAGCCGCTCCGGCTTCCTCCCCCTCGGGATTCATCCGTCGCAAAATCTCGTCGCGTCCGAGCTGGTTGTACTGCGAGAGGTGTCGCACGCCAACGCTGGCCAGCAGCGTATATCGCTCCTCCATCTTCTCGACGGCCCAGGCCAAAATGGCTTCGGCTTTCTTCATATCGGTGACGACCGGATGCATCAAATGGGGAAGCGACTTGTAGGGCGTGAGCTCGACCATCTTGGGATCGATCATCAGCATCCGCACTTCATCGGGCCGTCGCGACATCAGTATCGAGACGATGATCGAGTTTAAACAAACGCTCTTGCCGGTTCCGGTTCGGCCAGCAATCAGCAGGTGCGGCAGCGTAGCCATGTCGACCACCATCGGATTGCCGGCAACGTCCTTGCCTAAGTAAATCGGAATCTTCATCGTACGGGTCTTGGACTGCGTCTCCTCGATCACCTCGCGGAGTCTCACCATCTGGCGGTCGGTGTTGGGGACCTCGATGCCGACTGAGTTTTTGCCCGGAATCGGGGCGACGATGCGCACACTGGGAACCCGCAAGGCGATGGCCAGATCGTCGGCGAGGTTGGATATCTTAGCCAACCGCAGACCAGCCTCCAGCTCGATCTCATACTGCGAGATCACCGGGCCTGTTTCAATTTCAACCACGCGCACCTTGAAGCCAAAGTCGGCGAATGTTTTTTCCAGAATGCGAGCGCGTTCACGCACTTCCTGTTCCTGGGATTCAAGCTGCAACTGCTCGGCTGGCAGGAGCAATTCAATCGACGGAAGTTCATAGTCGGCAGGGGCGTCGACCGGAGCGCTCAACGCGTCTGTCTTTTGCTGGCGATTTAACCGCGATCGAATTGGTACGATCGCACGTGACTCCTCCGGAGGGAATTCTTCGCTGCATGAATCAGATTCAAGGGTCGAATCCTCGTTTCCAAGTGCATCGAGACGATCCTCGCTGTTACCGTTTATCGACTTACTCCTTTCGGAATCCAGCACTCTTTTTTCACGGCGACGCACGCGGATCGTCGGTTCGATCTGGGGAACGTTTTCGAAATCACGGTTGCTGTCTTCGTCGCTCTCTTGAGACGGGTCATCCATGCCTCCCTCGGCGCCTGAGCCGCTCTGGAGATGGCGCTTGTTCAGGCCGGGAAAGGCGTCGAGCGTGCCGGCAGATCGATCACTGCCATTTCGGCCAAGCCGGGAGAGACGGCCTGCAATGGCTGCACAGGCAGAGCCGCATTCCGTCAGGCAGCGCACAAAGATTGCCAGTCCGACAAACAGGCCCGTCATCGTCTGAATCAGCAGTGTGTCGCAGGCCAGAAAGAGTCCGGCGCCAGTCACACCTAAGACAACAATCGCGGCTCCAGCGCGGGCAAAATAGGCTTCGGCAAAGAGTCGCCCTGTGGCGCCAGTGTAGCCACCTGGCCCCCAGATTGGGCGACCGACCCAGTCGGGCAAAAACATTGCCAACAGCGTGCAGATGCCGACTGTCGCCACCACCGCGCCACTGGTGCGTAGCGGCAGGTCAGCCATCACGCGGCGATTCAAAAGCAGTAAATCCAATCCAGCTATCAGGGCGACAACCAACCACGCCCCCAAGCCAAAGATCTCATAGAGGCTCGATGCCACCGCAGAACCAAAAAAGCCGCAGGCATTTGTGGCCCATGCGTGTGGCGGAAACATGCGGGCTAGTGGCGGATCGGCCGGATCGAATGTGGCCAGCGAGGCAATCACAAAGGCAGATGCCGCCAGCAGGGCTAGCGCCGTGAGGTCGCGAACCCGATCGCGTGTTTCTAACGCTGCTTTGGGCAGAGGCACAAGCGGTGTACCGATCGCCGAACTGCCGCCGATGATTCGACCGGCAACAGGCGAAACGGAACGGCTTAAAGAGGAACTCATACGATCGACGAAAGCCATGGCTGGATCCTTTCCACTCTAAACTCTACAGGCCAAAACCAGCGCCGGTGGCCGCCTGTGGAGTTGATCGAGCAACACATCGTGCCGATTGTACCGAGGACATCGACTGCGAAGACCCTGCAGGATCAATTTCTACGGGATTACGGGATGAGGATGCCGTTTTAAAATTGTGCGTGAAGCGCCGGTCCTGCCGTATCCAGACCATCTGCGCCCATGATCGGGCGCAGATCGCCTATCCCAAGAGGCTGTCAGCAAAGCCCTTCGTGAGACAGATTCCAGACAGCCGCAGTAAAAGCGGTTGTAGAAAAGCCACTGATACTGACTTCACATCTTCAGCTTGGAGAACTCAGACGGATTGAGTGTCAAGGCTTTGGGACATCCTTGTTGATGGCTGGTGTGGCCGGAGCGGTGGGCTGAGTGGTTCGCATCGCCACGACTGCTTGACGAGTCTTGGCATCGGCAGACTGCCGACTCTCTTCATCGGCTACAAGCTTGATTGCTGCCTCGCTGGCTTGCTTCATCTGGGCGGCGGTCTGCTTGGACGCAACCGCCGTTCGATCGGCATTGCTGGCCGTCTGCTTGGCTTCATCGGCAGATTGTTTAGCCTCGTGGCGGCTGATTCAGGCGACGCCCGTGAACACTTTTGCCGCCAGTATTGGAACGTTGCGACTGACACATGCTCCCGACTGCAAAACCGGGCCACGCTCAGGCCCGATGTCGCATGCCGCTTCAGTCATGACTGCCATGCTTGGAATTTTGGGTCTTCCGGTAATTTAGTGGCACACCCTGGTCGTTTTGGGGCCGTCAATGGGCTTCGATTACCGGGATGGAAACACTCTCTGCACATTATGCCCGGTTGCTCGGGATTGATGAATCTTGGCGGGTTGAAGCTGTCGACCTCCGGCTTGAAGAGCGGCAGGTCGAGATCGGCCTCTCGCACGTCGGCTCCGACATCTTTTGCCCTGAATGTGGCCGTGCCTACGGTCTCGCTGATCATGCCGCAACGTGAAGGCCGCTGCCGCCCTGCTTGGACTCTCTTGGGATGCCGTGCAGACTATTTATGGACCGGGCTGTCGAGCGGGGGATGGATCGCCAGGAGGCAACGCCCATCCCACACGTCGGCATCGACGAAAAGAGCTTTGGAAAAGGGCACGATTCCATCACCGTTCTGACTGATGTGGACGGTTTCCGCGTCCTTGACGTGGTCCAGGAGCGAACCCAAGCCGCCGCTGAAGCGGTCCTACAGACCTTGACGGTCGAGCAGCGGCAGGAGGTTCGAGCTGTCGCCGCCGACATGCTCCTTGCCTATGCCAAAGCGGTGGCTCGGCAGACACCCAATGCCACACTGGTGCATGACAAGTTCCACGTCTCCAAGTATCTCGGAGCAGCGGTAGACCAAGTGCGACGGGCTGAGAATAAGGCCCTCCAGGCGGAGGGCGACGAACGCTTAAAGGGAACGCGGCATCTCTGGCTCTTCAACAAATCGAACCTGTCGTATCGGCAGCGCCTTAGATTCGCAGCCATTAGACAGAACGGCCTGAAGACTGCAAAAGCATAGGGCGATCAAGGAGGAGCTCCGTTGGTTCTGGCGGCATGTGTACTCGACCAGCGCAGAGAAGTTCTTCCGCCGGTGGTATGCGTGGGGAGTGAGGAGCCGGCTGCAGCCCAATGGTCAAAGTGGCGAAGATGCTCAAGCGGCATCTGCCAAAGATCTCTCGCTACATTGCTTTATCGAATCACCGAATGCCACAAGCAAAGGCTACAACAGCGCCATTTAGGCCTTGAAATGCGCAGCTCGAGGCTTCAGGTCTTTCAAGAACTATAGAAACTCGCATCCTATTCTTTTGCGGTAGAATCAACCTCAAACCACACCTACCCTGCTACTAATTACCGGAAGACCCAAATCAACCGTCTAGAAGTTACTTTTTGCCGGAGATAATTCGATGCCATCCTCATTACGCCGAACAACGCGTCTCAACCTGGAGCTACTGGAATCCCGGGCCTTGCCTGCGCATTTCTATGTGCTACCAATGCCTGGTGTGTTCATTCCCGATCTCAACGCGCGCAGTGACTCGGGCTGGTCGGATACCGACAACATCACCGCCATCCGGGCGCCCCTGTTCTCCGGCATGGCCAGGTACGCGGCGACTGTGGCGCTGTTTAACGGGGAGACGCAGTTGGGTAGTGCTGTTCCGGTGGTTGATGGTCACTGGAGTTTTAGGGTGAATCCGGCGGCGCCCCTTCCGGCGGGACAGCTCTCGATTTTCGTCCGTGGGATCAACACGAACGGCCGGGTGGGGCCGAAGTCAAAGCCATTGACAGTCACCATTGTCACTGAAGCACCCAGCGCCCCGACAGTGGGCCTGGGTCTCCTTTCTGACAGCGGCCCGAAGGGGGATGGCGTGACGAATGTTGGCGCTCCGACGCTTGCGGGGTTTGCTTCGCGGGGGAGCAGAGTCTTTGTGCAGATAGACGGCAAGGTCACGCAGAAGGTTCAGGCCAATTCTTTGACGGGTGCCTGGAGGTTCCAGACGCCGTTGCTTGCCAACGGGTGGCATGAGGTCACGGCGTGGTCGGAGAACAGAGCTGGGCTTAAGAGTGGCGTGAAGACGCTGCGCGTGAAGATTGAGGGACCGCAAACGATCACTGTCGACCTCTCGCTGAGCACTGCGCCTCGGGTGTTCCGCGCTTCCGATTTGGTGGGACCGGATACGAAGGGCTTCATTGTCACCGAGGTGGCAAGCGGCACGCTGCAGAAGTGGAACGCCCAGGCCAAAGTCTGGAAAAATATCCCAAGCAAGCAAATTACGACAAGTTTGGCCACGCTTGGTGCGCTGCCGGGGATTCGCAATATTGGGCAGCAGGACCTGGTGCGGTGGATTCCGGGGACCGGTGCCTCCGGAATGCGGAATGCCTTTAAAGTGATTGGCTGGGACGATGGCAGACCGCTCAGTTTACCATCCCCTAGCCAGGTGCCTGGCGCGGTGGTGAATGTGGCGGTGGCGCCGACAGGCGTGGGGCAGTTGACGCTCACCTGGCAGCCACCCACGAGCGGCGCCACGCCGACGAGCTACACGGTCACACTGTTCAACGGCTCGACCACGAAGACGAAGGCGACCACGAAGACCTATCCGGCAACGACCGCCACGACGATGGTGTTTCCGGGGCTCGCTCCCCAAAGCAACTACCTATTCACCGTGTGGCCCAACACCATGAATGGAAGTGGCCCCACCGCGACGGTGGCCTTCGGGCTCAATACCTCGATCATAACATTCACCAGGTATGACGGTGCTAACGGGCATGTTTATGCGATAGCTTCCGATGGCTCCAGTGAACGCAAAATCACCTCCAACCCGGGAGTTCAAGCACATAGCAATGTATCGCCTGACGGACTGTCCATCGTTTATTCGCAAGTCAATCCAGATAAGGCCTCAATTGAATCCACGACCCTCGATGGTGGCGAGCCAACGGTCCTTAATCGGGGCTCAGACTGGAGTTTGGTACCTCACTTTTCACCGGACGGTGCACGGATTGCCTTCACGAGTGACGCCGATGGAAACTATGAGATCTACACGATGGCAGTCGATGGCTCTGATGTCCGGCAACTGACATTCACGGATTCACCAACTCAGCATGTGGGGCCTAAATACTCACCCAATGGCTCCACGCTGCTCTACGCCACCGATAAAGATGAAGTTGATCCGGCGAACCAACAAGATCTCTGGGTAATCCCTGTGGATGGCGGAGTTGGTACCCGGATCACTTATGGTATCAATGATCGGGAGAGTAGAAGTTGGTCCCCGGACGGGAAAAGGATCGTCACACAAACCGTTGAAAATGGTGTTGGGCAACTCCTTGTCCTGAATGCCGACGGCAGCGAAATGACTCGCATTACCAACTTCCCGAAAGACACGCCTGTTTTTGCGCCCGGTGGGATCTTCCCCCAAATGAGCGGCGCCGTGACTCCTGCATGGTCTCCCGATGGAGAGTGGATCGCCTTTGCCAGCAATCACGAAGGCTCTTACAGTATCTATCTCATCCGGCCAGATGGCACCCAGATGACGCGTCTGACACATTCCGGTGAAAATGATCTCTCTGTGGGGTGGGGGCCGTTGCTATGATGTGACCAACCGTAAGGGGAAATGCAAAATACCCGCTGGAATTAGCTGTCTATAAAAAGGGCCGTGGCTTTGGCAGAACAGGATTCGGCAGAACAGCCTGTATCCTGATCGATTTATAGCAGCGATGCGCGTTCCGGGTCTGCTCGCTTGCCAAACCGTAGGTAGAGCGGTGGCAGCAGGAAAAGGTTCAGCAGAGTGGAAGTGACCAGCCCGCCCAGGATGACAATCGCCAGCGGGTACTTCACTTCGTGGCCGGGTTTCTGGCCAGTCAGCACCAGCGGCAACAAGGCCAGCCCGGTTGCCAGGGCAGTCATCAGGATAGGGGCCAGCCGTTCTTCGTGAGCGCCCACCACAGCCATGCCTTGCGCGGGGCGGAAGGCGCCACATCCAGTCCGCTTAGCAGATCTTCGCGAGCCGCCGCTTAGAACTCGCGCGACAATATGTCGGTCAAAGCCCACATTTATAAGTTGGGTCGGATTTCATAATTCCATTCGCCATGGAACTTGTTGCGGTGAATGTTGACTAACTCCAGCTCCGCGTCACTGACTTTGATCTTCAGGGGATAATCTTTCTCGTCCAGCGTTGC
>Ga0335396_10000498_pt1 | contig 53392 bp, 47 predicted proteins | sample FRY02_FD_205743 | JGI IMG/M metagenome (GOLD analysis project Ga0335396, IMG submission 205743) | Freshwater microbial communities from Lake Fryxell liftoff mats and glacier meltwater in Antarctica - FRY-02 (spades assembly) (version 2) | ecosystem: Environmental > Aquatic > Freshwater > Ice >...
ATTGGTGCCGGGGCATCACCGAATAGTCCGTATGCAACAGAACAGCGAGCCCTCGGGATCGATGTGTTGTCGACGATGGAAAAGAGACATCAGTATCTGATGGAAGCTGTTGACACGATGCGAACAATCTGGAGCAATGATCGTGACGAGTTGTTGAAGGGGTTTCCGCGACCAGCAGTGACACCAAAGATTGTGGCCGGTGTCAACAGCGTAGGTCTTGCTGAAATTGCAGGAGAAAAACTTGATGGGGTGAACACGCGATTTAATCATGATCAACGGGCTTTGCTGCTAAAAACTGCGATTGCTACAAGTGGTAATAGAACCGATTTTGATGTGTCGGTATGGTCGTGGTTTGAGCCTGAATACGCCGATCCTGATCATCCATTTCATCGGGAATTAGCAGCAGAGGGTGTCACTCGCCTGATCATGGCGGTGCAAAGGAATCCAGATCTCGCAGCTATTTCCTCAGTGGCTCGTTATCTGCCTAAGGCGTGAACTAATTCAGGATTGTGCATCTATTTTATTTCAGTGCGTCGCCCAGCCAGTGCCTTACCGCCACCACGTCTGGCAAGCCAAAACGAGCACAACTCGAACCATTTCCAACTTTAATGGAAATCCCATCTAGTTTGTTCACCTCTGCAAAACCGTGTTCGTCGTTTAGATCATCGCCGATAAACACCGCACGCCGTCCCTTGAAGGGCGATTCCGTCATGTATTCAGCTACCGCAGTGCCCTTATTGATGCCTGCTGGCTTGACCTCTACCACGCGCTTGCCGCGCTGCACCTCGAGTCCTGCGTTGGCCGCAATTGCCAGCCGAGCCATCAGACGATGCACATAAGACGCCAGCTGCGGTGCCAGTCGATAATGCAGCGCCAGCGTCAAGCCTTTGTCCTCCAGCAGAAGGCCGGGGTGGAGTGCTAGAATCGGTGCAAGCGCTTCTTTGATCGCGTACTTGGCTGCCGGGGCCGCAGCGTGTATCCACAGGCGGCCGCTGGAATCGCGGTGTTCCAGTCCGTGTTGCCCGGCCATAGGCAAATACAGCCCGCCAAAGCGATGATCTAGATCTGACAACGCACGGCCGCTGATCAGTGCCACGGCGCCGCCACTCGTCTGATGCAGGCGTGCTATTAGGTCGAGCAGTGTGGCATCAACCAGGACGGCGGACGGGGTGTCAGCGATGTCAATCAGGGTTCCGTCGACATCGAGAAAATACGCCCAATCGAGGCAAGGTGTCGGGGGTAAACCTGCGCGTGGTTTTGTCATTTCCCCCGCCTTAGCTCTTGCCGTTCAAGCGACCGCGACGGCGCATCGCGGCTGCATCAAGCAGCATGCGACCAGCCCAGCGGTACACATTAAATTCGGCCACAAGCCCGCGCATCAGGCGCATCCGATCGCGCTGCTCGGCCTCGGGCATCGTTAGCGCCAGGTGCAGGGCGGCAGCACATTGATCGGAATCGTAGGGATTTACGATCAATGCTTCTGGCAGTTCCCGTGCGGCGCCGGTAAATTGGGACAAGATGAGGACGCCGCGATCGTCGTCGCGGGCCGCGACAAATTCCTTGGCGACCAGGTTCATGCCGTCGTGCAGGCTGCTCACGAAACAGACATCGGCGGCGCGGAAATACTCGTACACCTCGCGTGCTTCGTGGTGCTTGACCTTGAGCACGATCGGTGGTGGTCCGTGCCGCGCGAAGCGGCCGTTGATGCGCGTGGCCAGAGTCCGTACCTGCTCCTCGTGATGTTGGTATTCTCCGATGCCCGCGCGCGTCGGGGCGGCGATCTGGACAAAGGTGAAGTGGCCGACCCACTCCGGATTGAGGTCCAGCAGGCGCTCGATGGCACGGAAGCGTTCTATGATGCCCTTGGTGTAATCGAGACGGTCGACGCCGATGCCGAGTTTGTGTTCGGGTGGCAGATCGTTCAGTTGTCGGATGTCGCTGCGGCAGTCCGGAACGCTCTTTTGCAACATCTCTGCTTCTGGTGGCCAGGCGATGGAAATCGGATAACGGTGCACGGCGGTGAGCTTGCCGAGGAAGGATACGGTGAAGGATGCGCGGTCCACCCGCGCCTCGAGAAAACGCTCCACCGTATCGACGAAGTTATTGCAGTGAAATTGGGTATGAAAGCCAATAATGCTGCTGCCCAACAGCCCCGCGATCACTTCGTCGCGCCAGGGGCAGATGGCAAAAGACTCGGGGTTGGGCCAAGGTATGTGCCAGAAGGTGATTATCGTGGCATCTGGCAGCTCTTCGCGGATCATGTTTGGCAGCAGGGCGAAGTGGTAGTCCTGCACCAGAACGATGGGGTTTTTCGTCTTGGCCTCGCTTACCACCACCTTGGCAAACTTGCGATTGACCGCGACGTATTGTGCCCAGTCGTCTGAACGGAACGTGGGCCGCACATGAGCGATGTGACAGAGCGGCCATAGCCCCTCATTGGCGAAGCCGTAGTAGTAGCCAGTCTCTTCTTCAGGGGTCAGCCATACGCGGCGGATTTGGTAGGCAGGGTTTTCTGGCGGCACCCCAACGTGATCTTGCTTGTCCACTGTCTCACGGTCGGCCGAGCCGCTGCCGTGCGCAATCCAGGTGCCAGAACAGGCGCGCATGATCGGTTCCAGAGCCGTGACCAGCCCGCTAGCCGGTCGCTGCACCTCGATGTGATCGCCGCGGTACTGGTGGATATAGGGTTCGCGGTTGGAAACCACGATCACATCCTCGCCGCGCAGTTCACCGTGGAGAATGGCGCGCAGGGATTCCGGTTTCCATGTGATCTGATCTTCATCGCGGGCATGTACGTCGGATTCCAGTTCGCGGATCAGTTGCTGCAGATCACGTGCGATGGGCTTGAATTCAGACGGGTTGGATTGTGCGCTAGCCCCCGGTTGCCGTAGCAACCCTTCACCGTGCAATAAAGAGCGCATCCCTGCCATCCATCCGCGCCATGAAAGTTGAGCGATGACCACCGTGATCAGCGAGATCACCACCGCCAGCCCCATGAACAGATAGAGGATGTAAAGCTTGGTTTCCTCGCTGCGGCGGGTAATAAAACTCATGTCATGCACCAGTATCAGGCGGCCAGCCGGCGCTGCTTCGCTGGTCATCGGCTGTACCTTTACGAGCAAGGGTCCCTTGGTGTTCGGTAATATGTGGTCGCCGGGTTCTTCCCAGCGATCGAGTTCGGTGCAGCGAACTTCTGCCGGAAGTGAGTGGCTAGCCAATGCCTTGCTCGTCGGCGAAGCGCAGTAGCCAAGGGCATGGAGCCGTTCATTCTGGGCGATCCGATCGAATAACTCCACGATCTTGACCCGTTTGTCGGTTCCCAACTGTTCCTCCAGTCGTTCCTGGATAGTGTTGGCGATCAGCGACGAGCGGCTATCGAGATCGCGTACAAACCAGCGCAGAGTCAATTTATCGACCAGCGGCGCGACGGCATAAGCGATACCTGCCAGCACCAGCATCAGGGGCAAAATAAAGCGTAAAGATAACTTCATTTGATTATTCTCCAGGCCAAACTGATATCAAAACGAACGAAATTTTTTAACATGACGTGCTCAAATAACAAGTACAAAAAGTGCGGTGTGATGTGGCTTGAGATCGAAGGCATCTGGTGGGAATAGTTTCATGCGATACCAACAAGTAAGTAATGTCTGGATGCGCAAGGGCCAGTATGCCGAGGATTCGTACCATGATTAGCGCTCGTGGTTGGGAACACGACGAACATAGTCAATGTTCATATGTGGTGACGACATGATGAAGTCAGCTGATGCTCGATTGCATGCAACAGGAATGTTCCAGACGACTGCGATGCGCAGCAACGCTTTGATATCGGGATCGTGTGGTTGAGGCTCGAGCGGATCCCAAAAGAACAACAGCACGTCGACTTGTCCTTCAGAGATTCGAGCTCCGATTTGTTGGTCGCCACCAAGTGGTCCGCTGCGTAGACGTTCGACGGGCAGCCCTGTTTGTTCGTTGACGAGACGACCTGTTGTTCCAGTGCCAATGAGAACATGGTGAGACAATTGCTCACGATGGGCTTCGACCCATTGCAGCAATTCATCTTTCATATTGTCATGAGCAACTAAGGCGATTGTCTTGACAGGGCCAACGGCCATTTCTATTTCACCAACTGGCACTCCAACAGTCTGCCCGACTAAAGGGGTATGGCGGTGCCATCAATGTTTCAGTGCAATGAATTAGTTGACAACAAAGTTGACGGTTCGGCCAGGAATAATGATGGTCTTTAGTGGGGTTCGGCCGTCAAGTGCTGTAATCACATTGCTTTGGGCCATGGCTGCTGCCAAGTGATCGTCTTTGGTTGCATCGGCTGCCACGATGATTCTGGCGCGCACTTTTCCATTGACCTGAACGGGAACTTCAATGGTGTTCTCAACGAGCAAAGAAGGATCCGCAACAGGAAATGGCACATATGTCACCGTGGTGGAATGTCCGATCTTTGACCACAGTTCTTCAGCCAGGTGCGGGCACAACGGAGACAGCATCTGGATAAGTGGTTCCACAAGTGAGCGCGGTGCCGGTGTACCAGCATTGACATATTGAGTGAGTGCATTATTGAACTCAATCAGTTTGGCGATGGCAGTGTTGAAGCGAAGATGTTCCATGTCGGCGTCTACGCCGGCAATCGTGCGGTGTAAATGACGCATGAGTTGTTCTGGTGCGTCTGCATCTACAACCGTGGATAGGCCCGTTTCCTCACTAATTACATTGCGCCATAATCGCTGAACAAAACGCTGCATTCCAATAACATCACGCGTGTTCCATGGCCTACTTGCATCAAGTGGACCCATTGCCATCTCGTACAGACGGAAAGTATCGGCACCGAATTCGTCGTACATCTCATCGGGAGTCACGATGTTCTTTAGGCTTTTGCCCATTTTCCCGTACTCGCGAGAGACGGATTCACCATTCCACAGATAACTTCCGTTTGACTCAACAACCTCCGTGGCTGGAACAGTTTGTCCGCGGTCATCTCGGTAGGCATAGGCCTGGATGTAGCCCTGATTAAAGAGGCGGTGGAAAGGTTCTTCGCTGCTTACATGGCCAAGATCAAACAGCACCTTGTGCCAGAACCGGGCATAGAGCAAATGCAGGACTGCATGTTCAACGCCGCCGACATACAAGTCAACGCCACCGGTGTGACCACTATGGCGTGGGCCCATCCAGTACTTCTCTACCTCTGGATCAATGAATGCCTCAGCATTGGTGGGGTCAAGATAACGCATCTCGTACCAACACGAGCCAGCCCATTGGGGCATCACGTTTACTTCACGACGGTATTGGCGAGGACCATCACCGAGATCGAGTGTGACCATGCGCCAGTCGGTCACACGGGCCAGTGGTGGAATTGGATCACTTGTTGCATCGTCTGGTTCCAGTGCCGTTGGTTTGAAATCAGCTAATTCTGGTAACAGAACAGGTAACGATGATTCAGGGACACCGTAAGCACGTCCGTCATCGTCGTAGACGATGGGGAATGGCTCGCCCCAATATCGTTGACGAGAAAACAGCCAATCACGCAACCTGTAGGTAATCGTTGCTTCACCAGCACCTTGTTCCGCCAGCCATTTATTTATTCTGGTTGTTGCTTCGGCAATTGACGTTAGGCCGTTGAGCGACACGGAAGCATTTGCAGACTCGATATATTCGCCGTCACCTGTAAAGGCGAATGGCCATGAGTCACAAGATGAACTTGGCGCAATATTGTTTGTCGCAAACCATGTTGCTGGTGGCAACGCCGTGGCAAGGATTGGCAAGTTGTACGTACGGGCGAAGTCAAAGTCGCGTTGATCCCCACTTGGCACAGCCATGATGGCTCCAGTGCCGTATCCCATCAGAACATAATCGGCAATATATATCGGAATCTGTTGGCCAGTGACAGGGTTTGTTGCCATTGATCCGGTTGGTACGCCAGTCTTTGTTTTTGAATCGTCTTGACGCTCATTGTCGGCTTTGGTTGCAGCGCTGGCTAAGTACGCATCAACAGATGACTTTGCTTGGGCAGTGGTGAGAGAAGCAATAAGTGGATGCTCTGGAGACAACACAAGAAATGTTGCACCAAATAGTGTGTCTGGACGAGTGGTGAACACATCTATATTTCCAGCGGTGCTTGCAAAACTCACCCGAGCACCAACGCTTCGACCAATCCAATTTCGCTGCATTATTTTGATCGGTTCTGGCCAGTCAAGACGGTCAAGATCATCAATCAGGCGATCTGCGTACGTGGTAATACGCATCACCCATTGGCGCATGTTGCGTTTGAACACCGGATAGTTACCGATGTCGCTACGGCCATCTGCTGTGACTTCTTCGTTTGCAAGAATTGTTCCAAGTCCAGGACACCAGTTGACGGGTGCATCAGACAGGTATGCAAGTCGGTATCCATCGATGATGTCGTGTTGTTCGCCAGCGTTTAACAAAGACCATGAACGACCATCGCCAATAGAGCGAGTGCCTGCTGCGAACTCAGCGATCAAATCACTGATCGGGCGAGCTTTGTTTTGCGAAGAGTCGAACCACGAGTTATAGATCTGCAAAAAAATCCACTGGGTCCATTTGTAAAAAGATTCGTCCGTGGTGCTGACACTGCGACGTGGGTCATGACCAAGTCCAAGGCGACGCAATTGGCGACGCATGTTTGCAATATTGGACTCTGTATTTACTCGAGGATGAATGCCAGTTGTAATTGCATGTTGTTCTGCTGGTAATCCAAAACTGTCGTAACCGAGTGCGTGAAGAACATTGAAACCTTTCATCCGCTTGAAGCGAGCAAAAACGTCGGTGCCGATGTATCCGAGCGGATGTCCAACGTGAAGACCTGAGCCTGAGGGATACGGAAACATGTCAAGGACGAACAGTTTTTCTCGACCAGCCAAGCCAGCGATATCGGCTAAAGGCCCAGCAGGGTTTGGTGCTTGGAAAGTTCCTTGAGCGGCCCATGCGTCTTGCCAGCGCGATTCAATGTCGCGAGCAAGCCGTGCTGAGTAACGGAATGGGGGAATCTTGGCTTGGCCAGTTACTGGCGGCATTGTTGAATCGGTCATGAGTGTGTCATCGTATAGGTCATGTCTAAGCAGCGCCCGCGATTGGGCCGTCGTTCGCCCAAAGGCGGCTCCTCCCATAGTTACCCCCGCACGGCCCGTCTGTCGCAGGTATTGCGAGAAGTCATTGCTGACGAGTTGACCAAGATTGATGATGAACGCCTTGACCTTGTCACCATCACGGCTATTGACGTTGATTCTGAGATGAATCGTGCTTTTGTATATTTCGACTCGATGTTCGGAGAAGAAGGCGACGCAGGCGTAATAGAGGCCTTGGGACAGTATCGCCCCCGACTGCAGGCATCAATAAACCGTCAGATGCATGCTCGTAAAACTCCCATTTTGTATTTCAAGCCAGATGAGGTGATTCGCTCTGCAGCACGCATTGAAGAATTGTTGCGCAAAAAGCCAGATCTTGGTCCTGGTGTCAACACTGATGCTGATGCTGATAACGAAGACTGACGACTAGTGGCACGTCGCCGCCCGCCGGTGGTTCATGGTCTTGTTTTACTAGATAAGCGAGCCGGCATGACGAGCCATGATGCCGTCTTTGCTTTGCGCGAGCCGTTTGCTGAAAAACGAATAGGCCATGCCGGCACTCTTGACCCCGATGCCACAGGACTTCTTGTCATCGGTGTGGGAAATGGAACTCGGTTAATTCGGTTTCTGGGCGAGATGGACAAAACCTATTCATGTGAAATTGTGTTTGGCGCCGCAACAAATACTCTTGATGATTCTGGTGAGATCACTGCAACGTTTGACATGGCACCACCGAATATTGAACAGGCCCGTGCAGTGATTGCTGAAAAATTTGTGGGAGATATTTTGCAGATTCCACCGATGGTGTCGGCATTGCGAGTGGATGGCAAACGATTACATGAACTTGCTCGTGAAGGAATTGAAATTGAACGTGCACCTCGACCAATCACGGTGTACTCATACGAGATTGAGAACACCGATGATCCAATGGTGTTGCGTGCCAACGTGCGTTGTGGAGGTGGAACATATATTCGTTCGCTTGGTGCTGATCTTGGTACGGCGCTTGGTGGTGGAGCACACATTCGCACGTTGCGTCGACATTCAACTGGACCGTATTCAATTGACGAATCATGCACGCTGGAAAATCCAGTTCTTCTTCCCATCGAACAATTGGTGCGTCATATGCCTCATCACGTGTTGTCGGTATCAGAGGTGGACGATGTGTTGTATGGGCGTGTGCGTGAAGCGTGGGATGGAGATGGTCCGTGGGCTGCTCTCGATGAAACGGGCACTCTGATTGCGGTGTTTGAGTTGTGGCGTGATCGTGTGGCCAAGCCCACCGTCGTGTTTGGTGGCAGATAGCGTTTCATCTCATGCTCGTTGTGACTGATCTTTCCCAGGCGCCGTGGCCAACTAGGCGTGCTGTTGTCACAATTGGCGCATATGACGGCGTGCATCTTGGTCACAGCATGGTTATTTCTCAAGTGCGTGATGAGGCGGCACGACTTGGCGCCCTCAGCGTGGTGGTTACATTTGACCGCCACCCAGCAAGCGTTGTGCGGCCTCAGACTGCACCAAAACTGTTGTCGAACCCAGAACAGAAGTTGGAACTTCTCGAGGCAACAGGGATCGATGCAGTGGTTGTGGTGCCATTTAATGAAGAACAGTCAAAAGAAACCCCTGTGGACTTTGTGCAACGGATTCTTGTTGACGCCCTTCAAACACAAATGGTCATCGTTGGTTCTGATTTTCACTTTGGCCACATGCGCCAAGGCAATGTCACTCTGTTGCGCGAGATGGGGCAACGCCATGACTTCACGTGTGAACCCATAAAGCTCGTGCCTCGTGGAGACGGTATTGATGAACCAATCAGCTCTACAGCAATTCGTCGGGCGTTGGCAGGAGGCGAGATTGACACTGCTCATCGTTTATTGGGTCGGCGTTACGAGGTGCGTGGAGTGGTGGTTGGCGGTGACAAACGTGGGCGCACAATCGGATTCCCTACGGCCAACGTAGAGATTCCAAATACGATGTGTTTGCCGTCAGATGGTGTGTACGCCGGCGTGTACACGCGACCAGATGGTTCACAGTATGCATGTGCGATCAACCTTGGGCGCCGACCCACGTTTTATACGAACGCAGAGCATTCTTTGTTGGAAGCACATCTCTTAGATTTTGATGGTGATCTGTACAACGAAACGGCATCGGTTAAGTTCGTTGCATTCCTGCGCTCAGAACGTCAATTTTCTGGCATTGATGAACTGAAGGAACAACTAGTTCTCGACATTGAGCACGCTCGTGTCGCGGTGGCGCAACGCTAGGCGCCAGCGACTGGGGTGAGGTGCTTGTAGGCGGTATTGCGTTGCACTAATTGTCGACGCAACGGCGCGACTACCTCGCCGAAGCGACCTTCGGTCATCATTTGACCATGGTTGGCGCCAGCTGCTCTGGAAATATTTTCATCCATCAATGTGCCGCCAAGATCGTTGACACCAGATTGCAGTAATTGCGCAGCTCCGGCGGTTCCAACTTTGGTCCAACTAGCTTGAATATTATCGATGAGTCCATCATAAAAAATTCGACCAATTGCATGCATCAGAATTGTTTCGCGCCAAGTTGGACCTCGACGAGCCTGGCGTTGGAGGTAAATGGGCGATGCCATATGAACGAACGGAAGAGGGACGAACTCTTTAAATCCGCCTGTTTCGCGTTGTAAGGCACGAGTCACCATCATGTGTTTTGCCCATGAACGTGGATGCTCAACACTGCCAAACATGATTGTGATATTTGAATGCAATCCGATGCCATGGGCTTGACGATGAACCTCCAGCCATTCCTCGGTGTTTATCTTGTCTTTGCAGATAACGGCACGCACCTCATCGTCTAAAATTTCGGCTGCTGTACCAGGAAGCGATGCTAGGCCTGCTTCTTGGAGGCGGATGAGATAGTCGCGCAATGCTTCACCGTTACGGTTAGCGCCCACTGTGACTTCTAGTGCTGTAAAGCCGTGGACATGCATGTCGGGCACAGCAGCCTTTACGGCGCGAGTCACATGAATGTAATAATCACCATCAAAATTAGGGTGAATTCCACCTTGCAGGGTGACTTCTGTTGCGCCCAAGTCCCACGCCTCGCTTGCTCGCTCTGCAATGTCGTCAAGGGTGAGCAAGTAAGGAGTACCACGAAGGTTGAGGGCCAGTGGACCTTTTGAAAATCCGCAGAACTTACATTTGTAGGTGCAGACATTTGTGTAGTTGATATTTCGGTTATGCACCCATGTGACATTGTTGCCCACTGCGATGTTGCGCAATTCATCTGCATAGTCGGCGACGTAGCCCACTTCTGGACCGCGTGCGGCAAAGAGCCCAACGATTTCGTCTTCGTTCAGTTCTTGGCCAGCACGATGGCCTTCAATAATTTCTGCGACCCGACCGCGCGCAAATGGACGAGGGTGTGGAATAAGCGACATTGGTTTTACATTTGCACCCGAATACCACTGTGTGGATTTGTGTCCAACAAGAACTACCTCTGCGCCATCGAGGACCACGTCTTTCGCCGTAACTTTTTCTGGCCAGATTGCTCCAACATCATCGCGGGCAAGTCCTTCTGCATCAGTGCGATCCATCACCGTGAAGTGCAATGACGGATCGAGCCACGTATCTGGTGCTGTTGCAAACTCTGGATAAATCGTGAGACGAGGAGCAAGAACAAAGCCACGGGTCTCTGTGGCCTCACGCAATCGATCAAGCGCCGGCCATGGGCGTTCTGGGTTGACATGATCTGGCGTGACAGGTGAAACCCCACCCCAGTCATCGATACCTGCATCGAGCAACATTCCGAAATCATCCGACAAATTAGGTGGTGCTTGAAGATGCACTGTCGGAGGAAGAATTAAGCGGGCAACAGCGATTGACCACAGGTATTCATCTTGCGGGCATGGCTTGGCTTTGTGCATCGCGGTGCCTGCTTTTGGCAAGAAGTTCTGCACAATGACTTCTTGAAGATGCCCGTATCGAGTATGGGCTGCTCCAAGAAGACGGAGCGCGTCAATGCGGTCCCTGCGGTTTTCGCCAATGCCTACCAAAATTCCAGAAGTAAAAGGTATTTTTAACTCACCCGCAAGACACAACGTATTAATACGACGCTGCGGTTCTTTGTCAGGTGCTCCTCGATGACATTCAAGATCATCACGCAATGTTTCAATCATCATTCCCTGTGAAGGAGAGACTGGACGAAGCATCGCAAGTTCATCTTCATATAACGCGCCAGCATTGGCGTGCGGAAGCAATCCTGTTTCATCAAGAACCAACTTGGCCATGTCGTGCAAATAATGAACAGTGGAGTCGTAGCCGTTGTCACGTAGCCAGTTTGCGGCAACGTCGTATCGTATTTCTGGTCGCTCACCAAGTGTGAATAACGCTTCATGGCATCCCATCCGTGCGCCCTGTCGAGCAATTGCCAAAATTTCTTCAGCCAACATGTATGGCTTTGTTAGCCGCGCTGGAGGTTGAGCAAACGTGCAGTAGCCGCATTTGTCGCGACACAACATCGTGAGTGGAATAAATACCTTTGGCGAAAAAGTGATTCGAGTGCCATGGGCGGCATCGCGTGCAGCACATGCTCGCGACATGAGGACATCAAGCGGCGCGTTTAAGAGATCATCAATGAATGATGAGGTGAATGGGGATGCCGATAAGAGGTCATCACGAGAGAACTGGCGTAACAAGACAGCACCTTTCAGGTGGATCCGAACAAATGAATATGCCAGTACTCGGTCGAACGCCACAGAAAAGTAAAAAGGATCTGTTGGCGCCCTTTTGGCCGAGCAGTTTTAATATACCTGTTTTACTCGGCGAGCGTTGCCTTGGAGATGGCCTCGAACATCGCCCGCACATTGTGGCTTGTCATCGGCACTCGGTGGCCAGTGCGACTAATAAAACTGAGTTGTACACCAGTAGCTGGATCGAGAGTGCTGAAAAACTGTTCGTGGCCATCGTTGTCGACAACAACATCTGTTAGTCGGGGAACGCCAGCCTGATCGAGTGCATCACGAACAAACCCAGCATTGAGAACTTCAATGGCAATGTGTTGGACCCCTGAACCGTGTTCTGCAAGGCGTTGGTGTACTGCTGGATTGAGATCGGCTCCAACGAGAACAACTGTGACTCCGCCGGCATGGGTCATGACAACAGATGGATCATCTGTTGCTGTAACGCTGAAACCCATGCCAGAAAAAAATGTGGATGCAGCAGTCAGGTCAGCAACGGCAACAACAACATGGTCAATGCGCACAGCAACGGTGTCGATCTCGGAGCGTTCTGAGGCGCCTGCTTGTTTTTCAGGCGCAGTGTCATCACGCGATCCTGCAACTTCGATGCGATGAGTCTCGGATAACAAAATGCGAAATAGTTGTTCAGCAAAATCTGGATCTACGCCCAAGTCAATGGCCCATTGGCGTCGGCTGGCCAGAACATCACGGACACGTGCTGGCTGAATAACTGCAGCACCTGTTGTTTCTTTTAACTCTGCAACTTCTCTACAGACACTGAGTCGCTCAGCAAGAAGTTGCACGATCGCTGCATCAATGCGGTCAATGTCGGTTCGAAGCTCTGGCAGAGAACGATGGCTGTTACTCATGTTGTTCGAAACTCCATTAAGCGTTCAATATGTTTTGCCAGTACATCGATTTCTATATTGACCGCGTCGCCAGATGAGCGATGCCCAAGGGTGGTAACGGCGCTTGTATGGGGAATAACAGCAGCTTCAAACGTGTCATCGGTGAGATTGAATACGGTGAGGCTGATGCCGTCCACTGTGACGGAGCCTTTTTCCACGAGATACTTCATCAATTCTTGGCCAATGCGCACGACGAGGTTTGGTACGGGGCAGACAACATGGCCGATTGCATCAACGTGGCCTAAAACAATGTGGCCACCGAATCGCTCGCCAAGCGCCATTGGTCGTTCAAGATTGACGGGGTCGCCTTCTGTCAGATTCCCGAGGTTTGTGCGTAAATATGTTTCGTCGGAGACATCTGCTGTCCACCACTCTGGTCCCCGTTCAACAACGGTGAGGCAGCAGCCATTGACGGCTATTGATGCCCCGATATCTGAGCCCTCAAGCACCGTTGAGGCGCGGATCCGCAATTTGGGACCTTTTCGTGACTCGACAAAGCCTTTTTCTTCCACAATTCCGGTGAACACACTCGCAAGACTAACCGCCACGGTGGCTCTCTCCCTGATGAAATGAGGCTGAAAACAGGTTGTGAGTGGATGGTCGGGTTGTGGGTGCCCCTGCTTGCTCATAGCCTGAAGGGGTCCTCGTGGGCTTTTAGCGCGCGTGCGATGCCCGACCCGGCTGTGGGTCGAGCGCCCTCTCATCACAAGGAAATATGAGGCCCCTAATGTCGAAGATCGACACAATCTCAACGTACCGCAAGCATGGTACTGATACGGGTTCGCCAGATGTGCAGATTGCACTTCTCACTGACCGCATCATTCAGTTGACAGACCATCTCAAAAAGCATTCGCATGACCACCACAGCCGTCGTGGTTTGCTGATGTTGGTGGGCCGTCGCCGTCGAATGCTTGATTACGTACGAGATCGCGATGTTGCTCGCTACCGCGAGCTCATTGCACAACTCGGCCTTCGCCGATAACCAACTGCCTCCACATTTTTCATTTATTGTCGGTTGTCAGTCGATGATCCCGCACATTGCGCGGGGTTGCCGACTGAGAACCGGCGTGTGGCAGGCAACTTAATAACAACACACAATCAAGGGAGTTCCCATGGCAGACGCCATTCGTGTTTCATCACCCGTTTCTGGTTCGGATAAAACCATTACCTTCGAGACCGGAAAGCTAGCGACACAGTCGCAGGGCGCCGTTATCGCAACTATCGGTGGCACCACTGTGCTCGCAACTGCAAACGCAGCTCGCGGCGTACGTGACGGCATCGATTTCTTTCCACTCACCGTCGATGTCGAAGAGCGTGCATACGCCGCCGGCAAGATTCCAGGTGCGTTTTTCCGTCGTGAAGGTCGCCCTTCCGAGCAGGCAATCCTCACGTGTCGTCTCATCGACCGTCCATTGCGTCCAGCTTTCCCTGATGACTTTCGCAACGAAACCCAAGTTGTCATCACCGTCATTGGTGTCGATATGGAAAACCCACACGACGTCATTGCAATCAACGCAGCATCTGCAGCGCTTATGATCAGTGGTATTCCATTCGACGGCCCAATTGGTGCTGTTCGTATGGCGTATTCCCAAGATGGCGAATGGGTTCCTCACTCAACTTACAAAGAGGGCACTGACGGAACGTTTGAAATCGTTGTTGCGGGCCGTGAGCTTGACAACGGCGATGTCGCCATCATGATGGTGGAAGCCGGCGGAACTGCAAAATCTTTCGAGTACTACGACAATGGTGCACCCAAGGTGTCAGAGCAAGTAATTGCAGATGGCCTCGAGGCATCAAAGACATGGATCAAGGAGTCAATTGGACTTCAGCGTCAGTTGTTGGCAAGTGTTATCGCAACAAGCGGTCCAATCACCCCGCTTGTGTACACCCCAGTTCTTGATTACACAGACGAAATCTTCGCTGCTGTAGAGGCAACTGCTACTTCCAAGTTGGCAACTGCAATTACTATTGCGCTCAAAGCAGATCGCAACGCAGCAACTGATGCAGCAGCCGCAGCAACAGTGACAGAGCTGTGTGGACCTGGTACAGCATTTGCTGGCAAGGACAAAGAAGTCAAAGAAGCTGTGCGCAGTCTCACCAAGAAATTGGTACGCAAGCGTGTAGTTGATGAAGGCATCCGTATTGATGGTCGTGGTCCAAAGGATCTTCGCGCGGTGTCATCAGAAGTTGGCACATTGTCACAGGCCCACGGAACTGGATTATTCCAGCGCGGTGAGACTCAGGTCTTGAATGTCTGCACATTGGCTATGCCTCGCATGAACCAAATGCTTGACACACTCGGTCCAGACAATGAAAAGCGTTACATCCACCATTACAACATGGCTCCTTGGGCCAATGGTGAGACCGGACGTGTTGGTTCGCCAAAGCGTCGCGAAATTGGTCACGGTGCGCTCGCTGAGAGAGCATTGTTGCCGGTGGTTCCTAGCCAGGAAGAGTTTGCTTACGCAATTCGTTTGGTCAGTGAAGTGTTGTCCTCAAACGGCTCGACTTCAATGGCTTCGGTGTGCGCATCAAGTTTGTCGCTCATGGACGCAGGTGTTCCTATTAAGGCGCCAGTCTCTGGCATCGCAATGGGTCTCATTTATGCAGAGGGCAAGTACCTCACTCTTACCGACATTCTCGGTGCAGAAGATGCATTTGGAGACATGGACTTCAAAGTCGCCGGCACAGTTGATGCAGTGACTGCATTGCAGCTCGATACAAAGATCGATGGAATACCCACCGACGTGTTGACAGCAGCATTGTTGCAAGCTCGTGATGCTCGTATGACCATCTTGGACAACATGAACGCAGTTCTCGCAGCAGCTCGACCACAGGTTGCAGATACTGCACCAAAGATCGTGTCGTTCACTATTCCGCTTGACAAAGTGGGAGAAGTCATTGGGCCAAAGGGCAAGGTTATTAACACCATTCAGCAAGAGACTGGTGCAGATATTGCAGTAGGCGATGACGGAGCAGTGGGCATTGTGACCATTGGTTCGCCAGACAGCTCCAAAGTTGAAGAAGCTCGTGCTCGCATCTTGGCAATCGTTGATCCTCCAACTGCAGAGTTGAACGGGATCTATGACGGTCGTGTTGTCAGCATCACTAAGTTCGGCGCATTCGTTAACATCCTTCCTGGCCGTGACGGACTTGTCCATATCAGCAAGCTTGGTAATGGACAGCGTGTCAACAATGTTGAAGACGTGCTCACACTTGGTGATGTCATCAGGGTGCGCGTTGAAGATGTCGATGACAAGGGCAAAGTAAGCCTCACCCCAGTTGATGCCGATGGCAACGATATTCCTGGTGGCGGAGGCGGCGGTGCCCGTCGTGACGATGCAGACCGTGGAGATCGTGGTGGTCGTAATGATCGCGGCGGAGATCGTAATGATCGTGGCCCGCGCAATGATCGTGGCGGAGATCGTGGTGGTCGTAATGACCGTAATGATCGAAGCGACCGCGGACCTCGTCAAGAGTCCCGTAGTGAAGCACGTACAGATGGACCAGTGGAAGTGTCATTTGAAGCAGAATTCGACAGCGAAATTCGCACCGATTTCGGCAATCTTGGCCCCGACACCCGCGGTGGAAACGACCGTGGCGGAGACAGTAATCGCCGTCGTCGCTAACGAAAACTAGGTTCGAAAGAACAATAAAAAGGCCGGTGGCACGAAAGTGTTGCCGGTCTTTTTGTTTGAGCGACTACGGTCAAAGGCATGATTCGAATTGGCGTAGTTGGTGCTTCAGGAAAAATGGGTGCAACGGTGTGTGATGCCGTTGCTGCGGCACAAGGCCTAGAGCTTGTTGCTGCCGTGGATACTCAAAGCAGTGGGACCGTTGTCCATGGGGTCACCGTTAGTTCTGAACTAAAGGCCTTGGCTGATGCCGCATGTGATGTCGTGGTTGATTTCACTGTTGCAGCTGCAGCTCGGGTCACATTGCCGTGGCTTGCGTCGCAGGGCATACATGCCGTTGTTGGAACTACTGGTTTTAATGAAGAAGACTTTGTTACATGGCGCAGTGAGTTCACAAAGAGCAATTGTCTCGTTGCTGCGAACTTTGCAATTGGTGCTGTCCTGATGATGAAGTTTGCCGAACAGGCTGCTCCATATTTTGAAACTGCAGAGATCATTGAGTTTCATCACAACGCAAAAGCCGATGCGCCCAGTGGCACAGCATTAGCTACTGCTCAACGAATGGCCCAAGCAAGTGATGAATGGGCAAGTGACCCGACAAAGCATGAAATCATCCCTGGTGCTCGCGGCGGAGTCGGTCCTGGTGGTATTCATGTGCACGCCGTGCGGATGGTCGGTATGACCGCGTCACAAGAAGTGATTCTGGGTACGGCGGGACAAACTTTGGTGATTCGTCACGATTCGAATGACCGAGTCAGCTTTATGCCAGGAGTTGTTTTGGCATGTCGTCGCGTTGCAGAGATAAAAGGTCTTACCTTTGGTATTGACAATCTGCTGTAGCGATATTTAGCTCAGTGAGTTAATTGCCGCGTCATAATTTGGTTCGGTACCAATGTCCGATACAAGTTCTGCGTGCAACACTTTGCCGTTCTCGTCGGCTACAACAACAGCGCGGGCAAGTAAGCCGCTGAATGCGCCCTCGTTTAGTGCAACACCAAATGCCGTACCAAAGTTGCTACGGAATGACGACGCAGTCTTCACATTGCTCAGCCCCTCAGCACCACAGAAGCGTCCTTGGGCAAATGGAAGATCTGCAGACACGCAATAGACAACTGTGTTGTCAAGCTTCGAGGCGAGTTCATTGAACTTGTGAACACTTTTTGCACACACTGCAGTGTCAACACTAGGGAAAATGTTGAACACGACACGCTTGCCAGAAATAACGTCATTGGTGAAGTCTTGAAGTTTTCCGTCGGTGAGTGTAAATGAAGGAAGCGATGACCCTAGAGATGGAAGATCGCCCGATGTATTGACGGGTGAACCGCCGAATGATGTGGTAGCCATCTAGTGAGCATGGCAGGCAAATATGATTCTGCCAACGTGATTAGGAGATTCCTTCGCCAGACTGGTCATGTTGCTGCGCTACATCGTCCACGCCGACCTTGGGGCTTTGGCGTCGTGTGGTTTTAAGTAATGAGATTGCAAAGAGTCCGCCAACAACCCACCATTGGTATTTTCCGATGAAGTCGACCACTGTCTTGATTTGATCCTCCACCTGCTTGCCGCCAAACCAGACGATGGTCATGCGCAGCATGATTCCAGACACAATCAGTGGAAAGAATCGCCGCGGCGGCATCTTGAGGTGGCCAACTAGTAGGCACACGATGTTTGAGCCTGGCATTAACAACACAGCCAGCCAGCCAGATTTAACGGCGACCTTTTCGGTCCATTTGTAGATGCGTGGCATTTCTCCGACTTGTGATTCTGTCCAGCTCAAGGCTTTTTCACCGAAAAGTCGACCGACAAAATACAGGGCAGTAGCGGCCAGGAGCAGTCGAATGAATCCGATCACAAAAAATGGGAGTGGGTCGATATAGGGGATAGCACCGAACAGGTTTCTGCCGCGAGCGCTCATCGCCAAGATAAGCATCGGATTTTCATCTACCAGTGCTGGTCCGATATTGGAGCCAATGGTTCCAATCACAAAAAGGAAAGAAGTGAAGGCAACAAGGGCTTTACGCACAGAGAAACCATAGCCGTTGTGGGCTGTTTTTTGTCGCCACCAAGTTGCTACGGTTTTAGTTGATGTGGGATAGCCACATCAACGCATAACGGGGGACACCATGCAGGGATTAATGCAACCGACTCAATTGTCGATTAGTTACCTATTTGATAGAGCTGAGAAGTATCACGGCGAAAAGACAATCACCACGGCCACTGCGGTTGGTCGTGAAACCATCACATATGCACAATGGGCCGATCGCACACGACGTCTTGGTGGCGTTCTTGACACGCTTGGTATTTCACAAACAGGTCGTGTAGCAACTTTTGCATGGAACACATCTCGTCACCTTGAGTTGTACTTTGCTGCACCATGTTCTGGACGAATTCTGCATACGCTCAACATTCGTCTTTTCCCCGAGCAGATTACGTACATCGTGAATCATGCCGAAGATGAAGTCATCTTCATTGACACGTCGATCTATTCATTAATAGAACCATTGCTCGCCACCTTTACAACGGTGAAGCATCTTGTGTTCATGTTTGATGGCAAAGGTGAAATTCCGGCATCTGTGCCAGGGTTTCAAGTACATGATTATGAAAAACTAATTGCGGCGGCGAGCCCTGTTGCATGGAAGGCTGTTGACGAGAATCAGGCAGCCAGCATGTGTTACACAAGCGGTACAACTGGCAACCCAAAGGGTGTTGTGTACAGTCATCGCAGCACATACCTACACACAATGGCCACGATGATGACCGACACCATTGGGGTCAGCGAATCTGATGTCATATTGCCTGTGGTGCCAATGTTTCATGCAAACTCGTGGGGCCTTGCTCATGCTGGTGTTGCAAGTGGGGCTGACCTTGTCATGCCAGGGCCAGATATGTCTGGTCCTGCAATTGCCAACTTGATCGTTGAACTAAAAGTCACTGTTGCTGCTGGAGTGCCAACGATCTGGATGGCGGTGCTACCTGAATTAAAAGGTCGCGATACATCTTCGTTGCGTTGTATCCCATGTGGTGGTTCTGCAGTTCCAAAGGCTCTCAGTGAGGGGTTCCGGGCTCAAACTGGATTGCCACTTCTTCAAGCATGGGGTATGACAGAAACAAGCCCCATTGCTGCAGTGTGCACATTGTCGAAAGCAGATCGCGAGTTGCCCCAAGAACAACAAGCAGATCTGCGCACAACTGTTGGTCTCATTGCATTCGGAGTCGAGATGCGTGTTGTTGAGCCAGGCACCACTACACCACTTCCTTGGGATGGCCAATCTCAAGGTGAATTACAATGTGCAGGTGCATGGATAGCGTCCAGCTATTACAACGATTCACGTTCCCACGAAAGCTTCACAGCCGACGGGTGGCTACGCACGGGGGACGTTGCAGTAGTTGATGCAAAGGGGCGTATTCGCCTCGTTGACCGCACCAAAGATCTCATCAAGTCTGGCGGTGAATGGATCAGCTCAGTTGATGTTGAAAACGAGCTGATGTCGCACCCCAAAATTGCCGAAGCAGCCGTCATTGGTGTGCCGCATCCGAAGTGGTCTGAACGTCCATTGGCTTGTGTCGTGGTCAAACCTGGAGAAACTTTGACGAAAAAGGAAGTGATCGACCATCTCATTCCGCGATTAGCAAAATGGCAGTTACCAGACGACGTGGTGTTTATCTCAGAAGTGCCCAAAACCTCTGTCGGTAAATTCTCAAAAAAGACTTTACGAGAGCAGTTTGCCGACTATTCGTTGCCAGACGCGTAATCCGAAGGTTGGGCCTTGACACTGAGACGTTTTCTGTCTTAGTGTCTCAGGCGTGACGTTTGTCTCTGCTGCTTCTGCCCAATCACCGCGAGATACCGAACTTCAGGTCATCAAGGCCGTTGATCTATGCGTCGAACAATGGGGTTGGGACAAAGTGACGATGGACGACATTTGCGATGCTGCAGGTGTTTCGCGTGCAACTCTGTACCGCATGTTCCCCGGTGGCCGTGATGTGCTGTTTGAAGCCGTGCGGGTGCACCATCTTGAAGAATTTTTCACTGCTATGCGCGCCCATGTTGAAGGGGCGACTTCGCTAGAGGATTTATTGGTCAGATGCATCGTTGTGGCTTCAACAGAACTTCGCCACGATCAGCATCTCACCACGATGTTGGCAACTGCGCCTGGTGAGACAGTAGGAGAGCTCACATTGTCCGGCCTTGATCGCATTGTGAGGGTTGCAACGTCGTTTATTACGCCATTGACAGATGCATACATTGACTCGACAGAGGCCGCCGAGATTGTCGATGTGATGTGTCGCCTCGTCATCTCCTATTTCTTGTCTCCGTCAAAAACAACAGACTTCACAAACGAGGACACGGCTCGCCGTTTCATCCGCAATTATTTGTTGCCAACTCGCCAAATATTTTCCTCATAAACACTTCACAACCACCTAGTAGAAAAGAAAAAAATGAGCATTACAGATAAGACCAACGCTGAGATGATCGGGCGCGATGAACTAAACGACATCGAGGCAATTTTGGCAATTACAAATACCGATGTTGATGCTGTGCAGCACATTGTTAAAGATAATGCTGATCGTATTTTTACATGGGATTACACATTGACACGTCCTGCTTTGCGCAAACTATATGAGAAGGGAAAAACGGGACAATGGAATGGTTCGACTGATCTTGATTGGTCAATAGACGTAGATGTCGAGAAAGTCGTCTTTGAAGATTCTCAAATACTAGGAACAGGCATGGAGCAAGCTCTTTATGCCGATACAGCTCTTGGTAAATGGGGCGATAAAGAATGGCTTGAATTTGGAATTGAAACGCGGAGATGGCAATTGAGTCAGTTCTTGCACGGTGAACAAGGTGCACTAATTTGCACAGCGAAAATTGTAGAAACAGTTCCGTGGTACGACGCAAAGTTGTATGCAAGTACACAGGTCGTCGATGAAGCCCGCCACGTAGAGGTCTTTGCTCGTTACCTCGATGAAAAACTGGGTGGCGCATACCAAGTCAACACCCATCTTCAACTCTTGCTAGACGACGTCATCCAGGACAGTCGATGGGATATGACCTACCTGGGAATGCAGATCATGGTCGAAGGTCTTGCATTGGCAGCCTTTGGATTTCTTCATGCCACAACGAATGAGCCGTTGTTGAAGAAACTGCTTCGTTATGTGATGAGCGACGAGGCTCGACATGTGGCATTCGGAGTCCTGAGTCTGAAAGAGGTGTATGCAGAAATGAGTGATACCGAAATGAAGGATCGTCAGGAATTCGCCTATGAAGCAAGCGTTCGAATGCGTGACCGTTTCTTGCAGCAGGAAGTCTGGGCTCGTATGGGTGTAAACACCAAGGAAATTGCACCGATGATGTTGCAGGATCCATCCCGGGCGTTGTTCCAGCAGATGCTGTTTGCCAAGATTGTTCCCAACTGTAAGAAACTTGGCCTTCTTGACCGTAATGACAAATGGCTACGCCGTAAGTACGAAGAGATGGGTGTTATCCAGTTTGAGGACTGGGAAGACACTGCCGAGGAGTACACCGCGTTTGAAATTGGTAAGGAAATGCCAACTATTGGTCAGTAATAAGTCGTTATAAATATTTAATGATTAAGAACGGGGGCGGTGTGACCGCCTCCGTTCAGTCATAATGGGACATGGCCATTTTCGGACAAGTACTCACGGCGATGATCACGCCGTTCGACAGCAACGGCGACCTCGATCTCAATGAAGCGGTGCGGCTTGCAAAATGGTTGCAGGACAACGGCAATGATGGCCTCGTTCTCAGTGGCACAACTGGGGAATCATCAACTCTGACCGACGCTGAAAAACTCTCGTTATGGAAAGCAGTTATTGAAAGTGTGACAATTCCAGTCATTGCTGGTTCTGGCTCGAACGACACAGCACATTCCGTGCGTCTCACTAAGCAGGCAACTGAGCTGGGTGCAGCCGGAATTTTGGCCGTTGGTCCGTATTACAACAGACCATCTCAAGCTGGCTTAGAAGCTCACATCACGGCGATGGCCAACGCAACCTCTCTTCCTGTGGTTGTCTACGACATTCCAGTACGCACCGGCCGAAAAATATCGACAGCGACACTTGCAAAGTTGGCAAATACTGTTCCTAACATCAGGGCATTGAAAGATGCAGCTGGCGCCCCAGCAGAAACAGCGAATCTCATGGCCCAGGTGCCAAAAAGTTTTGAGTTGTATTCAGGAGACGATGGCCTCACCCTTGCTTTTCTTGCATACGGTGGACAAGGTGTCATTGGTGTTGCTACGCATTGGAGTGCGCCAGAACATCAACAGATGATTACGGCATTTAAATCTGGTGATGTTAAGAGAGCGCGACAGATCAACGATATTTTGTTGGAAAGTTATGCATTTGAGACCGGTGACGACAACCCGAATCCGATTCCTTCAAAAGTCATGATGAACCACCTCGGATTCAATGTCGGTGAATGTCGCCTGCCGATGGGCCCGCCACCTGCAGGTCTTGCCCAAAGGGCTGTCTCGGTGTATGCCAATCTTGAAAAAGCGCGTGTTGCGCTTGGTCAGTAACTCATGGCCCAACCAGTACGTATTTATTTTCTCGGTGGTCTAGGCGAGATCGGCCGTAACTGCATGGTCTTGGAGCAAGACGACAAGTTGTTGCTCATTGACTGTGGGTTGATGTTCCCTGATGCCGACATGCACGGTATCGATTTGGTACTTCCAGATTTCACTTTCTTGTTAGAAAATCGTGAGCGCATTGTTGGTTGTGTGGCCACGCATGGTCACGAAGATCATGTGGGCGGACTGCAGTTTTTACTTCGGGATCTTGAATTTCCGATCTACGGTTCTGCAGTAACGCTTGGTTTGGCTCGCAATCGCATTGAAGAAGCAGGACTGCTGCGCAAGACAGATTTGATCACAGTGCGCGATGGGGAACGTATCCAGATTGGGCCATTTGATGTCGAGTTTCTTCCCGTCACCCATTCTGTTCCACATGCACACGCTGTCATCATCCATACTCCACAGGGTGTCATCGTGCATTCCGGTGATTTCAAACTAGATCTCACACCAGTTGATAACCGTCGCACCGATTTGGCAAGACTGGGCGAATTGGCAAGCACTGTTGGTATCCGTTTGTTGATGTGTGACTCCACTAATGCCGAGGAACATGGACATGCACCAAGCGAGCGAGCTGTCGGAGTGGTGTTGCGACAGTTGTTTCATGAGCATCGTGATCGGCGAATAATCACTGCCAGTTTTGCCAGCCATATTCACCGCGTGCAGCAAGTGATTGAGGCGGCTATGGAGCACGGCCGCAAGGTTGCTCTCATGGGTCGTTCAATGCAAAAAAATATGAAGCTCGCCATTGATCTGCAGTTACTAAATGTGCCTGCGTCTGTGTTTATCGATGTAGCAAATATTGATGATTATCCACCTTCTGAAGTGTGTGTTATCTCAACAGGTTCCCAAGGTGAGCCAATGTCAGCGTTATCGCTGTTATCACGCGGTGAAAGTAGATGGATAAAAGCAGGAAAGCATGACACGATTATTTTGTCTAGTCATGCAATCCCAGGCAATGAGGGCAATGTCAATCGTGTGATTGATGGTCTATTGCGCGCTGGTGCAAAAGTTGTGCACTCTGGAACAGCAGATGTTCATGCAACTGGTCACGCCCAAGCAGAGGAGCTCAAGACCTACCATTCCATTTTGCAGCCTGAGTGGTTTGTTCCTATACACGGAGAATATCGTCACATGCGTGCCCATGCTGAACTAGCAGTTGTGATGGGTGCTGACCCCGATCATGTACTGCAAGCAACCGATGGCGATGTTTTGGAACTAAATGATGACGGGTTATCTTTTCATTCCAAAGTCCCAGCCGCATATCTTTTCGTTGATGGCATTGTGGGAGATGTGGGACAAGGCGTACTACGAGATCGCCGGGTCTTGGCCGAAGAAGGTGTTGTTGTCATTGTTGCCACTGTTGACAGTGCTAGTCATAAGGTGATCACTGGTCCAGAAATTATTACTCGCGGTTGGGTCTATGCCCCAGAAGCCGATGATCTGCTTAATGAAGCAGAGGCTGTGGTGGAAAAGGCATTGATCAAAGCCTTAGATAATGGGGTGACGGACATTGATTCTCTTGAGCGCGAAGTTCGCCGGGCAGCAGGCAAATTTGTGAGCGACCGCACCAAGCGGCGCCCAATGATTGTGCCTGTAGTGATGATGACCTAAGTTCATTGTTGCTTGCCTCACTAGCGAGGTTCGAGATGGGGGTCACGATGTACGGAGCAGAAAGTCTGATTCAGACACTTGTCAATTCTGGTGTTGAGGTATGTTTTGCCAACCCAGGAACATCAGAGATGCATCTTGTGACTGCTATTGACACTGTGGATGGGATGCGACCAGTTCTTGGATTGTTTGAAGGTGTTGTCACGGGTATGGCCGATGGCTACGCGCGCGTCGCAGAAAAACCTGCAGCCACTTTGTTGCATCTTGGTCCTGGTCTAGCAAATGGCTTAGCCAATTTGCATAATGCTCGACGTGCTAGTTCTCCCATTGTGAACATTGTCGGAGATCACGCCACGTATCATTTGCAACTAGATGCCCCTTTGACATCTGACATTGTCGGTTTTGCGCGACCAGTATCTGGGTGGATTCACACCGCAACAAATGTTCTCTCAGTATCTAGCGATGCTGCACGCGCAGTTCATGCATCTCGACAAGCCCCTGGACAAATCGCAACACTTATTCTTCCTGCCAACATCGCTTGGACTGAGGGAGGGGTTGTCGCCGATCCACTACCCGTAGATTCTCCAGCCGCATGGGACGAAGCGGCAGTATCGCGTGCGCAAGCAGCAATTAAAAGCGGCAAAAAGGTGGGCATTCTCATGCGCGGTGAATGTTTGAAGGAGCGTGGCTTACAAGCCGCAGGACGGGTTGCTGTTGCTAACAATGTTCGATTGATGTGTGACACGTTTGCTCCCCGTATTCAAAAAGGTGCTGGCCGTGTTGAGGTCACTCGATTGCCTTATTTTGCAGAACAACTCGTTGAGTACATGGCAGACCTTGATGTGTTGGTGTTAGTGGGAACAAAACCACCGGTGACATTTTTTGCGTATCCCGGTAAACCCAGTTGGGGAGCCGACGATCGCACCGAGATCATGTTTCTTTCCCATCCCCACCAAGACGGTGTTGGTGCATTGGAAGCGTTGGCTGATGTGTTGGCGACCACGGTGAAACCAGTAGTCGCTCAATTTTTTGTTGACGATGCTGTTGGAGACGTGTTTGATCAATTTGCAATTGGACGTGCGATCGCTCGCCACCTGCCAGAAGGAGCGATTATCTCTGATGAAGGAGGTACTCAAGGCGGGGGAACCCAGCGCGCACTTGCCACAGCAGCACCACATGATCAGCTGTCGCTTACAGGCGGTGCAATTGGGCAAGGGCTTCCTGTTGCTACGGGGGCAGCAGTTGCAGCCAAGGGTGATCAAAAAGTGGTGTGCTTGCATGGTGATGGCGGTGCGATGTACACGGTCCAAGCACTGTGGACTCAAGCGCGTGAAAACCTTGATGTCACCACCGTGATTTTTTCAAATCGGGCGTATGCAATTTTGCAAATTGAGTTGCATCGCACGGGGGCTGGCGCAGGTGGTCCAAAGGCTCAGTCAATGTTGTCACTTGATAATCCTGCAATTAATTGGGTCAAGATTGCTGAAGGATTCGGAGTGGAAGCCGTTCGTGTTGACAGCCCTCAGGCCTTTGAATCGGCTTTTGCTGCAGCTATGGCACAACGAGGCCCACGGCTGATTGAAGCGATTTTATAGGGGTATCCCGAGCGATCAAGCACCCCGTTGCTACCCTTTCTTTATGTCTGGCAAGGGTTCTAGTTCGTCGTCGCGTGGATCCAAAGGGTCATCGCGCGCGCGGTCGAGCGTAAAAACTCCTCCCAAAGGACAACGCCGACCGACTAGCCGCGCCGATTCTGCTGCCCGTGAGGTTGTACGAGGTCGTGAAGTTGAATTTTGGGGTGTTGGTCTGATCAGTCTTGGCATCTTGTTGGTGTTGTCGATGTATATCCAAAAGGCAGGTCCTCTTGGCGATGCCATTGACACAACATGTGGATGGCTATTTGGCCTTGGGCGCTTTGGGCTGCCTGTTGTCGTAGTTGGTATCGGTGTAGCCATGGTGCGTCGTCGCAGCATTGAGCATCGTCTTCGTCTCACTATTGGATGGACCATTGTCGTATTGGCCGTGCTTGGGCTGTTACATATCATTAACGGTGACAACAAAATTGTTGCCACCGTCGATGCCATGGCCCAATCTGGCGGTTGGTTTGGCGCAGTTATTGGCGAACCGTTGCGTTCCACACTGGGTTGGGCTGGTGCGCTAGTTGTTTTGGGCGCAGTAGCGCTTGGTGGCATCATGTTGATTACAGATACAACAGTGCCAGAGCTTCTGGCCATTATTCGCAGGTGGTCTGCCAAACATTCAAGCAATGCAGCCAATACCGCGCGCAAAGTTGCCACGCGTAGTGATAGCAGTGATGACTCGGTTGATGTTCCTGGTCAACGCGTCGCGCCAGTTGCGATGTACGACGCAGACAACGATCAAGATCTTGTGTCGCCAAACACCAGTAGTGGACGTAAAAAGCGAGCAGAACCAGTTGCGCTAGGAGCTCCACAGTTCGTGGGTAAACCAAGTACAAAAAAGAATTCCGATGCAGGTACAGGTGACGAAGCACCGCAACAGCCTGTTCTTCCCGGTGTGTGGACTTTGCCAAGTGTGGCACTTCTCACGCTTACTGAAGTACATGAAGTGAACAAAGCACGTGTTGCAGAGCGTGGACGGCTACTAGAGGAGTCTCTTGCATCTCATGGTGTGGAAACGCGACTTGTTGGAATGACCGTTGGGCCTACTGTTACTCGTTTTGAATTGGAGCTTGGCTCTGGTGTCAAAGTTGCAAAAGTCACCAGTTTGAATCGTGACATTGCATATTCCATGGCTGCCACAGATGTACGAATTTTGGCGCCCATTCCTGGCAAGTCTGCAGTTGGTGTAGAAGTTCCGAACGAAACTCGTCAACTTGTTTCGCTCGGAGACCTCATCGTGTCGCCAGAAGCGCGCAACGCCACTCACCCTCTTGACGTAGCAATCGGTAAAGACATTGCGGGACGAGCAGTGTTTTTGAACTTGGCCGCAACACCTCACTTGCTAATTGCTGGCGCAACAGGTGCAGGTAAATCAAGTGGCATCAACTCGATCATTACTTCGTTGCTGATGCGTTCAACACCAGACCAGGTACGCCTTATCTTGATTGATCCAAAGCAAGTAGAGATGGGCCAATACGCTCGTTTGCCACACCTGCTCACTGCTCCTGTGACAAACCCAAAGAAAGCAGCAAATGCGCTCGGGTGGGCAGTAAAAGAGATGGAACGTCGTTACGACTTGCTTGTTGAAGTGGGCTTCCGAGATATCGGTGGGTTCAATGCTGCATTCGATAAAGGTGAGGTCAACGATCCAGCAGACGAGAACGCCAAAAAATATGAACGTCTCGCGTTCATTGTCATTGTTGTTGACGAATTAAATGATCTCATGATGGTTGCTGCGCGTGATGTTGAAGAGTGCATTACACGCATTGCCCAGAAAGCTCGGGCAGTCGGGATCCATCTCATTATTGCCACACAACGTCCGAGCGTTAATGTCATCACCGGAGTTATTAAAGCCAACATTCCCGCACGTATGTCGTTCGCAGTGAGCAGCCTCACCGATAGTCGAGTCATTTTGGATCAGCCAGGCGCTGAAAAACTTGTAGGTCAAGGTGACATGTTGTTGATGCCTGGCAATACCAATGTTCCTCAGCGAATTCAGGGTTCATGGGTTAGCGAAGATGAAGTGCGCGCAGTTGTTGCTCACTGGCGTCGTCAGGCTCCAGAAGTCGTTTATGTCAGCGGTATCGAAGGTGAAGCTGGTGGCAGTACAGGCACATTCAGTGGTGGCGGAAACAATGTTGACGATGAACTGATTAAGGCTGCAATGGAGATTGTGGTGCGTTCCGGGCTCGGATCCACATCACTTTTGCAACGCAAACTAAAAGTTGGCTTTGCTCGGGCTGGCAGACTGATGGACGAACTTGAAGAACGTGGCATTGTCGGGCCAAGCCAAGGGTCCAAGGCGCGTACTGTGATGATGAGCATCGAAGAGTTCGAAGCACAGTAAAACGGCCGTTGCCATACAGGGGGCTCAAACTTAACTCCCAGTAGGATTGCTGAAATGGGACAGACCTATTACATCGAAACATTGGGATGCCCCAAGAACCAGGTCGATTCTGACAAGATCGCCGGCACTTTGTTGGCACAAGGTCTCACTGCAACTGGCGACGTGAAGAAAGCAGATGTTGTTGTTGTCAATACATGTGCGTTTATCGAAGATGCACGCAAAGAAAGCATTGACATGGTGTTGTCGCTTGATGATGTGCGCAAACGTTCTTCGCGACTCGTCGTGACTGGCTGCATGGCAGAACGATACGGAGATGAACTTGCAGAAGCATTGCCAGAGGTGGATCAAGTCGCTGGATTCGGAGTGCCGATACAGATGGGTCGCAAATCAATCCAAGTCACTACAGCACTTCCTCTCTTTGATTTATTAAACATGCCACGACCGCCGGCCACTGCGCCGTGGGCGTATGTCAAAATTGCAGAAGGCTGTGATCGCAACTGTGGCTTTTGTGCAATTCCAAGTTTTCGTGGTCCACAGCGAAGCCGCGACGTGTCGTCTATTCTCAACGAGGTTGAACAACTTGGTGTTCGAGAAATAGTACTTATCTCTCAAGATCTGGGTAGTTACGGTAAGGATCGCCCCAAAGAACTAGGTGCTGGTTCCCTTGTGTCGTTGGTGCGAGAAGTGTCATCAATGGTTGACTGGGTTCGATTGCTGTATCTCTTCCCAAGTGATCTTTCCGATGAATTAATTGAAGCAATGCTCGAAACGGGCGTGCCTTATTTTGACTTGTCAATGCAGCATGTCAGCAAACCACACTTACGTCGGATGCGTCGTTGGGGTGATCGCCAACGATTCCTAGATCGCATAGAACGGATCCGTTCAATGTCGCCCGATGCCGCATTTCGTACCAACTTTATTATTGGTTATCCCGGAGAAACAGAAGAAGATCACGATGAGTTGTTGTCGTTTCTTCGTGAGGCGCGACTTGATTGGTGCGGTTTCTTCGCCTTCAGTCCAGAAGACGGAACTCACGCACTTACTTTGCCTAATCACGTTGAAGAATCTTTGATGAATGAGCGTATTGCAGAAGTCCGTGAGGTGCAGGATCAGATAACTGCAGAAAGTCGTGACAATTTGCTTGGTGTCACGATTGAAGTGTTGGTTGATGAACCAGGAATCGCGCGTTCATTCCGTGAGGCACCTGAAATTGACGGAGTGGTGCAAGTGCCGAAAGATCTTGAAGTCGGTTCGTTCCACAAAGTGGTCGTAGAGCAGGTGCTTGGTCCTGATCTAGTAGCAGTTCGAGTTTAGGCGCCACATGGCCTTTGATGAATCTGCAATCGTTACATGGGCCAACATGGTCACTGTGGGTCGAGTGCTTGCGTCTCCTATCTTGTTCGCCATGATTCCTTCTGACAGTCGGGGGTCATGGGCAGCTCTTGCCGTGTGGTTTATCCTTTGCACGAGTGACGGTTTTGACGGATTCTTGGCACGGCGTCACGGCATTACGCGCAGTGGTGCATTTCTAGATCCACTTGCAGACAAGATTCTTGTTCTTGGCGCAATGTTTACTTTGGTTAGTCGTGGAGTTTTCTGGATGCTTCCCGTCATCATCATTGCGGCGCGCGAGATTGGCGTGAGTGTTTATCGTGTCTTTGCCGGTGCGCGCGGTGTTTCAATGCCTGCAAGTAAATTGGCCAAGATAAAAACGTTCAGTCAGCAGTGGGCCGTCGCCTTTGCGCTAGCTCCCGTCACCGTGCTGAATGCAACATGGACATATGTATCGTTCCTGTGGATCGCAGTAGTTCTTACAGTGTTAAGCGCAGCACAATATGCAATGAAAGCAGTTGGTTCTTCTAAGTGAGCCAAACAGAAATCTTGCTCAGCGACATTGACCGTGCGCTTCTGCAAAAGAAAACACTTCGAATTCTTACTGCTGGACAGATCGTAGGAGCAGCTGCGCTAGCTTCTGCTGTCACTGTTGGTGCGTTTGTTGTGCAGGGGATTCTGGGAGACACCACTCCATGGGGAGGAATTGCAACAGCCACAGTCACTATCGGTAGTGCAGTAATGGCCCAAGTGTTGTCGCGAATCATGATGCGACGTGGTCGGCGCCCGGGGTTGCAACTTGGCTATCTACTGGCAACTTTAGGCGGGCTCTTTGCCGCTTATGGCGCACAACATGAATCACTCTTTATTTTTCTCGTTGGTTTATTTTTATTTGGAAACGGACAGGCATCCAACCTTTTAGCGCGATACACAGCAACTGATTTGGCTGCGCCCGAAGAGCGTGGCCGGGCAATGAGTCGGATTGTGTTTTCCTCAACCTTTGGTGCGGTATTTGGTCCACTGCTCATTGCGCCTGCTCAAGCTGCAGGCCAAGATTGGTTTGGTTGGCAGAAATACACAGGACCATGGGTGTTTTCAAGCGTGGTGTTGTTCGCAGCATTTCTCAATACAGCAATCCGGCTGCGTCCTGATCCACTTGTAGTGATCGGCGGGCTTTCCCCCAAAGGCAGTATAAAACTGCCAAGTATTTCTGAAGCTCTTCGAATTGTGACGTCAACACCTAAAGGCAGGCTTGCATTATCGGCAATGGTTATTTCGCAAGTAACGATGGTTGCGGTGATGACAATGACCCCCGTACAAATGAAACTGCATGGCCATGAAACATTAAGTCAGTATGTGGTGTCGTTACATATTGCTGGAATGTTTGCATTTAGTCCTCTTGTTGGCCGTTACTCTGACAAGCGAGGAACCATTTACGCAGTACGAACAGGTGCGGCTCTTCTTGTTGCAGCCACGGTGTTGTCAGCGTTAAGTGGTGAATCTTCAATTGTTTTGTTCCCTGCTTTGTGGCTGCTTGGTGTCGGTTGGAACTTTGGACTCATCGGGGGTTCTGCGATGTTGCTTGAGTCAGTCTCTGAGCAAGATCGAGTCACTGTGCAAGGTTCTGCCGACATGATGATGAGTTTTTGTGGTGGTCTTGCTGGGCTTTCGTCTGGCTTCATTCGAAAAGCAGTCGGGTACAACATGTTGTCAGTTGTAGCGATGCTCATAGCAGGAATTCTGCTTGTTGCATCGTTTAACTCACTGCGTCGCTGGCGAGTTCCACAACAAGTGCCAGTGTGACAGTTGTATGAGGTGCAATGTTGTTGCAGTTGGTACAGAACTTTTGCTTGGTCAAATTGTAGATACCAACTCGTCATATATTGGCGAACAATTTGCCGCTGTTGGTATTGAATCTCACCTCCAAATCAAAGTAGGTGACAATCTCGCGCGGGTGATCTCTGCAATCAAAGTTGCACTTGCCGATGCCGATGCAGTTCTTATATGTGGAGGTCTCGGGCCGACTCATGATGACATGACTCGTGATGCAATCGCCCAGATTATGGGCGTCGAGTTGGTGCACAACGAAGAGGTGGCTGCGGTAATAACCGAGTTGTTCGCGCGCCGCAATCGTCACATGGCTCCTAACAACATGCGTCAGGCTCAAGTACCTGTTGGGGCCACTGTGATTCCACAAACGCGAGGGACAGCGCCAGGGCTAATGTGCCCGATTGGAAACAAGGTTCTGTATGCCGTGCCGGGTGTCCCACATGAAATGTATGACATGTTGTCTCGGGCTGTTCTGCCTGACTTGTGGGCGCGATCTGGTGAAACATCTGTGATTGCAAGCCGAGTGTTACGCACATGGGGAGACAGCGAGTCCGCACTTAATGAACGTCTTGACCCGATCATTGATGAACTTGAAAAACTAGGAAATCCGACTCTTGCATTTTTGGCTAGTGGTTGGGAAGGTATCAAAGTGCGGCTCACTGCAAAAGCAGAAACACAAGACGCAGCAGATGTTTTGTTGTCAACGTGGGAATTACGAGCACGAGATGTTATTGGCGATGTGGTGTTTGGGACAGACACCGACACGATGGAATCCGTTGTGCTCGACCTCATGGCCCAACAAGGATGGACATTCGGTGTTGCTGAATCAGTAACCGGTGGACTCGTCTGCGGGCGGGTCACGAATGTTGCAGGGTCGTCGAAAGTATTTCGCGGAGGGATCATCGCGTACGCAAGCGATATCAAGTTTGATCTGCTCGGTGTAGACAAGGGTCATGTCGTGTCAGAAGCAGCTGCTGTACAGATGGCACTCGGGGCTCAACGTGTCCTTGCCTGCGATGTCGCTTTGGCTCTCACCGGAGTAGCAGGACCAAACGAACAAGATGGTCAGCCTGTTGGAACTCTGTGCGTCGGTCTTGCATTCCCTGATGGACATACAGTGTCGACAACCGTGCAACTCCCAGGACTTCGCGATCAGATGCGCCAATTCTCAGTAATTACTGCGCTTGACTTCTTACGCAAGCACCTCATCGACCCTGCTCGGTAGTCGTTATCCAGCCAATCGAGATGCCACACTGAAGGCATGATGTCTGAACTCCGGCTCCCCAGGGCGACGCTTCCTCTTGATCGCCCAATCGTCATGGGAATCGTCAATGTAACGCCGGACTCGTTCTCCGATGGGGGCAGGTTCTACGACATGAGTCGAGCCATCGAGCACGGCATCGAGCTTTCCGCTCAAGGAGCAGCAATCGTCGACGTCGGAGGTGAATCGACACGTTCAGGTGCGCAACCTGTGTCCATCGATGAGGAGCTTCGACGAGTAATACCAGTTGTCGAAGCGCTAGCCGCGCTGCAGATAATCGTCAGCATCGACACCCGCCACGCCGAGGTCGCAGAGCGGGCCATCGAGCATGGTGCCTCGATTGTTAACGATGTCTCTGGCCTGCGTGATCCGGCCATGCGCTCAGTCGTTGCTCGATATGGCGTCCCAGCAGTCATCATGCACATGCCCGTCAACGACCCTGCGACAATGCAACAACACGCCCATTACGACGACGTCGTAACCGTTGTATGTGCGTTTCTACGCAGTCAGGTGGCCGCCGCTCATGCCGAGGGTATCGAGCAGATAATCATCGATCCTGGTATCGGATTCGGCAAGACGACATTTCACAACCTCGAACTTATTCGCCGCCTCGACGAGATCGCAGCACTCGGTCATCCAGTCCTCATCGGCGCTTCGAGAAAGCGATTCATCGGCGAACTCACCCACACCGATCACACCGATGCACGACTTCCAGGAACACTGGCAGCACACCTTGCAGCACTCGACCGGGGTGCACGAATACTTCGAGTCCACGACGCCGCTGAGCACGTCCAAGCGGTGCAGATGTGGGAGGCGCTTCAGAGTCCTCTTGATGAAGGCGTATGAGTCGATCCTGTATACCGACCATCGAACTCGTCCGTCAGCACCGTGGACGTTGTGCGTATCTTTTCGGCTCGGTGGCCCGCGGCGAGGAGACAGCCACAAGCGACATCGACTTCCTTGTCGAGTTCGAGAAGGGCAGCGCGCTGTTTGACCTCATGGATCTCCAGGAAGCGCTCGAGGGGTTCCTTGGTGTTTCGGTTGATGTTGTATCGGTCGGTGGCTTGAAGCCGCGTGACGAGCACATCAGACGGGATGCCGTGCTCATTTGAATCGGTCCGACGATCAGCGAAATGTCTGAAAATGCTGCAATGCAGTTAGCAGTCGTTCTCGACGGTGGATTGTTTGAGGTATCACGAGTGATTTGGATGAACGAGATGCTCGTAGTTCAGTCGGCCGCTTCTGCGCCTCCGGCATCTTTCTTTACCGTCGAAGTCTGCTGCGCGGCGTCGGCACTGCTCACTATGACTGTCACATCCATGGCGTTGATCGAGACAAAGTAGAGGCTGAACTTATTGACAGGGAAATGATCGGTTGCTCTTGTGCCGTCGAAATGTACCACCCTCGAGCCACCCGCTGGGATCAAGAACGAGTCCGGAAGTTTTGCATAATAACTTTCCGAGACAGTGGTCGTGGAATCGGTAAAGGTATAGAAGATCTCAAAAGCTTTCAGTACGGTCGAGCCGGTATTTTTCAGCGCTATTTCCAAGTGGTCGCCGGCAGGCTTGCCAACTATGTCCAAATTATTTTCTACGAGCACCGAAGTTATCTTCAATGCCTGCACGGTGGATGTGTTGAGTATCGGATTGGTGGTCACGGGTAACACTTGACTGCTCGTGGATGCTGGGGTTGTAGACACCGTGCCAGTACCTGCTACAGAGTTCGTCACAGGGGTTGGTGTGGCCACAACTGTTGGTGTCGTGGAAGAAGCACCGCCGCAGGAACTGAGAACAATACCAATTGCTAGGAGCACGGCTCCAGTTCGTATGGTCATACTATTTCTGGTGTTGGTTTTCATGATTGCCCTCCTTGGGGGGTTGTATTTTGACGTTTAAAACTGCGGCGCAGTCCGAATCCGAAAGTGACCGAGTAAAGAACAAGCCACTCGATGTCATGGATTTTTTCACCGAAGAGTTGCCACAGACTTAAGGTCCGGTACTTCTCTTTGACATCGGTCATCGCGAACGCGAATCGCTGAAAATGCTGGGCGAATGAGGCCTCTTCGATTCCAGTTCGAATCTTTTCATAGGTTTTGAAATTCAATAGGATCGTAGTTTCATCAGCCCTGGCGAGATTTAATGCATGAAATAGTCCGCCAGGAATCTGATTGTCGACATCCAACGTGTCACCTATTTGTGGCAAAATGAGCACAACAACCAACCAGATCCCGAGCGCAATCATCAATCCGTTGGCCGCGACCCGCGATTTCATGGTCGCAATAGCTCCGATGCAATAGAAGATCCACATGTAGACGATCGCTGAGAAATATGCGAGTAGTAATTTCACCGCTTGAGCGCCGTTGACCCAGTCGTGTCCAATGACCCCGACGCATACGACGGCAGCGGATGCGGTTACGACTACGAGAGTCGAGATTAGAGCAAGCGCGCCGAGTGCATTACCCGCGGCAATTTCGCCAGCACTCACTGATCGCGACCGCACGAGCGCAAGAGTTCGGTTGGCGCGTTCTCGCGAAACACTGAGATACCCCAATGCAATCGCAATGATCGCCCCAATGATTTCAAGATATTCCAGAGCCCCGCGAAGCAATGACAACGGAGCAAGAGGTGAAGGCGCAATCTGTTTGAGACCGCTGGCTTGTGCTGCCGCGCGGTACGTCATGTAATCGGCGAGTTGACTGCGATAGTCAACAGCACCGATGTACACCGAGATGGTTGTGACCACGATGAGGATTGTGAGTAGGACGATCAAAATCCGACTGCGCACTGCGGCACGGTATTCGTGACCGGCAAGGGCCAGGATGCGATGTGGAGAACTATTCATTGGAGGCGCTCCTGGAAAAATCATGTTGTTGGACAAGGCGGATAGTTACTAGCACGAGACCGATAATCAGTGCCGTTAGGGGCATCACTCGACGAATTGTGTCCCACACTGGTTCACCATTGGCCGTCTGTAAAATACGGCCACTGGCGGACTTGTACTGCTCAACAACCGAGAAGGGTCGTGCTTTGGCGGTTACTTTAAAGAACCGTTGTGATGTGCTTACTGGATCAGTGATCGGATTAAGCGAAGCACTGGGACGAAGCCCGGAAGTAAATTGTGGGACAGCGAATGTTACGACTAGCCACACCCCAACTGCTGAAAGCAGCGCGAGTGAGCGCCGCTTAGCAACCACGACCATCACCATTCCGATCAATGCAAACGCGATCAGGTACATCCACGAGAGTGCATAGAATAAAATCAGTTGTCCGAACTCCTGGGCCGATGGCACTGTTCGATTGACGATCGTTAGCGAGAGTGCGCTGACCAGCCAACTAGCGGCCATGATCGCTGCCAGCGCAGCAGCAGCGCTCATCATCTTGCCAACTACATATGTTGTACGAGAAACGGGGCGACTAAAAATCAGTCGGCCCGTGCCATCTGTTTGATCGTCGATCATGCTCAGGTGCCCGAGCACGAGTGCCAGTAGAGCACCAAGCAGCGGAATGTAGATTGTCATGTTCGACAGCAACGACAATGGTGGCGTCAGCAAGAAAGGATTTGGTGGTGCTGGCTTACCAGCGCTGGCTAGCAGTTGCTTGGCGTCGTCGTACACCCTCACAATCGTGTGGTGGCTCGACCAGCCGAGTACCCCGGCCACTGTGGTCATTACCAGCAAAATGGACAACATCCCGAGGAAAATACGCTGTCGGCGAAGTAGGAGCAGCTGATGCTTGGCGATTATTGCAATCATGCGCCTGTCACTTCCATGCGTGCATAGATATCTTCCAGTGAAGCTTCATCCGGAAATCGCCGCATAGTCTCTGCGATCGAATCTTTGTAGATCAACTCTCCGTGATTTAGTACGCCGATCGTTGTGCACACCTTGGCAACCTCGCTGAGAAGATGCGTGTTCATGAATACCGTCATTCCCAAATCCTGATTGAGTCGAATAATTGTTTCTCGCAATTGGCGCACCCCGAGCGGGTCAAGACCTGATGTGGGCTCGTCTAGAAATAAAACCTTTGGTCGGTGCAACACGGCCTGGGCGATTCCAATGCGTTGACGCATCCCCGACGAGAACGATCCAACTCGAAGATTGGCTAGATCAGCGCAGTCGAGATACTCCAGAGTCTCTGCCGCGGCCTTGTGTGGGTTGGATACACCGGACAATTTGGCGAAGAACACCAGGTTCTCTGCTGCTGTCATGTGTCCATACAGTCGAACTTCTGAGGGAAGGTAGCCGATGCATCGCGTGACATCTCGGCGTTGGTTCACAACATCGTGACCACACACTGTGGCAGTACCTGAAGTTGGAACGATGAGGGTCGTCAGAATGTTGATGGCGGTGGTTTTACCTGCACCGTTATGACCAAGAAAACCAAAAACCTCTCCTGGCTCAATCGTCAGGTTGATGCCCCGCAGCACTGGAGTGCTGTCGTAGCGGTGGCTCAGATTTTTAAGTTCGATTACTGGAACGCTCATATAGTCTCTTCGAAGTCTTTTGTGTCGTGTCCTCACACCCGTTGCATAAGTGACGATGTGAGTATGGCCGACGCATCCTGTCAGGAACCTGAACATCAGAACACCTGAACAGGTTGTAGATAGAGCGATGGGTGTCTATCTAGTTACGGTCGATGATGATTCAGTTCGGGCGGGGAAACATGACGACGAACTTGGCGCCTGGGTTATTGTCAGCAACCGCCACAGTGGCATCGTGAATGCGCGCGATACTTGCCACCATCGCAAGGCCGAGGCCAAACCCACCTTCCCTGCGACTACGACCGTCGTCGATTCGTTCGAACCGATCGAAGATGCGCTGTCGATCAGCCTGCGGAATGCCGAGTCCGTCATCGGCAACCGTGAGCACAACATGTGAGTCGATTTCGGTAAGGCCGAGCGATACAGCTGATACACAGTGGCGTACGGCGTTGTCGACGAGATTGGTGACGAGTCGCTCCATTTGTCGCCTGTCGGCACGGACCTGACCAGCTGACACATTACTCAAATTGATCGTGTGACGAGTGGTTACTCGGATGCGTTGCACCACGTCAAAGATCACGTCGTCGAGATCGACAATCCCTTTTGGAATATTACGAGACCGTGATATTTGGGCAGCATCAAGGAGGTCGTCGATAAGCAATTGAAGACGAACTGTTTCTGATAAAAGATGTTCACGGGTAGTTGAGTTTTCAGTCTCCGATGCGTTCGGACGCAAAACCTCGAGTTGCGCGCGCAGAGATGCAAGCGGGCTGCGCAATTCGTGACTGGCGTTTTCGACAAACTGATTCTGCAATCTTTGGGCCTGCTCAATGCGATCAATGAGATCATTCATAGTGAGTGCAAGGCGACGCACTTCGTCGTTCGGCACAGGAACTGTGACTCGCTCATTTAGTTTGTCTGCCGTCATTGCCTCGACGTCACGCCGCATGGTCTCAATTGGTTTGAGTGCGCGAGTAGTAGTGAGCCACGTGATTAATCCAACAACAAATACCAGCAATGGCAACCCGATTAAGAGCAGTGCGGTGAGACTACGCACCGACTGATCCACAGATTCAAGGCTGTAGCCGACATATATAGTGAAGACACCAGTAGGAGAATTGACTTGGCGGGCGACGATGCGAAACGAATTATCAGCAACCGCAACATTGTGGGTGGTGAAATGGATAAAGCCCACCTCTGGCACGGTCATTACAAAAAGTGCTGACTCTCCTTCAATGTTGCTCGATGAAGCAACCACAGCGCCGGACTGATCAAGTATTTGAATGAGGCTTTCATCTTCTCGTGGGACGGCGAGTTGCGAAGGAAGAGTTTCCTTTGCCAGAGTTGCCGCGATGTCATCGGCACGTAACTCGGCGTTGGTGGTAATGCCGTCTATTAGTGATGTACGTTGGCTATAAACGAGTAGCGCCCCGCCAAATGCGAGTGTGATAGCAACGATGGCGCACGCCGACACCACCATCCGGGTTCTCACCTGTAGTTGCATTGATTTCTTCACCGTGGGTCACTAGTAAGTCGGTAGCCGGCTCCACGAACTGTTTCGATGGCGCACTTGTGTGTGGAGCAATCAATCTTTCGGCGCAGTCTTCCAACGTAGACCTCAACAATGTTTGGGTCACCGTCGTAAGCAGCGTCCCACAGATCATCCAACAAATCGGTCTTGCTGACAACTTGTTCTGCGTGTTGGGCCAGGTATTCAAGCAATGCAAACTCACGAGCTGTTAGTTCAACACGCTCGCCACCGTGGGTTACGCGACGGGCGAGCGAGTCAACGGTCAGGTCACCAACTGTCAGTGGTGTGGCACTCCGAAGTCGCTCACCGCGACGGGCCAATGCGCGCACGTGTGCGAGTAGCACGACGAACGAGAAAGGCTTGGTGAGGTAATCATCGGCTCCGGTGTCGAGGGCTTCGGCATGGTCGTACTCGCCGTGCTTGGCGGTGAGCATCAGAATCGGGGTCCAGTTGCCGGCTTCCCGGATGCCGCTGCAAACTTTGAATCCGTTGACTTTTGGTAGAAGGATGTCGAGAAGGATGACGTCGTAGTTGTTGGCGAGTGCCTTATCGAGTCCGTCGGCCCCATCACGGGCGATATCGACGAGAAAACCTTCGGCCTCTAAACCTTTACGCAAGGCATCGCCAAGAGCTACTTCGTCCTCCACGATAAGCAACTTTGTCATCTCCATAAACCCATTATGTCAATGTCAGAACCGATCACTCTGTTTCCAACCTGAACAGGTGTTCAGCAATTCAGGTTCTTGACAGCAGGGCTTTGCCACACTCACATCGTCACTTACACAACGGGTGTGAGGACACAACACAAAAGGAAATATTCAAAATGAATGCAAGAAAGTACCTCATTTCGGTGGGTCTGGCGATGGGGGCAGCACTCGGTGCCTCCGGCATCGCAGCAGCTACCACCGGTTCAACGAACCCCCCGGTACCGGTGGAACAATCGCAGACTCCTGCGGTAACCGCAGCGCCACAATCCGAAAGCAATGTGAACACTGAAGCAAACCAAGCCAATGACAAAAACGAAGCCAACGAAGTTGAGTCCAAGGATGAGGCCAATGAGTCCAAGGATGAGGCCAATGGCGTCGATTGTGAAGATGGAATCATCGTTGCCACCGGCGCTGAGTGCGATGGTGGACCATCGGCTAACTCAACTGATGACAAAAACGAAGCCAACGAAGTTGAAATAAACGACGAGGGTGCCGTTCAGTCAGGTACAAACGGCAAGTAGGGATTTCCCTCCGACACTGGCCGAAAACGTGCTCGCTTCGACTTCGGTCGGGGCGGGCACTTTTGCTGTTACGACTCAATTAAAGATGGGCCAATGGTCTCGGACTTTTGCTCGGGATCGGTCATGGGATGTTCGTTGGATTGATGATGCCATTCATGTTGACGATGGCTCATCCGCTCGTACGAAATAAAGAAATGCCGTAGCCAGGTTTTGCGCTAAGCGGGTTTGGTTCGTTGACTTACATTGGGGTAGTTATGGCCCACGGTGTCTTCGGGTTTGTTCTTAGCGTCAGTTACGTTGGCCTTGTTTCGTAGGGGACTGCTGTCACTTTGGTCGACTCCTGATGTGTGAGGATTTGCGATGGGGACCAGAAGTACACGTTGGAATCGAGTGGTTCATGTACCGCTATAGCCACGTCTAGAGGTACTCCTAAATTGGATAAACCAGCCCAATCAAATATGAGATAGCGTTAACTGCAGTTAACCAGGCTACACAAATCAGTATCTACTTTTCCTGGGGAACCTCAAGGAGTTACCATGGCCAGCACCGCTTTCGACCTCGATACCGGTCGCGGCATGCAGATCGCCGCCAAGTTCTTTCGCGGGATGTCCGATCCGATCCGCATGAGGCTCCTCACGCTGCTCCTCACTCACGGGGAGATGTCGGTGGGTGAGCTGGTTGAGGCTGTCGACGGTCTCCAGGGACGGGTTTCTAGCCATCTCGCCTGTCTCCGCCACTGCGGACTGGTCACCGACCGCAAGGAGGGGCGCAACGTCTATTACTCGGTCCACGACCACCGGGTCCGCGAGTTTCTGCCTATCGCCATGGCGATGATCTCTGACAACGCGAGTCACATCGCCACCTGCCACCGCATCCCCGAGTCCTGATCTGGTGAGACCGATCGTCCCTTAGTGTGTCGTTGGTCACAGTAGGAATATATACGCAAGGTCGTATGGTTATTTACACTAGACATCGTCTCCGTTTCGTACGTTTAGCATTGGAGCCACCCATGACCACCCACACCACCCGTTGGACCGCAGAGGTTTCCGGCATGACATGTGACGTCGACTGGGACCTGGCCATCATCGGGTCTGGTTCGGCCGCGTTTGCGGCGGCAATCAAGGCCACCGAAGCCGGGGCGCGGGTAGTCATGATCGAGCAGGGGACTCCCGGCGGTACTTGTGTCAACATCGGGTGCGTACCCTCCAAGGCGCTGCTTGTCGCGGCCGAGGCTCACCACCGGGGTCGCAGTCACACTTGCGTCGGTGTCGCCCATATCGCGGGTGACCAACCAGACCTGGCAGCGATCGTCGCCCAGAAGGACGAGTTGGTCGGCGCGCTCCGCCAAGCCAAGTACCTCGACCTGATCGAGATCTACGGATTCACGTTGCTCCACGGCACCGCCCGTTTCATCGATGCCGATACGATCTCGGTCAACGATGAGCCGCTGCAGGCTACGAACTACCTGATTGCCACCGGCGCCCGCCCCGCGCTACCGACCATCGAGGGGCTCGATTCTGTCGACTACCTGACATCCACCTCGGCGTTGGACCTCACCGAGGTGCCGGCCCGTCTCGCCGTGGTGGGCGCCAACGCCATCGGCCTAGAGTTGGGTCAGGCATTCTCCCGCCTAGGCGCCGACGTCACCTACCTCGACATTGCTGAACGCGTCGCACCCTTCGAGGAGCCAGAGATCTCTGCCGCATTGACTGATGTGCTCGTTGACGACGGGGCCCACGTTGTCACAGGTGCGCAGATCAAGCGGATCAATCAGACAGCCGACGGTACAATCACGATCGAAGGCAACCTGGCCGACCTGGGTTCAACGCTGACTGTCGACCGGGTGCTGGTTGCCACCGGCCGGGTTCCAAACACCGCAGAGCTAAACCTCCAAGCGGCCGGCGTGGACATCGACCGGCGAGGCTTCGTGGTGGTTGACGAGTTCTTGCGAACTACCAATACCAGGGTGTGGGCAGCCGGTGATGTGACTGGGTCACCGCAATTCGTTTACGTGGCGGCCTCCCAAGGCGCCATCGCGGCCGATAACGCCATCTCTGATGCTGGGCGTAGCACCGACTACCGGACGCTTCCCCGGGTCATCTTCACGACCCCCCAGGTGGCCGCGGTGGGGTTGACTGAAGCGCAGGCTACCGAGGCCGGATTTGATGTCATTACCTCCGTCTTGTCGCTCGCCCATGTTCCCCGAGCGATCGTGAACCGCGACACCCGCGGGCTGATCAAACTCGTCGCCGACCGAACAACGGATCGACTGCTCGGTGTGCACGTGCTCGCCGAGGGCGCGGGGAAAGTAATTCAGGCTGGCGTCTACGCGCTGATGGCGGGGCTCACCATCACCGAGATCGCGGGAGCGTTCCACTCGTACCTGACGATGGCCGAGGGCCTCAAGCTCGCCTCTCAGGCGTTCCACCGCGACGTGGGCAAGCTCTCCTGCTGCGCCGCCTGAGACCCCGACCCTTCAACGCCACAAGGGTCCAGTCAGTGGCATCACCGAATTAGTTGAGGTGATTGCGCACGGCGATCACGTGTTCTTGACACGGCAGTCAAGCAAGGTGTCGGTGCAGGATCAGCACAAGCGGATGTCCGCGCTGGTCCAAGGTGCGCCAGGGCTGTCCCTCATGGTCGATAAGTTCAATATCGGGAAGTTGGTCACCGACGCGCAGGGTCACTTCATCACTCTGTATGGTTCTGGAAAGTTAACAATCTGCGGGCCAGTCGGCATGGCTAATAACTCGAGTGCTGCGCGAACTACTGCTTGATGTCGTTGGTGATCACGAGGTGCACCGAGCGGCCGACCCATTGGATGGTCGGTGATGAGTGCACGGCTCACTCCCATTTGACGTGGCACGTGCTCGAATGCACGGATGTAGATCCCAACAGTTGGGATGCCTGACGCTTCTAAGACTCTTTGTACATGCCCAACTGACACGTGGCAAACAGGTCAAACAGGTACCAGTAAGACAGCATCAATCGCATTGGCTTTGAGCATCGCAGCCCATACTGGTGCGACGCTGTCACGAAGTCGGAGTTGCGATGAGGCACCCACGAAGGAGTATGCCTGTTGAGCCACCTCGCCGATTACCCCGGACGAGGCCAAGTCGCGTAGCGCTACGAGTGGGAGTACAACATTGTGGTCAAGTATCGCCGACTCAACCGGGTAGCCACCGTGGCGCACACGAAGCTGTTCGGGTGGCGTGTCGATTGGGATGGTCGACAACGTTGGTTCGGCTCTAAGGAATTCACCGATACGCGCCTCGGCCTCGGCCTGGCTCATGTTGTCGACTCCTAATGGTTTTGGATCGTGGCCATCGACGAAATGCCCACTCGAAGTGACAAGGGCGACCCGGGCCTTGGCTAGTGGTTTGGTGAGCACGGAGAATTCGATGTCTTGGTACTGGAACTTGGCCTTGGCATCGAGGTGCGAAATGTACGCATGTTGCTGCCACGAACGGACATGATCAACGAGGCGCATCGTGTTGCCATCATTCATTGTGGTGGCGAGCTGTTTCAACAAATCGACGAAGAACTCGCCTGCCTCAGGTTCTGAGAGTTCGGCTAGGAACTTGAAGTCGAGGTTGCTCCGCGAGCCATAAAAGAACGAGTTTTTAAACTCCTTGAAAGACTCAGGTGCTCGATCGTTGTCGGGTAGATCGGTCATGGTTGTGAATCTACTAGTCGTGCTCGAAGCCCTGCGATTCGCGTGTGTCTAAACAACAGTTGCAGTGGCGGTAGATTTAGGTGAGCAAATTGCCCTTGTAGCTCAGTCGGATAGAGCAACGGACTTCTAATCCGCAGGTCGCAGGTTCGATTCCTGCCGAGGGCGCCACATTTCACTATGAATCATTGCCAAAATCGTGAATTGAAGGCTCTAGGCCTTACAATCAAAGGGTGATTTTCAAGAAAGATGACATCGTCATCTACCCCCAGCATGGTGCCTGCAAGGTAAAGGGGATCAAGAAGATGGACTTTTTCGGAAAGAAAGAGGACTACCTCATTCTTGAGACAATCATCAACGAGATGACCCTGCGAGTTCCTGTCGCCAAGCTGCAAGATGTCGGCGTTCGTCCGCCAGTCAACCCAGATGAGCTAGAAGATCTTGTGTCAGTTTTGTCTAAAGCAGACCCTCGTGTTCCTGCTAACTGGTCACGCCGGTTCAAGAACCACCAGGAAAAACTAAAGAGTGGCGATGTGTACCAAGTAGCAGAAGTTGTGCGCAACCTTGCTGCCAGAAATCGTGATGCGTCGTTGTCTGCTGCTGAGAGAACAATGTACGAACGCGCTCGAGTCAACCTTATTTCTGAGATTGCACCTGCTTTGAAGGTGAGCAAAGAAGAAGCAGAAGAGTTTTTGAATGCAGCCCTTGAAAAAGGTGTCTTGAAGCCAGTAAAAGTTGTCAAGAAAAAAGTCGAAGCAGTAAAAAAAGCTGAAGCAGTTGAAGCTGTCGAAGAAGACGAAACAGTCGAAGCAGTCGAAGACGTTCTCGGCGACGCAGATCTGTAACGAATGATGCGCCTAGGCTTTTGTGGCCTCGGTGCCATGGGGTATCCCATGGCGGGGCATTTGGTAACTGCAGGACATTCTGTAGTTGTATTCAATCGCTCATCATCTAAATCTGTTGCATGGGTTTCTGAATATTCTGGCGAGTCCGCAGCTACTCCTCGCGAAGTAGCCGCAGCATCTGACATGGTGATGCTGTGTGTTGGCAACGACAACGATGTGCGTTCTGTTGTGTTTGGTGACAACGGAATACTTGCTGGTGCGCACGTTGGTCTCATCGTGGTTGATCACACAACAACAAGTGCTGAACTTGCGCGTGAAGTATCAGCAGCGTGTGCAGAAGTTGGTGTGGGGTTTGTTGATGCTCCAGTGTCGGGTGGACAAGCCGGCGCAGTAAATGGTGTGTTGACCGTGATGTGTGGCTCAGACCTCGACTCGGTCTATCTTGCGTTTGAACAAGTAGCACAGGCTTATTCGCGCGCATGTGTCCGATTAGGTAACGCCGGTAGTGGTCAGTTGGCAAAGATGGTGAATCAGATTTGTATTGCAGGAATAGTGCAAGGTTTGTCTGAGGGTATTGCATTTGCTCAGCATGCTGGTCTAGACGCACACGAAGTGATCGATGTGATTTCTAAAGGAGCTGCCCAAAGTTGGCAGATGGAAAATCGTGCTCACACCATGATTGACGGAAAGTTTGATTTTGGTTTTGCTGTTGAGTGGATGGTCAAGGATTTGTCGTACTGCATTGAAGAAGCACAGCGCAATGGTTCATCCTTGCTGGTGGCCGACATAGTGCTTAGTTATTACAAGGAACTCGTCGCCGATGGTGATGCTCGTCTTGATACGAGCAGTCTTGTTAAGCGCTTGCGCTAATTTTTACTACTTCACCGCGAGTGCAGCAGCGAATGTGTCAACCATGGTGTCTACTTGCTTGTCTGTTGTAATCAGCGGTGGACAAAAAGCAATACATCCTGGGATGGAGCGAGCAATCACACCCATCTGAATCATTAGATCACGGATAACTGTTGCATCAACTCCATCGTGCAAAGTTGCTGCCCAAATTGCTCCTGCTCCACGAAGTCCAGTGATGGTGCCATCAGCAACAAGAGATGTAAGACCTACTTCAAGACGTTTTCCTATCGAAACGGCTTTGGCCAATAATCCTTCGCGCTCGATGATGTCGATGTTGGTAAGTGCAGCAGCACACACGGTGGCGTGTCCTGAGTATGTGTAGCCGTGTCGCAAGAAAAATGATTGATCTGATTCAAGTGGAGATGTGACTCGAGGACCAACGATGACTCCACCAAGGGGTAGGTATCCACTAGTAACACCTTTGGCGAAGGTGATCATGTCAGGAGTAACGCCGTAGTACTGCGCACCGAACCAAGTGCCAAGTCGTCCAAACCCTGTGATGACTTCATCAAAAATAAGGAAGGCGTCATTGTCGTCGCACAGCCTGCGAAGTCCGGCGAGGTACTCGGTGTTAGATGGGTACACGCCACCAGCACCTTGCACTGGCTCAGCAATAATCGCAGCGAGACGACCCTTGTTGTTCTGAATGGCAATCGACATCTGCTCAATATCATCTGCATCAACTTGAATGACATCGTCGAGCAGTGTGCCATAGCCGATTTTGTTGAGCGGTAACCCCTGTGCACTGGTGCCGCCGTAGTTGGTGCCGTGGTAACCGCGATTGCGGGTGATGATGACTGTTCGCTCTGGATGCCCAGATTGAACATGGGCAACGCGGGCCAGTTTCATTGCGGTGTCGATTGACTCCGAGCCACTTCCACACAAAAAGACACGAGCGTCATTAATTGGCGATAACGACGCAATTTTTTCTGCAACTTTGTCGGCTAGAGGATTCGTGAACGGATCAAACGTGGAATATGTCTCAAGTGTTGAGACCTGTGTCGCAATGGCATCAGCCATTTCTTTTCGCCCATGCCCGATTTGGCAGTACCACAGACTTCCAATGCCATCGATGTATTCCTTACCGGCATCATCGAACATCAAAGCACCATCGCCTTTGACAATGTTGATGAAAGATTCTGCTGTTGGCTTAGCAAACGAGTGGAAGAAAGAACCAGGCATGGCAGGTGTCCTTAGATGCGTTCAATAATGGTGGCAGTTCCCATGCCACCACCGGTGCACATGGTGATCAGGCCAGTAGAAAGGTCACGTCGTTCAAGTTCGTCGATCAACGTGCCAATCAGCATTGCGCCAGTTGCGCCGATTGGATGACCGAGTGCCATTGCGCCACCGTTGACGTTTACTTTGTCCAGGCTGACGCCTGTGTCTTTCAAAAACTTCAGCACCACTGCCGCAAATGCTTCGTTCACTTCAAGCAAGTCAATGTCGTTAAATGTCATGCCTGCCTTTTTTAAGACTCGCTGCGCAGCTGGTCCAGGGGCTGTGAGCATGATGACTGGCTCGGTTCCTGCAACTGCAGTCATGATGATGCGTGCTCGAGGCTTGAGACCGTGTGCTTTTGCATAGTCAGGTGATGTCACGAGCACTGCTGCTGCACCATCAACAACGCCAGACGAGTTTCCGCCATGGTGCACATGGTTGATCGCCTTGACATGTGGGTAAGCAAGCATCGCTGTCTGATCAATGCTGAGACCGGCTGGATCTTTTTTGTATGCACCCATCTGCTCGAAGCTTGGTGACAATTTTGTGAGATCGGCAAGAGTGGTGCCAGGGCGAGGATGTTCATCAACAGCAAGTGCAAGAGTTCCGTCATTATGAAAAATCGGAATCAGTGAGTTTTCAAAACGACCTTCGTTAATTGCAATAGCGGCACGACGTTGGCTCTCTTCTGCAAGTTCATCGCAATCTTGGCGACTAAAGCCTTCAATGGTTGCGATGAGGTCGGCCGAAATTCCTTGAGGGACCATCGCGAATTGATCGGTGAGATGCTGGTTGTTAGCAGTGAAACCATCGACATGCATCGGTGATGGGCGAGACATCGACTCAACGCCGCCGGCAACCACGATGTCTTGCATGCCGGATAAAATCCCCATTGCTGCAAAGTTGACAGCCTGTTGTCCGGAACCACAAAAGCGGTTGAGGGTGACACCAGGGGCATCAAGCGACCAGCCAGCATCGAGTGCAGCCATGCGAGCGATGTCCATGGAATGGTCTCCACTGCCAGCACCACACCCCATAATCACATCGTCCACATCCGAGGTGTCAAGGTTGTTGCGATCGCGCAGACCGTTTAGAACCTGAGCCAAGACGCGTTGAGGATGCACATTGTGCAATGCCCCAGTCTCCTTGCCCTTGCCTCGTGGTGAGCGCACGGCATCAATAATCCAAGCTTCGCGTTCCATGGTGTTCTCCTTGTTGTATGTGGACTAAACCTTATGGGAAGGTCCGAACGATCGGGGCATCGAGAAATGAGATTTCATGAGCCAGTTTGAAACCCTGAACGTGACAGCGTCGGGAAGCCTTGGACGCCTTGAGTTGGCCCGTCCAGAAAGATTGAATGCATTGTCACGGCTCATGTTGACTGAAATCGCCCAAGCTGCTCGATGGTTCGACACTCAAAGAGACGTAAAGGTAGTCGTCGTTGCCGGGCAGGGCAGATCGTTTTGTGCCGGTTTTGATCTCAATGATTTCTCTAATCCTGATCCAGGATGGGGCGTTCGCGAGACCGCAGATCAGGGTCGGCTCGCTGCTGAGGCGCTCACCGACATGCGCGCGCTCACGATTGCTGCAATTCAAGGACATTGCGTTGGTGGCGGATTAGTGATGGCTGCGAGTTGTGATCTGCGCGTTGCTGCCCGCAGTGCAGTGTTTTCAATTCCTGAGGTTGATCTTGGCATTCCGTTGGCCTGGGGTGGGATTCCTCGCCTTGTTCGCGAGATAGGTCCTGCAGCAACAAAAGAATTGGTGTTGACATGTCGTCGCTTTTTTCCAGAAGAAGCAAAGGCACTCGGATTCTTGAACACAATTGTTGAAGACGATGATCTCGAAACACATGTTGCTGCACTAGCAACATCGCTGGCTTCAAAACCCGGATATGCGCTACGCAGTACAAAACAACAAGTAAATGCGGTGACAGAAGAGATGGTGGGAACTCGTCGAAATGCTGCAGATGCGGACGCATTGGTTTATGCAACGTATGATCCAGAAAGTCGGGCAGTGAGTGCTGCGTATTTAAAGAGCAAGAATAAGGCGTAACTCAATGACAAAAGTTTTTGTACACGGCAATCCTGAAACATCAGCCATTTGGTCGTTGCTTGTTGGAGAACTAAATCAACGAGGTGTCTCTGACATCGTGTTGTTGTCACCCCCAGGGTTCGGCGCGCCAACTCGAGAAGGATGGAACGGCACAGTCGATGAGTATCGCAACTGGCTCATTTCTGAACTTGAAGCAATCGGGGGAGACATTGATCTAGTCGGACATGACTGGGGAGCAGGTCATGTGTTTGGAGTGCTTGCCCATCGCTCAGACCTTGTGCGCACATGGGCCGCTGATTGTATTGGTCTGATGGACCCTGATTATGTATGGCACGACGCCGCACAGGGATGGCAAACGCCAGAGATCGGCGAGCAGATGGTTGCTGGCATGGTGGCGATGACTAACGAGCAATTTGTTGAGGTGTTTAGTGGTCTCGGGATGACAAAGACAATGGCTGCTGAAGTCAAAAGCGGCATCAATGAAGAAATGGCAAGATGCATCCTTGCGTTATATCGCAACGCCGCGCAGCCAGCGATGACAAATCTTGGTAAAAAGTTTGTATTGGCAGCACCAGCCAATGGCCTAGTTCTTATTGCTGAAGATGACCATTATGCCGGTTCGCTAGACACGATGACAGATATTGCAGAATCGGTTTCTGCAAAAACTGTGTCATTTCCCGGCTGTGGCCATTGGTGGATGGCCCAACGCCCAGACTTGGCAGCAGACGCACTAGTTGCTCACTGGTCTAGTGCTACCAGTTAGTTCGCAGCAACGTGAACACATCAGGCGATTGGAGGAAGGAACGCCAACATCTGATCAACTCTTGCTTGGTAGTAACTCGGGCCGACTCGCCGAATCAGATTTACAACTTCAAGTCGGTTCAAGTCCCGTGCAAGTGTTCTCGCTCCAGCACGTGCATATTGAACTGCGAGGCTCGGCGTGAGACCAACAAGCTCGCTGCGCCGAACATTGCGGTCTGCGGGCATGGCAAGTACGAGTTCGGTCTGTCGATCGCGCGCCTTGCTACTAGAAAATTGCGCCATTACGGAGTAGACGAAATTAACCCATGCCACATTAATTTGCTGTTCGCGCACGGCGGTAATCTGGCTTCGAATCCCATCGACGAATCCTTCGATCGCATAGTCCACGAAACCAGTGATATCGCCATCAGATTTACTCGCTTTGTCCAGCTCTCGGTAGTAGCGGTCGCGAGTGAGGTTGTAGTGATTGGAAAGCAAATGCGCCGCTGGTAACGGCACTTTGCCTGATTGTGCAAGAATTTGAAACTCCACGAGGCGGGCAGTTCGACCGTTGCCATCTCCGAATGGGTGAATCCATGCGATGTAGAGGTGGGCAAGAGTCGCCCGAATGAGCATGAGCGCGAAGTCTAAATCCTTGTCAGCGGACTTAAAGTCGGGGCCCTCGAGCCATTCGCAAAGTCGATCAACCAAGAACCCACAGTCCTCTGCGGGAGCGCCTCGGTATCGGCCAGCAACCACCGAATGGCTACGAATCTCCCCGGGAACAGTTTTGTCGTCAAGTTCGGCCCCGAGCCCATTAAGTACCGCTCCATTAAAATCACAGATCAGGCTTCGACTGAGACGTAGATTTTCGCCACGCTTTACTTGATCCCCGATCTTGTCGAGAGCGCCCAAAATATTGCTCACTTCAGTCTCTTGATATTGGCGGGAGGGCGGGGCCACGAAACTGCCGTCGTAGATTCCCGCAACCTGCTCTTCAGTGAGAGTATTGCCCTCGATCGCGGTCGTGGCCTGCGCGCCCTTGATCAGTGTGACCCTATAAAACTCCTCAGCAACATTCGGCCGAAGCGGTGTTCCAGCCAAATGCTCGCACTTGGATCGAGCTTCCCCGAGCCGCATCCATAGCGTCTCGGAGAACTTGTTGACGGCACGAGCATCAAATTTAATCCATGGATGAGACTCTTCATAGGTTCGCATAGACTCATGCTACCTATCGACACCTAGAATGTCCAAGATGATGTCCAAGATGATGTCCAGGAAGATGGATTGCTCCTGTGGACTGGGTCTGGCCTGCTTCTAGTTAGTTCGCGGCGTATGCCGTGACGATTGGTTCAAGCTCGGTAGGTGTTGCACCATGCATAATTACACCGTCGCATCCGAGAGCGAACTGATTCTCGATTGCTGCAACGCATTGTTGTGCAGAACCTGTGGCTGCTGCTGCTAACCATTCTGGCGGAATCAATGTCGCGATTCGTTCTAAATCTTGGGTAGTTCCTTTTGCGTCTATTGCGCCACCAAAACCTTTAACAAACTCGTCATTGCGAAAGCGTTGCAACACGGCTGGATCCCACTTGTTCGTACGCACCATAAGGTCGCCATAGGCTTGTAAATACGTAGCGAGCCTGCCCACTGTTTTCTTTAGTCGAAGATCAGCGGCAATGTGATCACCAACTGTGGCAAAGCACGACCATACCTTGACGGTGGATGGATCGCGACCAGATTGTTCCGCGCTGCGTTTCACTGTTTGTACTGCACGAGCAGTTGTTTCGTCTGTAAAAAAGGTGTGCAAGATGACATTGTCATATGCGCGACCAGCCATCTCAAGAGTCCGTGGCCCAAATGCAGTAATACTGAGCGGAATATTCAACGCAAAGTCCGGATCTAATCGCAGCACGGGATATGTGCCAGTGAGATCAGAGTAATTAAAGACGGTCTCTCCATTCCATAGTCGTCTCATCAAAAGTGCAAACGCCTCCAATGATTCAGTGGTGGCTAGTGGCATTCCGTACGCATTGAACATTGCTTCGATACCTCTACCAAGACCAAGACTGAATCGACCCTCTGACAAAATATGCAAAGTACTCGCCCATGATGCGCTGACAAGAGGATGGCGCGTGGTGTGGTTAGTTGCTGCTGTAACAATATTGATGCTGTTCGTAACAGCAACTGCTGCGCCGGTGAGTGCGCCTGCTTCTTTAATATTGAATCGCTCTGAAATAAATGCAGCGCCAAGACCTAATTGTTCAGCGTGGACGAGCTCTTCCAACATGTCGCGTGGAGATTTTGGTGCTCCAGCAAGGGTATAAAACCCAAGTTCCGGAAACCTCAGAGTTGACACTTGCTATGCGCGGGCAAACTCGCGCAAGACGCGACCAGGTCGAGCACCAGAGTGGGCACCTTGTTCCGTCACAACCTTGCCGTTGACAAGAGTTGCTGCGTATCCGTGAGCGCGTATTTTAAGGCGACCAGTGCTGCCGGGGAAATCATATTCATACTCAGGCTGGGCACTGCGAACGGCGGCTGGATTCATAACATTGATGTCAGCAAAGTTGCCAACAGCGATGGTGCCGCGCCCAATTAAGCCAAGAACAGCAGCTGCTTTTGATGTCAATTTGTGGATTGCCTCTGGGAAAGTAACAGCGTTTCGTTCACGCTGCCAGTAAGACAAGTAGTGAGTTGTTGCATCGGCATCACAGATTTGACCAATATGTGCACCCGTGTCTGCAAGGCCTGGATACACATGCTCAAGGTTGAGGAAACTTTCAAGTGCATCAGTATTGCGATTGAAAAACCATGTGTTAAATAATTCCTTGCCTTCGCTTTCAATGAGGCGATCGATAACAAGTTCCACTGGATGAACTCCAGCAGTTGCTGCAAGAGCTGCAATTGACACGCCATTTTGTTCGTTGTAGTTAGGGGTTTGGCTTGTGCCGAGTGGATAAATGTGGTTGGGGTCGTACCACATCCCTTTTTCTTTGCCTTCTTCAATGAGTCCTGCGCGGATGGAGTCGTTACGCAAAGCAGCAACACGGTCGGCAACTGTTGGTAATTCCATAACAGCACGCCATTTTTTACCCTTGACAGGAGAAATTTGGGCTAGACCGCACAACGAGCCACTTGGTCGAGTCATGGCAGCAGAAGTGATTCGACCACCTTGTGCTCTGGTGTCTTGCATAAATGCGCCGAACATGTCAACGCCACGACCACTGTGTGGTTCATTGCCGACGCCTCCAGAAAACAGCACATCTCCACATGCTGTAGCCATCTCACGCAACAACGTGAACTCATGTTGCGCCTTCGTCTGAAAATCATTGACCGACTGGAAAATACCACCGCCAGCAGCATTCATTCCATCGGCAATAGCGAGGTACTCATCGATCGGTGCAAGAGTTCCTGGTACATAACGGCCATCGGGAACCACGTGCAGCAAAATGCGTGAGGTGGAAAACCCAACAGCACCACCTGCGATTGACTCTTCAACGATGTTCGCCATTTGCAGCATCTCAGAAGGCGATGCTGGCTCGTCGGTAAGTGAACGTTCACCCATCACGTTGTAGCGCACTGCGCAATGTCCAACCATGCCAACGATGTTGAGTGCTGGATTTAGTTTTTCAACTGAATCCAGATACTCCGGGTATGTCTCCCAGTCCCATGCAAGACCATTCAAGATCGCATCCCGCGGAATGTCTTCCACGCTTTCCATCATCTCTGCAAGGAACTGATGATC
>Ga0335396_10000511_pt1 | contig 52964 bp, 42 predicted proteins | sample FRY02_FD_205743 | JGI IMG/M metagenome (GOLD analysis project Ga0335396, IMG submission 205743) | Freshwater microbial communities from Lake Fryxell liftoff mats and glacier meltwater in Antarctica - FRY-02 (spades assembly) (version 2) | ecosystem: Environmental > Aquatic > Freshwater > Ice >...
AAGTGAAGCGAAGGACCGTGCACAACGTAAGGGCCTGAAAGATTATATGTTGTCCTTAAAAAAGTGCGCGAAGGACCGTGCACAACGTAAGGACCTGAAAGATTATATGTTGTCCTTAAAAAAGTGAAGCGAAGTACCGGGTACATTACATGGGCCTCTATGGGTATAACGTTGACTATACATCATTGAACATACTCACTTCTTTGATTGAGAATCATAAATTGCCATCAATCCGTATTCAATCTGCGAAATGCACACTCAATACATCAAATGGATCTTCTCCAATTTCTGCCATTTAGCTTTATAAGCAGCATCTTCAAAGTAGATTAATAAGTCTGCCTTATAATCGGCATCAGTGAAGAACACCTTTTTCTTTGCCTTATATGCAGCATCCGTAAAGAACCAAAGCCCCTTATTGTCCTCAGCTTTATAGCCTTGGCTCACTTTATAGACCAACAAGTCTGCCTTATATGCAGCGTCTACGACATAGATTAAAACATCAGCTTTATAAGCGGCATCTGTTGAATAGACAAGTTGAGCCTTGACCAGAAAAGAAAGAAACAGACTGCTGAGAATCAATACGGTTGTTCTATTTGCCATTTATTTGCTTGTTACGTATTGAGTATCCAGGTTCTTGAGGAATTAGAAGGGCCCTCGACAAGTAAATATAGTTCTTCAGCTTGATCGCAAAGGAAGCTGATGGCCGAATGGAGATAAATTTAAGCAAGATTGCAATCCCTTCAGCCTATTTAGGAAATATTCCTAATGCCTTCAATATATTAAAAGAGGTAGTGAGGAGATAGCAGCCTCTGGCAAGATGTTTGCTTTTTGTTCAAAAGAAAAACTTTCGAATTCCAATAAAAACGAAAACCATTACTGTATAAAATAAGAAGAAAGGCAGAATAAAGGCTTTTAACCCAGCTACAAGCATAACTGCGATAATGAGCAATTGAAAACCCAAACCAAAGGTTGAAATACCTGTCATTAATAAATTTGGCAATACTTTACCTTTATCTGCCTTGCTATCAAAAACGTAAATTATTTTATCAAAAACACCATAAAAAAGTTTGTAAAGAATAAAAAGAATGTTGACGTGCCTTTGCATTTCTCCTTTTAATGCTTTCGGAGTTTTATGCTCAAATACTCTACTGGTTATGTCACCATTGTATTTTTTTCTTAAAATAGCATAGTAGTAGTTGTAAAGTGTGCCTTGTAACTGCAATCCCAAGAATGCTAAAATGCAAATCACAATGGACGTATTTGTAACATACCATATAGAAATAAAAAATAAAGCATTTAATATGATGTCGGCAACAGAGTCTAAATATCGCCCCGTAAATGATGGTTTTTGTTTTACACGAGCTAATTCACCATCTGCAGCGTCTAAAATCGACTTAAAGATCAAAAAGAATGCAGCTAACCAATAGTATCCTTGAATAATGCAATAAATGGCAATGAATCCCGATATTATGAACCCAATCGTAAGGTGAATTGGAGTGAAAGATGTATTCTTTAATGAGTTCGCTATAATTTTAGCTATTGGTCTTCCATAATCTGATAGATCAATGAATTTATGCTCTTTTGGTAATTTGGACATTTAAGTTCATAGTAAGCTGTAATATGGAATATACCAAGTTGAACTGTTGCAAATATAAGGCTAAATCATAGCTCATACATTGGCTGGTGGAGGCGATTAAGACATAAGTACCTCGTCCTATTATTCTCTATTATAATAACGAAAAGTGCCATTTTATTTTGGAATATCACTTTAAGGAATGCTATGAAAATCGAACGATTTCGCTCTAAATTTCAAATTATAGCTGCGTATCCTTTTTTTATACCTCTATCACGCATTATTATATCCAATTCTCTTCAGATTGGTTTTTATTTTCAATCAACCTTAATTTATCCAGAACATATCGCTCAGTGGAATAATTTTATCGCGACCAATTGCAAATGGATTAAAACCATATTTAGCGAATAAGTACCATGCTCCTCCAGAAATTGCAATCTCGGTATCAGCACTTGCCCAGAGAGCATCTGAACCATAGACTGAGCCAGGGTTGCTTGCGTAAGGAAAACCTGCCGCATTCCAATAGCTCTCACTCTGAATGAGGATGTTTTCCATCTCAGTCAAATAGAGTTCTTTTTCGCTGTGCATACCAGCAATATCAAAAGCAAGTGCCATTTGTCCAGTACCTTCAGGCCAAACTACATCCCTATCCTCATCAAAACAGTAGCCTGTTATTTCTACCCCGTTTGTAGCTGTTTGGGTAGTCAAAAATCGCTCTGCGGTTGTTAATGCCGAAACCGGATATTCATTAAACATCAAATAACTCCAGGGATGAAGATCCAAAGCATATAAATAAGGAGCATTGCTAGGCCATGCCATCAGGTTCTGATCGACAGCATCCCAACGATCAATCTCCAAGAAAGACAGCAATTGACTATGAAATGCGGTATAGCCATGAATTGCGTTAAAGGCATCGATATTCCCTTCTGATACTTTAAAGGCCATAAGGCTGTTGCTCGAGGTATATCCTGCGAAGAGACCTCCATCAGTATCCTGCAAGCTCATTAACCAATTGCTGAGCTCTGAGGCTAAGTTGTCGTATGTGGTGAAGCCAGTTCGATCTTTGTAATTGTTCAGCGCGATGAGCAGCCAAGCGTTATCACCCATCCAGCGGTGATTATTAGGCACGCCATTACTATTTCTAAGTTGAGAAAACCCTCCATTACCAACCGTTAATTCAGAACTGATCCGGGCATTAAAAAAATCAAAAATGTATTCAGCCTTTGTAAAATCATCTCTCAGCATAAAGATCATGGCTGCTAAAGCATTGTCGTATAATGAAACGACATTTCCGTTTTCTGCGCTTTCAAGTAAGCCATTTGATAGTTGTTGATTGTCAAACCAATTGAAAATTTGCGTTTCAACTTCATTTGGGACTCGAGTTCCTATAAAGATTAGGTTTTCTGAAGATCCAATTACTTGAATTTCCAAGGGAGCAAAAGCATAGTCATTTGCGAATGAAGTAATTGTATTCTGACCATTTAGGTCTGCAATCTCCCAGTAGCCTTGATTATCTGTTATGGTCGATTCATTTTGGTTATAGAAAACCTGAACCCCTTCCATCCCATTACCAAAGCTATCCGTTACTCGACCGCTGATGGCATATTGAATGATGTCATTCTCTTTCTTACAGGAGAAAAGAAGTAGAATCATGATCAATTTCAAGAACGTATTCTTCATTTTGCTCTAAAAGTAAATAGTGTCTATGGTTCTTCTCTCCCGTTCAAAGAATAAACAAAAAGGCCAAAACCAAAATAAGGATCAACAAAAGATACTGCCAGATATCCACAAAATAGGGTCCGTATTCCTTGAAAAAATCCTTAAGTTTTTGCATTAGCCCCTCTCCTTCAACCATTCATAAAAAGCATCCTGTGCTCTTATCGCGGGATCTCCGTATGCGATAGGCAGATTGGTGGAGTCCATTTGTATGAGGCAGGCTTTGGTGTTATCAGCGAGTTGAATATTCAGGCAGGCCATGATCTGTTCTTTTAATCGTGGATCATAGATGGGGAATACCACCTCTAATCTTCTATAAAGGTTACGCTCCATCCAGTCTGCTGAACCTAGATAGAGCTCATCCTGGCCATCATTCAGGAACCAATATGCTCGTGCATGTTCTAGGTACTTATCCACTAGGCGGATCACACGTATGCCATGAAGAGGCTTAATGCAGCAGATCGCCCTTACGATCAGCGTCAGCTGCACTCCTGCTTCTGCCGCATCATAGAGCTTCTGTATAATATTAGGGTCTTGGATATTATTCAGCTTCAGGATGATCTGGGCCTTCTTCCCTGCTTTAGCGTGGGCTACTTCCCTGTCTATCATGACCTTGAGGCGCTCTACCATATTCACTTGGGCCACTAGCAGGTGTTCTAATTTCAGATCAGCGCGTTCTCCAAAGATGAAATCAAAGGTCTGATCTAGCTCTATGGTCAGTTTCTCATCGCAGGTGAGCAAGGCGTGATCGGCATAGATAGAGGCGGTCTTTTCATTGAAATTTCCTGTGCCTAGAAAAGCATAGCGGGTGATGTTGCCATGTTCATCTTCCCCGCACAGCAAGGCTACCTTAGCATGTACCTTCAGTTCCAAACTGCTGAAGCGCACATCAATGCCCACCGCCTGCATGCGCTCAGCCCATTTTAGGTTATTCTCCTCATCAAAGCGGGCTTTGGCCTCTATAAACACGGTCACCTTCTTGCCATTACGGGCGGCAGAGATAAGTGCATTCACCACGTGACTGTCTTCGGCTACGCGGTATAGCGCCACTTTTATACGATGGATGTTCTTATTGATGATGGCCTCATTAAAGAAGCGCAGGATATAATCATACCGCTGATAAGGGAAATGCAGTAATATCTCCTCATTCTCCATGGCTTCCAATACTGATTCATGGCGCTGGAAGGCCGGGTGAGCAAGGGGCTTGGCCCTTTTATACTCTAGCCTGCTGCCTATGGGATTGGGCAAGCTGAAATGGTCGAACATGTTATGATAACGTCCGCCTGGGACAAGGTCGTTCTTATGCAGAGAAAGGAATTTCTTAAGGCGATTCACCATACGATTCGGCATCTCTCCGTCATAGAGGAAACGCGATGGAATACCTATCTGACGATTGCGTATGTTTTTCTTGATACGCTCTATCATGCTGCCTGAATACTCGTTCTCGAGATACAGCTCAGCATCTCGGTTCAGCTTGATACTGAAGCAGCCTGTTATGGTATATCCCGGAAAGAGGATGTGGATATATGCCCTGACCATATCATCAACGAAGGCGTAATAATGCTTGCCATCTAGCATGGGCAGCGTCACGAAACGTTGCATGGGTGGCGCAGGGATATTCACTACGCCTATGAAACGCTTCCCACCCTTATCCTTTAGATCCACCGCATGATAGAGCTTTCGGTTCTCCAAGAATACATCCTGTATGTCCGTGCCTTCCAGGACCACGGGTTGTAAGAAACTAAGCACCTGAGAGTAGAAATACTCTTCTACAAATTCCTTATGCTCTTCAGCGATGTGCTTGGTGATATAGAGGATGATGCCTTCTTTCTCCAAGGCAGGGATGATGCTGTCCTTATAGCATTTTCCATAAAGTTCTTGCTGGATATGGGTGATCTCCAAGAGCTCATAGATGAGGGCATCAGGATTATTGAATCCGGCCAAGCGGCCTATCTTCTTCTTTCCTAGCCTAGCGAGCCTGGCTATCCTGCGTATGTTGGCAAAACGCACACGAAAGAATTCATCCATGTTAGATGAATAGATGGCCATGAACTTGATGCGTTCATAGAGCGGTAAGCCCTCGTCCATAGCTTCAATGAGCACGCGCCTGTTGAATCTGAGCCAACTGACGTCCCGGTCAAACATCTCAACGTCCCCATAATCCATCAAGGAGCGCAGCTCCGTGAGGATGTCTTCTTTCTTCAGCGTCTTAGCACCTTCTATATTCAAATCTTCAGTTTTCACCTTCCAGGGTCTCTAGCGGTAGCAATGTTAGGTTTTACTAAGATATGAACTTAGAATAAATTAAAGAAATTGAAGGTTTGAGGATTGAAGATTTGACAAGTCTAATTGACCTCATTTACCCCGGATCGGCCCTAGGCTGAGAGGCTAGGCATGAATCGAAAGGAGTGCTAGTTCCAGTTGCCCTCGCATGCACTGACCTTAAAGGGTGGGCCACGCACTCATCCGAAATGACCGTTTTGCCTATTGCTTAATCCCTTAAAACTCTTGACTATTGACTAAAAAGACTCACCAAGAACCTCCTGCTCCGCCTCCTCCAAAGCCTCCGCCTCCGAATCCGCCAAAGCCGCCTACACCGCCACCGCCTCCGAAGCCTCCTCCGAAGCCTCCGCTGCGGTTAGAACGGCCATAGCCATCTAAGCGACCGCTGTGTCCGTGCTGGTTCATAAGTAACCAGAAGGCCGCCCAGTATGCAAGTTTGTTCACATCAGCGTAGTTGACTACCCTGCTGTGATAGCTGAACATGGAGATAGCTAGGATAGCCAGCATCACGAGTAGGAATAAATAGATACTGGCATCCCCCTCAGAGCTTCCGCCTTGGATCATCGCTACGCGGTCATTGTATTCACCTTTGGCGAGGTCTATGACCAGGTCGGTTCCTTCTTCCAGGCCTTGGGTATATTGATCTTGCTTGAAAAGTGGGATCATCACATTATCAGTGATCCTGTTGGCATAAACATCGGGAATGGCGCCTTCTAATCCCTTTCCTGTAGCGATGAAGATATTCCCTCGCTGGCCTTGTCGTTTAGGTTGCAGGAGTAGAACTACGCCATTGTCTTTGTCCTTCGTGCCCAGTCCCCAATCCTGTCCTAATCGTGTGGCATATTCCCAGGCTTCATAGCCGCATAAGTCATCAGCGACCACTACCAGGATCTGATTGGAAGACTCACGATAGAACTTTACCAGTTTAGTGTTCAACCGGGTCTCGGCTTCATCATCAATGAAGTTAGCGAAGTCATAGACCAAGGTATTATCCTGGGTCTGAAGATTGGGCTTGGCGGGCATGCAATCCTGAGCCCATATACCGAGATGTATAAGCGTTAAAAGCACTATGGAAGCAACACATTTCATATCTTCCCTGTGCTTATCTCATCGCTCAGCTCATTCTTGTCATCCCCCTGATAAGGAAAGAATTGGGAAAGGCTCTCTCCCATCTTATCTATGCATGCGATCATGCCTTCTTTGAACTTTCCTTGTTTGAATTCAGATTCCAAGATATCACGTAAGCTGCTCCAGAAATCAGTCCCTACGCGCTCATGAATACCTAAGTCACCTATGATGGCGAATTGCTTGTCCAATACAGCGAGGTAGAAGAGTACCCCATTACGCTCAGCCGTTCGATGCATGTCCAAGCGATCAAAAACATAAGCGGCACGGTCCTCAGGGAAGTGATCGCAATGGTCTTCCAAGTGAACGCGTATCTCGCCTGAAGTCTTCTTTTCAGCGATTCTTATCGCATCCAGGATGGACTGATGTTCTTCTTTGCTGAAGAAATGGGAATAGCCTGGCATTATTTGTCAAAAGAATCTCTGACACTAGGTGCATTTTCAGCTGCTTCAACACTTTTAAAGTAGTCTCGCTCATGGTATCCAACCATAGGCGCCATAAGGCTCATTGGAAATTTCTTGACTACTTTGTTGTAACCCTCAATCGTTTCATTGAAATCTGATCTTGCTTTTGCAACACGATTTTCAGTTCCTTCAATTTGAGCCATTAAATCTGCAAACTGTTGCGTTGTCTTTAAGTCAGGATACTTTTCAGCATAGCCCATCATCATTCCTCTCATTCCTCTTCCTCCCATTGCAACATTGAGCTGGTTCTCAGAAGCTTCCATTCCACTTAGATCACGTCCACCATCTGAACTGTTCATCGCGTTGAATGCAGACGCACGTGCTTTAGTAACTTCAATCAATGTCCCTTGCTCAAATTCCGCTGAACTCTGAACCGAAGCGACAAGATTATCTATCAGATCAAATCGCCTTTGATATTGGGTTTGTACCTCAGACCATCTGCCATTGGCTGTCTCATCGAGTTCAACCAATTGATTCTGAAGACCTTTGAAACTAAAGTACCCGAGCACGAGCAGCGCAATGACAACTCCCCCTGTGATCAAAAATCCTTTCATAGCTATATATTTTTTAGGTTTTAAGGTGTCCGGATCACTTGATCATTTCCAGACTTCGTTGGATAAATGTAGTCAATCGTTCTCCACGTAGCATTCCTTGAGCGAGCATGGCTAGGTCTAGGGATTGCTGCAATAAAGCCTTGGAATGGGCCTCATCCTTGGACGTGAGGATCTGTCCCATGATTGGGTGATTCGCATTGACCACCAAGTTATAGAACTCAGGCATCTGCCCCATCATCATTCCGCCACCGCCTGACATTTGCTGCTCTTTCATCCTGCGCATGAATTCACTTTGGGTGATAAGCATAGGCGCATCTTTCTCGCCCATGGATTCTATCTGCACAGCATATTTCTTCTTGTCAACGAGTCCTTCGATCATCGGCTTCAGGGTCTCGGTCTCTTCCTTGCTCAATTTGCTTGGGACATCTTCTCCTTTATCGATAAGTTTCTCTACCGGATTGCTATCCACTCTCACGAAGGAGATGTCATTATGCTTGCTTTCCAGTTTCATTAGAAGGTGGCTGGTGAGAGGGCTGTCCATCAAGACCACATCATAACCGCGCTCTTTTACTTGCTGGATGAGCGCATGCTGCTCCTCTATGTTGTGGCTATAAAGGAGGACGGTCTTCCCCCTCTTATCCTTCTGTAAAGTTTCTACCTTCTTCTTGTAATCTTCTATCGTGTGGAATTTGCCTTCGTTGTCTTTGAGCAGATAGACTTTATCCATCTTCTCATTGAACTTCTCTTGGGTCAACATTCCGTACTCGATGAATACTCTGATGTCCTCCCATTTCTTCTCAAAGTCCTCACGGTCCTCCTTGTACATCTTCTCCAAGCGATCGGCCACTTTCTTTTGAATGTGGTTAGAGATTTTCTGCACATTATGATCGCTCTGCAGGTAAGAGCGGGAAACGTTTAGCGGGATATCCGGTGAGTCTATGACACCATGTAATAGGGTTAAGAACTCAGGGACGATGTTCTCTACATTATCCGTGATGAAGACCTGATTCGAGTACAGGTTGATTTTATTCTTCTGCACCTCGAAGTTGTTCTTCAACTTAGGGAAATAAAGGACTCCGGTAAGATTGAAAGGATAATCAACATTCAAGTGAATGTGGAAAATAGGATCATCAAAGCTCGATGGATAGAGCTCACGATAGAAGTTATTGTAATCCTCATCGGTAAGGTCTGCAGGGGCTTTGGTCCAAGCAGGCTCTGTGTTATTCACGATATTAGGAACCTCTACGCTCTTCCACTGAGTCTCTCCTTCCTTGTCCTTACCATCTTCAATGCTTTCGGTCTTGGTGCCGAATTGGATCTGCACGGGAAGGAATTTGCAATACTTATCTAAGACACCTTGGATCCTGGACTTTTCTAGGAATTCCTTGCTGTCCTCAGCGATGTGAAGGATGATATCGGTTCCCTTGGATTTCTTCTGGGTCTCTGTCAAGGTGTAATTAGGACTGCCATCGCATGACCATAGGACGGGTATGCTGTTAGGCAATTGAGATCGAGTAATGATTTCCACATTCTCAGCCACCATAAAGGCAGAATAGAATCCTAATCCGAAGTGACCAATGATGGCCTCACTCTTATCCTTGTATTTATTGACAAATTCCTCAGCTCCACTGAAGGCTATCTGGTTGATGTACTTCTCTATCTCTTCTCCTGTCATCCCGATACCGTTATCCCGGATGGTGAGGGTCTTGGCCTTCTCATCTAGGATGACCTCTACTTTTAACTTGGAGATATCAGCTTTCATTTCCCCGAGGTTCTTCAAGGTCTTGAGTTTCTGGGTAGCGTCTACCGCATTGGATACTAGTTCTCTCAGAAATATTTCATGATCCGAGTAGAGGAATTTCTTGATGATTGGGAAGATATTCTCCGTCTGTACGTTGATGGTTCCTTGTTGCATTTCCTTCGCTATTTTTCAAATTCTTACAGTCTGCCCAAGTTCAAATGCCATACCATCCCTTTATGAGTGACATTCTGTCAAGAGAACTGTGACAATGGCAGTTAATTGGGTCTCGAATGCCAAGCATCTATTTCATTGGCAGGATTATCAAGCCTGTCCTAAATCATGTTCATTCAGGTACGGTTATTGATTAATATTTGCCAAAGGACATATGCTTGCTTGTTTATTCTGCTATATTAGCAGACAACAAGAAAAGCGAAAGCGACACTATTATGGGAAGACCATCGACAAGACCGAAAGACCTCAAAGACGGATATTATGTAGAGGTACGTAACAAGGGTTCCAAGGTTGGAATCAGGATTCGTAGAGATACTGAAGAAGAAATGCATCAGGCTGCCAAGGACTATGAAAAAGTCAAGGACGTCAGCATCTTAGGTGAATCCAAGAACGGCAAGTTCGTGAAGAACTAAGTTATTCAGCGCCTGAAAAATATGATTGGACCTTCCCTTGCGGAGGGTCCATTTTTTTTGAGCCTTATCCTATCTGAACGCTAATCGTTTCTTTGTCCTAATGAATGCCCCACTCCGCATACTGGTCGTAAGTGATTACACGAATACCCACTCAGTAAGACCCGAGGCTGAGATTTTTATGGGCCTACTCAAGATGGGTCATAAGGTCTATGTGATGACCTTCCCTGAATCGGAATATGCTCAGCGTTTCAAGGATGTCGGAGCTATCATCGTCCCTTACCATCCAAAATCCAAGAACGATGCGAAAGCTAGGAAGTGGATTCGAGAGACCATTGAGAAAGAAAAGATTCAAGTCGTGCATTTTTATAACAGCCGCGCTTCAGTGAACGGTCTGAGGGCCATTAAAGGTTTGGATGTCAAAGTATGTCTCTATCGCGGATTCACGGGGCATATACATTGGTATGATCCAAGTCTTTATTTCAAGTACATGCATCCCCGCGTAGATAGGATTGTATGCAACAGCCGTGGAGTTGAAGAGGAATTCTTGAAACAACCTTTTATAGACAAGTCTAGGACCAGGACCATACATAAAGGCCATGATACCGATTGGTATGAAAGTACTCAGGCCACTTCTAGATCCGAGTTCGGTCTTTCTGAAAACACTTTATTATTGGTCAATGTGGCCAACAACCGCCCCATGAAAGGGATACGCTACTTGATGGAGGCGATGAATCTCTTAGCACAGGACCTTGACCTGAAGCTACTCGTAGTAGGGAATGACATGGATAGCAAGGAGAATCTGGACATATTGGCCCAAGGAAAGAACAGGGACAAGGTCATTTTTACGGGATATAGGAATGATGCCTTGAGCGTAGTGCGCATGTGTGATGTATTCACCTTGAGTTCAATCAGAGGGGAATCTATCACCAAAGCCGTTATAGAATCTATGTCTCTGGGCAGAGCTCCCATTATCACTGATATTCCAGGAAACACGACCCTTGCGATAAGTGAAGTAAGCGGTCTGGTGGTAAAGAGAGAGAATTCGGCAGAGCTGGCTGAGGCGATTAAGAGGATCTATTATGACAGGGCTCTTCTGAAGAAACTCCAAGTTGGCGCCAAGGCACATATACAGCAGAACTTGAATGTGAGGGATACAGTATTGGCCTATGATCGCATGTATGAGGAAATGTTCGCTTGATCGAATGGATCATCAAGGAATCCACTTCACCTTGCTGAAATCAGGTTTACGTTTCTCAACGAAAGCATCCCTTCCTTCCTTGGCCTCATCGGTCATGTACGCAAGGCGGGTGGCTTCTCCAGCGAAGACTTGTTGACCTACCATACCGTCATCTGTGAGGTTGAATGCAAACTTGAGCATCTTGATGCTGGTGGGTGATTTGGCCAATATCTCTTGAGCCCATTGAAAGGCAGTATCTTCAAGTTCAGCGTGCGGAACAACTGCATTGACCATGCCCATATCAAAGGCTTCTTGCGCTGAATAATCACGTCCTAGGAAGAAGATTTCCCTAGCGCGCTTCTGCCCTACCATCTTGGCTAGATAAGCTGAGCCATATCCACCATCGAAGCTGGTCACATCAGCATCAGTCTGCTTGAATTTAGCATGTTCTTTACTGGCGATAGTCAAATCACAAATGACATGTAAACTATGGCCACCACCCACTGCCCATCCTGGGACTACGGCAATTACGACCTTGGGCATGAAACGGATCAGGCGCTGAACCTCTAGGATATTCAACCGGTGATATCCATCTTCTCCTACATACCCCTTATGGCCTCTTACTTTCTGATCTCCACCACTGCAGAAAGCATAGATACCATCCTTAGGAGAAGGCCCCTCAGCTGAGAATAGAATTACTCCTATGTCCGTGTCTTCTTGGGCTAAGTAAAAGGCATCATACAACTCTGCTGTGGTCTTGGGCCTGAAGGCATTGCGTACCTCTGGACGATTAAAGGCTATGCGAGCTGTACCTCCTGATTTCTTGAAGGTAATGTCCTCATATTCCTTGACCGTCTTCCAATCTGCTCTCTTCGGGCCCATGGGGTTCATTCTACTCATTTCAAGACTTTGATTAGCGTTCCAGCTGGCACGGATTCATTGACTTTCATCCCATTCACGATGGCCCACTCTTCATGGCGACCGGCTGGAATTCCTTTTTGATTCAAGATATTCTGGAGTGTGTTTGTCTGAGTAACAGTGTAAATAGACAGACGCTCCGGAAGCCTATTCAACTTCTCAGCATCTTTTAATTCTTTGAAGTTCTTTATAGCGCTGTCGAACAGCGGCTGATACTTGGCGAAATCAGCCTTGGATGTTGCCCCTAGCATTTGATAGATGACACCCCCAAAGGAGATCAATGTGAGTTTCACAGCTACGGTAGGTGTTCCTGCAGGAATAGTCCCTTGCGGCTCAGCAGAGACTTGATGGCCTATGATGTCTAGGGCCTTATTCCCATTAACATTTACGTCATTGGAACTGGTCACGGTGAGTTTGTACTGGCTTACCAAAGCATTTCCTGCCTCAGTCAGACTCGTACCTTGAGCAAGTGTGAGGAACATCATTGCCTTGCCGTCAGAAGGAGCCATCAGGAATTGCTGAGGGCTATTCTGATAGGCCCATCCCGCTGGGATAGGGAATTGGAATTTAAGTCCTGGGTGATAGAATGTACTGTTCTCAACGAAGCCTTGGCGAGGATCTTCTCCGTATGCCAATCCATCCAACATCTGCAGGTATTCATTCCTGTTCACTTTAGGATTATCCAATTTCAATTTGAGGTCCCATTCGTCAGCGAGGACTGCCACATCTTCTTTACGATTCATTGGGTCAGGGTGGGTAGAGAGGAACTCTGGCACTCGGGCTCCGGCCGATTCAGATTTACGGGCTAGCGTCTCGAAGAACTTCGCCATTTCATGTGCATCATAACCAATCTTGGAAGAGTATTCTACTCCTAACTCATCGGATTGACTCTCAGCATCCCTTCCGAATTTCATGAGGACTAGTCCCATTCCAGAGGAAAGTGGTTCAGCGAATTGAGCCAATTCAGGCGATGCTATCATACCAGCGATCAGTCCGAGTTGAACGAAGGTTGCATTTCGCTGTGCCACCGCAGTATGCCGTGCGGTGATGTGACCTATCTCATGTCCAAGAACTCCGGTGAATTCAGCTTCATTATTAAAATGGGCCATGATACCTCGGGTGAAATAGACATATCCTCCTGGAACTGCGAATGCATTCACTACAGGAGAATCCACAATCCTGAACTTATAGTCCAATTTAGGGCGATGGGAAATGGCGGCCATCTCCTTGCCCTTAGTATTGATGTATTGCTGTAATACGTCATTCTCATAAAGTCCGAATTCTGCAATAATCTGGGGGTCATATGCAGTTCCCATCTCTACTTCTCTGGCTTCTGACATCACAGCGAACTGTTTCTTCCCAGTGACAGGGTTCTTAACGCATGCGGTCAATGTCAAAGCCAATGGAATGGCGACCAGGTATTTTTTCATACTCATCAGGAGGATCCTTATATGTGTCAAAGATATACGCTTCTGTTGCTTCAGATTCAATATCCATGCCCATTATATTCTTGCTCAGATGATTCCAATGAAAAAGCCCATCCTATGCGAGAATGGGCTTTTTGTTTTGATTTCTTGGCAAATCAGGTAGCTGGCTTGAGTTTCACATCGAAGGCACTCGGCCCCTTTTGACTCATCTCTACTTGGAATTTTACACGATCACCTTGCTTAATGGTATCTACATGGCCGTTAATGTGGCTGAAAATACTCTCTGCACCTCCTTCGACCTTGATGAATCCGTAGCCTTTCTCCTCATTGAAGAAAGTTACAACACCTACTTTGACATGGCGCTCTTCTTCATCGCCTTCTTCTTTAGGCGGAATACCTATTATGATGTCTTCTGCGATGACCTCATCTTCGGGATCCTCCTCTGGTTTTGTGTCATGAAAGTTCCCGAACTTGTCCACATAAGTGAATTCTTGGAAGTCTTCTGACTTGCGCTCTTCTTTGCGTTTTGCCTTATCTTCCTTCTTCTTTATTCTCTTCTTTTCTTTCTCTCGTTTGCTGAAGCTTTCTTGCGATCTACCCATTATGTTACTCTGCGTGTTGTATTAAAATCGGGAGTGTATTCCCCCTTTTTCACGCGAAGATAGCTATTTGCAGATAGATTCATCATTTCTCAGAAAAAGATGAAAGAGCTAATTGAGAGTTCATGAGCGATTGAACAGTATCGATATCAGTATAGCTATTGAAAAAGCAGAGATTGATCTAAGAATGCCCTGTAATATGAAGTTGCCAGATTGCATCATAGCCGCAAGTTCTGTTTATGTGGATGTCCCTTTGATAAATAGGGACGGACATTTCAAGCAAGTACAAAGACTTAGGCTTTTTGTTTTACCAAAAAAAAGGAGTTCTTTTTAGGTGTGCTGCACCTTTAGTCCTCTTCTACCCGTTTGAACTTAATCCTCACCTCTGTAGCTCCGACCCCATAGCGGTTATAATCAGCATCAAGGAATTCGCAATTTGAATAGCGTGTTAATACCTGCCTAAGTGCATCACGAAGCTTCCCTTCGCCCCGACCATGAATGAACACGACTTTTTTCAGGCCCTTTTCCATGGCTTCATTCAGCTTCTTGTCAAAGTAATCCAACTGGGTCTGAACAATCTCATGATTCATCATCCCGAAGCTATTGTCAACTATTTCTTGGATGTGCAGATCTACTTCCCACACTCCATGGTCTTTTCGGTCAGTCATGACACCTTGTGAACCCAATCGTGCTGGCATCTCCCCTATGTCTCGCATGTTCACATTCTCCAGACTCGCCATCACTTGATCCATCTGGGATTTCTCCATGGCGACTAATTCCTGAGGACGATACCATTGTTGGATCAGGTCTTCCCACTCTACCATGATCAGGCCTTTCTGCTCATTAAACTCCATGACTATGCCATCCATATCATCATGGTTCATGGATACTTTCATGCCGAGTTTGAATCCTTTATAAACTGTCAAAGGAGCCTTGACTTCGATTGCCTCCTCCACCTTCTTAGCGGCTGACTGCAGGTCGAAGCGTGGAACTAGCTGATCCATGCGGAAAGGCATCTCGAAACCATCTTGGGTCTCTATCATCACCGTGCCATCCTCATTGAACTTCATGATCTTTCCTTGGCCTACTTCAGAAAGGAAACCGACTTGATCACCGATAGAGAAATCATATGACATGGGAATGGATTTAAATGAAGAACGAAGTTACGAAACGGATCCAGCGTTCACTTGAACACCCCAACTTCCCTTTTTCCTCCGGAATCAGCGCAGGCTCTGAACATGCCAAGGGTATTGAATACCATGCTGATATTGCCCATATTATCCACTGCGATTACTCCGCCATCTCCCCCCATTTCTTTCAGATCATGGAGCACCACTTCCTCGCATGCATGGTGCAGATCCTCCTTCCCTATGCGCATCAATGCTGAGATCTCAAAGGCTACTGCCCTACGTATGAAGAACTCTCCATGTCCTGTGCAACTTACCGCACAGCTACGGTCATCAGCATAAGTTCCTGCACCAATCACAGGGCTGTCTCCAATGCGACCATGTTCTTTCATCATCATTCCGCCTGTAGAAGTTCCTGCTGCGAGGTTCCCTTGACGGTCCAACACTACGCATCCCACCGTTCCTTTCTTCGAAATGGCTTCTTCTTTCAGCTTCTGCTCGGATCCTTTCGATCTCATCAATTCTTCATAGTACTCCTTTCTAGGCTTAGTTATAAAATAGCTGTTATCTACCCATTCCAGTCCATTTTCCAGTGAGAAATTAGTCGCTCCTTGACCTGAGAGAAAGACATGTTTGGAAGAATCCATGACCATGCGTGCGGCCATGATGGGATTCTTTATGTTCTTCAATCCTGTTACAGCTCCACAATTCAGATCTGATCCTCGCATGATAGATGCGTCCAACTCTGGTTCTCCATTTGCTGTGAGGACGCATCCTCTGCCTGCATTGAAGAGCGAATCATCTTCCAGGATACGGATTACGGCCTGGACTACATTCACTGCATCAAGCCCTTGATCGAGCATCTGAACGCCCTGGTCCAATGCAAAATTCAGAGAGGCTTCGTATGCTGCCACCTGTGATTCATTCATGTTCTCGCGGCTCATATTCCCTGCACCGCCATGGAGCGCTATCGCCCAATCTTGTTGCGAAGTGTTCGCTGAACTTGCCTGTTCTGTAGGAAGTGCTTCTTGACAAGACAACATCAGGAATGCGGCCAGTATATATAATGATGTTCTCATGATTCTTTTATATTTTTCAAGGGTTCTCCATTCAAGTCAGTAGTAAGGTATAAAGACATCACATTGAACAAGGGCCTCATTGCTTTAAATGCAGCTGCTACTTTTTTAGCAAAATCTTCTGAAAGAATTTCTTGATCCGGAAAGCTCTTAGTGACCAAGAATCCTCTCATTCTCAAAAGATCAATCTCCGGATCTTCAGGATCGAATCCCCTTGGATACGTCTTCAAGGATTCTCCCTTGAGTTCTCCGAAGTTAGTCTTGAATGCCTTTGATCTCAAAACCTTTCTTAATGGCTCTGCATCTGCCGATATCTGTTCCCTGATACGTTGAAGGTCATCTTTGTCAGGTCCCCAGAATCCTCCTCCCAAGACAGAATTACCATTGGGCTGTATGCGTAAATAATAACTTCCTCTTAAAAGCGCTGTGGAACGCTTGAATGACGCACTTATCCATATTGTATATGGAATCTTAACCTTTGAAAAACGCACATCCCTGTATACTCTGAAGAGTGCTTTCTTACCGCTGGCAGTAGATATCTTATCATGACTATTCAAGTCCTCTATGAGAGCATCAGCAAAATCTGCCATGTTTCCATAGGCCTGCTCATATTCTGTACGATGGTCCTTGAACCAATCGCGATCATTATTCTTGGCAATGGCCTTTAAGAAATCCAGTGTTTGCTTATGAACTCTTACTTTTCTCATATTCTTACAAGCTTCAGTGTAGTTATTTACATCCTCAATCAAGGCATGATGATAGCTTTGAAATAGAAAATTGCGAGCCGGACACTTTTCTTTCTTCCTCTCGTCCTTTGCAAAGGATCCATCGCTCAATCCCTCGAAGATACACCACTGATTCTATACCCTCGGAACAGCTCTCTTCTTTACTGATCCAGAGGAGGCCCTTTTCTACTGCTCTAGTATGTCCGTCAGAGAGAAAGCAGCTGCCATAGCAGAAATCATCGGGCAATCCAGAGGAAAGGCACATACCATAGAAGAGATTGATCTGATGAAATGGGTGATGGTCAGAATGCTTTTACGATTGAAGAAGGCATGAACACAGGATTTGCCACATGACCTTTGGAGAGCAAGGCCACAGTAACAGTATATTTGGAGCCGCCTGAAAAAATAATCATACTTATGAAAAGAAGGAATTTCTTAACCTTTCTAGGAACTGGAGCAGCCAGCGCGAGCCTCCTACCACCCTTTATTCAAGCCTGCAAAGAGCTAAGTACTGTAACTAAAACAAGGTTGAGCCAATTGATTAAAGGCTTAGACCCCATCCGTTCTGATAATTTGGAATTGGCTGAAGGATTGCACTTTAAAAGATTGATCTCTTATGATGACCCCATAGGACCTGATCTCAAATTCGGATTCAATAATGATTTCACAGCCTTCATCCCTGATGGGCCTGACAAAGGAATACTCTGGGTTAATCATGAAGAGCCCAAGAGCCTATACATCTTAGGCCATGAGCGCCATCCAAAGACTAAAGAAGAGGTAGACAAAGAGCTCCGAGCACTGGGCGGTTCCATCCTTCATATAGAGCGTAAAGAAGGAAGTTGGCAGCTCGTCTCTGATGCGCCCCATAAAAGAGTGCATGGTCTGAGTACGATCCCTTTTAACTGGGATCAGCCTATTGCAGGGAGTACTGAAGCTATAGGTACGTTCATGAATTGTTCGGGTGGCGTTACTCCATGGGGAAGTATCCTCAGCTGCGAAGAGAATTATCAAGATGCCTTCGGTCAATCTGACCGAAAGACTGGCGATATTGATGAGAGTCAAGGGACATATGGCTGGAGTCATATCTATAGAAACCGTCCTGAACATTATGGCTGGGTCGTAGAAGTGGACCTTCAGACAGGTGAAGCTCAGAAACATGTCGCATTGGGCAGATTCTGCCATGAATGCTCTACCCTCATTGAATTAGAAGATGGCAATGTGGTAGTCTATTCAGGTGATGATAAGAACGATGAACATCTATATAAGTTCATCTCTTCGACTCCTGGATCTTTGAAAGAAGGCACGCTTTATTGCGCTGATATGGATGCCGGGATATGGAGACCTTTGAGCATAGAGGATGAAAGACTGAAGGCAGAGTTCAAGGATCAAACAGAGGTGTTGATCTATGCGCCTGAAGCCGCGAAGATAATCGGAGCTACAGCGCTTGACCGACCTGAAGATATTGAGATAGATCCTGTTACAGGGCATGTACTCATTGCTTGCACGAATAACAAGCCCAAGGGGAATTACTTTGGACAGATATTGAAAGTTATAGAGAAGGATGGTGATTATCGTTCTCTCTCATTCACGAGCGAAACGCATCTCACAGGCGGACCTGAAATGGGATTTGCTTGCCCTGATAATATGGCCTTCGATCAAAGTGGAAACCTGTGGTTTACTTGTGATATCAGTGGAAGTTCCATTGGCAAGGTGCCTTATGAGGAATATGGGAATAATGGATTGTATGTGGTTCCCCGATCAGGACCTCAAGCAGGTGAAGTTATCCAAGTAGCCAGCGGACCAATGGATTCAGAACTGACAGGCCCCTTCTTCCATCCTGATGGAAAGACTTTGTTCCTTAGCGTGCAGCATCCGGGGGAACAGAGCAAGAGCCTGGAATCTTTGACGAGTCACTGGCCCCATGGCGGCAATAGCCTCCCTTCTCCTTCTGTAGTATGCATTCATGGACCTTTACTGGAAGCACTCAACGCAATATGAAAAAAGCCATCCAAGCCAATAAAAAATCATGGGATCAACGTGCCTCTTTGCATGTACATTCTGAGTTCTATGATGTAATTGCTTTCAAAGGAGGAAAGTGCAGTCTTAAAGAGATAGAACTCGCACTGTTGCCTGACCTGCATGGATTACGCGTGCTGCATCTGCAATGTCATTTTGGTCAGGACAGTCTGGAATTGGCGCGAAACGGAGCTCAAGTCACTGCAGTAGATTTCTCTGAAAAGGCGATTTCTATTGCCAAGGAAATGGCTGCCGAAATGAAATTGGATGTACGATTCATCTGTGCTGATGTCAATGACCCAGCACTTTTGAAAGGCGAGAAATTCGATCTGGTTTTCATGAGTTATGGGGTGCTGGTATGGCATGAAGATCTGGGAGCATTGGCCGAGCTTATCTCAGGTTGCTTGGATCCTGATGGTAGATTCCTCTTGGTAGAATTTCACCCGTTCATGCAGATGTATGATGATACTACGGAGCAGATGGTCCACTCCTATTTCATGGATGGACCCATTTCAGGCGAGGAAGAAGGAAGCTATGCGGAGAAGGGCAGTCAGGAGAAGATCAGCTATACCGTATGGAACCACAGCCTAGGCGAGATCATGAATAGTTTCTTGGGCGCAGGTCTGAATCTGGAATACTTTCAGGAATATGATTTCTCTCCGTATCCCTGTTTCGAGAACTTGGTCAATGTGGGCGAAAGTCGATGGATGTTGGAAGGCATGGAAGGGAAAATTCCGATGTGTTTTGCCATGCGGATGAAAGGAGTCTGAACTCAAAGACTTTTAATGAGCTGGAGGGTCTTATCTTCCTAGACTGGTTTATTGCCATATACACATTGATTACAGTATTTTAGTTAACGGATTAACGGTTTAGCCGACTCATTGAGGATTTATAGGGAAATCTTGATTGCGTATAGTCAGTTCTCCATAGGAAAAGGTCACATTGAGCCTATTCGAAATGAGTGATTCCGAGGGACGAGGAATTCTAACGAGCATGTCTGAATGCATGTACTGTGCACATTCTCTATACATTTTCAGCTCATTCTTCCTTGAGAACACTCCCTTCGTCCTCGCTCAGGACAGGCTTCTGTCTCGCAGAACTGACAGCCTTCGAAGGATTGATTTCAAAACATTCAGCCACTAGGAATCCACATTCATAAGCAGAAAGATCTCTACCCCGTTGATTCGATAAAACATTCGTAAACGTATAGGTAATTAGCGTGATTGAAATAACTTTGGACGATTGAAAGGCAGGTTTGTTTTAGGTTTTGGCTATCATGGAACAATTAATCTAGGAACAGGAAATACGTCTACTTCTTTTTAACCTGTCCAAGCCTAAAGAATCAACAGTATTGTTCAGCTCTTTATTGAACACTTGGGGACTTCCTTTGCTTTCAATGTAAATGGCAAGGAAAGGTCTTCTGGACTCGGTTTTATGTTAATTTTCCCTTCAGCGCCTGTTATGTCTCAAGGTGAAAAGGCTTATTTCTGCAAAAATATATATTATGAATACTTTCATATGTGACAGTATTACTTCTATATTTGCGCCTAATACAATTGCACCATGAGAACAAGTTTCAAATTTGACCTTAACGATAGCCTTTATTTGAAAGATCCATTATCAAGTGATCTAGGTACTAATCTCATTGAAAGGAGCATTGACTTGATGGATGATATAGGGTATGAGTCCTTTACATTCAGGAAGTTAGCTATTGAGATAAGCTCTACTGAAGCCTCCATATATCGCTATTTCGAGAGCAAACATAAACTGCTTCTCTACCTGTATGACTGGTATTGGAATTGGATGGAATTCAAACTAGAATTCGCTTTTGCTAACATCTCCTCAGCCACTGAAAGGTTAGATATAGCGATACGTATCCTCACTGAAAGCGTGGTCGTGGACGGGTCTTTTCAGCACATAAACGAAGTGAAGCTGAATCGTATCATCATCAGTGAGTCTTCAAAATGCTACCTGACGCGATCTGTGGATAAAGAGAATCTAGAGGGTGTATTTCTAGCCTACAAGAGACTCGTTCAGCTCGTCTCTGATATCATCCTTGAAATAAACCCTGAGTATGATTATCCTCATATGTTGGTCTCTACCACCGTTGAAGGGGCTCATCTTCAAAGATACTTCGCTTTGCACCTTCCCAGACTCACAGACACGGTGAGCGGAAGAGATGCAGTGACTTCATTCTACACTGAATTGACACATAGAACCATCTTAGTCGGAAATACGAAATGAACACAGCTAAACTTACTCCTACACAGCGTTTCTGGAGGCTTTTAGAGCCTGATAAAAAAGAGATCACCAATGTGTATGTCTACGCGATCTTCTTGGGTCTAGTCAATCTTTCCCTGCCGCTAGGTATACAAGCTATAATCAATCTTATTCAAGGAGGTCAAGTAAGCACATCATGGGTGGTCTTGGTAGCTTTCGTGGTTATTGGAATCGGATTGGCGGGTCTTTTCCAGATCTATCAGCTTCGCATATCCGAAGATCTTCAACAAAGAATATTTGCTAGAGCTGCTTTTGAATTCTCATACAGGATACCTCGTATCAGGATGGAATCCCTTTATAGGCACTATGCTCCTGAACTTATGAATCGATTCTTCGATACGGTTTCTGTTCAGAAAGGCCTAAGTAAGATATTGATAGATTTCAGTTCAGCCTCTATCCAAGTCATCTTTGGATTGCTGCTCCTCTCCTTCTATCACCCCTTCTTTATCGCCTTCAGTCTGCTGCTGATGATTATAGTTATCATCTTCATCAAATACATGATTCCATCAGGTATGAAAACCAGCTTGAAGGAATCAAAGCACAAATATGCTGTCGCGCATTGGTTAGAAGAGGTGGCAAGGACTTCTACTACCTTCAAATTGGCTGGAGATAGTCCCCTTCCAATGCAAAAGGTAGATGCTCATGTAAGTCAATATTTAAAGGCGAGGACAGCTCACTTCTCCATCCTCATGAGGCATTACACTCTCCTAGTGGTCTTCAAGGTGCTCGTTGCGCTTGGGCTATTGGCTATAGGTGGATACCTAGTGATGGAGCAGCATATGAATATAGGTCAGTTCGTGGCTGCTGAATTGATTATCCTATTGGTCATGAACTCAGTAGAGAAGTTGATTCTGAGCACTGAGACCATCTATGATGTACTTACTGCTTTGGAGAAGATTGGCCAGGTCACAGACCTTCCTTTGGAAAAAACGGAAGGAGTGGTCTTATGTGGGAATGACCCTTGGAAAGGCATAGAAATAGAGCTGCAAGACATATATTTCCACTATCCTGGCGGTTCCTTTGATGTAATTCAAGGGTTGGATTTGAGTATCAATGCGGGGGAAAGGGTTCTGATCACAGGTAAGAACGGCTCAGGGAAAAGCACCCTACTTCAGCTAATTGCAGGCTTATATCTGCCTCAAGAAGGTCAACTTTCATATGATGGATATGGTGTTGGCAGCCTTAATCTGAATGAATTGCAATCAGTGATTGGAGATAGCATTAGCCAAGAGCAACTTTTTGAAGGCACCATATTGGAGAACGTTGGCATGGGGCGCAAAGAGGCTACTATGGAAAATATCCAATGGGCATTCAGTGAACTAGGTCTCTTGGAGTTCATTAAAAATCAAGAGAACGGCTATGAAAGCCACATAGACCCACAAGGAAGAAGACTGTCTAGAAGTATTATTCAGAAATTGATTCTGGCTCGAAGTATAGCCGATAAACCTAGACTATTACTTCTGGAAGACTCCTTCGAATACTTGGATAACCAAGAAAGAGAGAGGATCATTGAATTCATATTCAATAAGGTGCATCCTTGGACTGTAGTGGTAATCTCTTCCTCTCCTGATGAGCTAGCACATGTTGTAGATAGGACCGTGGTCATGGAATATGGACGGATAATTACTCCATCAAAAGGTTCTACCAAATCATAAGAATTACAATCTAAAATGCTGAATATTTCTAAAAACAGTGTGACCAGGTTCATAGATAAGGATAGATATACCTCCTTATCTCTCATATCCTCTAGGAAATCTGGAAGGGTATTGAAACGCTTGCTTATCGGCAGCTTTCTTGCCATCATTATCATACTTTTTATCCCTTGGACTCAGAATGTACGCGCTGGTGGAGAGGTCATTGCCCTGAACCCAAGTCAGCGGCCACAGACCATTCAATCCGTAATTGCAGGACGTATAGAAAAATGGTTTGTCCAAGAAGGTGATAAGGTATTCAAAGGCGATACCATCATGTTCATCTCTGAGATAAAGGATGATTACTTCGATCCTCAACTCTTAGATCGAACGCAGCAACAAGTGAGGTCAAAAGAAATGGCTGTATCATCCTACATGGAGAAAGTACGAGCACTTGATAATCAGATAGATGCGCTATCAGAAACTGGTAAATTAAAACTGGGACAGACCAAGAACAATCTCCTTCAATCCTATCTTAAAGTGGCCAGTGACAGTATGGAATATGCTGCATCTAAAGTAAATTATACCATCGCTGTTGAGCAACTGACGCGCATGAAGAACCTCAAAGAAAAAGGGTTGAAGTCGCTCACTGATTTAGAGAACAAATCCCTAGTTGTTCAAAAGACCCAAGCTGAAATGATCGCCAAAGAGAATGACCTTCTCACATCGCGCAATGAAATTTTCAATGTACGGATGGAACTTACCAGCATCCAAGCACAGTATAGAGATGATATTTCCAAGGCTGAGTCTGATAAATTCACTGCCTTGTCATCGATGTATGACGCTGAAGCTGTAGTGACCAAACTACAGAATCAGTATATGAACTATTCCATGCGTTCAGGATTCTACTATATCTTGGCTCCTCAAGATGGTTATATCACCCAGGCAATCCAGTCTGGTCTGGGAGAGACCATAAAAGAGGGGGCTGAGATTATAAGCATCGTGCCTTCTGAATTCGATATTGCGGTCGCTATTTACGTTGAGCCAATAGACCTCCCATTATTGCAAAAAGGAAATAAGGTGAGGGTACAATTCGATGGCTGGCCAGCAATTGTCTTCTCAGGTTGGCCTAATACAAGCTATGGTACGTACGGAGGTAAAGTATTCGCGATTGACAACTTCATCAGTCCCAACGGTAAATTCAGAGTATTGGTAGAACAGGACTCAGAGGACCATGCTTGGCCTGATGCGCTGAGGTTGGGAGCTGGAGCTTCCAGTATGACTTTATTGAATGATGTCCCTATTGGCTATGAGATATGGAGAAAGATCAACGGCTTTCCTCCTGATTTCTACTTTCAAAAAGATACAGCAAAGACTAAGAAAAAATAAAACTCACATGAGATTTTACAGTAGAAAATTGATAAAGCCCGGTGATCTTAATGCCAATAACACTCTTTTCGGTGGTAAACTTCTAGAGTGGATTGATGAAGAAGCTGGTATATACGCAATGACCAAATTAAGCAGTGCCAAAGTGGTGACCAAATATATGTCTGAGATAGACTTCAAGCATTCTGCCAAACAAGGAGATGTTATAGAGATCGGTCTGGATTTCCTTACAGTGGGAGTGAGTTCGATCTCCTTCGCTTGTGAAGTGCGCAACCTGTTCACTTTGAAAACAATCATACAGATCAGTAAGATCGTATTTGTGCAAGTAGATGAAAATGAAAAAGCTGTCCCTCATGGCAAGACCCTTGAGGATATGAAATGAATTATACCTTCATGAGAGCCTTTTATCATATCCTTTTTTATGCTGTCCTGCTTGGATGCACTTCCCTCAGAGCCCAAGACATCTTCACTTATGATGAGTACATGGATTGGGTGCAACGTAAACATCCATTGGCCAAGGTGGCTGATTTGAAGTCAGAACAAGGAGAGGCTGTGGTCCTGGGGGCTAGAGGAGGTTTTGACCCAAAGGTCCAAGGTTCCTTCGCTCAGAAATCCTTTAACGACACACGGTACTATCAGATAGCACAAGGAGACCTCAAAATTCCCACATGGGCGGGTGTCACCTTGGATGGAGGTTTCATGCAGAATGATGGTTTCTATCTGAATCCAGAAAACCGCAGTCCTAATCAAGGTCTGGTCCATGCTGGACTCAGTGTATCTGTAGGTCAGGGCCTCTTTATCGACCAAAGAAGGGCAGAGCTTGGTAAAGCTGAACTAGCCTTTGAAATGGCGGGAGCTGAGCGCCAACTCATGTTAAATGAATTACTCTTGGAAGCAGGCAGAAGTTACTGGATGTGGTCTATGAGTTTTCATGCGAGGAAAATCTATGAAGAAGCCATGGACTTGGCCAAAGAAAGATATCAAGCTGTCGTCCAATCAGCCCTTCTTGGTGATCGTCCTTTTATAGATACACTTGAGGCCGGTATACAGTACCAGACAAGACAGCTTCAGTTCAGTGAGGCAGAATTACAATTAAAGAACAATGCACTCCTGCTTTCCACCTATCTATGGGCAGAGGGCTTGACTCCTCTTCAATTAAGTGATGATGCCATTCCAGAGAACTTGGAAATAGGCTCAGCTTCTAGCCCTGACCCTCTGAGGATGGTTCAATCCCGAGAACTTATATATAGACATCCCCTCCTATATGCATCAGAGCAATCCATTGCCTCGGCAAGAATCGACTTACGCTGGAAAAAGGAGCAACTAAAACCTATTCTCGATCTGAAATATAATGCACTCACGGAATCCATCGGCCAACAGCAGACCAATTTCGGATTCAATAGTGAAGACTATGCCATAGGACTGGATTTCAGTATGCCTATCTTCCTTAGAAAAGAAAGATCAGGATTGAAGTTGGCCGAATTGAAAATCCAAGAAAAGGAGCTAGAGCTAATCGACAAGCAAAGGGTGTTGGAGTTAAAACTCAATAGCTCACTCAATGATTGGGTAACCAGTGAAATCCAAGCCAGGCTGTTCAATACAACAGTAAACGATTACAGAAGCTTATTGGAAGGAGAGCGAGAATTATTCCAAGTAGGAGAAAGTTCATTATTCATGGTTAATAGCCGTGAATCCAGCTATATAGGAGCAAATGTCAAATTACTCGAATTACTGTTTAAGAATCGTCTATCAGAGTTGAAGTCTAGATATGCATTAGCAGATCTAATTAAATTATAGTCCAATGATATTCCTAAAAATCTCATCCCAGAGTGAATCAGTTATCACTGAAATAGCCTTGCTTCTTTGTAGAAATAGGTTGGTCATTGACATGATCATAAAAAGGAATCTCGAAAGACTGGTTTATTTAGACGATGGGCTTGAAAGTCAATCTATCACATTAATCACCAGCATGACCAAAGCAAGGCTATTCGATAGTATAGACTCTTTTATCAGAAGGTCTTTCCCTGATGAAACATTGGAAATATTCTCTCTTCCCATAGTGCACATGGATTGGGAGAACGCCAATCATTTGAATAATGATATTACTGAAGGTCTTGACTTCGTATCTTGAACAGAATTCACTCCACCCTCGCCCAGCCTTCTATCATAGGCTGATCCATAGGACCTGTTTGGATATAGCTTACTTCGAATCCGGCAGGGGTGTAACCTATGTATGCATCCATCGTGAAGAAGGGAACACAAGAGATCACTAGCAGGTCGTTCTTCGTCTCCATCCCTAAATCCAGGTGATCTATATGACCTATTTCATCCCCCACGAATAATTCTCCATTAGGATGATACATAAGACATCCAACCTTGTTTAACTCTACCTCTACTAAAGGATTTTTCCAAATTGAATCATTGCCATAGAAGAAGAATAAACGCGAGTTGAATCGCTCCGGGATCAGTATATAATCCCCTTCTTCATAAACAGCATATTCTATGGGATCTATCCCCCCGAAATTAGGAGACCCTGCAGTGAAGGACTCTTTGAAAATGAAGCCATTCTCCCCCTGGAGGACCTCTAGCCTCATAGAATCTGAAGTAAAGGCTGCATTATCCATAGAACATTCCCCGCTGAAATGCAGATAGATAGAATGTTGCCCAACAGCCAAGCTAGCTAGGTTAACACGGTTATCAGCATCAGGGAGAGGCTGTGTATCATAATCCTTCTTGGCACAAGAAAGAAGAATGATGGTTCCTGTCAGGAGGAGGATCTGAGTCTTCATGGGGTCTAAATTGGATAATGAATCACACTTGTTACTCTTAAAGTGCCGCAATAGATGAAATGGTTACGATCAGTGAAGATTCATTTCAAGTCCCAGTATTATAGAACCAGAATTAGGATAGCTGCGTAAAAGTCCAGCGTCAAGAATAGGTGTGAACCATGATTTGTAACGAGGGCTCAGTTTCAATCCCAGGTCTTCAGTGAGTTTATATCTCAAGCCTAATTCCGCGAAACCAGAAATATAACTGCTCTTGATGACACGCGCACTTTTAATCTCCACCTGTGTCAAGGACTCGTTCACCGTCCATGTGTTTCCCGAATTCAAAATATAGTCATAGGATATGCCTACCACAGCAAACAGGCCCCATCTCCCCTGCCCTCTTTGATATGTAATGGCTAGAGGCACACTGAGCCACCCTATCTCTTCTTTCACTTGAAGTAGAATGGGATATACTTCAGTACTCAATGCAGTAAGCTCAGTGACAGCAGGATTTTGATCTGCACTCAAATCGATAAACCCCGCACCTAAGGATGTCAGTACATCCGTCTGATAATTCCAAGCAGGATTACCGGCAGGACTTATTTCCAAAGACCCATCACTCGCAGAGACCAAGATGGTGTGATTCCCTCTCTGTTCCCAAACACTGTATTCAGCCCCTAAACTCAGCTTCCAATTCTGACTGAGTTTATAGCCGAGCTCTGCTCCCAATCCGTATGTATATCCAGGTCTTTCGACTTTATTAAGCTGCTTCACTTTCTCGTCAGCTTCAGGCGCGGTGGATTGTAATCTCCTGAATGTAATATTCTGCATTCCATAAACTCCGATGGTCCAGAGAGAGTTCTGGAGTGACGTAATTGGGATATCCTTTTCTATCAATGGACTGTATTCATATGGATCTGAAGGAATCTCTTTGAACAACATGCTCATATATTCAAGGTTTGATTTTCCTTCTAGTCCAATGTTTTCAAAGCTCTTATATGGCCTTGACATCTTCTTTGAAGAACCTAATGGCAGAGCAGATATATCAGTTATTGCATTAGAAACAGGTTCATTCTCAGTATTTGATATAATGCCTACCTCCGATTCCTTCGCCCTGTTTTCCTCAGAACTCGAATCATCATCTGTATGATCCATCAGATGTTCTGATTCCTGATTCTTAGCTATATAGCCGTCTATCTTTAAAGCCAATTCTTCATTTGACTTAGCTACTTCAACACGTGAATTCGTCTCTGAATTAGTCTTAGGTTCAATATTAGATTTAACTGATTGCACTTTTTCAGATTCAACAGGGAGGTTTTCGACCCGCACAGATTCTTTATTCTCTTCATCCCTACTGATTCTTGCTATGACTTCGTTTTCAGTCAGCCCCTTCTCTTTTTCAATAGGAGATTCAGCAAGTTTATCCTGTAGCTCTTCCATTTGTTGGTCCAGATCCTGAACTTCGACATACAACATTCCTGAAACCCCGATTAATACACCGATAGCTATGATCATCGGCCATTTGAATGGCACAGCCTTTGTCTGAGGCTTTGTCACATGGATCTGTGAGGCGATAGCATTCCATGAAGTCTCAGATGGCTTAACTGAATGTCCATCCAGTCCCTCTCTGAATAACTGGTCGATATGATTCTTTTCTTCGCTCATCTTAATCGAATAATACTTCCACTTCTTTTCTCAATATGCTGCGTGCTCTTGAAAGACGCACTTTGGAATTCCCTTCAGAAATCTTCAATAGCTGGGCTATTTCTTTGTGTGAATAGCCTTCTATCGCATGCAGATTGAACACCGTTCTTAATTCTTCAGGCAATGCCCGTATTAATTTCATCAGTTCCTGAGCATTCAATATCTCTGTAGCTTGTTCTGAAATACCGGGCATGATGGACTCCTTCTGCTCCAGGCCTCTTCCTATCCTGCTCTTCTTCCTTCTTATGTTCTCTAAAGCCGTTCGCACCATAACCGTCTTCAACCAAGCAAAGAGCGGAGCAATGGGTCTATAATCCTTCAGGTCCTTGAATATCTTCACGAACCCATCTTGGAAAATATCCTGCGCCTCTTCTTGATCTTCAGCATAGCGCAATGCCAGTGCGAACAGGCGGTCCTTGTGCATCATGTACAAGTCCTTCTGAGCAGCTTGCTTTCCTTTCAAGCATGCTTCCAATATCCGTTCTAAACTAGGCTCATTCATAATCCTACTCTTAATAATAGTGCTTTGGAATGAATAAGGTAACAAGCCTCCTTGTCAATAATCTCCTTTATCGCATTCCTGAGGTTATTGCTGCTCTTGCTATCCTCGGATTATCTTTGCGAAAAAAAAACACTTTGCATGCGTCTTTTTATCATCCTCTTCACCGCTGTAATCCTGAATCAAGCTTCAGCCCAATGCCCCACCGGCAATGTATTCCTCACTGGAATGGATGAATTGAACCAATTCTATGCAGATTACCCTGATTGCAACCGATTAGATTACAACATGTATGTCACAGGAGAGGACGTGTGGACCCTTCTTCCCCTAGCATCACTTGACACTATTATGGGGAATCTAGAGATTGTTGGAATCGGGCTATTGAATAACCTGAGCGGCCTGTCTGAATTACTATACGTCCATGGCGATGTAAAGATCCTAACCAATCCTTTCCTGAGCAACCTGAATGGTCTCCAAGGCTTGCACCGTATTGGAGGTGAATTATTCATTTCTAATAACCCTAGTCAGGTCTCTCTTAATGGTCTGAATAACCTGGATGTCCTTGGAGGCTTAAAACTCTGGAACCTGCCTGCGATTTCTCACGTCAATGCATTGGTCGAACTCGACAGTATACTGGGCGATATGGATTGGCAAACAAATCCAGTTTTAGCCAATCTAAGCGGATTGGCTGCATTGGAATATGTAGGCGGAAATATGGTCATCCAAGGCTGTGGAATGACCGATCTGAATGCATTGGGAAATCTGAATACCATTCAAGGAATACTTAATATCAGTGCAGATGCAAACTTGAACAGCATCGGACTGCCTTCTTTAGTATCTGTTTATGGTAATCTGCAAATCAGTGATAATGATCAGTTGAGCAACTTGAATTCCCTAAGCTCCTTAGACCTTATTCAAGGCGGTCTCTATCTCAGTGGGAATGCCAATCTGAGCGAGATCCTTTCCTTGGACCAGTCTATCAGCATCACTGACAGCCTTGTGATTGCTTATAATCCCTTGCTCGAGGTATGTGATGTTACCTCAGTGTGCGAGCACTTAGAAGGAAGCACAGCGGCAAGAATCCAGAATAACGCGATAGGATGTTTCAATGAGAAAGAAGTAATCCGTGCCTGCACTATCACTGGAATTCAAGAAGCAGGGCTCAGCTATTTCAAGGTCTTCCCTAATCCCTTCAATTCAACGTTCCAGATCAGCTCTGAAATGGCCTGGAAATCATGGGAGATCTTAGATTTAAGTGGGAAAAGAATACACAGCGTTAGTGATTCTAACATACGACCGGAGGATCTTTCCTACTTGGCTCAAGGGACATATATCCTGAGAATCAGAATGGAAGATCTATCTCATAGCCAATTATTGGTCAAGGACTGATCAACGAAAAGGCCTGATCAATATCTCATTAATCACACTGTCCTTAGGTGCATTCAAAGCGTGCATGATCTGCTTAGCTATGGTCTCAGGCTTCATGGATGTAGCGAAGTATTCCTTCATCTTTGCATGGATATCCTCATTATGGGTCTTATTGATAAAGTCTGTATTCACTGCACCAGGAGAAATGGTGGTCACTCTGACCTTACCCATAAGTTCTATTCGGATGCTCTCTGAAATGGCCAATACTGCATGTTTGGTCGCACAATAGACCCCTGAGTCTGGGAATACATGGTGAGAAGCCACAGAACCTAGATTGATGATATGTCCTTGGCGAGAAATCAGATCAGGCAGGCAGAGATGCAACATGCTTAGTATCCCTTTCACATTAACATCCACCATATGATGCCAATCCTCTAATTTCCCCTGATCAAGGGGGTCAAAATATCCAAGACCGGCATTGTTAATCAGCACATCTATGGGGCCTAGTTCTTTCTGTGCCAATGCAACCGCGTTCTTGCAATCCTCCAACTGAGTGACATCACAGATGCTCATCCTGTGATCTCCAGGAAGAGCGGCCAAGAGTTCCTTCAATACTTTCTCATTGCGGCCAAGCAACATTAAACGATGTTCTTTCGCAGCCTGATGGGCCAAGGCCATTCCTATTCCACTGCTTGCTCCCGTGATGATGATATTCGACATAGAGTTGTAATTAAAATATTTGTTAGGCGCGCCTAAGTATGGCCTAATTGGTCTACTTTTGAGCCATGGATGCGATAATAGCCTTTTTTGAATCGATTGACCCTATTGAAGGTGCGCTGATCGCTACCTTATTCACTTGGGGAATGACGGCTGCTGGTGCTTCATTGGTGTTTTTCTTTAAGACAATGCATCGGGGAGTATTCGATGCCATGCTTGGTTTCACGGGTGGTGTAATGGTTGCGGCAAGCTACTGGTCCTTGCTCTCTCCTGCCATCGATATGAGCGCTGGAGATGGATTCACTAAAGCCATGCCTGCGGCCATCGGTTTTGCAGCAGGGGCACTTTTTCTTTATGGTCTGGATAAATTAATCCCTCACCTCCATATCAATTTCAAAAAAGACGAAGCTGAAGGTCCAGAAACGGATTGGAAAGGAACCACCCTACTGATCTTGGCCATCACTCTCCATAATATCCCAGAAGGTCTTGCTGTGGGTGTACTCTTCGGGGCTGTAGCTGCCGGAATCCCTGAAGCGACCACAGGAGCAGCTGTGGCACTTGCAATTGGAATTGGTATTCAGAATTTCCCAGAAGGTCTGGCAGTTTCCATGCCATTAAGAAGACAAGGTGTGAGTCGCTTGAAGAGTTTTTGGTACGGTCAGCTCTCCGCCATCGTAGAGCCTATTGCTGGTGTCATAGGAGCTTTATTGGTCATACAGATGACTCCAATCTTGCCTTATGCCTTAGCATTTGCTGCTGGTGCCATGATTTATGTTGTGGTCGAAGAGGTCATCCCTGAAACGCAACGAGATCGCTTTACGGATGTAGCCACACTTGGCTTCATTGGCGGATTCTTAATCATGATGCTTTTGGATGTAGGCTTGGGCTAAGCATTCCATTATCTTCGGCCCGTGGCAGAAGAATTGATCATAGCAAAGAACAAGAAAGCGAAGTTCGACTACTTCCTAGAAGATTTCTGGGTCGCAGGAATGCAGCTTGTAGGAACTGAGATCAAGTCAATTAGGAATCACAAGGCGCGTATAACGGAGGCTTATTGCGTGTTGCATAAAGGTGAAGTCTTTGTGCGTAATATGAATATAGATGAGTACGTGAATGGCGGCCATTATAATCATGAAGCCCGCAGAGACAGGAAATTACTGCTCAAGGGTCATGAACTTTCCAAGATAGAGAAGAAGCTGAAGAATGTGGGTAACACATTGATTCCCACTGAGTTATTTATAAGCAAAGAAGGATATGCTAAGTTGCGTATCGCGTTGGCAACAGGAAAAAAGATGCATGATAAGCGGGATGACCTGAAGAAAAAGGATGCCCAACGACAGATGGATCGTGGGAAGTCTGATGCGTATTGACCCGCCAATCCTCCCTTTTTGATTTGTTAATTACATGCCTTTTTCATGGCTATAAATACTTGTCCGGCATGTGTCTAAGTATGTACATTGCTTTTCGGAATCGCCTGGTATTCTTGTCCCATATCAAGCAATCGTGCAAAATGACCCTTTCAAGAAACTATCGCGTACCTGTATACTCAAGCACTAGCTGCATCGCCCTGCTAATCTGGGCGTGAGAAAATTGGTCAAACTCTAATCCTGCAGTTCTCAAACATCCGTATAAATCAAAGGACCTCCTTTGAGGCCCTTCGATCTAACTAAACACTAAAAAACACTAGTTCAGATTTATCAATACTCCTTCCAGGCTTGACTCACTTTCAAAGTAATTGTCAATCACCCGGATGTAGCGCTCGTGCCCTAAAGCATCGATGCACACTTCAACGAAGAAACTATACAAAGCATAAATCGTCCGTTTTCCATTTTTTTCATTCTGCTTCTCACTGAGGAAACTTCCCTTCACTCTGATAAGCTCTCGTTTCTCATCGTATGTAAGTGAAACGTATTCGAAATTTGTCATACCCATCCTATTTCACCCCCCGCTGTTACATACAAAGTTAGGACATGAACCTGAATTTGTCAACAACTCATCGTTGTTTTTTAGTGATTAATCGATATTTTATCATTATTGGCCGACAGAATACCCCCTATGTGAAGGTCTGCAGCTATTCAATAAAGAGAAGGAGAATCAGTTATCGTAATCAATGGTGCATTCCCCGCCTTGATGGTAGGATTGACAGGTAAGGACGTAGCCTTCATTGAGCTCGCCATCGCTCAGGGAAAAATTCTGTCTCAGTTCTACCTTGGCTCTGCTATTCTTCGCCTTACACGTGCAACACACTCCTCCTTGACAGGCAAATGGCGCATCTAATCCTGCTTCCAGTGCAATGTCCAAGATGGACAGATCAGGATTCTTCACTACTACTTCAAGCTCTTGTCCATCCAAGATAAAAAGGATACTGTCCGTATCTCCTTGGATTTTCTTTTCAGTGTGTTTTTCTTCTTTGGATTCAGTCTCAGGAGCATGGAAAAGCTCGAAGTGTAGGTGTTCCTTGGTCCAACCCTTGGCTGAGAAATGCTCCTTAGCGCTGAAGATCATTGCAGCAGGTCCGCAGAGATAGATTTCAGATGGCTTTTCAAATTTACCTTCGCCCAAGACACTGTCTATCAACGTATTATCTATTCTTCCTCTCAATGCATCATCACTGAAACTTCGGCTATATACATGCTTCACTTGGAACTTGGAAGCATATTGGACCGCCCAGACATCTATCTCTTTTTTAAAAATGACATCTTCAGCTCCTTTATTTCCATAGATCAATGTGACCGTCTTCTCTTGATCTGATTTCAATATTGACTGAATCATAGAGGAAACTGGAGTTATTCCACTGCCTGCTGCGATGAAAAGATGATGACCCGCGCTCTCCTTGACGGTGAAATCACCACTAGGTTCCATCACTTCCAAGCTCATACCCGCTTGTAATTCTCTATTGGCATAATTAGAGAATCGCCCTTCAGGGATTTCTTTTACCGCAACAGATATCAGGGCCTCGCCAGGAAGCGAACAGATGCTATATGACCTGCGTAATTCCTCGCCATTAAAAATCCATTTCAAGGATAGATTCTGACCTGGTTTGAACGCGAATTTCTCTTTGAGTGCAGCTGGTATCTCTAGATCAAGTCTGACTGCATCCTTGGTCTCACGGTGGACCTCTTTGATGGGAAGGGTATGGAAGTGTAGCATAAAGGACTGCAAATATACGTGGCTTGAGTGCATGAATGATGTAGATTGTATCTTCGCTTGCCTATGAAAGGAATCCTTCTCTTCCCATTGAGACTAATTCGTGGTATTGTTCTATTCTGTTGGCTCCTCGGAGCGGGCACACTTGCCTGTGTCATCGCCATCATCTTTTTCTGGACTGATGCAGGCTTCTGGGTGGTCAAGAACATCTATTGCCGTGGGTTTTTTATCATGCTTGGACAGACTCCCACATACAGCGGGCTCGAGCTTATAGATTTCTCCAAAAACTATGTGCTCACTGCCAACCACGAGTCCCACATGGACGTCCAGAGTATATTCATGTGCTATCCCAAGTACCTGCGATTCATAGCCAAGAAAGAGTTGAAATACGTTCCTGTGGTCGGATGGGTCATTATTTCACTGGGGATGCTTTTCGTGGATAGAAAGAATTCTGATAAGGCCAAGGAGAGTATGAAGCTGGCCGCTCAAAAAGTCAGAGATGGCGTGAATCTGATCTCTTTTCCTGAAGGAACTCGGAGCAAGACCGGTGAGCTAGGGCCCTTCAAAAAAGGTCTATTTGCACTTGCTATTAGTGCTGAAGTGGATGTGATTCCAGTCGCCATTATAGGTGCTAAGGAAGTCATGCCTGTCGGAAGTTTCTCCATCAGAACTAGACCAATACATGTAGCATTCGGAAAGCCTATTCCAAGTTCTGAATATCAAAAAGATGTGGAAGGGCTCTGTCAAAGGGCTAGAAAAGAAATCATCCTTCTGCAAGAGGTATGGAGGCCTCGGATGGAACATCTAAATCCTTGATTATTAGCTTTAGATCAGTGGATTTCAGCGCTAAGACCTCTGTCTAGAAGTCCTGTGCATATAGGTTTGAGCGTGTCAAAATCTCCTTTTTTTACAGAACATTTACCTTTGTAATGGACTAAGAAGGTGCATTGCTCTGCTTGCAAGGAATCATGCTCGCAGATATCCATGAGGCACTGTATGACCCAGTCAAAGCTATTCACATCATCATTGAACAAAACAATCTCCTGCTGCAGGTCCTCTGCAGTGGCGACTTCATGTTCTTCCTGTGTCCAATTCATTCTCATAACCGGCTACAAATATACACCTTGATCATTTCAGAAGAAAATCCAATGCCTGCTTTACGGGAATCTCTTTACCATCTTTGAAGGCGATGATATTCGCATTGGTAATCCCCCGCTCAAGGAAAGTCTTTCTCCATTCTTGAGCCTGCTCATAACTCATGATGCCTTTGGTGGTGTATATTATGCTGCCATCTTCCTTACGGTCATATTCCACATTATCCTCGAAGTCAAGGATCACCCTGACATCCTTATCTGGAATACGCTCACCATAAGGGCCCATGCGTATCTTGAATATCACATTCTCCTTTAACTCCTCCCCGAAAAGCTCTGAAGTACTCACCATTTCCCACACAGCTTGCCCTTCTCTGTCACGCTCCAATTCACTTAACTGATCAAGATTCACCGTCATGATGGCTCCTCCTTCATCCAAAATCTTCTGGGCTGAAGCAATGGTGATTCTTTTTCCATTCAGATATGCAGTGACGAATGCATCTCCTACTCCTTTCTGAACGACCAAGTCCCTCCATTGTAAAGCCACATCTACTTTATCGAAGATTCCACTGGTGTACTTTATCTGACCGTTCTCCATCAATTCACTATTCAATGGTGACAGATCGAAGATGGCGGTGGAGGTCACCGGCTTGCTGTAAACACCTACTTGAACAGTATAGAATAATCCCTGGATCATCTCTACTTGATTTGCTGGTGCTGCATCTTTTACCAAGTCATAATACGCAGAGACAGATTCCGTCTCGGCAGCGGATAGTTCTTTCTTAGGCTCCGCAGATTGAGCTGGAGTTTGCTTCTGGTTTTGCGCTTGACTTTGTCCTTGATTCAGAGCTACAGATCCATTAGTATCTGCTGCCTTATTGGCCTTGGCTTGTTCTGCAATAGTTTGCTGAGAAACCGAATTTCCTAGCTGATCTGTCTGAGTATTGCTCGAAACAGCTGGATTCTCAGATGCTGAATTTGGCTTCTGGACATTTCCAATATTTTGATTCACAATATTCGTAAGCACAGGATCACCTGCAACAGGTAATGCTCTACCTGCTTCAGCCAAAGAAACTCTCTTTCCATTTCTATATGCGACCACGAAGGCATCCTCATATCCTAGCTTCCTGACCTGATCCCTAGCTCCCACAGCTACCTTTTCGGAAGTGAAAAGTCCTACTGTATATCTAGTGATACCTGAGCTCAATGGCTCTGTCATTACTGGACTGAATTCGCTGAACTCGTCATTAGGAATGGCATTCCTGAATGCTCCTACTTGAACTTGATATACCAATCCATTAGGAAGTGTATTCACCTGAGCTGGCGAAGCTTGGGTCTTATTCAGCGCCTTCTTAGGTGCTGTGGCCATATCGAAGATGTTCTCCTTTAACACTTCAGGCATCTTCCAATCCTGCCCCAATGAAGAACTTGTCTTTACTGCAGGTATGGCCACTGTTGGAGTAGGAACAGCTGTGCTTGAAACAGGTGGCAGAACTATTGTATTAGCTTTTAATGTGGGCTTTGATACCTTGTTCTCAGAGAGTGTCTGCGTTTCACTTCCCTTGACAGGAACATTCTCGGTGCTCACCGGCTTGCTGAGAGTTACAGTTTGAGATGGAAGATTTTCAGCCAGATCGTCTTTTGCCATGTTCATGACGATTTCATCTTCGGCTTTCTGAAGTTCTACTCTCTTCATTTCCAATGCAGCCATATTCTCTTTATTCGCACTCAGGTACGACTTGAGCACCTGAGTTTCAGCCACGGTTCTCTGAAGTTCCTCCTGCTGTAACGATGTGCGCTGTTCTGCCTGAACATCAATAACCTCAGCCATGCGCACTTGTCTCTTTCTAAGAGCTTCCTTATAAACCAAGTCTTGCTCTTTTAGCAGCTTTTCATATTGATCAGCGTTCAACAGTTCAAGACGTATAGACTTCATAGAAGCGAGCTCTGTTTCGCTGAGCCTCTGTTCCATCTCAGGTTCTAATTCAACAGTGGTGACAGCGGCTGCTGTTTGTGATGAGATGCCTTCATCTATGCTCGGTGAAGCCGTGATATTTTCTGTCTGAAGCGCAGCGCTCGCCTGAGGCAAGGTACTCATGGCCAATGCACTATTCAAGACTGGTAATTTCATCAGATCCTCTTGGGTCCTGATCATAGGGATGGCATCATCAGTTTCTGATGGCCTTGCATTTTCAGTTGGATTAGCCTGCTTTTTTGTCGCTGTTGATACCTCGTTAGAGTTCTGGGTCATTGCATGGTCCGTGTTCAATGACTCCTCAGATTTCTGAACGACCTGATCAGCTTCCTTCACTTTACTATTAACTGAAGTATCTGCGGTTACTGCAGTGTTTCCAAGAACGCTTTTTTTTATGTTGTTATTGGCCCCTTCCTCCATGCTCTGCGTTGTTTCAGAAAGCTCGGATTGCACAGTCTCAATCAATACCTGATCCGGAGTTCTTGATGGCGCGGAAGGCTTCGCTTCTGCCTTTGGAAGTTCTTGGACATTCTCACTTGTTCTTTGCTCTGAAACTTGATCAGCAGCAGGCGCAGTCTTCATGACTTCAGGGCTGGTCTTTTTAGTGCTCAATGCACTCATTGCGATGGATTCTGTAGGTTCAGTCGAGATTTCTTCTCTACCAGGTTGGTTCCACTCGATCGCATCTGTATAGATGAAGTTTTCAGGACTGCCTCCTTCGACTAGATGTATCTCATATGACTCAGCATGGTTCAGAAGATCCAAAGATTTCAATTCTAGTAAGAGTGCCTCACGCAGATTCTGGTTCCCCTTGTCCAGGTCAGATTCATTGGTGGCTTCGGCTCGCAACACATCAGCAGTGGCGAATAGCTCCTCTGCCCTAATCTTGAGTTCAGTACTTTGATCATTAACATTTTTCAAACGCTCCCCACGCGCTTTATATTCCATAGAGTTAGGGCTAGCCATGGTCATGCTGATAACATTCTCAGCATATCGCAGTTCTTGAGAATTCATATTCTTCCGACTATCCATATACTCTTGGATTAAAGGAAGGCTATTTTTTGCCTCTAACCGCGCTGCCGGGTTCTGGATCAATTCCTCTGCCCATTGTGAGTCGGTCAAGAAGGACTCCAATGGATACATATCCTGTTCTTGATCACGCATCTCATCCACTTTAGCAAGTGTCTTCGCTTGCATAGGATTCACGGTATTCAGGGTTCTGCTCTCTATCTTTTGTTCAGCTATCCCAGCATTTTTCTGGGCTGTTGTCAAGGTTAGCTGATCCGGTGCTGCTGTTCTCTTCTCAGGTGCTGTATTTTCAGCTGTGACGCTATGGAAGTTACGCGGAGATACTTCAGCCCGAGCCTTAGCTTCAGCAATGGATGCATTCAGTTGTTCCAACTGGGCGACCTTCTCATCAGGAGTAAAGGCAGAATTATTAATCCGTTCACGTTCTTTAAGGTAACGTGGGTCATTCAGTGCCATCTTTCGCTCAGAGTCGTTCAATGACGTTCTTCCTATACGTTCCCAATCAGCAAGTTCATGGGCCATAACTGAAAACTTGAGTGCGATCACTTTATCCATAGCAGCTATCTCACGCTTAATCTTGGAAGCCGCTGCTGGATTATTGGCCATGCTCTTATACTTTACATCAGCAAGCGTCTCTACCATCTGGATGTAACTGGAGTGCTTCTCCATGCGTGAAGCAAGTCCTGTGCTGGTCTGTAGGCTCTCAGGAGCTCCTTGATCCAATAAAAGCGCATTGCTCCTGCTGATTTCTTCAATCCCAGCTGTTGAAGCATTATCCATCCAAATATTGTAGGAGGCCTCATCCATTCCTTGGAGTTCTTCATTGAACTCCATTTCAGGTTCAACGGTCTCATTGACTTTCACTTCACTGATCTCAGGTGTGGACTTATTCTCATTCTTATGAGATTTAGAAGTTTTAGCCGTCTTTTCAGACATTGCAAGTGCTGATTCATTAGCATGTATCTGGGACTCCATGAGAGCTGATTCTTGACTCAGCTTTTGATAAAGGTCCTCCAGACCTATCCTGCGTTGTTTAGTCTTCGGAGCTGAATCTTTCTCCAAGGTCTGGATCTCTTTAAGAATATCCGTTTCCAAGAATCGATTCATGGAGAGTGCCTCTTTCCAATCAGCTAAATCGCCATTCTCTGATAGATCTAAGGCTTCCTTCTTCGCTTCGAAGTCAGGGGATTTACCACTTAAATAAGTTTTTGAATTGAAGCTATCCTTGATTGGTTCAGGAAGAGAAGTTTTACTCTGATTAGGCAAGTTGACCTCTTCCTTGGTGTTTGATTGCGCAGTGCTCTGAGCTAAAGGCTCGATATTCGCTATGATGCTCTCGCTGAGTTCGTAGGACTGTATCATCTCAGGATTTGCATACGTTCTTAGCAGGTCAGGTCGCTTCTGCAGAACTTCAGCCAATTCATCTCGCGTGATGGTTATGTTGTTATTGGTCTCTGAAGCGTTCTGTATTCGCTGATCCAACACTTCGGTATCCACTTGATTCCTAATCAAAGGTGTGAGTGAAGCAATCTCATCCTCCTCTCTTCCCACTCTCATTCGTTCGAGCAATGTCAACGCTCCTGCAGAGATATCTGATTGATCTTGAATTGTCTTCAATCGCACTGATGCTTTCTCTAGTTGGGTATTATAGTCTGTCAATTCAGCATCTAGGGCTTGTATCTCAGCGTTCAATATCTCTTTATCCTTGTTCTTAGATGTTTTCTCAATCACGCCTTTCTTGGTCTTCAAACTTGATTGGGTGCGGTCGCGAGCATCTTGAATCTCCTCCATGCGCTTCAAAGTGCGTTCAGATTCCTTTCGCTCTTTCTGTGCCATATCTGTGGCAATATCTAAGACATTCAGTTGAGTGACTCCTTGGTCATCTGCCGCTTTTACCTCTGACATCAATGCGATTACCGATTCATTATCAGCAGCCATGATCTTGGTCTCCAAGGCTTCATTCCTTGCATTCAATTCTAGTAATGTGGCTGTTTTATTAGCGATGCTCTCATCTAATTGGCTCATCAAGTACAGTGCTTCTTCTGCCTTTCTGCTGTGTTGTTCTGACCCGCTAAGCAAGGATGCTGCCTTCACCATGAGCTCTTCGCGTTGAGCTTGATCTGTGCTGCTCTTGTATGCACTGAATACCGTTTCAGCTTCTGCGGCTCTGCGCTGTGCGATATCACTTTCTTTGTCTGCCAAGGCTGCGGCAATGGAGCGCTCTGACTCCTCAGCCTTGCGATTCATATCTACCTGTTCTGACTGCCCATAAGCCAATGCCATTACGGAGTCCATTCCCACTTCTTTTCTGAAGCCTGAGCGCATGAGAAGTTCCTCTTCTGACAGAACGGTCTTGGTATTATCCTGTGCTGCAAGTAACTCATCAGCATCAGCATTAACGTCCAGGTCTGCTTTACGCTTGAGGATCTCTTGGGCGAGTTCCATCACATCTCCTTCTACAGCTTCATCAAAGTGATTCTTGATGAGAAGTTTTTCTTGACCTCCCACTTCGACCAATGACATCTCTTGCTTGAAAGCTCTGATTTCTCCGAAGGATGGAACGTCTACCGTTCCTATATGGGTCAAGTCGCTTCCGGTGACTTCTACATAGAACGTGTATTTACCCATTCCAGGTAAATCTATGAGGTATTCTCCATTGGCGTCCGTCTTGTATAATCCTATGGTCTTCTCGGTCTTAGCATCTACAACTTTGATCCGTGCTGCTGACATGCCACCCGCCTCATTGCTCACTTTTCCACTGACCAGCGCAAGTTCGAGCGGTGATTCACTCACTTTTACTTGGTAGACATGTAATCTTCCTGATTCACTGTTCCTGCTTGATGCGAAATTGGCCCAGATACGGTCTTTGTCAACTATATAGAAGATGTCATCCTCAGCACTGCTTATGGCGAAATCCAGATTCTGGACATTCCTAAATAGCCCTGAAGATGCTTCGATGGAAGAAGAGAAGATGTCATATCCTCCCATGCTCGTATGTCCTTTGGAAGAAAAGTAGAGTGTGCGACCATCAGCATGCATGAAGGGATAATCCTCATCATAGGGTGTGTTTATATCGCCAGGTACTTCAATTGGATTGGAGAAGGAACCACGAGAACCTTTTAAAGCTGAGTAGATGTTCAAGTCTGATCCTTTGCCATAACTGGAGAAATAGACCATCGGACGCTTGGGATCGAAGTGCGTCAGCGGGCGATGTCCTCGCTTCTTGTCCTCAGAACTTAAGAGCTCATCAGGGACTGTGATTATAGAGCCTCCAACATTGCTCAGGTCATAGTTTCTGAAGAAGTCCTTGCTAGTCGATTCAGTTTTAGAGATTACTTTAATGTCCTTGATATTGGAAAGAAGACCTTTACCATTCTGGGCCATGATGATAAGTCTATCACATCCCGGATAAGAAGCTTTCACCTTAGAATCTGCCGTTTCTAAGAATTTCAAGTAGGCCTTCTCAGCTTCCGAGAAGCGATAGTCCATGTGCAAAGCTTGACCAAGGAAATAATTTACCCTTGGATCCACATTGGATGTCTTGGAAGCGAATCTGAGGTGTTTTACAGCAGAAGATGGATCCTCATCACTTGCTATTAGACATGCTCCGTAGTAGAAGTTAAGCGAAGGGTCTTCAGGTGAACTGCTGAGCAATTGTCTGAAATCAGGAAGAGCCTCCAGGTACGCTCCTTTTTCGAAGAGCGAAGCAGCACGTTTCATGATATCCTGCTGTATCTTATCCTGAGATTGCGCAGGAAAGAACATGAGGAACATGCAACATGCCAAAAGGCTGTTAACGATTGTCTTCAATGTGCATTTAGTTATTCAAAGGTAATTCTATAAATGGATCTGATCCCAGCTGCCATTACTTGAATCCTATGTCCTCTAAGAAGGTCTCTTTTTTCCTTTTGGACGCGAGCATATAGGTGTATGGATCCTGATCCTTGACTCCCTTTGATTTACGTTCGTCTTCTTTAGCGTTCATCACTATTTCATTGAATTCAGGATTTGAAGAATAAGCCTGCATAAGCGTGCGGGTATAATTGAAATAATACCACGTATCCTCTCCTAATTCAAGATATAAAGTCATAGCGTCTCCGCCTCTTTTGCGTTCTAATTGTAATACTCCTTTCAGCTCTGCAAAGACCGATTCCTTGGCTACACTGGCCAGTCCTATAGGCCCTTCAGAAATATAGCTTGCGCTTCCACTGTCCCATTTTAGTTTTACATCAGTCAGAACGACTGTGGAGGAAAGCTCGGACGGAAGTTTCTTCACCTTCCCAACCAAGGTCAATTCAGAGATTAATTTATCAGCTGCTTCTAAACCCATTTTCTCCTTCAGAGCCATTGGATAGAGGGATTTCTGCATAATCATAGGTTTCAATGATGGGTATGTCAAAAGATCATTTCCCATTTTCTTCAATGCATCATCACTGAAATGGAAATCCAAAGGAATGACCAGGTCCATAGTGAAGCTCTTATTTGATGTCTTATTTAAAAAGCGCCCCACAGGCGACATTGCAACTTGTCCAAGTTCTATTCCCAATTCCATACTTCCTTCTCCCCTCACCTGACATTCATCTATTCCCAGCGCGATCAGGTTCCCATTCAAGCTGCGTTCCCTGATCTTATCTTCAGATCCTAATACATACTCTCTGGTGCTCCTGTCAAATGTTAGCACCCCACTGCTGCTCATGAGTTCGCTGTCATCGTCAAAATGAATGGAGGAAAGGAAGGCAGAGTAGAGTTCAATCTCCTCATTATCCATCATAAGTCCTATGCCAACAGGCAATCCTATATCATCCTTTAAACTTGTAGATACTGGGATAAGCACATTATCAGGGTCTATGCGAGATTCGAATGACATCCAGTTCTTATCCAGGTCACAATCATGGAAGATCCTAGTCTGTCCTTTGAATAAGAGTGCCTTGGTATTGGCAGCCAAACTGACCATACCGATGTATTGAAAGGCAGGACTGAGTGTAAAATCTGCTGATTCTAATATTGTTCCTGATCCAATGGTCTGCAAAGAACTGTCTACTCGTATATCTTCGAAACGGATGAGTTGTTCAGACTTATTCTCGTCTATATAGGTGTAGTTTCCAGATGCATTATAGGACTTGCTTGAGTTGATGTTCACCGTGGCCTCTTGAATGCTGTGATATGCTGTGACGGCATTGGCCGTTATGATAGCATCTTTCAATGGATCCAACTCAGCTTTCCTCCGGATCACCACTTTTCCGCTGTCTGGAGTGATAAGTGCATCAGCCACGCGGATAAACTCTATGCCATTGCAATAGACAATGCTCTCATCTAAGTCATAGACAGCCATAGGAGACATGAAATTCAAGGAATCCTGATCTGCTCGTGTGGAGAAGAAATTGGATTTGGTCAAATCCAGATCCGTATCGATTACAAAGTCATTGGAGACTTGCCCATCATATTCAAGAGCCAGATCATTCTGATCCATAAACCAGATGAATTTATCCATGTAACAGACATATTGGTTGGTTGGGAATTCTACGAAACTCGCTTCGCCATTGGATTTGAACTCTCCTTTTCTCGCCAAGAGATCTATATGGGCATTCACATCTTGGGTCTTGAATGCGAATTCAGAACCTATTCCATTCAAGAAGAAGTCAGCAGTATCAGCCTTGATATCATGATCCGTGAAAGTGAAAATCTCTGAATCAAGATTTGCATCGGAAACTCCCACGGTCCCTGATCCTGTCATACCCTCAGGTTGAAGCCGCAATTCACCTTTCATATTGGCTTGCCCATTAAAACAAGATATCATCTCGCCCAAACTCTGAACCTTCATAAGGTCACTTTCAGGGATGAACGTCATGTAGGTCTTACTTGCACTGGCCTGAGGAACGATCAAGCCGGAGAGCTGTTGCTTATTGACAAAAGAAGTCGTCTCACCTACCGTGCTATCAGGCAAGAAAGTAAATGCTCCTCCGATGGCTGTTGCTGTCAAATAATGAATGGTCCCATCGCCTTGGAGTCCTTTATAATTAAGAGAGATCTTATTATTAAAGCTGTTTTTCCCGCGATAGGCCGATAAGCCTGATATAGGCGTAATCACCTCGAAACCAAGGGAATAATCAGTCTGTACGGTCAGTGGATCATTTATATTAGGGAAGATTCCGGATATCAATGTTCCCTTCAGTGAGATGTTATTAGCAATGAAATTATCCAGGCTGTCTATCTTGTATGGTTGGGCCTTGTAATAGAATTCCTTGCTGTCATATGCTCCATTCTGAATGCGGCTGTTATCATAATAGACGAAGGTCTCTTCCAAACTCATGAACTCAGGATACCAAGGGAAGTCTTCTTGTTTCAATCCTGACTTGTTCTTGGGCTCATCTATATTGACCACTCCACGGCCTCCTTCGATCACGTTCTTTACTCGAACCAATCTCTCCTTTCCTTGCCCGTTAGACTTGAATTCCTCTACGTTCAAACGCACTGAATCTATCTTGGAAACATCTACTTTAAAGGCATTGTAATCAAATTTACATTCTGATCCGAATATCTCAACGTTACCCGCTACTGTTACTCCACTGAAGAGGAAATCCCTATCCTTCTTTACTATAATCTCCTTGCCATCAGGGTAGATAGTGACGCGCTGGGAATCGCTCAATGCGATGCGGCTTACCCCTTTTAATAGCAGATCATAATTAATCAAACTCAAGCTCGCATTGGCTTCTTTATCTATGTCTGAGTTGAAGAGGATGATGTCATAATCACGTTTCCCCGCTCTATCCATGACATAGTCATTCAATTTAGGGCGAACCTCTACATAACCTGATTCCAGGTCATAACTAAGGAATCCTTGGTTAGCGAGGATCAGAAGCTGCTTCTTCGCATCCGCTTCTGAAAACAGGGAGAACCGGGAGAAATCAGCTGCATAAAATCCATCACCTGCCTGTTTTTGGAAATCCCGTACTCGGACTAAAGGGTTCAATGGATCTATCCCTTGCAATGCGTAATAGCGGGATTCTTTGTAATAATCCTTGGACTCGAAAGCTGCCTTGGTATTCGAACTCCCAAAGAGGTTCCCCATGGTCATTATGGGCTCATTCAGTTTCCAATAAAGTGCCTCGAAGTACATGTCCAGATTATGGAAGGAATTGAACCAAGGACTCTTGGATATACCTTCATCTGTTCTGACAAGTGTCAATAAGCGTTCATCCCGCATGAAACGGAGCTGCACTCCTGGATGGGTGATGGAATCATCGCTCATGTATATGCTCACCTTGGCATTATCTGAGGCGATGCGCTCAGGGCGTATGGTATACGCGAGGCTGTTGGTGACTATGAAAGGCCTGTTATCACGGTATATGACCAAGCGGGCCGGTTCTTCCAAGGATCCGGTTCCAAGGAGCCTGTTTCCTTTCATGGTGAATCCGCCATCATAGTCCATTCCTGGGCTTATATCCTTGATCACCAATCGTTTCTGATAGGATTCGAAAAGCGGATAGGAAGCATTATCCTCATCCTGATTGGCCAGGACTTTTTCTGTCAGTCTACCAAGTAAAGGCGTGCTGAAGAACTCGTTATAGAATCTGACCGAATCCACTTTATAGTCTGAGGATTTGGTACTAAGGTCATAGATTTCAAGGGTGGCATAGGTGCTGCTTGCATCCAATCCTGCACGGGTCCAATCAACCTTTCCTCCTTTTCCTATCCACTTCTGATTCAGTATGCTATAGGCACCAGAAGTTTTGAAAATGATCGCACTGTCCCTTTTAGCAAGACAGACCAAGTCAGTCTCAGCAAATGTTAATATGGGATTTTGATCACCGCTCAGAACGAAGTTCTTAGAACGCGTTTTCCATTCCACCGTGCTCTTCTTGAACAATGTTCCAGACTCGTATAATTGACCGATGCATTCATTGAAGGTCTCGATATCTGCCTTCTTCTTTTTATCTAATAAAGCCTCGAAGACTATCAGATATGCATCTCGGTTCGTTTTTGAATTCTCCAGGTGCATCAAGCTCTGAAGGAAATAATGGAATTCAGGATAGGCTCTGAAGCGCTGTTTCAGCAGGCCATTGCTTAGCTCATATATCTTCTCACGTGCTGCTTGGTCAATGGGGCTATTCCAATACAGCGTGAATTGCTCTTCAATGAATTTGGTCCCTTCCTTCTTATCAGCTGAGATAAGGAAATCTGAGACTTCTTTGAAGAAAGCTTCTTTTTCAGGGCTGAAGGTGACAGGCTGACTGAAAAGCAGTCCAGTGAGCATTAAGGTTATGAAAGCAAAGAGGATCCTCTTCATTATTTTTTCTTGAATAAGACAGAGGCCCAGCGCTCCTGACTCCGTATCTCCTCAAGAACGAGACCATTCTTTAAGGCTGCAGCTTCAAGGCTCGGAACATCATCTGTATAGAAACCGCTCATAAGTACCATAGCACCTGGATTCCCAGCCTGTGAAATAGTCTTCATTCCTTGCAAGAGGATATTGAGGTTGATGTTGGCCAAGATAAGTCCGTAGCCCTCATATTTATCAGCTATAACATCTGCTTTCTTCACATATATGTCAGTAATTCCGTTGAGCAGAATGTTCTCTTTGGCGTTCTCAACCACGTGCTCATCTATGTCTGTGCAGAGCAGATCCACTGCCCCTAATTTCTGGGCAAGGATGGCCAATACTCCGGTTCCAGAACCCAAGTCAAGGCATCTTTTTCCCTTGATGTCTAGATCTAATAAATAAGAAATCATCAGAGCCGTAGTTGCATGATGTCCAGTACCAAAGGACATCTTTGGTTGAATAATAACTTCAATTGAAATATCAGGTCGAGCAGCATGGAATGGCGCCCTCACGATGCACTGATCCCGAACGATGACTGGCTCGAAATCTGCTTCCCATTTTGCGTTCCAATTCGTGTAGGGAAGATGCTCAATCTGATGTTCCACCTTACACTCTTCCCATTCCTTCCAGAAGCCTAAGTCGCTCTCCTTAAAATCTGGCATAGGGATGTAAGCCTCTATTCCGTCCTCGGTATCGACAAAACTGTCATAGCCCAGGTCACTCAATTCAGAGATGGCTATCTCGGCAAATGGATTCCTAGGGCTGATGCTCAATATCAACTTGGTGTACTCCATCAGGCTGCGTCTATGATTGCCTTGAATGAGCTGTATTCCAGTGATGCCCCGCCTACCAAGGCTCCATCCACATCAGGCTGGGCGAAGAGTTCAGCGGCATTGTTTCCTTTTACACTGCCACCATAAAGGATAATGAGATCCTCTGCCACTCCGCGATCCACTTCAGAACCTATGAGGCCTCTGATGAAGGCATGCATTTCCTGCGCTTGTTCAGAGCTAGCTGTCTTTCCAGTACCTATAGCCCAAACGGGTTCATAGGCTATGATGACGTTGGAAGCTTGTTTCTTGTCCAATCCTTTGAAAACAGCGGTTAATTGACTGGTAATTCTATCAAAATGAGCTCTGTTCTCTCTTTCTTCCAAAGTCTCTCCACAACAAAGAATGGGGATAATCTGATGTTTCAAGCAGGCTTTGGCTTTAGCAGCAATCCATTCATCGCTTTCATGGAATAAGCTTCTGCGCTCTGAATGCCCGAGGATGCAATAGTCTATATTCAAGGAGGCCAACATAGCTGCCGAATGCTCTCCAGTATAAGCACCTGATTCCTGATCATGGCAGTTCTGTGCGGCCAGTTTGGCTCCTGAGGCATTGGCAAAAGAGAATTGAGACAAATATAGTGCGGGCGGTGCGACCATCACTTCTACTTTATCATCATCTACTCTGAGACCACGAAGCTCATTCAGGAGTTGACGAGCATCGTCAAAACTCAGGTTCATCTTCCAATTCCCTACGATCAGTTTCTTTCTCATAATTTCTATTGATTCATTCTCACTCTGGGATCTATGATCCCATATAAAATATCTACAATGATATTGATCAAGACAAAGATGCTAGATATGACAATCACCGAGCCAATGACTAAGGGGAAGTCCTCATTGACCAACGCTTCATAGACTTGCAATCCCAATCCCTGCCATCCAAATATAAACTCTATGAATACCGCTCCAGCTAGCAAGGAAGCGAACCATCCTGAAACCGCTGTTACCAATGGATTAAGAGCATTCCTGAAGGCATGCTTCATCACTATGGAATAGGTGCTCAATCCTTTAGCCTTCGCTGTTCGTATATAATCCTTTCCGAGTTCTTCAAGCAAGGCATTTCGCATGAGCTGAATGATGATGGCCAAGGGCCTGATTCCTAAGGTCAATACAGGCAAGATGATATTCCTAGGAGCTAAGTATGGCCCATCGAAGACGTCTACTTCATAGAGTGAGCCACTCTGCTCCAGGTAGGTTCCGGGCAATGCGATGTAAGCCTTCAGCCAATCCATGGGAATGAACTGGGAGAAAAGCGAATTCAGTATCAAAAGTATGAGCCAAGCTCCTGTTGACCAAAGCAGTGCTTTGACCAAGCTCCTTCCCGTTCCTTTCCAGCTCCATGTTCCTTTTACATGGCTATGAATAGTCCAGGTGATGAATAAAAGCACAGCGATGACAAGCGGAAATATGGGAAGCGGAATGACCGAATACAAGAGGTATCCTCCAATCCAGGAAAAGAGGATAGCCATATAGAATGAAGGGGCAGACATTCCCATCACGGCCAGTATCAAAGCAGAACGATCAAAGAGGCTATCCTTTTTTAATGCTGAAATTATGCCAATGAAGAGCCCGAGAATAAGCGCAAATATCATGCTCAAAGTCGCGAGGATGAATGTACCTGGAAGAGCATCTGCAATGATGTCAGCTACATCACGCTTACTGCGGTATGATCTGCGGAGGTATGGGGTCTTAGCATAAATGCCATTATCTCCCATCGGAAGTATCTGAAATCCATGGTACTTCTCGGTATTAAAGTAAATGTGATCAAGCTCTGTCTGGGAATGAACCGAGAGCGGTGAAAGGTCATTCAGATAAAGCAGATAACGCTGGTATTCAGGAAGATCCAGTCCCAAGTCCTTATTCACTGCTGCTATTGCTTCTGGTGTGGCGCGTTGGCCCAGGAGCATCTGCGAAGCATCGCCTGGTTTAAGGTTGAAGATGATGAAGACCAAGGTGACAGCCCCCCATAAAACCGTGCATCCGTAGAGCGTTCTGCGTATGAGGAAGGCTAGCATCAGCGGGCCAAAGCGGCCTTCAGTTCTTCAAAAGTGGGCATGTCCTCAGCAGAATACTTCGCTTTGATAAGCCCCTGATCCATTAGCACGATTCCCGGATTAGAACGGACCAAGGTCTTCAGCACTTTCTCGTCTGCAAAGGCATAAGGGAAAGCAAGTTGGTATTCATGTCGCAATTCCTCGATGGCATCCTCTGGTGAGGCTGTGAGGCCATAGACATCCATTCCTCCCTCTATGCATAAGTCAGCCAATGGGCCTACTTTATCCATGCCCTTAGTGGCTTTCTTGACGTCAGCGGTGATGAATAAAAGCACGGGTTTCTCAGCTTCTAGGATTAAATAATTGATCTCGGAACCATCCATATCCATCATGCTGAAGTCTGGGATAGGCGCTTCATAGCCATCCTTGATTTTGAAAGGCCCTTTGGTTCCTTCTTTATCCTGGGTCCAATCCTTGCGCTCCCACCACTTGTCATTCATGTATTCTTGGGAGGTGATGGCCATCTTCTCTCCTGTTCCTGTGTTTACCATCAGGTACTCATACATGTATTCAGGTGCTTGAAGACCGAGTTCCTCAGCTGTCTTCATCTGCTCAGGAATGCTCTTGCCTATAGCATATGGGCGATAATCTTTCAATGGAAGATGCTGTATACCATAGAAGACGAAAATCAAGGAAATCAATGCGATATAAGCTGCCGCGAACCATTCAGGTCTTTCTCTTGTTCTCTTCATCAATAAATATCCTGCGAATCCTATCCCTGTGAAGACCGCGGGGAAGATCCATCCAAATAACCAACAGAGCAATCCAATAATGACCATTGCTCCAGGAAGAATACTCAAGTCCTGTGCATCATCATTCATCTTTATTTTATTCCTTTGGAAGAACAGCGGAAGGATGAAAATAAAGAGCAGCAGATCTTTATAGAAGGATTCCCAGGGAGTCAGACTGCGACCTATAGAGCCTTTCATGGCATCTCCGAAGCATCCGCAATCTGTAACACAGGTGACTGGTCTGCTCTCCATGACGCCTTCTATCATTACTTGATAAGTAGCCGATTCATCGCAAGTAGCTGTGTAGAATGTCAGCCAACCAAAGAAGACTGTGAGTATGAGCAGGCACCAAGTCGCCAAGGGCATCTTAGCTCCAAAGATCACCGCAAAGCCCAGAACGATCTCAGCCAGACATGCTAGAATGGCGAGGGCCAATGCATACGGCTCCAAGAAAGGCAGGTTTAATGCACTCTCAGCGAAATACTCTTGGAGCTTATATGAGAATCCGAGGGGATCGTTGGCTTTGATGATCCCTGACACGATGAATAGACCTCCAACGAAGATCCTTGATAAATAAGTCAATGCACGCATAATTTATTCTTTATGATCCCAAAGGTAAAAGCATAGCTCGAAACTCCTTCTTGTTTAACAGAACCTTAGATTTTACAAATATTCGTTCGCGATATTGGCCAATTGGCTGCGCTCTCCTTTCTCTAAAGTGATATGCGCGAAAATGGGGTTATCCCTCACCCTATCTATCAGGTAGGAAAGTCCATTGCTCTGTGAGTCTAAGTATGGCGTATCTATCTGATGTATATCTCCCATGAAAACGATTTTCGTATGGTCTCCTGCGCGTGAGATGATGGTCTTCACCTCATGCGGAGTAAGGTTCTGAGCCTCATCAACAATGAAGAATATCTTAACCAGACTGCGGCCACGTATGTATGCCAGCGGAGCGATGGCGATCTTCTCAGTCTTCATCATCTCTTCAATAAGTCTGAAGTTCTTATCGGTCTTGCGGTATTGGTCCTTGATATAATTCAGGTTATCCCAGAGGGACTGCATGTAGGGGTCCATCTTGTCCTTGACGTCTCCGGGAAGGAATCCAATGTCATTATTCCCCAGCGGAACGATGGGACGAGAGACGAATATCTGCCTGAATTCCCTTCGTTGTTCCAAGGCTGCTGCCAATGCCAGAAGTGTTTTTCCTGTTCCAGCTACACCTTGTATGGTTACGAGTTTCACCCGCGGATTAAGCAGCGCATTCAATGCACATTCTTGCTCATCATTCAATGCTCCTATCCCGAATGCTTTCGACTCTTCTACCACTCTTAGTGCAGTCATCTCTGGCTCATAATAGGCCAGCGCTTCATTATGCTTAGACTTCAGTCTGAAGTATTGATTTGCCCTTGCATTCTCTATTGCTGTGTCGCTGAGCTTGATAAATCCTAGCTTTTTTAGCTTATCCATCGTGATATCAGAGACCTCCACAGATTCTTCTCCGAATCCTGTATAGAGCTCATTGATGTTCTTGATCTTACCTGTCTCATAATCCTCAGCTGTGATATTGAGCGCCTTAGCCTTGAGTCTAAGGCAGATGTCCTTACTAACGAGGATTACTGATTTATCAGGATATTCCTCATTCAGACTGAGGGCACAATTCAGAATCTTATGATCGTATTTAGCGCTTCCGAGTGTCTTTTCAGCATCCTGTCTATGCGGATGCTGGTCATGGAGTACTACCTTGAATCGCCCAGTCTTGGAGCCATTGATGGGAATCCAGTCATTGATGAGCTGTCCTTCAGAGATTCTATCGATATATCGGATGAACTGCCGTGCTTCGAAGTTCTTGGTGTCATTGCCTTTTTTGAAGTTGTCTATCTCCTCTAGGACCTGTATGGGGATGGCAACATTATTCTCTTCAAAGTTCTTTATCGCATTGCTGTCATATAACAGAACCGATGTGTCAAGCACGAATATCTTTTTCGCGTCATCGCTTTCCAACTTCTTCTTAGCTACCATTCAGGAAAATTGGGTTAGATAATCAGGCGCATCCTAATCATGTGCTAAGATGCTCTGATCTGGGATCGATTTCAGAGGCGCTGAGGATGTTGATCTAACGATCAAGCGTGAAGAAGATAAACATGCTTCTTGATACAAATGGCTCCGTAGCTAGTGAAATATCTGGAAGGGACAGAGGGAGGATGAATACAGCAATTAATTCTCCACATAAACTTGTGTTCGTTAAGGCACATAGTTTACAAAGT
>Ga0335396_10000524_pt1 | contig 52575 bp, 39 predicted proteins | sample FRY02_FD_205743 | JGI IMG/M metagenome (GOLD analysis project Ga0335396, IMG submission 205743) | Freshwater microbial communities from Lake Fryxell liftoff mats and glacier meltwater in Antarctica - FRY-02 (spades assembly) (version 2) | ecosystem: Environmental > Aquatic > Freshwater > Ice >...
TTTGAAATAATCTGAGAAAACAAAGTTATATTTGCCATGAGAGGGAGTTTTTTTGTTATGCAACTCAAAGGTAATTTGAGATACGGAATATTCCCTCTTATTTTTTAAACGTTTAGGACGCTATTGTCTTTAATTAAATAATTAATCCCATTTTTGTAAATAAAAACCTGATTTCTTGAAGAATTTCACCTCATACACCAGTAAATATTTCACCATATTATTCATTTTGACTATTATGATTTTCATTCGTTTTGAAAGTTTGGCGCAGAAAAATGATAGTTTAATTCAGCTTTCAGGAGTGGTGGTTTCAGAAGATGACCTGGAAGCTTTGTCTTATACAACTGTGTTTGACAAGACAAATAGAAGGGGTGTGATTGCTGATTATTATGGTTATTTTTCTTTAGTTGTTATGCCGGGAGACACTTTGCACTTTTCTTTTTATGGTCATAAAACATCTTCCTTCATTGTTCCTGATACTTTGACAGATAATCGCTACAGTATTATTCACATGATGCAAAAAGACACTATGAATCTACCTCAAGTTGATGTTTATCCGTGGCCATCACGAGAGGATTTTGCGCGTGCATTTGTAGAAATGGAACCTTATGACGATGCACTAAGAAGAGCGCAACGAGAACTATCTGGCGAAAGTTTGGCGTTTGCTGCAGCTCGCTTAGAAGTTGATGCAGGTCTAGCCCAAAGTTATGCAGCTAATCAGCAGAATACTAGGCTATACACAATGGGGCAGCTTCCTGTAAATAATTTATTCAATCCTTATTCTTGGGCGAAATTTATTTCGGACTGGAAAAATGGAGATTTAAAAAGGCAATAAATAGCATAATTTTTTCCTATGCAGGATAGCACAAGGAGTATTTTTCTACTGGATTAGCCAAGGCAGAGATATTCAAATTATCTGAGGCTTTTGACAAGTCAATTATTTCTCCAGATTTCATTTTAAGATTGATGTTTTCTTTACCATGATTGTATGCACTATTTGTCAATTTTTGAGAGTAGACATAATATGCGGTATCTTCAAAGCTGATTTCCCATTTTCGAACTAATTCATTTCTTTCATGAAGAATTCTTTCCTTGCTGAATGGCTCTTTTGAAATCTCTATTTTAAATAAATCTCTATTCACCAATCTTCTCGCTAAATCCGATAGAATTAAATCTGGGTTTTGCTGCCAAACCTTTATTGCGCCAAGAATGTCAAAATCATCTAAATTGGCAAAGTGATTAAGCGCTTCTTTGTTGTTTTTGAAGTCAGAAAGTCCAATTTTATTCTTGAGGAAAAATTGTAAGGATGGACTTGCAAAAACCTCATGACCAGATTCGACTAAGAGTTTTGCTCTTCTTAGCATTTGTATGAGCATTAATTCGGCTGAAACGACTGTTTTGTGCAAATAAACTTGCCAATACATAAGTCGGCGGGCAACGATGAATTTTTCAACTGAATAAATCCCTTTCTCCTCTAAAACCAATTGACCTTCATGAACATCGAGCATTTCGATGATCCTTTCACTTCCAATTACACCTTCGCTGACACCGGTATAAAAACTATCTCTATTCAAATAGTCCAATCGATCCATGTCCAGCTGACTTGAAACCAATTGATGAAGGAATTGTTTTTTATAATTGTTTTGAAAAATGGCCAAGCTTAATTCCAATTCCCCTGGAAAATCTTTATTTAGCGCATCAATGAATAAACTCGAAATCTCTTCATGAGTTACACCGTTAACAATATCGTGTTCTAAAGTATGAGAAAATGGTCCATGACCAATATCATGTAATAAAATAGCACACAAAACAGCGTGTTCCTCTTCAGCAGTTATTTCATGTCCTTTTCGTCGGATTACTTGTATTGCGTTGTTCATTAGATACATGGCTCCAAGCGCATGATGAAAACGAGTGTGCAATGCTCCAGGATAAACCAATTGAGTTAAACCCAATTGGTTGATTCTTCTAAGTCGTTGGAAATACGGATGCTGAATAATATCGAAAATTATTTCGTTCGGAATTGAAATAAAACCGTAGACAGGGTCGTTAAAGATTTTCTTTTTGTTATTTCGGCTGAGATTCGGTCGCAAATGAATAATTTTAGCGTTATATCCATCAAAAGTAAAAAATAAACTAGTATGCAAGTTAAAATCCTTTGGGCAGATGATGAAATCGATATGTTAAAATCACATATTCTATTTCTTGAAGGGAAAGGATATTCAGTTTCAACAGTCAATAATGGTGCTGATGCTGTGGAAATGAACAAAACTGATAATTTTGACATCATTTTCTTGGATGAAAATATGCCTGGAATATCAGGCTTAGAGGCTCTTTCACGAATTAAGGAAGATAAACCATCTATTCCAGTGGTAATGATTACCAAAAGCGAGGAAGAACACATCATGGAAGAGGCTATCGGCAATAAAATTGCAGATTATCTTATCAAACCGGTAAATCCAAATCAAATTTTACTGACAATTAAGAAGAATTTGGATAAAAGTAAATTGGTTTCTCAAACTACAAATGCCAATTATCAGCAAGAATTCCGCCAATTAGGAATGCAGCTCAACAGTCGAATGGATGCTGAAGAATGGAAAGATATGTATCAGAAATTGGTTTACTGGGAATTGGAATTGGAGGAAATTGAGGATGCAGGAATGAGAGAGATTCTTGATATGCAAAAGAAAGAAGCCAATACGCAGTTCACACGTTTAATTGAAGATAATTATGAAGATTGGATAGCTGGAGATGACGATGCACCTTTATTTTTACATCAAGTTTTCAAAGAGAAAATAGCGCCAATTGTTAAAGAAGAGAAGGTATGTTTGTTAGTAATCGATAATTTACGTTTCGATCAATGGAAGGTTTTAAAGCCTATTATTGAAAAACAATTTCGTGTTGCTCAAGAAGAAATAATTTATTCGATTTTACCAACGGCTACTCAATACGCTAGAAATGCATTTTTCGCTGGATTGATGCCTTCTGACATTGTTGCCAAATATCCGAAATACTGGATCGGAGAGGATGAAGAAGGGAGTAAAAACAAATTTGAACAAGAGTTAATGGAAACCCAATTAACGCGATTGGGAATAAATATCAAATGGAGTTACAATAAAATTACAAATTACGAGGCGGGTAAAAAACTGGCGGAATCTTTTCATCAATTAAAAGACAATCAACTTAATGTAGTTGTTTACAATTTCGTTGACATGCTTTCTCATGCGCGTACGGAAAGTGAAATGATTCGTGAGTTGGCTGATGATGAAGCTGCGTATCGTTCATTAACACTTTCTTGGTTCGAACATTCTCCTTTGCAAGAAATAATTAAAAAAGTCGCTGAATCAAAAACAAAATTAATCATCACGACTGATCACGGAACAGTTAGAGTTTCTAACCCTGTGAAAATTGTTGGTGAGCGCAGCACAAATACCAACTTGCGCTATAAAGTTGGTCGTAATCTTTCATATAATAAAAAGGAAGTTTTTTCTGCTCAGCCAAAAGATGTGCGCCTGCCATCAACGAAAATGTCGAGTGAATATGTTTTCGCACAAGAGAATGATTTTTTCGTTTACCCAAACAATTACAATCACTTTGTGAAATATTATCACAATACTTTTCAGCATGGAGGCATATCTTTGGAGGAAATATTAATACCGTATATTGAATTAGATGTCAAATAAAATCTCAATTGAAATAACTCACATTTCTAGGTTAAATCAAGTCGCGCAGATGTTGGTTGGAGCTTATTCTCAGGCAAAGGTTTGGGCTTTTACAGGACAGATGGGCGCTGGGAAAACGACACTAATTCAAGAAATATTAAAAGTAATCGGAATTAAAGATTTAGAAGGTTCGCCAACCTATTCTTTGGTAAATGAATACCTCGACCCAAACAATCGTTCAATCTATCATTTTGATTTGTATCGCATTGAAGATGAGGATGAAGCGTTGAATATTGGTATTGAAGAAATGATTTATGGGGAAGGCTTGTCCATAATTGAATGGCCAGAAATTGTAAAAGATCTGTTGCCAATAGAAACAATTTGGTTTAATCTGAGTATCTTAGACGATGGTAAAACAAGGTTGCTTAGCTTTCAATTATGATTACAGATCCACAAATTATTAAGAGCCTAATGGAACAAGGTAGTTTACTGCCTAAAGCAGAAATGCTTGAAGTTCAAAGAAAAAAAGGAAAATTAGTAATTGGTATTCCCAAAGAAACTTCTTTTCAAGAAAAACGTGTTGCATTAGTTCCAGAAGCTGTCGGTTTATTGGTCGCAAATGGTCATCATGTGCGAATTGAAACAAGAAGCGGCGATGGTGCGAATTTTACGGATAGAGAATACAGTGAAGCAGGCGCAGAAATTTGTCAAACTCCAGAGGAAATTTTTGAATGTAATTTAATCTTTAAAGTTGCGCCACCTTCTGAAAGTGAAGTGGGTATGATGAAAGGGAATCAAACCTTGATATCAGCACTTCAAATTTCTGTTCAGCCAAAAGTGATATTACAAAAGCTAATGCAGAAAAAAATTACTGCAATAGCTTGGGATTACATTCGAGACGAAGAAGGTGTTTTTCCTATCGTACGAACAATGGGTGAAATCGCTGGAAATACGAGTATTCTTATTGCAGGTGAATTGTTATCCTCGTTCAATCACGGTAAAGGAATCATGCTTGGTGGGATTTCTGGTGTTCAACCAACGGAAGTTGTAGTAATAGGAGCAGGGACAGTTGGTGAATACGCTGTACGTGCCGCCTTAGGGTTAGGTTGCTCTGTGAAAGTGTTTGATAATTCATTGACTCGATTACGTAGACTGCAAAATGATATCGGCATTCGACTTTACACATCTATTTTGCAGCCAAAAGTTTTAGCAAAAGCACTAATGCGTGCCGATGTAGCGATTGGAGCTGTTCGCTCACCATTAGGACGAACACCGTGTTTAGTTTCAGATGAAATGGTGTCGAGCATGAAACCTAGTTCGGTAATTGTAGATGTTAGCATTGATCAAGGAGGCTGTTTTGAAACTTCAAGAATTACAAATCACAATGAACCGACTTTTATAAAACACGGCGTTATTCACTATTGTGTCCCTAATATTGCTTCAAGAGTTTCAAGAACGGCATCGTTTGCTTTGTCCAATATTTTTTCTCCAATTTTACTTGAAATGGGTGAAAATGGAGGATGTAAAGAGTTGATAGCAAATGATTTAGGATTTCAATCTGGTGTCTACATCTATCAAGGTGTTCTGACGTCAGAAGTTATGGGTCGCGTTTTCGATTTAAAATTTAAAAATATAGAACTTCTATTATTGGGAAGAAATTTCTAAAATGACTCCTTTAAATCTTCCAAAAACTAATTTAAAACTTTCTCGAAAAGACGGTCAAATCTATGTGTTTTGTCCAATTCGGAAGAAAAAATTGATTCTCACTCCAGAAGAATGGGTACGCCAACATTTCATTGCATATCTCGTCGAAGAATTGAAAATTTCAATCGGGCGAATTGCTTCCGAGTATTCCCTTGTTTATAATAACATGAATCGCAGAGCAGACATAGTTGTAATGGATGAATTTGGAAAACCATACATTATAGTAGAATGTAAAGCGCCACAAATTAATTTAACTGATAAAACTTTCTTTCAAATTGCTCAATATCAAAATACTATACCGGCTAAAATATTGATTATAACAAATGGAGTAGAGCATTTGGCGATGAATTTAAAATTGAATAATTCAAAGGAAACAACTATATTGAATGAGTTAAAAGAATGGATTTGAATTAAATAAACCATTCTATTCAATACTTTATTTGTTATACTCTTTCTCCAACTTAAATGCGGAAGTCTTGTGGAAAGTTAAATCCGGATAATCTTGTTCAGCCATCGTTAAAAGGAAGGAAGTTTCAGCTAAAAACACTAAATTATCATCTTTATCTTTCGCCAATGAATTCGTTTTTGAACGCATGAACGCGTTAAGTTGAACGTCATTCTCAGAAGTAACCCAAACTGCTTTTGCATAGCCTTTTGGCATAAAACGACAGTTTGCTCCGTACTCATTTAAAAGTCGGTAAGCGATAACTTCGAATTGCAGTTGGCCAACTGTACCAACGATTTTACGGTTACCTGGTTGCTGAATAAATAACTGTGCTAAACCTTCATCCATCAATTGTCGAATACCTTTATCCAATTGCTTAGATTTCATTGGATCCAAGTTTTCTAGCTCTTGGAATATTTCTGGAGAGAAACTTGGAATTCCTTTGAACATGAAATCGGCTCCTTCATTTAAAGTGTCACCAATTTTGAATGTCCCCGTATCGTATAAACCAATTACATCACCAGGATATGCTTCTTCAATAACGCTTTTATCTTGTGCCATGAAGGAAGTAGGATTTGGAAATTTTACTTTTTTACCTAAACGAACATGATTGTAAAAGGTATTTCGTTCAAACTTTCCAGAAACAATTCTTAAAAATGCAATTCTATCCCTGTGTTTTGGGTCTAAATTCGCGTGTATTTTGAATACAAATCCAGAGAATTTATCCTCTGAAGGCTGGATGAAACCTGCGTCTGTAGCGCGACCACGAGGAGAAGGAGAGATTTTGCAAAATGTGTCCAGCAATTCTTTTACTCCAAAGTTATTTACTGCGGATCCGAAGAAAACGGGTGCAATATCGCCTGCTAAATAGGCATCCCGAGAAAATTCATCATAAACTCCTTCTATAACTTCAACGTCTTCTCGAAGTTCTTGCGCTGGTTCTGAGCCAACTAATTCATCTAATTGCGGATCATTTAAATCGGAAAGAGAAATTATATCCTTTGAAATTTTTGTTTTATTCGCTTGAAAAAGATTCAGATTTTTATCAAATAAGTTGTAGACTCCTTTGAAACGGTCTCCCATTCCAATTGGCCAAGTCAACGGGGTTACTTTAATATCCAATTGTTGTTCTAATTCATCCAATAAATCGAAGGTGTATTTCCCTTCGCGGTCCATTTTGTTGATGTAAATGATAACTGGTGTTTTTCGCATACGACAAACTTCCATAAGTTTTTTCGTTTGCTCTTCAACACCATTTGCTACATCGACAACAAGAATAACGCTATCTACAGCTGTTAAAGTTCTAAAAGTATCTTCAGCAAAGTCCTTGTGACCAGGAGTATCCAAAATATTGATTTGTTTACCGCCGTATTCAAAAGCCATAACTGACGTTGCAACAGAGATTCCTCTTTGTTTTTCAATTTCCATGAAATCTGAGGTAGCCGTTTTTGAAATTTTACTATTTTTTACAGCCCCCGCAGATTGGATTGCACCACCAAATAGCAATAGCTTTTCAGTAAGTGTAGTTTTACCTGCATCTGGGTGAGATATAATACCAAAAGTTCTTCTCTTTTCTATCGCTGTAGCGTTACTCATAACTTGTTTTGACTTATCGTATTTTAAAACGAGGTGCAAAGATAGTAATAGCATTGATTAATGTGAAATTGTGACTTCTGATCCTTCAAAATTGTTTAATGAGTATACGCCCACGTATTGAAATGAAATTATCACTAATTTACATATGAATCCTAATTAATTCTCATCCTGTATTTTTACAAAATATCGCTAATTTGAGCCGAAAGACTATTGTGTAGGATGGATTTTGCAATGAAAGACTTATTTCGCCAGGCATTTGTTGTAGATTGAGAATAAAAAAAGGGGTAATCCATACAGACACCCCAATAATCTTCGGTTTAATTAATGTTCTATCTATTCAACATTACTGGCATAACCAGCATCAATATATCTTCGTGTTCATTCTCTGAAACTGGCGTAAGTAAACCTGCACGACTCGGTTCCGACATTTCTAATTTCACCTCTGCAGAGTCCAAATTATTCAACATTTCCATTAAGAAACGAGAGTTGAAACCTATTTCCATATCCTCACCACCGTAGTTGCAAGTCAATCTTTCATTCGATTCGTTTGAGAAATCTAAATCTTCGGCAAACAATTGTAATTCAGCACCAGCTAATTTTAATTTCACTTGATGAGTTGTTTTGTTTGCAAAAATAGATACACGTTTGATTGAATTTAAGAACTGTAAACGATCTATAATCAATACATTCGGATTTTCTTTCGGGATAACCGCATCGTAGTTAGGATATTTTCCATCGATCAAACGGCAAACTAATTCGATATCATTGAATATAAATTTCGCGTTTCTTTCATTGTACTCCATTAAGACCTCTTCATCACCACTAAGATTGGATTTCAATAAGTTCAATGCTTTCTTTGGTAATACAAAACTTGAAGAACCGTCAGCTTGAGAATCAGTTCTTCTGTATCGAACCAATTTATGTGCGTCCGTTGCAACAAAAACGATGTCTTCTGGTGAGAACTCACAGTATACACCGCTCATAACTGGCCGAAGTTCGTCGTTTCCAGTTGCGAAAAGTGTTTTATTAATTCCATTAGAAACGATATCACCAGAAACTTTTAATGTTTTTTTATTGTCGATTTCAGGAGTTCTCGGGAAATCATCAGCATTATAACCAACCATTTTAGATTTCCCATTGTCATAAGCAATTTCAATTGAGAAATTAATTTTATCTATTAAAAATGTCAGTGGTTGCTCTGGCAAACTTTTTAACACATCTAATAAAAGTTTAGCTGGAACGGCAATTTTACCTGCTTCATTTGCCTCAACTTCCAAATCTGTTTTCATTGTATTTTCCAAGTCAGATGCTGAAACAGTTAATTTTCCATCATTAATCTCGAAAAGGAAATTATCCAAAATTGGAAGTGTGCTATTTGTGCTTAACGCACCAGATATACTTTGAAGGTGGCGAAGTAATGTTGTGCTGGAAGTTATGAAGTTCATTTATTGCGTTGCTTTTTTGACTAACAAATATAGTTAGAATAGACAGGTTTATTTGTCTATTTATTATATAATATATGCTAATTTGTTAACATATTATCAACTATTTTTCTTCTGTAGAAGCTGAAGGGGTTTTAAATTTACTTTGGTCAAACGAAAAATAGATATCGCCTCTGGTTAATGGATCAAAGACAAAAAACTGACACTTAACGAGTTGTTGAGTAGGGAGAAGGCACCAGAAATTATTTAAGTCCATATTGGCGACTTCGCCATATTCATTGTTAAATGATTCTTCACCTTGAATTGAATAGAACTTTAGAAAAGTCGATTTTCCATTTGTTTCTGAAACTTTCATCGTTCCAAAAGGATTGGATTGAATTACACTATCTATTTGTTTTTTTGATAAAACATAATTTGGCAAATAGAAATTTACTTTTTTGAATCCTTGTAAATAACGATAAGCTTTTATGGTGTCTATCATAGGTAAACGCAAACCATTTTGTTTTACATCAAATGTACTGCCGGATTTAACGACTGAAAAGGATCTCGCTGGATCTCGGAAATTTTGTATTTCTACTCTTTTAATTTGATTAACGGATAATGAAAAAATACCGGTACATGCCCATTTTCTAGGGTCAGAATAGAAATTCGGTTCAATGATGCCATTTATCCCCTTCACTTTCATGAGGACAGGATGGTCACTTTTTCCAGATTCATCCGAGTCAAGTAACATGATTTGTCCATAATGATCTTGCGATGCTGTTCCAATGTACCACGTTTTTTTCCAAGAGCCTTTTTGAAATATTTCAACTTTCATGGCCATCGCAGCCATTCTGTTTACTGTCTGCTTAATAGATTTTTCAGGCAAATACCCTTTGAATTCAATGTTTTTTATAATGTATAAAATATTTTGAGCGTTATCCTGAATGATGCATCCACCATCTTTATCTGTCCAAGTAGCTCCATTTCTTTTGATCTCAAATGAATTAGAATTTAAATCTGTGACTATGATTCGATCTACAGTTGCGGTATCGCTAATTGCAAAGTCAAAAAGTCCAGTTTCGACGGATGTACCTTTATTTTGAACAAGATTGTAAGCCCAATAACCCAATCCGACAACAAGGACGACAGAGAGTATAAGAATGACTATTTTTTTCATAGAGAATGTAAATTTATGAAGTGTATTTTCTTTTTCTGATATAGAAGAAAACTAGTGACAGTAAAACAATAATTAAGCAAGGTAAAAGCATATTAATCCATTTGTAAAACCCTGCTGATTCAGTTACCTTTTCGTTGTCAATCTGATGAATATCAATCTGTTTTGATCTGATGTCTAGAACAGAATTATCTCCCATCATGTAATCTACGGCATTTTGAAAAAACTCTTGATTACCATAGAAAATTTCAACACCCATTTCCATTAGTTTTGGGTCAAATCGTAAATCATTGTACTCTTTTGGTTTAAACATTAATCCATCTCGTCCCATCATGGTGTCATAGGCGTTTTGAATAAAACGACCGTTTCCAACCAACAATACTTTTCCTTCTTTGGAGCTTTTTTCTTTGTATTTGATTAATGGATTCTTTGCAAACTCATCAACAATCCGGTTTTTGTAATGCGATTGAAAAAATCCTTCAGCCAAACCAGCAATACATAATTTATTTACATCATTTTCAGGGTCAATAACTAATTTTGGATTTTTCCCATAATTCATAGGCATACCTAAACTAATCATAGGTGCTAATCCTGTTCTAGTTGAATTTGTTGAGGATGTCAAAACCGGTGTTAATGCAATATCATCATTATCAACGAATTGAATTTCACTGACATAACTCAACGACACTGGCTCCAAATTACGTGAAATAGGATGTGGAGTAGGTGTGGCTAAAACATGATAATACCATGGAATCAAAGTCTGTTTTGCAAGTGGGACAACCTTTGGCGCGCAACGAACATCAATCACGAAGTTATCGTTTAGCTTTAAGCCATAGTCGAACAATATTTTATCCAGACCTGTGCTGTAACGATTTGTGTGTGAGATCCCAGTCGACATAAGCGTATCTTCATTGAATTCTAAAGCATCCATGAAACACATCAATTTGCCACCTCTCATTACAAATTGATCGATAACATATAAATCTCTGTCACTAAATTTACTTTTTGGCCTCGCTATGATTAGTCCATCAACATCGTCAAGAGCAGCAAGCGAGTCGTTTATTGTAATGTCGCGTATGGAGTAGTACGGTGAAATTAATGCACGGGCTCTTTGGGTTTCTCCATATGTTAATTCACCATGACCTTGAAGAATTCCAACAATAGGTTTCATTTTTTCAACTGAACGACGAATTGAGGTCATTAAAATGTACTCCAAATTATTCAATGAATTTTGAATAGTTTGGCCTAGATTTTCAAGTCGAACAGGTTTTCCTAATGGTGTTCCAGGCAAGAATTGAATGACATTTTTAGTGGAACCTTCATACTCGATAAGTGCACCCGGCCAAACTAGCATTTGGCTTTGTTGGCCATCCTTACTAAACAAAATATCCATTGGAACAATACCCTTGCCTTTTGCGTAGATATTTTCAAATAATTCCTGCTGCTCTCCTTCTGTTCCTTTTGATGGATCAATGAATTCGTACTCTATCCGTTTTCCAGCATACTCCTTGAACTCTTTTAATTTATCTTCAACGGCATCTCTGAAGTAAGACAAATCAGAAGGCAATTTTCCGTCTAAATATATTTTAATGTATAAACGGTTGTCTAATTTTTCTTCCGATTTCAAATAACTAATAGTGCTATTTGACAAGGAATATCTTTTGTCATTTGTCGCATCCACTCTATAATTCATAAAGGAAGCAACAATATTAAAAATGACAACACCCGCAACAACAATGGAGAAGAACGTCCAGTTAAAAATTCCTTTCAGTTTGTTTTTTTGATTTTCCATGATTTATTTTTTGAGAGATTTAATCACAGTTAATGCCGCATAAATAAATATGGCTATGACTGACAAAAAATAAAAGATGTCCTTACTATCTATCACCCCGCGTTTGATACTATCATAATGAAAAGAAATACCAATGTATTGAACAACAGTATCAAAACTACCGAAGAGATTAAATGAACCTAGCAATCCAAATCCATCATAGAATAACCAACACAAGAACATAGCGAGAATAAACGCTACGATTTGACTACTTGTAATTGAAGATGCGAAAAGGCCAATAGCAACGAATACGGATCCGAGTAAAATTAATCCTAGGTAAGAGGTAAATGTTGCACCACTATCGATTACGCCTACTGGATTTCCCAACTGATACATTGAAATATAATAAATCAATGTAGGTAAAAGAGAAATAACGAGTAGTGTAACTCCAGCAAAGTATTTTGCTAATAAAATTTGCAAATCCGAAAGAGGTCGAGTAAACAACAACTCAATCGTTCCAGTTCTTCTTTCCTCGGCAATTGAACGCATTGTAATTGCGGGAATTAGAATTAATAGAATTACAGGAGACAAGTTAAAAAACGGAATCAGATCAGCTTCTGTTCCTTGCAATAAATTGGTATTTTGATCAATAATCCAGTGAAATAAACCGGATGTAATCAAATAAATCAAAATAAAGATGTAACCGATTACGGAGCTTAAAAAACTTCTGATTTCCTTCAGATAGAGTGCTTTCATTTATCCTTTCAAATTTGAGGAACAAAAATACAATTTCAAAAGCATATGAAGCCCTCCAAATGACTGATTTGGGTTAATTTTTTACTGTATGGATTGTTGAAAACAGTTTTTAGCCAGCATTTCGCTCGACATAACGGATAATGCTTTTTGCAATGTCCTTACCTGTAGCTCTTTCGATTCCTTCTAATCCTGGAGAACTATTTACTTCAAGAATTAAAGGTCCACGGTCACTTTGCAGCATATCAACACCGGCAACACCAAGTCCCATAGCACGAGCCGCTTTTAGAGCTGCGTTTTCTTCTTCGTCGGTAAGTTCGATAATCTCCGCTGAACCACCTCGGTGTAAGTTACTTCGAAATTCACCTTCTTTCGCTTGTCGCTTCATAGCTCCCACAACAACGCCATCAACCACAAAAGCACGAATATCAGCTCCTTTAGCCTCTTTAATAAATTCTTGAATAATAACTCTTGCTTGTAAGCCATTGAATGCTTCGATTACCGAAACGGCAGCATTTTCATTGCTTGCCAGAACCACGCCTAAACCTTGAGTTCCTTCTAAAAGTTTAATAACACATGGGGCACCGCCAACTTCTTTTAATATACTTGTTGTGTGTTTTGAATAATTTGAAAAAACAGTCTTCGGCATACCTAATCCAGCGCGAGAGAGAATTTGAAGACTTCTCAATTTGTCTCTTGATCTCACCAGTGCTTGCGATTCTACAGCAGAAAATACACGCATCATTTCAAATTGTCGAACTACTGCTGTACCATAAAAAGTCACTGATGCGCCAATTCTGGGTATAATTGCGTCAATCCCTTCTAAAACTTGATCATTATAGCGAATAATTGGTTTTTTCTTTTCTATAACGATATCACATTTAGAGTGATCAACAACGATCATTTCATGACCTTTTTGTTCACCAGCCTCAACTAAGCGGGAAGTAGAATAAAGTTTTGAATTTCTTGATAATATAGCAATTTTCATAAATGACTTTTATTTACTAATTAAGATAGTTAAATATTGTTATTGGACCAGTGAAATTTAACCATCAATGTTTAATCCGTTAAAAACAATATGAGTAGTCCACGCCTCTGGTTTCGCTTTAAACCAAGGTTTAATATTTGGCCAGACTTCTCCAAAAGTTTCCGAATTTCTATACACATCAAGCTCAATCTCACTTTCCCATTGACTATATGTAAATATTATACAATTGTCTTTAGCATCTTGTGTAAGTTGCATTCCATGGCAACCAGGGAAATTATTTACTTTGAATTTTATGGTTTCAAAGAAATTTAAAAAATCAATAACCTTCTCATCTTGGAAGGTTAATTTCACTATTCGAATAACCATTTAAAATAATTCATGAAGTGTTTCTTTCGAACCACGAGGTAAAAATTCTATCCGTACTTGGTCACCTTTTTTAAGCCCGAAAAGTTTTTCGGCACCTCCGCCACCTAAATTAGCTCCACGATTAATAGCTATTTCTAAGTAACCATTTTCGTTAAACAAACCGACTCGTTCGCCAGGTGGAACTTCGTTGTATGAATTAGAAATCACATCTAAATAGTAATCTTTCTTTCTGAAATAGATGATATATGGATTATTTTTTCCGACTTGTTCGAACAACTTCTGTTCAATATTTGTAATGGCATTTCCATAAGAGTCTAAATACAAAATGTGACCTAAAATTAAATTTTCTTCAACTTTAGGCAATGACATAAAAGCTTTGCGGTATCCTTCTTGAGGAGAACAAAATGCGCCTATTTCTTTGCCATTTAAAATATTAATAGCGGCAGGAACAAGCATATTTTTTGATGGAAACTTAAAAAGTTTTGGATTTGAAAGTATGTCATCAATTCGCCAAAATGCATCAGGAGTATTTTCACCTAAAAACGCACCAAAGAAGCCATTATCATTGGAGATAACAAACTGTTTGTCAAATTCTAAAATACATGGAAACGAACCGTCATGGCCACCGTAATTCACGACAGGCTCACTATCTACTGCTACAATGTGAACTGTTCCATCTGGGAATTCAGAAAAGCAAGATTTTAAAACGAAGGCCGCTTGGGCTGTATCGAAAGGAATGATGTTGTGAGAAACATCCAGAATATGCACTAAAGGATCACGTTTCAGAATACTAGCTTTTAACGATGCAACATAATGATCGTTCAAGCCCATATCCGATAATAAAGTTAAAATTTTCATTCTATCAGCCGAAGCAGTTTTATTGGAATATTCGTAATTTTAACCAAAAGTAAGTTTTTAGATAGTTTTATTGAATTGTTTCGTTAAAAAAGTTCCATTGATAGAAAAAAAAGTAGAAATTAAGGGTATAAATCCTGCAGAGTTTTTCGGTGTTAACAACGACAAATTCAAACATATCAAGAGTTTTTTTCCAGATTTAAAAATTAGCTCAAGAGGTAATCATGTTTCCTTTTCAGGAGATCTTCAAATGGTCGGAATCTTCGAGGATAAGTTAAAATTGATTATTCAGTATCTAAAAAAGTTTAACTCGATTACAGAAAACAATATTGATAATTTGATGGAAGAGGAAGGTAAAACTATAGTTTCCGACAACCACGGGGATGGAATCATTGTTCATGGCAATGAAGGTTTGAAAATTAGAGCACGGACTCTAAATCAACAAAAATTGGTTAAAGCGGTGAATACTAATGATATGGTATTCGCTGTAGGTCCGGCAGGAACTGGAAAAACCTATACTGCTGTTGCTTTAGCTGTTAGAGCACTAAAAGAGAAGGAGGTAAAAAGAATTATTTTAACGCGACCGGCAGTTGAAGCTGGTGAGAATTTAGGTTTTTTGCCTGGGGATATGAAAGAAAAACTTGATCCGTATATGATGCCCTTGTATGACGCACTGCGCGATATGATCCCTGCAGAACGGTTGAAAGAAATGCTCGAGTTCGGTGTGATAGAAATTGCCCCGTTGGCATTTATGCGCGGCCGAACACTTGACAAGGCCTTTGTGATATTAGATGAAGCGCAAAACACAACAAAAATACAGATGAAAATGTTTCTTACCCGCATGGGGATGACTGCAAAATTTGTTATAACAGGAGACATGTCTCAAATAGATTTGCCAAGAAGTCAACAATCAGGTTTATCCTTTGCTATCGATTTACTTAAAGATACAGAAGGGTTGGAAATAATAAGATTAAATCAGAACGATGTCATAAGACATCCTCTAGTCAAGAAAATAATTGATACTTTTGATAAAGCAGACGAAAAAGAAAAGCAAGAACGATTTAATAAAAAAGAAAACGATGAAAGAAGCACTCGTGAAAAGTGATTATAAATTCCCAGGTCAAATTAATGTTTACAAAGGAAAAGTACGTGATGTTTATACATTGGACAATGGCTTTGCTGTGATGATTGCTTCAGATAGAATCTCTGCTTTTGATCATATTTTACCTAAAGGAATTCCACACAAAGGTCAAGTGCTTAATCAGGTTGCTACACATTTTTTGAAAGCTACAAAGGATATCGTTCCAAATTGGTTGTTGGCTACTCCAGACCCTAGCGTTGCAGTTGGTTACGCTTGTGAACCTATGCGTGTAGAAATGGTGATCCGTGGTTATTTGTCAGGACATTCGGCTCGAGAATACAACTTAGGGAAACGAATGTTGTGCGGCGTAGTTTTACCTGAAGGCATGAAGGAAAATGATCGTTTTCCCGAGCCAATAATTACCCCTGCAACAAAAGCAGATGAAGGACATGATGAAGATATTTCTCGTGAAGAAATTATTCGACAAGGCATCATACCAGAAGATATCTATCTTCAATTAGAGGAATATACACGAGCACTTTTTAAACGGGGAACTGAAATGGCCGCTGAAAGAGGATTGATTCTAGTTGATACAAAGTATGAATTTGGATTACATAACGGAAAAGTAATGTTAATTGATGAAATTCATACGCCCGATTCAAGTCGCTATTTTTATGCAGATGGCTATGAAAAAAGACAGGAAAACAATGAACTTCAGAAACAATTGTCAAAAGAATTTGTACGACAATGGTTAATCGAAAATGATTTCCAAGGGCTAGATGGACAGGTAATGCCAGTTATGCCTGATGATTTTGTGCAAATTGTATCCGAGCGTTATATTGAGCTATATGAAAAAATAATAGGTGAAAAGTTTCAAAAAGCACCAACTGAAAATATCGAAGCAAGGATAAAAAAAAATATATTGGATTATTTGGGAAAACTATAATTTAGGAGAAATTAAGTTTTCCCAATACAATCTTTCTCCTTAGAAACTGTATTTTTGTCCCCAAAAGAAATAAAATCATGGATAAGATAATTGGTCATTTTTTTTCCATGCGCATGATGGCGCTGGGAATGTTTGTTTTCCTTTTCGCCATAGGTGCTGCTACTTTTATTGAGTCGGCATATGATGTTCAAACAGCTAAACTGTTTGTTTACAATGCTACCTGGTTTGAGATTTTGTTGGTTTACCTAGCTATTAATTTGATCTCCAATATATATAGACATGAAATGTTTAAAAAGGAGAAATTAGCTTCGTTAGCTTTTCACTTATCATTTCTAGTGATTCTAATTGGTGCTGGAATAACCAGATTCATTTCTTTTGACGGACTCATGTTAATCAGGGAGGGCAGTAGTTCTAATTTTATCTATTCATCAGATCCCTACATTTGGATGAAAATCAACGATGGCAACGTTCAATATGTTTACAAAGAAAAAAATTATCAATCACCGCAATATTTTAATCGCTTCAACATAGGAGTAGACTTTCCAAAGCACAAGACTCCAATCGAGGTTTCTTTTGTCAATTTCAGAAAGAAACTGGTGGATTCTTTAGTGGTAAACGATTCAATTTCTGAAAGTGTTTTGGACATTGTCACAGATGGTATGACATCAAATTATCTTGGGAAAAATAACTTCGTGATGTTGGGGGACCTAGCAATTTCTTTTGACAAAAAAAATGCGATGCCCGGCATAGAGGTATTTGAAGAAAATAAAAAGTACTATTTCAAATCAGTTCTAGACGTTGCATATTTACCGATGACAAAAATGCGTGAGGCAAGACAAAATGGATTCGAGGTAGCTGATAGCTCTTTTACAGTTGTTCCAGCTAACACGAAAGCTCTTCTTGAAACAGCAACACTTTACAATGTTCAAAATCAGCAATTTGTATTCAAAGGAATCATCAATAATGCAAAAAAAATATTGATGCCTTCAGCGAGAAAAGATGTTGGAACAGATTATCTTACGGTTAAGATAACGGATGGGAATAAATCTAAAATCATTGATTTAGCTGGCGGAATGGGGCAGATTCCAACTTCTGAAATTTTTGAATTCAATGGTTTAACCTATGAGTTGGAATATGGAGCAACGAAATTTGAACTACCTTTTTCAATTGCCTGCCGTGATTTCCAATTGGATCGTTACCCAGGTACAGATGCAGCAAGTTCATTTGCAAGCGAGGTTACAGTTTTAGACCCTAAGAATAAAGTTAAAGAAGATCATAGGATATTTATGAATAATGTGATTGATTACGGAGGTTATCGCTTTTTCCAATCAGCGTATGATCCAGATGAAAAAGGCACACGATTAAGTGTTAATCATGATGCGCTTGGAACAAATGTTTCCTATATTGGATACTTGCTTATGGCTATAGGTATGATTCTTTCTCTTTTTGTAAAAAACGGACACTTTACTGAAGTTCGCGATAAACTGTCGAAAATTAGACTAAGGAAAGAGGCTTTGGCAATTTTGTTATTGCTATCATTTAATTCTTTTGCGCAGGATCTTCACGTTCATAATGATTCCGTTCCTCACGGACATGAACATGCTAATGAATCAATAAAAAAACCTAAAGCAGAAATAAATCAAACGCCACAAAAAGCAATGTTTATTTCAAGTGAACATTCGGAAGCACTTTCCATGATGGCAATTCAAGATTTTAGAGGGAGAATAATTCCGTTTCATACATTAAGCGATCAATTGTTACGTAAGCTCTCACGCAAAAATACATTCAAAGGAAAAGATGCTATTGCTACGGTACTTTCTATGCATATGTACCCCGAATTCTGGATGAAAGAGAATGTGATTTATGTCCCTTCCAATTTAATTAAACCTTTGGGTATTAAGGATAATTACGCTAATTATCTGGATTTGAGTGATGGTCAGGGAGGTTTTAAATTAATGAAAGAGTACAATGAGGCCTTTCAAAAACTGGAATCCAAAAGAAATGAGTTTGACAAAAAATTAATTAAAGTTGTTGAGAAATTTCAAATTATGAACCAAATTTTCATGTGGGCTTACATGAAAATAATTCCTATGAAAACGGATCCAAATCAAACATGGTTTGTTCCTTTAAGTAAAGAGTTGACTGGAAATGCTCAGATATTATCAATAGATGCACTGCAATATTTTACATCAGTTGATAAAGCATCTAAAAGTGGGAATTGGAAGAAAGCCGATGAAAATTTAATCGCTTTCAAAAATAAACAACGTATCGAAGGATCTAAAGTCATACCATCACAAAGTCATTTTTTAACGGAGGTTACTTACAATAAAATGAATGTCTTCAAAAATACTTCTTATTTGTATTTGCTTTCCGGTTTGATATTATTGCTTGTGTTTTTAGTTAGAATATTTAAGAATCCAAAAGGTAAAACAGAAAAGAGGTTTGATTTAATAAATAAAATTGTTCGCTACATGCTTTTTGCAGTTGCTATTTATCACGCATCTGGACTGGGAATGCGCTGGTACATAACAGGTCATGCTCCGTGGAGTAATGGGTATGAAGCAGTCGTTTTTATTGCTCTAGTTACCATGCTGGCTGGATTTGTATTCTCCCGAAAAAACGCGGCGATTTTGGCTGGCACTGCTGTATTGGCTTTCCTTATGATTTTCGTAACAGAAATGAATTTGATGGATCCTGAAATTACTCCATTACAACCTGTTTTGAAATCATATTGGTTAATGATTCACGTTGCTATAATTACGGGAAGCTATGGCTTCCTAGGGCTTGGAGCGATACTTTCATTGATGAACTTATTCCTTTATGTTTTTAGAAACAAGGAAAATGGACAACGTATAACATTAAACATAAGTGAATTAACTTACGTTTCTGAAATGACTATTACTGTTGGTTTGTTCATGTTGACTATTGGAACATTCCTTGGTGGGATTTGGGCAAACGAGTCATGGGGCAGATATTGGGCATGGGACCCAAAAGAAACTTGGGCTTTGGTTTCAGTTCTCGTTTATGCTGTAATTCTACATTTTAGGCTAATTCCTGGAATGAATGGAAAATTCACATTTAATGTTGCTGGATTGTGGGGTTATTCCGCTATACTTTTTACTTTTTTCGGGGTTAATTTTTATTTAGTTGGCTTGCACTCTTATGCTCAAGGAGAGGGGCTAGGGCAAATACCAACTGGATTAATTGTTACAGTAGTATTATTTCTAGCTTTTACTATTTATGCAGGAATTAAAAACCGAGCATACAAAATAAATTAATATGCTTCTTTACGACTTTATTTTTAATGATATTAACGGAAAGGTTTTTGATATCGAAACCTTGGTTGGTAAAAAAGTTATGCTCGTTAACACAGCTAGTCAATGCGGTTTCACAAAACAGTTCTCACAACTGCAAGAATTATATAACAATACAGATAGAAATAAATTTGAAATTCTTGGTTTTCCTTCGAATGATTTTGGCAAACAAGATCCCGGTTCAAATGAAGATATTGCCGCTTTCTGTGAAAAGAACTACGGAGTAACTTTCCCAATGATGAGTAAAATTCAAGTTGCCGAAAATCCTGTTCATCCAATATATTCATGGTTGAATAGAGAAATAGGTGAAGAACCTAAATGGAATTTCCATAAATATCTTATTGACGAGAAAGGAAATGTAGTTCGCTCGATTCCGTCATCAACAGAACCAATAGATTCAGAAATTTTAGACTGGATTAATCAATAAACAGCATTATGAAATTAGATATTCTCGCATTTGCCGCACACCCGGATGATATTGAACTTTCAGCTAGTGGCACTTTGATGAAACACATTGCTGCTGGAGCAACAGTCGGCATTGTTGATCTTACTCAAGGTGAATTGGGTTCTAGAGGAACCATAGAAACCCGTAATGAAGAGGCAATAAGAGCGGATGCGATAATGGGGATTTCCTTTCGTGTGAATCTTAAAATGGACGATGGTTTTTTTGAAATCAATGAAAAAAACAAACATTTAATAATTGAACAAATTAGACGTTTTAAACCTGATTTAGTATTGGCTAACTCGCTAATGGATAGGCATCCTGATCATGGTCGAGCTTCAAAATTGGTTTCGGAGTCTTGTTTTTTATCGGGACTTAGCAAAATTCAAACTTCATGGGAGAGTATTCTTCAAGAAAAACATAGACCTAAAGCTGTTTATCATTACATTCAGGATCGGTTTATTAAACCAGATTTTGTTGTTGATGTAAGTGAATTTATCGACCGAAAAATAGAAGCCATTCAAGCTTATTCTACTCAATTTTACAATCCTAATTCAACTGAACCAGCCACGCCAATTTCAGGACAAGACTTCATAGAATTTCTTAAAGGTAGAATGAGGGACTTCGGTAGAGATATTTCAGTAGATTTTGCCGAAGGGTTTTCAGTTGAACGGACAATAGGAGTGAAGAGTCTTTTCGATATTGACTAATTCAATTTATAAGCTTCTCATATAATTCAGCATATCGTTGAATTATATCATTTTCGCTAAACTGTTTCACAAATTTCCTTCCCGCATTTCCAGACCGTTTCTTCATTTTAATAGCTTCTTCCATTTTTGATGCAAGGCCAGATGGTTTGTTGAATTCAATTTCATCGAAAGGCGCTTCACTTGAATTGGTCAAAAAGCCAACTTTGGTGGATAAAATATGTAACCCGAAAAACATGGCTTCAGCTAATACAATTGAGAAAGTTTCACAATTAGAATTTAAAATAAAACAATCGTGTTGAGAATAAACATTTGGTAAATCATCATGTTGATGAGCTCCAAGAAATTGCACATTGTCAATTAAATTATTTGAATTAACAAACTTCTCTAATTCATGCGTGTCTTCCTCGCTTAAAATGGTTAATTGAAAATCTTTAATGTTATTCTCCTTTAAAATCAAAGCAGCCTTAAGAATTCCGATAGGATTCTTTAAACTATCAACAGTAGAAATATGTAAGAATTTATAGGTGCCATTTTTAGAAGGTTTTACCAGTGGTAATTTCCGCCATTTTTCAGGTAAACTATTTCCTATAATATGTATTTCGTTGCCACTATTTTTTTTCATTTCAGCCGCTAAAATTTCAGAAACAGCTGTTACACCATCGCTTGACTTTAAGAGTTTCTTTAGGCTTAATCTGTTGTAGATACTTAATTCTTTAAAATTATGTGGCAAATAAAAACTGCCATGCTCGGAGTAGAGCATAGGTACATTCAATGCTTTTTTTAATTTTAAAAAATGCCACCAATTTGTAAGTCCAATATTAACATGCAACAAATGAACCTTTTCCAATTGTACCTTTGCAAACTCTAAAGCTTGTTTATGTGCTTTTATTTTGGATAATTTTAAGACCGAATGTGAATAATAAAACCGGACTTCCTTAAAATTCTCATTGATTTCATGAATTTCGAACTGATTTTTCTTCTGATTATTCTTTTCTAGTGAAATTACTGTTATTTGATACCTAGAACTCATGATGCCCGCAAATTGTTGGATATAATTTCCCAAAAATGGCAATTGGTCTGAAGGGTACCAAGACGATAAGATTAATATATGTGTTTTAGCTGCCAAAAATTGTATTTGGTTTTATAATTTCACTCAAAGGTGCGAAAAATATTAACATTCTAATTATGGTGTAGGCCCTTAGTTAAAGGAATACAATATTAATCAAACATTAAATCTTCAATTTGTTTATAAATTTTCTTCACGTATTCCACAACCAATTTGTAGCTTTGGTTTAATGGAGAATTTATCTGTTATTAAAACACCAAGCGCAATGCACGTTGAAAATAGAATGGCAACATTATTTGTAGATTCCGAAGGCGTCTTAGTGTCTAATGTGAAAAAAGAATATGTTTCTTTAGAGGAAATGGACGAAAATTATGTTCATTTAAAATCAATCACAAAAGGCACTTCAGTTTGTGGAATCATTGAAAGTCAATATATTTCGAGTTTCAATAAAGATTACATTCTCTATATTGAAAGAGAGTATTCTAAAATTTATAAAGCACTTGCAATTGTAGCCCCTTCCGGCTGGATGAGATTGAAATCTAAATACACTCTCCGCTTTGCTAAAAGTAAATTTCCTATTAAACTATTCGCTAACAGCGCTCAAGCCAAAGCGTGGCTTAAAGAGTATCTTTAGATTTTATTTATCGCAAGGTACTTGCGCAAACATTTTCAGCAATAGGTAATTTTGTTGTTTTCAAAGCACCAAATCCACCAAGAATATCAACTCCGTTTTGAATGCCATTCGCTTTCAAAATTGACATAGCTATAACTGAGCGATAGCCACCAGCACAGTGTAAATAAAAAGTTTCTTCCTCTGGGAATTCATCCAAATATTTCTTTAATTCATCAAGTGGAGTATAATTGGCTCCAACAATATGCGCAGATAAGAATTCTCCTTCTTTACGAACATCGAATAAAGGTAGTTTAGCTGTATTTATTTTCTTTTCAAGATCTAACGCTGAAATTGAATTTATATCATCCAAGTTTCTGCCACTTTCCGCCCAAGCAGGAATGCCACCTTTCAAATATCCTTTGATATTGTCAAAACCAACTCGACTTAATCGTGTAATCGCTTCCTCTAATCGCTCTTCATCAACAACTAAAACTATTGGCGTTTTAGTATCTGCAATTATTGCACCGACCCAAGGCGCAAATTGACCGTCCAAACCAATGAATAAACTTCTTGGGATGTGAGCTTTAGAAAATTCACTTTGATGACGTACATCAAGCAATACAGTGCCTTTCTCTTGAATGACTACTTCTAATGCTTCGGGTGAAAATGGATTTTTCCCTTGTTTCAATACGTTTTCAATTGAAGTATATCCTTCCTTGTTCATTTGAACATTCAAAGGGAAATAAGCTGGAGGAGGAGCTAAACCATCCGTTAATTCCTTCACAAATTCTTCTTTAGTCATGTTGGTGCGAAGCGCATAATTTGTTTGCTTTTGCTCTCCTAATAAACCAATAGTTTCTTTGCTCATGCTTTTTCCACATGCTGAACCTGCACCGTGTCCTGGATAAACAGTAACATTATCAGGCAATGGCATAATTTTGTTACGTAAACTTTCAAAAAGAATACCGGCCAAATCTTCTATGGTTATACTTGCAGCTTTCTGAGCTAAATCAGGTCTGCCAACATCACCCAAAAACAAAGTATCACCTGAAAACAATGAGTTTGGCTCGCCCTTTTCATCTAATAACAAGTAGCAAGTGCTCTCCATAGTGTGACCTGGAGTATGGATTACACGAATTTTCGAGTTGCCTAAAACTAATTCTTCCCCATCTTTCGCAATTTTTGAAGGAAAACTTGTTTCTGCGTTAGGTCCGAAAATTATTGGAGCACCCGTCATTTCGGATAAAGTTACGTGTCCTGATACAAAATCTGCATGAAAATGCGTCTCAAGAATATACTTGATTTTGGCTCCTCGTGATTCAGCCAAATCGATGTATTGCTGAACTTCGCGTAAAGGGTCAATAATTGCTACTTCTTTATTGCTTTCGATGTAATACGCACCTTGCGCTAAACATCCAGTATACATTTGTTGTACTTCCATGATCGTTTTATTATTGCAAAGATACGTATAGCAAATAAAAAAAGCCGCTGATAGAAGATCAACAGCTTATTTTTAAAAGTATTTAACCTTTTAGTTCTTTTTCCAGTCTTCATTTTCCCCTTTGGTGTAAGGGATCGGAATTAGTGATAGTTTGTCTGAAATAGCTTTAATACGAACTATACAATTATCTAATTTATAGCGCAATAATTCGTATTCTTCAGCAGAATATTTTAGATTGTCGCGTTGGGTTTGTGTAATACCAGTTGTATTCGACATTAAAGAATATGCAGTCATTCCCAATCGACTACTGATACTAGGTAAAGTCTCAATTTCAAGAGAACTTAATGTTTGATCACCCCAAAGAGCCTTTTCACATTCATTCATTTGTAAATGAATTGCTCTTGCTTCTTTTAGCAGGTTTAAATTAGTGTTTGGATAAGAAATAATAGCTTCTTCTATAAGCTTCAGCTTCTCATTGGTCTCATTTACAAGTCTACTTGTTCCGTTAACTTTTCTTGAATATTCAGCAACTTCTGAACGGAAGGCGTTTAACTCTTGATTGTTTTGAGCTACTAAAGTTTGATTGTTTAAACCTTTAACTTTGAATAAAGTTTCAAAAATTAATTGCTCAGATACGCCATTTCTAACCAAGTGTACTTCTACTGTGTAATCGCCAGGAGCAGCCAAAAACCCATCATCATTGTCTTCGTATCGACCTGGTTTTTTTTTGTTTAAAGTAATAGGAGAAGTGCTTTCTTTTCTTAAATTCCATATAGTTTTTGAAGTCCCTTTTATTGGGGAATTCTTTATGCGCTTTATTTCTTTTCCATCTGTATCACGAATAATCCAAATCAAAAACGACTTCTCATCGATTTTTTCCTCTCGAATTTCTTTAATACTTGGATAGAAAACATCTTTTTTATCTTTTTCAAGTTCTTTTTCTTGCTCTTTACGCAGGTCTGAAAGTGTTTTGTATTCATCTTTTAAATAAAGTGTGAATACAGCTCCAAATTCTGGGTTTTCAGCAGCATACATATTTGCACCTTGTGAACCTGTTCCAGACAAACCCAGTGGAGAAGATGGAACGTATAATAATGCCTCCTTCACGGGGAATAAATGAGCCTTTTTATCTAGGTTTTCAGATTTCATTTCACGAAGTGGTGCGTAATTATCCAAAACATAGAAGCCGCGTCCAAAAGAAGCTGCTACTAAGTCATTTTCTCTTTGTTGAATATCCAAGTCATAAATTGCTATCGTTGGCAAACCGGATAATTTGAGCCATTTGATACCACCATCATTTGAGAAATAACATCCGAATTCCGTTCCAATAAATAATAAGTTTGGATCGACATGATCTTGTCGAATCGCATAAGCAGAGCCTCTTTCGGGTAAATCACCCGAGATAGATGTCCATGTTTTTCCTTTGTTTGTACTTTTTAAAACATAAGGCTTGAAATCGCCAGATCGGTGATTGTTGAAAATTGCGAAAACAACACTCTCGTCATGCGGAGAAGCATGAAGCATGTTAACTCTTGTGTTGTTCGGCACACCGGGAAATACTGAATTTTTTGTCCACTCCATTCCTTCATTCTCCGAAATTCGAATTAGACCATCGTCCGTTCCAGCATAAAGCAATCCTTTCTTTTTTGGAGATTCATCCAGCGCAACAATGTTTCCGTAAATCGTTGTTGAACCATTTTTCATTACAGCATCCATGGACCAAACCTGCCCCATTACTTCCAAACGATTACGATCAATTTGTTGCGTTAAATCTGGAGAGATAGTCATCCAATCATCACCACGATTTACAGATTTGAAAACACGATTAGCAGAAAAATAGAGTGTTTTGTGATCATGCGGAGAAATTAAAAGTGGAGCATCCCAATTCCATCGATAGGCTTCTTCACCTTTCTTTGGCATTGGCTGAATGGGAACTTTTTCTCCTGATTTTCTATCGTAACGAACCAACCAACCATATTGAGCTTGCGCATAAGTGATATTTGGATCTATAGGATCAATAGCTGATTCAAAACCATCACCACCATTTGTAATAAACCAATCACTATTTAGAATTCCAGCGTTGTTAATGGTTCCTGATGGTCCACCCATTGAGTTGTTATCTTGTGTGCCACCATAAATATTATAGAAAGGATAGTCATTGTCTGTCGCCACTTTATAGAATTGGATAATAGGCAAATTATCATAATATTTCCAATCTTGTGCGTGATTATATGTTTCATAAATACCACCATCACAACCAACTAACCAATGTGCGTCGTTACTTGGATCTATCCAGATACAATGATTGTCAACATGTTTTTTATTCTCTCCAGTTGCTATAAAAGTCTTGCCACCATCGTTTGTATGATGCAACCACGTGTCCATTGAGAATACCTTATCTTTGTTGGTTAAGTCACAAATTATTTCTTGATAGTAATTTCCAGAAGTACTGTGTCCAGACATTTTTGTCCAACTTTCTCCTTTATTGGTTGAACGAAAAAACCCACCTTTATCGTCACGAGCCTCAATGATTGCGTAAACGTAATTTTCATCAACTGGGGAAACAGCAATTCCGATTCTTCCCATTACACCTTTTGGCAAATCATTGTTGATTTCTCTCCAAGTTTCACCTCCATCCGTTGATTTATAAATAGTTGATTCTGGTCCACCGCCAATGTATGTCCATTCATGACGCCGTCTTTGATGAGCTGCAGCATATAGAATATTTGGATTTGTAGGGTCAATCGCTATTTCAGAAATTCCTGTATCGTCAGAAATGAATAAGGTTCTTTTCCATTCTTTCCCACCATCAATAGATTTGTAAATACCTCGTTCACCACCTGAACTCCAAACAGGACCATAAGCAGCCACCCAAACCACATCCTCATTTTTCGGGTGAATAATAATGTTTCCAATGTGCTCTGATTTTTTTAAGCCCATATTGGTAAAACTTTTCCCACCATCAACAGATTTATAAACGCCATCACCATATGCAACAGCACGTTGATTATTGTTTTCGCCCGTTCCAACCCAAACAGTATTTGAATTACTTGGAGCCAATTCAACACAAGCGATGGAGTAGGAACCGTAATTATCGAATATTGGAGTGAAAGTCGTTCCATGGTTAGTCGTTTTCCAAACACCACCAGAAGCCGCAGCAACATACCAAGTGTCATGATTTTCAGGCACAATGGCCATATCTGCAACACGACCAGAAGTCAAGGCTGGCCCAACATTTCTAAACGATAAAGCTCCTGTTTTCCCCACTAAAGGAGACGGAGTTGGTTCTGAAGTTTTCTTTTGCTTTTTTTGAGCGTGAGTCGGTAATGTCAACAAACATAGACTTATTATAAAGTATATTTTTTTCATAGTTTTTTTTTGATTGCCTTAAAATTAACTTTTTCAAATAGATAAACAAAAGAATTAAGTTCGGATTGTAGCTCTTCAGAGCGCGTGAAACTTGTATTAATTTAACAAATGGGACTCTATAAAATTCGACAATTACTTTTAATTTTACACGAACAAAATACAAATGCAACTCGTTCTAAATTAAAGAAATTAAAAGCATGAAAAAATATTATTCTATCCTCTTTCTAATCATGTGCGTTTTTGTAATGAACAAAAGTATTGCGCAAAAAAGTATTTATGATTACAAAGTTCAAGACATCAATGGTGATGAATTCTATTTTAGCAAATACGAAGGCTACAAAATTATGATTGTAAATACGGCTTCAAAATGTGGATTAACTCCTCAATATGAGCAATTAGAAGAAATTTATAATCAATATGCCGAAAACAAATTTATAATCATCGGTTTTCCATCCAATGACTTCATGAAACAAGAACCTGGAGACAATACTGAAATAGCAGAATTTTGCCAGAAAAATTATGGTGTTTCTTTTCCTATGATGTCAAAAGTCATTGTAAAAGGTGACGACAAGTGTGAGCTTTATAAATTTCTTACGTCCAATAGTTTAAATGGTTATATGGATTCTAATGTGAAGTGGAATTTTCAAAAATACTTGATTGGTAGAGATGGAAAACTTGAAAAAGTGATTTCCCCGAAAACGTTGCCGAATGATTCAGAAATTATTGAGTGGATTACGAAGGAATAAAGTGGTAATTGAATTGCAATTTATTCCTTTTTTTTAGCTCAATATTCATTTCGATAAGTTAACTGATCGCACTTCAGTTAAAACCGTGAATACATTGTTGAAAACTATACCGTAAAGCTTCTCTAATCTCTCGCTTTTCCCCCTTTGGATGCTTATCTTTGTTCGGCATTGAAAAATGCTTTAGAAACAAGGTTTTAAATACGATTTAAAAAATATGAGCGAAGAAAACAACAGGGGCGATTATTCAGCAGATAATATTCAGGTATTAGAAGGGTTAGAAGCTGTTCGTAAACGCCCTGCCATGTATATTGGCGATGTTGGTGTAAAGGGTTTGCACCATTTGGTATATGAAGTCGTGGATAACTCCATTGATGAGGCCCTTGCTGGTCATTGTGACACAATTGACGTTTGGATTAACGAAAACAATTCGGTAACGGTTCGTGACAATGGTCGTGGTATACCAACGGCAATTCATACAAAAGAGAAGCGATCAGCTTTGGAAGTCGTAATGACTGTACTTCACGCCGGTGGTAAATTTGACAAAGACACATATAAAGTATCTGGAGGTTTGCACGGTGTTGGTGTTTCTTGTGTGAATGCATTATCAATAGACTTGAAAGCTACAGTTTACCGTGATGGGAAAATTTGGGAGCAAGAATATAAAATTGGTAAACCTCAATATGACGTTAGGGTAGCTGGTGAGTCGACAGAGCATGGAACAGAAGTAACTTTCCTTCCCGATTCATCTATTTTTGAAGTGCACGAGTACAATTTTGACACATTAGCGGCTCGCTTGCGTGAATTAGCCTTTTTGAATAAAGGAATCACACTTAATCTTACCGATAATAGAAACTTTGATGAGAAAGGTGAGCCTATATCTGCGAGATATTATTCTGAAGGAGGATTAAAGGAGTTTTGTCAATATTTAGATAGAAATCGCGAATCACTTATCAATGATGTTATTCATTTCGAAGGTGAAAATGACGGTATTCCAGTTGAAGTCGCTTTGACATACAACACATCTTATACTGAGAATATTCAGGCTTACGTTAATAATATTAATACGCACGAGGGAGGAACACACCTTTCTGGTTTTCGCAGAGGTTTGACAAATACTTTAAAAAAGTATGCGACTGACTCTGGTTTGTTGGCAAAAGAAAAAATTGAAATTGATGGTGATGACTTCCGTGAAGGATTGACAGCCGTTCTTTCGGTTAAAGTTCAAGAACCTCAATTTGAAGGGCAAACAAAAACAAAATTAGGGAACAGAGAAGTAACAGCACCAGTTAGCCAAGGTGTTTCTGAGATGTTGAAAAACTATTTGGAAGAACATCCAAGCGAAGCAAGAATTATCGTTGAAAAAGTAATGTTGGCAGCACGAGCACGTCATGCAGCTCGCAAGGCTCGTGAGATGGTTCAACGTAAAAATGTTTTAACGGGAAGTGGTTTACCAGGTAAATTGGCAGATTGTTCTGAAAAAGATCCAGCTTTATGTGAAATCTACTTTGTCGAGGGAGATTCGGCAGGTGGAACAGCGAAGCAAGGTCGTGATCGTCACTTTCAAGCTATCATGCCGCTTCGTGGTAAGATTTTGAACGTGGAAAAAGCCATGATTCACAAAATTTTCGAAAACGAAGAAATCAAAAACATCTATACTGCACTTGGTGTAAGAATTGGAACTGAGGAAGATTCGAAAGCTTTGAACTTAGAAAAGTTGCGTTACCACAAAGTAATCATCATGTGTGATGCCGATGTGGATGGTTCGCATATCGAAACGCTTATTTTAACGTTCTTCTTCCGATTCATGAAAGAATTAATCGAGTTGGGGTACATTTATATTGCAACTCCACCATTGTATCAAGTGAAAAAAGGATCTAAATCCGATTACGCTTGGAACGATGCTCAACGTGATAAATTGGTTCAAGAATTCAAAGGTTCTGGAACGGAAAGTTCAGTTGGAATACAACGATACAAAGGTTTAGGTGAGATGAATGCTGAACAACTTTGGGAAACAACAATGTCTCCAGAAGGAAGAACGCTTCGCCAAGTCACCATTGATAACGCTGCTGAATGTGATCAGATTTTCTCAATGCTAATGGGAGATGAAGTTCCACCAAGAAGAGCGTTTATCGAGAAAAATGCAAAATATGCTAAGATTGATATTTGATCATTCTTTATAAAAAAAGACAAAAAAGTCGTGATGAATATCTTTTTCATCACGACTTTTTTATTAGCAATTGAATTAGTTTTCTTTAATCTCAAACTCAGTTCTACGATTTTGCTGTCTGCCATCTTCGCTTGAATTTGGTGCTATAGGAGTACTATCACCATAACCTTTGGCATTCATTCTAGCACCAGAAATACCCTTCGCTTTTAAATAGTTAACAACAGCATCGGCTCTATCTTGAGATAATTTTTGATTCAAATTAGCTGAACCTGTATTGTCTGTATGTCCTCCAATTTCTGTTTTCATAGTTGGAACATCCTGCATCAACTTCACTAAACGATCTAATTCCGCATTTGATTCAGAACGTAAAGTTGCTTTTCCAATATCAAAGAAGATGTTTCTGAGCGCAATTTTACTGCCAACGGTAATATTTTTCAATTCAATAATTTTATTCACCAAATTATCATTTGAGCCTTTTGGAATATCAAAGTTCTCTGAATGGAATAAATAACCATCTGATTTAACAGCAATACCATAGTTTCTCCCTGAAGTCAAAGTAATAATAAACTTACCTGTGGCACTATTGGTCGTGAACGATTCGATTATATTACCGGTCGAGTTGTCCGTAATGTCAATAACTGATTCGACTGCTTCTTTGGTTAAAGCATCTATCGTTTTGCCTTTAAATACAGTGAATGATTTTTTATTGATATCAACAGTAGCCTCTACTTGCACGTCTTTCATTGGCATCACTATCGAAGCAAGAAGGAAATCCTCAATATCAACTAATGGCGTTTTCTCTGGTCCCCAGAACGTTACTTTATAAATATCATAGTTTCCTTGACCGCCAGAGCGATTAGAAGCAATATAAGCAAATTTACCATTCGCAGTTGATGCAAAAAAGAAATCATCATAAGATGTATTTATCGGATAGCCCATGTTTTCAGGTTTCGACCATTGGCCTTGAACTTTTCGAGAGACAAAAATATCATAGCCGCCAATGGTATTATTGCCGTTTGAAGCGATGTACATTGTTTCTCCGTCAAGATGACAATAAATTGGACCTTCATTAAATTTAGAATTGACAGGCTGCAGCATTGTAGCAGCCATATAATCCTTTCGCATTTTACTTTGCATTGATGAATACATAATTTCTGTCCCGTTCGATCTATTTTCATTATCTCTGGCAAAATATATCGTGTAACCATCTGGATAATAGGATGCATAGCTGTCATTGCTTCTATTAGATGAAATAGATAAGGGCATTGATTTCGGTGTCGACCATTCTAAACCTTTCAATTCGGATTCAAAAATATCCAACTGACCATCAACTTCTCGATGCAGAAGCATTTTGGTTCCATCGTAACTCAGATTATTCGATATATCGTTCTGCTCTGTATTTACATTCCCTCTGATGGGGGAAGGGGTCGCCCATTTGCCATTAAACAAAGAAGAAGTGTAAATATCGACATCGTATAATTCGGCATCATTTACATTGTGTTTATTTGGCCTATCGGAAGACATTATTAATTCACTCCCATCGGTTGAGATACTTGGCGCGAAATCGTTGTGAGGTGTGTTTAATCCCGGAACATTGTCAACCCATGCTCGAATTGGACTACCCATTAAGTCACGAGCAGTTTTACATTCGCTTTTTCTTTGGCTCACAAATTTCGAGAAATTATCGGCTTTTTTATACCCATTTTCAAACCTTTGGTAAGATTTTGTCGCCTCATCAAACTTGCCTTCAAGTTGCTGAGCATAACCGAGATAATAAGGCATGAAGGGGTCGCATTCAGGATCCAATTCATTTGCTTTCTTTAAAAAATCTATACATTTATCTGGATCTGTTCCGTTCGCGTAACAAACACCAATTTTAAAATTTAAGGTGGCACTGTTCGGGTTGAATTTCTGAGCAACCGAATAATGTTTTAGGGCCATTTCATAATTTATTCCTAATGGTTTCACTTCAAATAAGGCTTCGTTTGCCAATTTGTAAAATACATCGCCTTTATCAAGTTCTTCCGAAGCTTTTTTATAACCTTCTTTATCTGATTTAAAATTAGATGATTTAAATTCAATATTTTGTGCGTTTCCAAATAAGTTAATACTTACTATGGAGAGTGTAATTAGTATATATTTCATCTTATTTAGCTTAATCATTGCAATTTCCTGCATAATATTGTTTACCTATTGTACTTCCCAATTCTTTTGCTTTATACCAGTCTTCGCATGCTCCGTTTTGATCTCGAAGCATTTCTAAAGCCATTCCACGATTGATGTATGCATTTGCATATTTCTGATCTACTTTTACTGCTTTATCGGCATATTGAAAGGCTTTTGTGTAATCTTTTTTCTTAAAATATACAGCTGACAAATTGCAATTAGCTGGTGAATAATCCGATTTGATGCTTAATGCTTTTATGAAATCTCTTTCAGCGTCGTCTATCTTGCCTTGTTCCAATAAAGTTGCACCACGATTGTTGTATGCCAAATAGTACTTGTCATCTATAGAGATTGCCCGATTAAATGCTGCTATTGCACCAACGTAGTCTTTAGATTTCTTTTTGGTAGTACCTAAATTGTTTAATATAAATATCAATTTTGGATTTTTTCTTAAAGCCGTTTCATATTCCACTATTGCTTTTGGATATTGTTCGAGCATTCTGTAACAACTCCCTCTATCGTTGTAAGCAAAGACAAAATCTTCATCTAAATCTATCGTCTTACTGAAATTAGCAATGGCTCCTGTATAGTCTTGTTGCAAAAACTTTAAGGTTGCGTAATTGTAATATGCTTTTGGGTTGTTGGGGTCGATTTGAATAGATTTTTCGTAATCTTTCTCTGAATTAAAATAATCGTTCAATCCTTGAAATGAACGACCTCTTTGAAAATAAGCTTTCGAATAATCGGGGTCAATTTCCAATAATTTAGTTAACGTATTCGTTGCATCGTTGAATTTCTCCAATTCATTCTCAGCGACAGCTTTGTTGTAATAAGCTGCCGTAAAATTTGGATCAACACTTATTGATTTTGAAAAATCTTTCAATGCACCAGTGTAATCTTTATTGGAAAATTTCTGAATCCCCATATTGTATGCCTCTTGCGATTCAGCGATGGAAGCGTTTAATTCATTCAGACCAGCAATGGAGTCTTTGTAGGCTTTTTCAGCAGGCGTAAGTTCCTCTTGTGCTTTTACTGAATAGCAGGAGAAAAGTGCCAAACAGCATAAAGTCAATGTTTTTTTCATGTTATCGGTTTTATTACAACCCACCAAAATACAAAGTTTATGACTAAATGTCCTTTCTAAGTTATCAACAGCTTCTATTTGATGACTAGAACCTTTTAGACCAGACATTTTGATTATTTTTGTTTAATAAAACAAACTGAAATAATGTCAAAAGATATATATATAGTAGATGGAATTCGCACACCAATAGGGAATTTCGGAGGAACATTATCAAGCGTTCGACCTGATGACATGGGAGCATTGGTAATAAAAGAACTTATTTCGCGTAATCCTAATTTTGACCCAAAACTGATAGAGGATATAATCTTCGGTTGTGCGAATCAAGCAGGTGAAGACAATCGCAATGTTGCCCGCATGTCAGGGCTTTTGTCAGGATTACCTTATGAAATTGGTGGGGAAACTGTAAATAGATTATGTGCTTCTGGAATGGCGGCAACACTGAATGCGGCAAGGGCAATAAAAGATGGAGCCGGCGATATTTATATTTCTGGAGGAGTAGAGAATATGACACGTGGGCCATGGGTAATCTCAAAAACTTCATCAGCTTACGGCAGAGATGCTCAAATGCACGATTCCTCATTTGGTTGGAGATTTATCAATCCAAAAATGGAAGAGCTTTACGGTACAGACGGAATGGGAAATACTGCTGAGAATTTAGCTGAATTGTATTCTATTGACAGAGAATCCCAAGATAGATTTGCAGCTTGGTCTCAGGAAAAAGCTGCTAAAGCAATTGCAAGCGGTCGATTTGCAGAAGAAATCATCTCTATATCAATTCCACAGAGAAAGAAAGATGATTTGATATTTAGTCAAGATGAATTCGCGAGACCATCCACAACTTTAGAGACATTATCTGGGTTACGGCCTGCTTTTAAGAAAGATGGGACGGTTACTGCAGGAAATGCATCAGGACTGAATGACGGTGCTGCAGCATTATTAATCGCATCAGGCGAAGCTGTTAAAGAGCATAATTTCAAGCCATTAGCGAGAATAGTAGGTGGTGCAGTTGCAGGTGTTGAGCCTCGAATTATGGGTATAGGTCCCGTTTATGCAACAGAAAAAATATTGAAAAGATCGGGATTGAGTTTGAAAGACATGGATATTCTAGAACTTAACGAAGCTTTTGCCGCTCAAGTTTTAGCATGTACACGAAAAATGGGCTTGGAAGATAACGACCCGAGAATAAACCCAAATGGCGGAGCAATTGCTCTTGGCCACCCACTAGGAATGACTGGTGCGAGAATTCTACATAGTGCTGCGATTGAATTGCAAAAAACCAACAAAAGATATGCATTAGTTTCAATGTGCATAGGTGTAGGGCAGGGTTATGCGACGATAATTGAACGTGCATAGGTTCAACTTAAACCAGTTTTCATTCGTTAACGATATATATGAATAAACTTTATTTTCTATTTTTTGTTGTTATCGGCCTTAGTTCGTGTCGAAAAGAAGCAACTCGTTGGAATAGCGATTGGTCGGCTCCTTTATTAAATGATACATTAACCTTGATGAATTGGGTAAATGATTCAACATTAAACGTAGATAATTCAGGTTATTACGATGTGAATCTCCAGAGAGAATTATTTCGTTTTGATTTGAACTCAATTGTTGGAATACCTGACACAACTCTGCAAAACAACTTTTCTATACCATCGAGTATAAATATTCCGCCTGGTTATTCTTTCGTGAATCAGACAGAAGAAAGAGATTTACAATTAAATCCTGTTGAATTAACGAAAATCCACTTGAAAAAAGGACAAATTTCTATTCTTTTGAAAAATCCGTACCCAACGAAAGTGATATGTTCTATACAACTTCCTGGACTGACAAAAAATGGTGTGGTAGTTAGTTCAACAATTGAAGTGCCGGCGGGCAGCTTAATAAATCCAACTTCTGGGACTAAAATAATCGATCTTGCCGGATCACAAATGGATTTGACTGGACTATCTGGCGGGAGTAATAATAAATTACTTTCAAACATAACCGTTACATCAGATCCCAATGGGCCATCTTTTACGAGCACTATCGCATATGTGACGCAAGTTTATGCAACAATTAAAAATGTTGAGTTGGAATATGCAAAAGGGTTTTTTGGTCAACAAACGATAGTTGACACCGTTGAAGCGGATGTTGAATTGCTTAAGAAATGGATTGATGGAACAATCGATTTACCAAGTTTAAATTTAAACCTTAAACTAATAAATGGTATAAAAGCAATGGGGCGAATTAATTTGAAAGAGTTGACAACAACAAAGTCCAACGGCACAACTACCACACTGACTTCAAGCCAAATAAATATCCCTCAAAATGTAAATTCCGCAGCGGGTAGTTGGTCAAGTTTGATTCCTTCAGAAACAAATTTTATCTTCCAAACAAACAACAGTAATCTTCAAGACTTTCTTGAAAATGCGGGGTCAAAAATTAAATTAGTGTACGAATTTGTTCTCAATCCTTTGGGGAACATATCAGGTTCTTGGAATGAATTTTTTCCGAATAGTGTAGTTAAACTCGATTTGACTTTAACTATGCCTTTGGGGTTTGCTTTGGATAATTTCACAATTACAGACACATTCAAATTGGACTTGACAAACTATCAGAAACAGTTAGATCAAGCCAGAACAGGGGAAATGATTATCGATTTAAAAAATTCGTTTCCAATTGAAGGAGGGCTTATGCTGAAGTTTATAGATGAATATAATCAAACATTAGTTGCATTATCTGAATTCAAAACAATAAAATCGTGTCTATTTGGTTCAACTTCTAGTTCATCTGGGACACAAATTCAAGAAACGCAAATAGTTTGGCAATTCACAGAAGAAGATTTTAAAAAACTATCGTCTACCAAAAATATCATCGTTATCGGTAAATTTAATACACCGGACCCAGCAACAATGATGAATTCTTCCGTTTGGTTGAGTGAAAAATGTTTTCTTGGTTGTAAATTGCGACTGAACCTCAATTATGAAAGTAAATATGAATAAAATTATACTTTTTCTTCTTTGTTTGGGTTTCTTTAGTGCGTTTGGTCAGCACTCTTTGCCTATTCAAATGGACACTTCAATTTACAAATACGAAGTCATAGGAACGGGTATTTTGGACTATGGAGGAACATCAATAAAGAATGAAATTTCCCAAAAGTTACTCTATGGTGGCTTTATCGATTCAGAAATGAAATACCGAAGTCTCAATAGCCATAAACTTCAAAATAGAGTAGGTGTGGACGCTTCAGGAGAGATTGAATTCAGAGACTATACTGCGAAGATATTCAACCAAGACAAATACGGATATTTTGTTAGAGGTGGATATTACAACTATACTTCCGCAGCATACTCCAAAGATGTATTTAACTTAGTTTTTAACGGCAATACATCTTATTTAGGTGATACAGCTAAATTATCTGGTTCACAAGCAAATGAATTTTCATTTCAAAAAATAGGATTTGGTTTTATTGATAAAAAATCGAAAAGTAATATTGGAATAAATTACTACAATATCAGCTCGATTGCTGATGCTTATATACGATCTGGAAATTTAATTATGGATTCAACGGCATCTAACGTACAATTAGATATGGGAGGACAATTTCGATATGCGGATGGTAAGAAATTCAACAAAGGTTGGGGGATTGGTCTTGATGCGGATTTTCGTATCCCGGTTCGTTGGGTAAATGAGTCGCAAGCTTTTTTCCAAGTTCAATTGAAAAATATAGGTTTCATGTCCGTAAAGAACGTAACGCAATATACTGCTAATGCAACATATGACTTTTCAGGATTTAAGTTCAGTCAGTTTATTGGCGATAGTTCTATGTCAATTAGTAATAGCGAAGATTTGCTCGATTCTTTAGGTGTTGAGAAAAGAACAAAAAATCAAATATCCTTACTACCTGGCTTTATTCAAATTGGCAAGGTAGTGGACTACTCAAGTAACAAAATAGTACAATCCTACTTCGGAGTTCGCCTTCACACCTCGCTTAATTACACACCTTTAATTTATGCGGGAGGTGAGGTTAAAATTTACAAATGGATGAGAGTTGGCGTACAAGGCTCATATGGTGGATTTTCTAATTTCCGTTTGGGCTTTTATTCCCAATACGATTTTGGTAAATATCACGTAGGTATCGGCTCCGAAGACTTAATTGGTGCATTTTCCAATAAAGCTTATGGGGAAAGTATACATTTTAGATTGACAAGATTATGGTAAAAATCGTTTTGACACTGGTACTTTTGAATTTTGGCTTTCTTTTGAATGCACAAATTCAATTTATAAAAATCTACAGTGATGTTGGTTTCGAAAAAGGCGAGGGTATTACTCAGTTATCGGATAGTTCTTATTTAGTTACCGGAAGTTCTACAAGTTTCGGAGATGGTCCACCACAAGCTTTTTTAATGAAATTAGACTCTTTAGGGAATCATCTTTGGGCAAAACATTATGGAGGAATCGAAGTTAATGAAGGGAAACGTGTTTTCGCAATCGAAAATTACGGCTATTTCGTTGGAGGAAATACAAATAGTAATGTCTCTGCTGATTTCAATTTCTATTTTGTAAAGACAGACATGAACGGCGATCCTTTATTTGAAAAACAAGTTGGAACACCAGCTTGGGATTTCGTTAATGATGGCATTATGTTAGCTGATTCTACTTTCATTTTAACAGGAGAAACTTACAATACGCCAGACGGAAAAGAAGATGCTTATACCGTACGTTTCAAGAAAAACGGCGATACACTTTGGACTAGCCAATCACACAAACCAGGTATTGATAAAATTTATGCCGCAGGAAATGTAGGTGATACGGCATTTGTACTTGCTGGTACAGTTTGGAATGTGGATTCGTCAATGCAAAAAGCATTCGTTGGATGTTATTACCTTGATAACACACTAATTTGGGAATTTGAATATGGTCAGATTAATGATTATGTCATAAAAGATATAGAAATCTATAACAATCGGATATATGCCGTTGGATACAGGGTAAATCCACTTGATGGTGAAAAAGACGAATACACGTTGCAAATTCATGCTTCGAATGGAGGTATGGTAAGTACTTATTCTTATTATGGTAATAGCGACAAATCCATGGAGAAAATTGCAAAGTACGGATCCGACATTAACTTTTATATCGGATACAGCTTTATTGATCAATTTTCTCTTGGAACAGGCGCAGATTTTAGTATTAGAAAGTTTGATGACTTTTTTTCTGATCTAGTCATGTGGTTTCAATTTTTAGCAATTGGGCAAGACGACATCGGTGAATTAATTTCAACAAATGACGGAGGAGCTATTCTTATTGGAACAAATCGGTCTTTTGGAACAGAAAATGCTAATGTACTTGCAATAAAAATTGGACCCAATGACTTATATCCAAATACAACAGGAACACCATTTATAAATTCTCTAGTGGAGGTGTCAGAAATAAAAAATGGTAATTCAGTATTAATCTATCCTAATCCATTTGAAGATATTGTTAATTTCAATTTTAATGACAAAGTGCAAGGTGCAATTATTATCTTTTCAATACTTGGAACAGAAGTATATTCGAAAAGCATTTATTCAAATAGCATAGCGCTTGATTTATCAGAATTAAGTTCTGGAACTTATTTCATTCAGTTCAGAAATAAAAATAAAAAATCTATTCTTGGTAAAATTGTAAAATAGTATGTGTTAAAAATAACGTGTTTTTACATTTAATTTTCTATATAATTCCTTAGTAGTTAAGGTATTGCTTTTTATCAAATAACCTTTTTGAAATTCTTCTGTTTTTTGAACGACTGAGTACTGTTTATCAAATTCTTTTCCACGATCAAAGATCAAAACATTATTATAGATTCTATTATCGTCCTCAATTAAACGCCAAGTTCGTCTCTCGTATATGGGATAAACAGTTCTTGGGAAATCATTTTCACAAGCTGGGCATCCGTAATCAAAGAGTTGACTATTCCCGTAATTCAGAAATATAATCAAATCTATTTGATGAACTTTAGCGTAAACATTAATATCTCGACAACCTTCTTCTATTATAGAATTAGGCGCAACAACAACAACATGGTCTTTATTTAAATTTGACTCAATGCTACTATTTAAATTATATGACTTAAAAACTAATATTGTTAATGGTAATATTATTATCCAACCAAAGTGCTTCTTGTTTTTTATGTGAATATTAGTCAATAAAAACCCCCATATAATCGGAACTGCCAAATACATTCTGCTTACGTGAAAAAACACAGAGTCATTACCATCATGAATTTTTGAAACACATAGAGGTCCGATAAATATGAAAAGAAGAAGAAAAGAAGTGTAGCGCAGAATCTTTTGACCTTTTATTAAGAAATAAATAGAAAATAATATTGGGAACACAAGAGATAAATAACCTTGTTTCCAGAAAAATGGCGTAACCATTCTAAGAAATGAATCAATGTTTTTCAAGCCTTTCGCTAACAATTCGATACTGTATTCTAACTTTAAGGTATGGATTTTATAACTTGGATTCCAAACATAAAATTGTTTAAATAATATCAGAATAAGAATTCCTATAAAGAAACCAATAAAAGTGTAGACATAAAATTTTTTAGATTTTATGTTATTTAAAAAAAGATAAAACAAAATAGGAAGAGAAAGGAGTATTGTATTTGGAGTTACCAAATACGACAGTGCGCTCAATAAACCAATTAAAATGTATTCGCTCTTATACCAATTTCTTGAGGTTATAAACACCGGTAAGAGAAAAATTAAAGAAAATACTGCAATTCCCGTAACAAATCCACGAGAGAGAGAGGTATGTAGGTCATATTCAATCGGCAATAATGCAAGAATTGAAATTATTATTACTGCAATCAGATCCTCTCCTTTTTTGATTGCTAACCTCGCAAGCAGGAAAAAGGGCAAAAGAGTAAGGATAGTTGTAACAATGGGCAGAGCTATTTTCAATGGCAATCCGAGCCAATAAAAAGGAACCGATAGAAACGACTCGAGCATTAAATTATAATCCTGTCCGTAAAAGAAAGGCTCATGAAATTCTCCTTTTGAATAATACTTTGCCCCTAGCCACATTAATGTTTGGTCAGAATCCGTGTATTTGAAACCAAAAAGCACTAATACATAAATTCTGTACGAAACTATCGCTACTGATAAAACAATTAGAGTGAAATATTTTTTCAAAAATTATATTTTAAACAAAGAAAATAATAAATGGGTTTAAAATAACAGTTTTTTTAAAATAACATTTATCGTTACCACTCATGCGCTTCAGGTAACATCCATTTTCCTTGAACTTTTAGTGTTTGTTCAATAACATCGCGAACACATCCTTTTCCTCCATTGAAGGGTGAAACATATTGAGAAATGTTTTTAATTTCCATCACAGCATCTTGCGGGGCAGCAGATAATCCTATTAATTCCATTAAGGCATAATCAGGGATATCGTCTCCCATGTAACAACATTTTTTTTCATCGAGATTGTATTTCACTTGAAGCTCATTGAAAACCTTCACCTTGTTACTAGAATTTAAAATAACTTCTGTTACACCAAGGTCTTCTAATCGCATTTTTACCTCTTCAGAATTTCCTCCGGTAATAATAAAAATCTGATACCCTAATTTCGCAGCATATTGAATGGCGTAGCTATCTTTTGAGCTCATTGTTCGAATAACCTCTCCTGAATGTAAAATTATAGAACCATCAGTTAATACACCATCGACATCAAATAGAAATGTAGTAATCTTATTCAAAGTTATTTTATAGTTTTCTTGCGTCATTTTTTGCGATGCTTTTGAATGCTATTTGATAGAAGGGAATATATTTCACGGGTTTCCTCGTCCAACATTTTCATATGCTTGTCTAATGTTGTCTGATCACCTCTTTTCGCAGGTCCAGTTTGTACATCAAATGGCAATTCCGATTGAAGTTTTTTTGCTGTTTCCAATATCAACGGTTTAAAAAAGTCCCATTCTAGTGATTTGCTTTTTAAGAATTGTTGCGCCAAAAAATCGATATGATTTGTAAAATTATTTACAAAAACACCAGCCAAATGTAAATTCTTTCTATCATTTGAGTTTGCGAATATGACTTTTCTACTAAGCTTCCACGCCAAGTCAAAAATAGACTGTGCAAACGGTTCATTGGTTCCTTCTATAAAAAAGGGAACCTCAAATAAATCGACATGTCGAGATTTTGAAAAGGTTTGAAGCGGGTAGAGGACCCCAAGATTTTGACGCTGAGGCAATTCGTTTAATCCGACAGAACCACTCGTATAAACAACAGCTTGATTAGGGTTAATTTGTTCAACAACTTTCGAAATTTCATCATCACTAATACAGATAAGGAAAATGTCAGAAGGAATTAAATCAGATATTTCCTCAGCGTGAAAAACAAAAAGTTCATCCGCTAATTCTTGAGCTGAATTTTTATTACGACTATAAACAGCATTAATTTTAACCATTCCTGAAAATGATTTGCCCAAATGATGTGCAACATTTCCAGAACCAATGATTGAAATGCTTTTTATTTCGTTAGTCATCTTTCAAATTCAACTATTTACCGTGACATTGTTTGTATTTCTTACCACTCCCACAAGGACAAGGTTCATTTCTCCCCGTTTTAGCTTCTGCAACAACAGGTTGTTGTTTCTCGCGTTGTTGCATTGAGTTTTTCATAGCTTGATCGTATCCTTGACTTCCTTCAAATTGAGGAACTTGAGTAGAATTGGAAGTGTTTTGACTCGCTAATTGTGCTTTCGCATAATTGTTTTGCACTTGTATTTCGTTGTTTGTGCTTTCAATTTCTGTTCCAATAGGAATATCCATTCTTACCAAAGCCTCAACAGTTTCGCGATTCAAACGACTAACCATTGTTTTAAACAATTCAAACGATTCAAGTTTGTATACCAATAATGGGTCTTTTTGTTCGTATTGTGCATTATTCACCGCAGAACGTAGCTCATCCATTTCACGTAAATGCTCTTTCCATTCGTTGTCAATTAACCCTAATGTTAAATTACGTTCTAATGCACCAGAAATTTCAACACCACCTGAATTATATGCTTTCTCCAGATTAATGGTCATGTTCATGATTTTCTTTCCATCTGTTAATTCAAATACAATGTTCTTGTATCTATCCGACATGGTTTCATAAACATGCTTGATTTGGGGCATCGCACGTTCAGCTATTTTGCCATTTTTTCTATCATAATTATGACGTAGTCCCTCGTAAACTTTATCCGTTAAGGTGTTTTTGTCCGACAATCTGTATTCTTCTTCTAAAACAGGTGATTCAATCCCTAATACACGTAGCAACTCTAATTCAAAGTCCTGGAAATCACTTCCTCCACCATAAGAATAAACGATAGAGTCAGCAACATCATAGAACATATTGTCTGTATCTAAATCCAAGCGATCACCGAATAATGCATTTTTTCGCTTTTTGTAAATCGCTTTACGTTGTGCGTTCATCACATCATCGTATTCCAACAATCGTTTACGAATACCAAAGTTATTTTCTTCAACTTTTTTCTGCGCTCTTTCAATTGATTTAGAAACCATGCTATGCGTAATGACTTCACCTTCTTTTAATCCAACACGATCCATTAATTTAGCAATACGCTCTGAACCAAACTTACGCATCAGGTCGTCCTCTAAACTCACAAAGAAAATAGAAGAACCTGGATCTCCTTGTCGTCCTGAACGGCCGCGCAGCTGTCTGTCTACACGTCGTGAATCATGTCGCTCTGTACCTAATATTGCTAAACCTCCAGCTTCCTTGACACCTTCTCCAAGTTTAATATCCGTACCACGACCAGCCATGTTCGTTGCGATTGTTACTGCGCCAGCCTTACCAGCAGAAGCCACAATTTCAGCCTCCATTTTGTGCTGTTTGGCATTCAATACATTGTGATTAATTCCTGCCATCTTCAGCATGCGACTCAATAATTCTGAAATTTCAACAGTTGTTGTACCAACCAATACAGGTCGACCGTCTTCAACTAATTTCTTAACCTCAACAATTACGGCATTGTATTTTTCGCGTGCTGTTTTGAAAACTAGATCATTTTGATCTTTTCGAGTAATCGATCTATTTGTCGGAATAACGACAACATCTAATTTGTAAATGTCCCAGAATTCTTTTGCTTCAGTTTCCGCTGTACCTGTCATCCCTGACAATTTATGGTACATACGGAAGTAATTTTGTAAAGTAATAGTTGCATACGTTTGCGTCGCAGCTTCTACTGTTACATTTTCCTTAGCTTCAATCGCTTGATGCAAACCATCTGAATAACGACGACCTTCCATGATACGACCTGTCGATTCGTCAACGATTTTAATTTTACCTTCTAAGATAACATATTCAACTTCCTTTTCAAATAAAGTATACGCTTTCAAAAGTTGATTAATAGAGTGAATTCTTTCAGATTTGATAGAGTAATCACGAATTAATCTTTCTTTTTCTTCCAGCATAGCTTCATTTTCCAATCCTCGTTTTTGAAGTTTTGCTATTTCACCACCGATATCTGGCATGATGAAGAAATCTCTATCATCTGCTCCAGAAATCAAGTCAATTCCTTTATCCGTTAATTCAATAGTGTTGTTTTTCTCATCAATAATAAAGAAAAGCTCTTTATCAATTTTTTTCATCTGTTTTCCTTGCTCTTGCATGTAGAAATTTTCAGTTTTCTGCAGATGAGCTTTAATTCCAGGTTCAGATAAATATTTAATTAATGCTTTATTTTTCGGCAAACCTCTATGAGCACGTAAAAGCGAAATCCCACCTTCTTCAATAAGACGTCTCATTTCTTTTTTATCCTCCACAGGTTCATTGAGAACTGTCAACATTTTTTTTGCATCAGCTAAACATTGATTAACAAAGTTTTTCTGAGCACCAACGATGGTTTCAATACGTGGTTTTAATTGATGAAATTCGTGTTCATCTCCTTTTGGAGTTGGGCCAGATATAATTAATGGTGTTCTCGCATCATCAATTAATACGGAATCAACTTCATCGACAATTGCATAGTGGTGCTTGCGTTGAACTAGGTCGTCAACACTCCCTGCCATATTGTCACGCAAATAATCAAAACCAAATTCATTATTTGTACCAAATGTAATGTCAGCTAAATAAGCTTTGCGTCTTGCATCCGAATTAGGTTGGTGCTTGTCTATACAATCCACAGATAAACCATGAAATTGATACAAAGGTCCCATCCATTCACTATCACGTTTCGCCAAATAATCATTTACCGTTACTAAGTGAACTCCTTTTCCTGCTAATGCATTAAGATAAATCGGTAGGGTAGCCACCAATGTTTTACCTTCGCCTGTTTGCATTTCTGCGATTTTACCATCGTTCAATACAGAGCCCCCCATCAACTGAACATCATAATGAACCATGTTCCAAGATACCTCTGCACCTGCTGCTGTCCATTTGTTATGCCAAATAGCTTTAACTCCATCGATAGTGATGCCATCTTTTCTAGTTGCCAAGTCACGGTCGAATTCAGATGCAGTAACCGTCAATTGACCATTTTCCGCCCATCTTTTAGAAGTTTCTTTAATGATAGCAAAGGCTTGAGGGAGAATTTCTAATAGTATTTCTTCTATTTTGTCGTCTATTTTCTTCGTGTATGAATCTATTTGCTCGTAAAGCACTTCCTTTTTATGAACGGGAATCGATAAATCATCTGCTTTAATATTTAATGCTTTTAATTCTTCTTCTAGTGAGGCTATTCCTTCCTGAATTTTAATTTTGAACTCGACTGTTTTTGTTCGTAATCCATCATCACTAAGTTTACTAAACTCATTTTCAAAGGATTTAGCTGCGTCAATTTGCGGTTGATAATTCTTTTGGTCTTTAAGAGATTTGTCGCCAAAAAGTTTTTTAAGTAACTTAGAAATCATGTATTCAAAATTATGAGAAGTCAAAAATAATCTAAAATTCCTTTTGACTCGAGTTAATTGTGCTTAAAATCGTTAAATCTATGGGCATAAATCGTTCCAATGTGGGATAGCTGACAAACTGTCCAATCAGTATTAATATTGTCTGTCAATAAGATTTTAGAATTCTGTTATACGAAATGGAGTATTCCTTTTATCTTTGTACGATGCAAGAAATGATTCTGATTTTAGATTTCGGATCTCAATACACGCAATTGATAGCAAGACGTGTTCGAGAATTAAACGTATACTGTGAGATACACCCTTGGAATAAATACCCTGAGCTTACTCCAAATATAAAAGGTGTTATTCTTTCAGGCAGTCCTTTTTCAACAAGAGATGAAAATGCTCCAAAACCAGATTTATCAAAAATAAAAGGAAAAATACCTTTATTAGGAGTTTGTTTCGGTGCGCAATATCTCGCACAAAATTTTGGAGGAGAAGTTTTGCCTTCAAAAATACGTGAATACGGCAGGGCAAATCTTTCCCATGTTTCTACTGAGCATGAATTAACAAAAGGTATGACCAATGGAAGTCAAGTTTGGATGTCTCATGGTGATACCATTAAAAAAGTACCGAGTGACTTTGAGGTCATTGCAAGTACTGGAGATGTTGAATATGCGGGATTTCATATAAAAAACGAGCAAACTTACGGGATACAATTTCACCCTGAAGTTTATCATTCAACTGAAGGTCAAATTTTATTAAAAAACTTCATTGTTAATATTTGTAATACAGATCAATCGTGGACACCGACTTCATTCGTTGAAGAAAGTGTTCAGAATTTAAAAGACAAAGTTGGCTCTGACAGAGTTATTCTTGGCTTGTCAGGTGGGGTAGACTCGTCCGTTGCTGCAGTTTTACTACACAAAGCAATTGGTACTAATCTGCATTGTATCTTTGTGAATAATGGCCTTTTACGTAAAAATGAATACGACAGTGTTCTGGAATCTTACAAAGGAATGGGGCTTAATGTTAAAGGAGTTGATGCTAGTGATAAATTTTACGATGCTTTAGCTGGATTAACAGATCCTGAATTAAAAAGAAAGGCTATCGGTCGTGTTTTCATTGAGGTTTTTGACGAAGAATCAAAATTGGTTGAAAATGCGAAATGGTTAGGGCAAGGAACTATTTATCCTGATGTTATCGAATCTGTTTCGGGTACAGGAGGGCCTTCAGCCACAATCAAGTCACATCACAATGTAGGTGGCTTACCTGATTACATGAAGCTTCAGGTAGTCGAACCACTTCGATTATTGTTTAAAGACGAAGTTCGTCGTATTGGACATTCTTTAAAAATAGATCCAAAAATTTTAGGTAGACATCCATTCCCTGGGCCTGGTCTAGGAATCCGAATACTTGGAGATGTTACACGAGAAAAAGTGCAAATATTACAGGACGTTGATTATATCTTTATTCAAGGATTGAAAGACGATGGACTTTATGATGATGTTTGGCAAGCAGGTGCAATTTTCCTTCCAATTCAGTCAGTTGGTGTAATGGGAGATGAAAGGACCTATGAAAATGCTGTAGCATTAAGAGCCGTGACTTCAACGGACGGAATGACGGCAGATTGGTGTCATCTACCCTATGAGTTTTTAGCTAAAATTTCTAACAAGATTATAAATCAAGTAAAAGGTATTAATCGTGTTACTTACGACATTAGTTCTAAACCACCTGCAACAATAGAGTGGGAATAAGTTTGGCATGAGCCTTGCGTAATTGCAAATAAAAATTAAAAACAATGAAAGTAACTTTACTTTTCTCTTTCCTATGTCTTAGTTTATTGAGTTTGGCTCAACCTGAAAACACTCCAATTGAGGTTATTGAAGGGAAGCGTTATTATGTTCATTTCGCGCAGGGTGGTAATACACTTTATGGAATCCATAATCTATACAAAGTACCCGTAGAAGATATTATTTCAGCTAATCCTGAAACGGCCAATGGGCTTAAAGAAGGACAACGTATCTTAATCCCAATTAAAGGGGTTGAGAGTTTGCCTGAAAACCTTGTGATTCACAAAGTAGAAGCGAAAGAAACGTTATACCGTATATCAAAAAAATACAATGTAAGTATTGAATATTTAGTTGAGCTTAATCCAGGTATTGATTTGGGGCTGAGTGAGGGACAAGAGATTAAAATTCCAGTTAAAATGCCTTCAGGACAAGGGGCGCCACTCAGAGTTCAACAGAAGAATTTTAAGGTCTCTTTCATGGATTCAATAATTAAACATACCGTTTTAAAAGGAGAAACACTATACAGTATTTCAAAACGTTTTATGGTTCCAGCTGAGGAAATTCGAGTACTAAATATGCTTAAGAACGATAGAATTCGTCCAGGTGATATTTTAAATATTCCAATTAAAAAAGAAAGAATTGAAAAGGTTGAAATTCGAAAGGTAGAACCTGCTAACCTCTCCAAAAATAGACCCCCAATAATTGATTCATTGTTGTTGTTTAAAAAAAAAGAACAATACAATGTGGCTATCTTAATGCCTTTATTTTTAAACAAACCCGAAGGTTACAATCCGAAGATTTCAGACATGGCTGCTGAATTCTATATGGGAGCCAAAGCAGCGCTGGATTCACTACAGAAAATGGGGATGAAAGCGAAAGTGTATATCCACGACTCACAAAATGATTCTGCCGCCGTTCGAGAAATACTAAAGAAACCTGAATTTTCTAAAATGGATCTTATAATTGGACCTTTCTATGGTTTCAATTCGGAATTCGTGGCTGATTGGTGCAGAGCTAACGGTGTAAGGATGGTCTGTCCGTTTGCAACGAATTATGAAATCCTAAGAGATAATCCATTTATTTATGAAGCTGTTACATCTGATATTACCTTGAGTGAAGGTTTAGCGAAACACTTATTAAAAAATAGGGGTAATGACCAAGTTATCCTCATAAAACCAACTGCAGCACAAGACCTGAATTGCTACGAAGCTTTTAGATCGGCATACATGCGTGACACAACTCGTAAACAAGGTCCGAGATTAATGGAGTCCACACTTGAAGATTTTGCCACATTTATTAAAGCAAATGCAAATACACACCTCGTATATCTTTCAAATGACAAGGCTGAAGCGATGGAGTTTGTGAATAATGTAAATAAATCAGCTTACAAATCAGGCACTGGGAAATTAACTATTTACGGCACAAATGATTGGGCTAATTTTTCAAATATTTCTTCGGATTATAAAAATAAATACAATTTGCAGTTTGCAACATCATTTGATTTAAATTATCATTCTGAAAGAACGAAGACTTTTCAGAGAAAATATCGTCTAAATTATTCAGCTGACCTTTCGAAGATGGCAATTCAAGGTTATGATGTTACTATGTTTTTCTGTCAAACACTTCTTATGCAGAAAAAACCAACTTCCGGGTTAATGAATACCATAAGAATTGAACAAAAGGGTGCAGGAAACGGTTACGAAAACACGCAATGTTTTATTGTGAAACAAGTTGAATACGACCTCATTAAAGTAGCTCAAGTGAATGAATAAAGACTTCATTAGTGATCAATTCCAAGAATTGCAATTGAAAATTGTTGCGGAATTAGAAGGTATTGATGGGAAGGTTACTTTCAAAACTGATCTTTGGGATAGAGAAGAAGGTGGTGGTGGAAAAACGAAAACAGCCGTTAACGGAGAGGTAATAGAAAAAGGCGGAGTTGCTTTCTCAGCAGTATTTGGTGATGTTAGCGACATAATGAAAAAACAACTTAACCTGGATGGCGATATTTTTTTTGCTACAGGCGTTTCTATTGTACTTCACCCGAAACATCCTTTTGTTCCAATTATCCACATGAATGTTCGCTATTTTGAATTAAATGATGGAACATACTGGTTTGGCGGTGGAATTGATTTAACGCCGCATTATATTGATGACAATCTAGCTAAACACTTTCATATCAGACTAAAAGAGATTTGTGATAAATATTCCAATGCGTTTTATCCATTATTCAAAAAGCAAGCCGACGATTACTTCTTCATTCCTCATAGAAACGAGACAAGAGGTATAGGTGGTATCTTTTATGACCACCTGGATGAAAAATGTGGAATTTCCAAAGAATCACTTTTGAATTTTTGTATCGAATTAGGATCTTCTTTTCCTTCTATTTATGCTGAACAAATTAAAAATGGCGTATCCATGCCATTTGACAACAAAAATATCGCATGGCGAAATCACAGAAGAGGACGTTACGTAGAATTTAATTTGGTCAACGATCGCGGGACTAAATTTGGTTTATTTTCAGATGGAAGAGCAGAATCTATCCTAATGAGCCTTCCACCTTACGCTGAATGGACCTATTGTCATGAGATTGAACCAAATTCAAATGAGGATATCACCCAGAGAAAATTAAAAAAAGGAATTTCCTGGATAGAAGAAGGATAATGCTAAAACTATTTGAATACAAGCAACTACCTATCTGCTTCGCCGTTTTACAATCAAACAACCAAACTCAATGAAAACAATTCTGTTACTATTTGTAGCCTTAAATATGAACGTCAGTTATTCGCAAGAAAAACTAGGTAACGAATCTATGATGATTGAAGTATTTGGAAGTGAAAGTATTCAAGAGCTGTTTGTCAACGAATCAGAGTCCAGAAATCCACTTTCGTATGCTTTCTTGCCATCACAATTAGATCACGTTTATCAATTAGGCGACACGGAATATTATTTATTTATTCCTTCTCAAATTTTATTATTAAGTAAATAATATGAAGAACATTATTGCTCTTTTTACATTTATTATCTTCATACAAGGTGTAAATATAAGTCTGGGACAAACGGTAGTTATGTCAAATACAACCGTAAATCAATGTGCTGGTAATTTACTTGATCCTGGAGGAACAAGTAATTATCCCAATAGTAATACTACAACCACAACAATTTGTCCGAGTATATTAGGGGCATCCGTACGATTAAGTTTTACTTTTTTTAATACCGAAGCTATTTTTGATAATCTTACAATTTATGATGGGAATACTATCCTATCTACAGTTTTGGGCGTATTTAGTGGAATTCAAAGCCCATTTGTAATTCAAGCAACCAATCCTACGGGCTGTCTTACACTCGTCTTTAGTTCTGACGCAAATAATACATCCTTAGGCTTCAATGCCAATATTAATTGCGCGCTTCCTTGTCAACCTATTGTAGCTCAAGCAAATTCAACAACACCTGCTAGTGCTGGAGGTTTTATTGATTTGTGTCTAGGCGCTGTATTGTTTGTAAACGGTAATGGAAGTTATACAAGTCCAGCTCCTGTATACCCTCAATCTGACGCAACATCAACTTTTCGTTGGGATTTCGGCGATTTAACAAGTATTTCGCTTCAAAATACATCGCACCAATACACTAATCCTGGGATTTACGACCTAAACCTCACTATAACTGATATAAATGGCTGCAAAAATGCGAATGACATCAATTTACGTGTCAGAGTTTCAGATGTACCTAGCTTCAATGGAACAGTTGCAGCAAATAACACTATTTGTTTAGGTCAAACAAATGACTTATCGGGGTTTTCACTTCCAACTGAAATCGAATATTTTTGTGAATCGTTAGACCCTCAAGATGTTGTGATTCCAGATGGAATAGGGATACCGTACTCTACAACACTTAATTTAGATTGTTTTGACCCTGCCGGAACAATTACAGCTGCTTCTGACATTACTTCAATTTGTTTTGATATAGAGCATTCTTATCTACATGATTTAGAAATCACATTGACTTGTCCAAATGGCACTTCTATTTCATTGTACAATGCTCTCATAGGTGCAGTAAATTCAGTTCAATTAGGAGAACCGGTCGGTAATAATCTTTCGGCTACACTGGGTACACCTTATAACTATTGTTTCAATATAACAGCCGCAAATACAATGTATGATGTCGCTGAGGGGGTAGTGGCAGCAGTCCCAACCTATAATTATATTGACAATGATGGAACGGCTGTTATTAATACAATGTATATACCGGCTGGAGATTACTTACCTATCCAATCATTTGGCAACTTAATTGGCTGTCCATTAAATGGCAATTGGACAATAACCGTTATAGATCAATTTGCATCAGATAATGGGGCCGTTTTTGATATCTCCATGGATTTTAACGCAACCCTTTATCCAGCCACAAACAATTACACACCGGCATTAGTTACAAACTGGTTACCTGATCCGACTATAACGGCCACAACTGGAAATACCATTACAGTTACTCCAATATCTGCTGGAAATAAATGTTACACTTTTCAATCTGCTGATGCATTCGGTTGTGTTTATGATACAACGATTTGTTTCGATGTTTTCCCTTCAGATGATGCGTCATTTTCTTATGCTCAAGCTATGTATTGTACGAATAACCCAAACCCAACACCGACAATTATAGGTATACCTGGGGGAGTTTTTAATGCAGCCAATGGGTTGCCAATAAACGCATTAACTGGCACTATTAATTTGACATTAGCTGTTGTTGGTACGTATGATATTAGTTATCTAACACCTGGATCTAGTTGTCCAACCATATTTACAACAACAATAATTGTAAATAGCACCGTAGCTAACTTTTCAGCAGTAAACTTTTTAGGTTGTGAACCTTTGACCACTTTATTTACAAATCTTTCACCGAGTTCTATCAGCTGTATTTGGGATTTTGGGGACGGAAACTCTTTTACTGGATGTGGACCAATCGGTCATGTGTATACAAATGATGGTAATTATAGTCCTCAACTGACAATTACTGATATTAATGGTTGTCAAGCTACTTTTGTCCAG
>Ga0335396_10000525_pt1 | contig 52499 bp, 38 predicted proteins | sample FRY02_FD_205743 | JGI IMG/M metagenome (GOLD analysis project Ga0335396, IMG submission 205743) | Freshwater microbial communities from Lake Fryxell liftoff mats and glacier meltwater in Antarctica - FRY-02 (spades assembly) (version 2) | ecosystem: Environmental > Aquatic > Freshwater > Ice >...
ATGAAGCCTGCCCGCTATCGCAGGCTTGGGCTTTTTTCATTCCCCCAACCCTTTGATCTGCGATCAGTGTTGGGGGAATGAAAAAAGCCTCGCATTACTGCGAGGCTTCATCCCTTTGGCGGAGAGAGAGGGATTCGAACCCCCGGACCCGTGAAGATCAGTAGTTTTCAAGACTACCGCAATCGACCACTCTGCCATCTCTCCGCTGCAAAAATAGATTTATTGGAAAACACCGCTCGTCCTTTTCTATTCTTTTTCCATTCAAGGAAGCGTATCTTTGGTAAAAGCCCTTGGTCATGAGACATCTATTCCTCTGTATATCACTGATATCAGCCATTTCTTTGCCGTCTCAAAGTCTTAGTGCATTTTTTGATTATAAGACATTTATTGTCCCAGATCAAGGCATTCTTCTCGAAGTTTATGTCAATATCACCGGTTATTCGGTCGCTTATCTTCCTGTAAACGACACTTTGAGTAAAGCCCAAGTAGAAATGAACCTCATCATTTCTTCAGGTGATAAAGTCATTGATTTTAAGAAAGAATTGGTCCAAAGCCCTTTGGCATTTGATGATTATCAGCCAGATTTCATGTCATTGAGCAGATTCCTTCTTCCGCAGGGAACCTATGTACTTGAATTGAACCTGAGGGATCTAGGTAAAGATGAGTCCGTGGTCAAGACTGTCAGGACTATTGTTCTAGCAGCTGACTATAAGGCCTGTGCCTTCTCTGACATTGAATTGGTCGCTGGGTTCAGGCAAGCTGAAGAGACCTCCACCATGGCAAAGAGTGGTTATGAATTCCTGCCCTATATGAACAACCTCTTCGGTGAGGAGTTCAATGAATTGCTTTTCTATGCTGAGTTGTATAATACGGATAGGGCCATTGGTAAAGATGAAGGATTCGTTTTCAAATATGGTCTAAAGGATGCCAACAATGGAAAGACTGTGGCTGAATGTGAGGTCATCAAGAGAAAAAAGGCGGCCCATGTGATCACTGAACTTGGCAAGCTGAATATCACTGCCGTACCATCAGGTCTCTATGATCTGACCTTGGAAGCGCGGAACAGGGACAATGAACTCATGGCCAGCCAATCGCTCAGGATCATCAGGCAGAATGATGATGTGGTAAAGAATTATACCCCTGAAGAGATAGACATGACCTTCGTGGGGAAGATAAATGATAGGGATAGCTTGAAGGCCTATATAGATTGCCTCACTCCCATCTCTTATGACGGTGAGCTCATGGTGATAGACCATCAGATGAAGAATGCCACCTTGCTTGAATGCAAGTCCTTCTTTTACTCGTTCTGGGAACGCAGGGACCTGGTAGACCCGAGTGCTGCTTGGCAGGCTTACAAGGCTGAAGTAATCAAAGCCGAAGATAAATTCGGGACGAGCAATAAACGTGGTTTCATGACCGATATGGGGCGCGTATATCTGAAATACGGAGCACCTAACAGCATTGTAGACCAGAGCAGTGACCCAGAGGCATACCCTTATCAGATATGGCATTATTACCGTGCAGGAAAATTCAGTGATAAACGATTTGTATTCTATGACCGGGAATTACTGCACAGGGAATACCAACTCTTGCACTCTGATGTCCCAGGTGAAGTGCGCAATCCGCGCTGGGATATGGTCCTGAATAGCCGTAACAATGCACAGTGGAATACGGAGCAGAACAGCGCAGGAGGCAATTCTAGCAGCAGGATGCAAGAACTTTTCGAGACTCCTCGATAGCCTATTTTCGCATTTACAATAGGACTACCTTTGGCGCCCGTGTCAAAAATCGCTGTCGTCATATTGAACTGGAATGGAAGAAAATTGCTAGAGCGATACCTTCCTTCTGTTATGCAATTCTCTGCAGGGGCTGATATATGCGTCATCGATAATGATTCAAGCGATGATTCCTTGAGCTTCCTGAAAGCAGAATACCCGCAGGTGAAGATTTTTATCAATGAGAAAAATCTAGGATTTGCCGCTGGCTATAATCAAGGGTTGAGATCCATACATGCTGAATATCTCGTGCTTCTGAATTCTGATGTGGAAGTGACTGCGAATTGGTTAGATCCGATCATCAATCTGATGGATGCTGATCCGAAAATCGCAGCGGCTCAACCTAAGATACTTGACGCCAAGAAAAAGACCCATTTCGAATATGCTGGTGCATCAGGCGGATTCCTTGACCGTTTCGCATATCCATATTGCAGGGGAAGAATCTTTGATACTCTAGAAGAAGATAAGGGTCAGTATGAGGAACGCACTGAGGTTCATTGGGCATCAGGGGCCTGCTTCTTTATGCGCAAAGCTATCTATGATGAACTCGGAGGATTGGATGAAGATTTATTTGCCCATATGGAGGAGATAGATCTCTGCTGGAGGGCTCGTACCAAGGGCTATAGCGTATATTGTGAACCTGCAAGCACGGTATACCATGAAGGAGGAGCTACGCTCAGCGGTCATGCTCCTTTCAAGAGTTATTTGAACTTCAGGAATAATCTGGTCATGCTCTTGAAGAACGACCGCAGTGGATACACGTATCTCCTAATCTATATACGCATGCTGATGGATGGCCTGTCCGTTTTACGATTCCTTTTCCAAGGAAGACCGAGCCATGCTTGGGCAGTCCTCAAAGCGCATCTGCATTTCTACCGAGACATAGGGAATACATTAAAGAAGCGCAGAGCACTTGGTGGCTTATCAGCGCCAAGAGCTCCTTATAGCATCGTTATGCGTTATTTCTTGATGGAAAAGAAGTACTTCAGCGAGCTGGAATCCTGATTTAAAGCTCCTTGAAATATCCATCGAATTCTCGTTGGAAGATAAGTCCTACGCCTTGCTTAGTAGCTGATTGGCCAAGATTCAGGATGTCGAATTGATTGGATTCATTGAACACTTTCAGTCTGAGATTACCCTCTTGAGTGATCATATATTCCAATCTGAAATCTCCGATTAAACTGGAAGCTGATCCCCCTGCTATCGCAGTCGACTGTCCTTGTACTCCGAAGTTCCCGCTGAGCAAGAGTCTATCTTGGAAGAGTTGAGTGGTCAATGCTACAGCAAGTTCCTCTGAGTTCAGCTGGTCTCCTGCCCTATAGTTCACACCTACATCTACTTCATTGCTCAGTTGAGAAAGCCAATTGCTCAACTGTGCTGACACGAATTCACTGCCCGTACTGCTAGCTCCAGTGGCCACTCCTGAACCGAACGATGCGCTCTCTGATGGCATGAATTTATTCAAAACAAGGAGTGCAAAGACCTGTCTGTTCAATTCTTGCTCAGTGCTCAAACGGCTCTTGACCACAGCTTGAGTCGATGCATCAGAAGTAGGAAGATCAATAGCGAATTCTATATCCGGATTCAGCATAGGACCTGTTAGGATCATCTGTGTTTGCACAGGAACGCGGGATGCACTCGCAGCCGAGCTTCCTAAAAGATCGGCCAAAGAAGCCCTTAGCTCATAGATAGCTTCCATATCCAACTCGGCCAGATATGGGTCTCCGAAGAAAGAAATACTTCCTCCTGATGCAACCTTAAATTGCTTATTCACTATGTTCTGAAGCGTGAAAAGGTAGGAGCCATCATATACTGTATACCTCCCGAACATCTGGAAGTCTCCTCCCCTGTCAACTGTCATGGTCAGGGCACCTTGGCCCCTTCCCTCCATAATGTCACCTATCTTCTCATCGAAGATTAACTTGATATCAGCGTCTGGTGTGATATCAGCTTCTATGAACAACTTCACTCCAGAGTCGATGACACTTTCTTCCTTGATGGTGTCATTGGCATGAGGGTCTTTAAAGTAGATGTAATCTTCGAAGACGACTTCATCTCTTGAACCGAGAGGTAATTCCAAGCTGGTCCCTTTCTCTGTTTTGGCATGAACTTCTATGTCTAAGAACTGATCGAATCCTGAAAGCGAGATAGATCCTGAAGCCATGACCCTTCCATAGAATAATTCGTTGTCCTTGAATGTGGTATTCAGACACAGTACATTCTCAAATTCAGCATAGAAATCATAGTTCCATTCCCTGAAATTATCATGGATAATGGTCCCGTTCATGTTCCCTTTGTTTCCATACTCATCGGAAAAGGGGATATAGTTGAATCCTATCCAGTCTTTTTCAATGATGACCTCATTGCTGAATGTGTAACGCGTATTCAGATAGTTCACTTTTACTTTAGCTTGATCGAACATTAAGGTACCATCTATCTCAGGCTCCAAGATATTTCCTTTGATAGCTAGGGCTCCAGATGCATGACCCCCTATCTCAGACACAGCTGACGTAGGTATCTTATTCAAGATATTCAAGTCGAAGTGATCCATGCCAAGGGTAGCATCTATGGTTCCTCCAGTGATCTCAGGGAAGAACTTCCCATCTATCTGAATCTCCCTGCGATCCTCATCAGTGATTCCCCCAGTGATATACAAGAAATTCTCGCCTCTATCCCAGGTAGTCTTTAGATCCAAGTCTCCGATAAGCTCCTTGCCAAAAGCAAGTTCCTCTATGGTCATATCGGCCACCATGGAGAGTGAGCCTAGCACATTTTTCGCGGTTCCTTTAATGTCTGTTTTGCCTTTCAGGTCCATTACTCTTTCAGGAACGAACTGGTTTATATGATCCAATTGGAAATTCTTCACCTCGAATTTCAAGGTAGAATTGGGGTCATCTGCTACGTCTCCATCCATGAAGATTGATTCCTTCGCATTGCTCACTATCGCATCATGGATTGACCATTTTCCCTTATGATAATCAACGAGTGTCTCATTAGGAATCAACCAATAGTCACCGCTGAGTAGGATCTGGCTTGGGAATATCACATTTGAAATAGAATCCTTAGAATGGAACATACTCTTTGCAGAGATACTTCCTGAAGCCTTACGTTCGACCAAAGACCAGGTAAGGTCTGTCTCCATGGTGTCAGAATAGAAATTCAAGGTGGCCCGGTTATCCTTGAAATGCGCACTGTCACTCAATGCGACTTCTCTATTCTCAATAAGCAGGTATGCGAAGTCCCCCATCTGTCTGGCTTCCAGATGTGTGCCATAGGCCTCAGCCTTGACAAAGGCGATGGTGTCACTGTTCATCTCAGCATAGAAGGAATGTTGCTTGGAATCTAGGGCTCCTTCTATCCGAGTGTCCTTGCTGAACCTCCAACCTGGCATGAAAGCCTCAGTGAGCAAGTCAGGTTCCTTCATTTGAATACTGAAATTGAAATCTGAGGGACTTGGACGGTAATCAGGTGTCAGCTCTAAGCTTGGAAGCACATCAGAGAATACATTCTGAAAATCGGCTGGGAGATCAGCAAATATGAACTTCCCAATCATCTGTACATCTATAGGACTGCTTTCAATATTCAGATTCCTAATTCCATTCATAACATCTGAATGCACGCGTAGGTTTTCAAAATTGAACTCCCTGTGCCCTTTCATGTACATAATGTCCTTCACTCTGACATCTCCTTTGAAATCATCAGCAGTCTTCCCAGAGAATTCTGCCACTATCTTACCTGAGATAGCTGTTGTATCCAAAATGTCCATGAATCCGAGCTTATGTAGCTTGAGTTCTCTGACATCGGCTTGGAAATCGAATTCAGGTACCCCTTTGCGGTAATCTATCAATCCGGTAAAATCAAGCATGACTCCCTCTTGATCTATAGATATATCTCCGTTGAAAAGGCTCTTCTCTAGGTCAGCATCTAGGGTGATGTCTTTATAGGTGAATCCCATATAGGTGATGCTTCCAACTTTACCTTTCACCCGCGCAATGGGGCTGGTAGAAGGGCTGATCACATTATAGACGACATTGGCATTTACAACTCCAAGGTCTTTCAGTCCAAATATCTGCCCTAGATCCGCTCCACTCACCATCAGATCACCTGCATAATTCTCTGTGAGATCAGTACCTGGAAAGTGAAATGTGGATCGAGTGTTCACATTGCCCTTCTTGGAGCTGAATGCCAAGTCAACATCACAGATACGCCTATTGCCTTGGATATCTGTCTGTACTTTGAATGGTCCTATCATTTCAAGAAACTCAAGGTCATTTAAGGTTTTGGTCAATTGACCTATTCCCAAGGACTTCAGTTCATAGGTAGAACTCTTTAATTCATGGAGTTCAACTTCATAGCTGATTTTATCCAGATTCAACATATTTCGAACATGGCCATCAGCAAGCAATCTTGAGTATTGACCAAATCTGAAGTCTACATCTCGGAAAAGAAGATCTTCTATTTTACCAAAAGCGTGGCCCTGTATATTATAAACGCCATCTATCTCACTCAATGCTGGAAGGAAAGGAATTAAGTCCTGTGTGCGTAATTCACTCTCATGAAGGTCTATATCCAAAGAAACGCTATCAATGAACATGGAGAGGTCGGTGGCGTCAGAATAGCTGAATACTAAGTCTGTCTCAAGCGTAGACCCTTCAACATGCAATGAAGTTCGCTTGAAGCTTAGTTCCTTCTGATCTACATAGAAGTGAGTATTCAGATCATGGACTTGAAGTTCTGAGAAGATTTCCTTGCCACTCAGTGAATTGACATGCATAGCCACCCCTCCGCTGAGGAATTGCAAACTATCGACTTCAACGTGTAAGTCTTGGAACTTGAAATGTTGAGGGTCGAATCTGCCGGGTTCGATCAGAGGGATATTCTCATTCCACATCACGAAACTGAACTCTCGCACTTCCACAGAGTTTATCCCAAATTCCCATGAAGATTCTGATTGGCTGCTATTAGCAAGGAGACTGTCTATCAATAAAATGAGGCCATCAGAGTTCTGCCCTTCCTGGACACGCATCTTTAATTTCCCTTCAGTCAATATGATCTTCTCTACTTGTATGGTCTCCAATCTCAGATCAAAGAGGGAGATATCAGCGTGGACCTTGGAAATGTATAGAAGGGTGTCTTTGAAATAGTCCTTGATCAATAGATGGTCGATATTCAATTCATCGAATGGAGTAATCTGAACCCTGCTCATCTCTACTTCTACGCCAAGCAGGTCACTGAGAAGCGAAGAGACCCAGTCACCCAACTTCTTCTCGCCATATGATGTATTGACAATACCCCACATGAAGGCAGCCGCCAGAAGCAAGATGAATAGAATAGTTGATATGATCCTTTTTAAAACCTTCATACAGTGATGTGCTCCGAAGTTAGCTCCTATGTTCCACAAGGAGGATACCTTTGTGGTGAATGAACCATAACGGATATATCCTTGCTATTGAATCTTCCTGTGATGACACGGGCGCTGCTGTTCTAAACAAGGGCAAAATACTTGCCAATAAATTTGCGACTCAAGAAGTGCATTCAAGGTATGGAGGAGTAGTTCCTGAATTAGCCTCCCGGGCGCATCAAAGGAACATAGTTCCTGTGGTTGATATTGCTCTAAAGGAAGCTGGGATAAGCGTAAAGGATTTAGATGCTATAGTATTCACCCAAGGACCTGGCCTCATGGGTTCCTTATTGGTAGGGGCTTCATTTGCCAAGTCAGTCTCTATGTCGCTTGGAATACCTTGCTTGGGAGTGAATCACATGAAAGGGCATGTGCTCTCTCATTTTGCCCATAGACCTGAGAAAGAAAGCCCAGTTCCTGAATTCCCATTCCTATCTTTAATCGTCAGTGGTGGACATACCATGTTGGTGATGGTTCATAGCTACAGTGATATGAAGATTCTAGGGCGTTCCTTGGATGATGCTGCTGGAGAGGCTTTCGATAAATCAGCAAAGATGCTGGGACTCCCGTATCCCGGAGGACCTTGGATAGATAGACATGCCAAACTTGGAAAGCCCATCTATTCATTCAATAAACCTAGAGTGGACGGATTGGATATGAGTTTCAGCGGACTCAAAACGAGTATCCTGAATTTCTTGAAAAAAGAGGTGGCCCTTGATCCTCAGTTCATGAAGACCCATATGGATGACATCTGTTCAAGCATCCAGACCTGTATTGTAGAGATTCTGATTGAAAAGACCGAAAGGGCATTGGATGAGTTTCCTGTTAAAGATATTGGTCTAGCTGGAGGTGTGGCTGCCAATAGTGCCCTTAGAACTGCCATTGAACAGATGGCTGAAAAACGCGGGATAAAAAGCCACGTCCCTCCTTTCGAGTATTGTACTGACAATGCGGCTATGATAGGTATCGCTGGCTACTTTGCCTTGAAAGAAGGATTAAAAGATGATCTGAGTATAATGGCTGACCCTAATCTTCCTTTCTGAGTTTCTTGTTTATATACTGACGCTGACCTGGGTCTATAAGTCATTGGCCCAGTGATGTTTAAAATCACTGCAACCTTTTTATTCCTCTAAACGTACACAAGGGCTCACCCGTGCGTATGCCCATATTATGAGGAAAATCAAAGTATACTTATTCATGGTACTCAGTATTCTGGGCACCTTGAATATGCAAGCAGGTAACGAGACTGAAGTGGAGCAAGCTCTTACTAATGTTGCAGTATTACTTGACAACGGAGACTTCAAGAAAGCTATGAAGACTTTGGATGAGGCCATAGTGAATTATCCATCCAATGCTGAATTACTCTCAACTCGAGCAGGAATATTTATCATGATGGAGAAAAGCAAGGAAGCCAAGCGCGATGCCTATGCCGCTTTCAGTGCAGACCCTCATTCCTGCAGAGCCAATCTGACCTTATCACAATATCATCTGATGGGTGAGAACTTAGACAGTGCTCTGAGCTGTATCAATAGAGCAAAAAATCTGATTCCCGATGATTATCTGAGAGAGTCAGTGCTGGGATTGAAGGGTCATATCCATTTGAAAAGAGAGGAATTATATGATGCGGAATCGGCATTGATAGAAGCTGGACTCTGCCGTGAGGTGAGCATGAATACCATGCGAGACTTAGCAACTGTCCTTCATATGAGAGGAAAAGATGAAGAAGCGATCATCATCTTGAAAGAGACCTTGGACATGTTCGGAGAAGACTTAGAGAGCTATATCAACACTGGATATATGTGCAATCAAGTAGGTTTCTATGATGAAGCCATCTCTTATCTTTCTAGGGCTTTGGTTTTGGAGGGTACGAATCCGTTTGCACTGAGCAATATGGCTTATTCCCAATTCATGATAGGTCATTCTGAAGAGGCTTTGAAGACTGTGAACACCTCTCTGGACAATGACAATACCAACGCCTTTGCATACAAGGTGAAAGGTCAGGTCCTGCATGACCTTGGAGAACCTGAAAGGGCATGTAAAGAGTATAAAAAGGCTGTTCACATGGGATACAGCTTGCTTTACGATAAAAATGAGATTACTCAACTTATCATAAAATCATGCAACACTGAATAAGTCTTCACTCAGAATAAAGATATCTGGCCCTCATCATCAGATGCTGGGCCTTTTTTTTTGTCTTTTTTCGGAGCCGGTTTCTTCTTGGAATGCGTCACATCAAGATCTATGGTCCTGGCCTTTTCTGATTTCTGATCCAAGGCCAAGTCATCTCCCTCTTCCTCTAGGTCCTCTTCTTCATATTCTTCTTCCTCCAATTCAGTAGGCTGGTCATTGGACTCATTATCTGAGTCATCTTCTTCTTCCTCCTCATCTTCTTCCTCCTCAGGCTCGAGCAGGAACATGTTCTTAGGCTTATCTTGGATGAACCTGTTCCCTATAGCTGAAACTCCTTTAACTCCTATCAACTCCTCCAGCTGGAATTCCTCATCTTCTTTCTCTGTGCTGCGCTTATCGTATTCAACGCGTACGATAGGATCCACGGCTGTAGTGGCTATGAGTAACTGGGAATTCTCATGTTCTGTAATGAAACTTACTTCCTTTATACTGGGTTCTACCAAGAATCTTTTCAAGCTGTACCTATCCTTCTGACCGTCATAGTATATGATTGACATAGCTCTCTCTGGGCGCCACTTCTCTATGATGCTTATGTCATCATTAAAGTGCAATGAAAGGTCGGCTGGGACTATCTTATAGAATCCCTGGTCGGATACCAAGAGTAATTTATCCTCTCCAGCAAATTGGCCAAGGTATGTTCCTCGTCCATCAACATTCAGTCTGCGTGTGACCTCATCTATCCAGACTTTTCTAGCTGCCAAGGTAGATTCACCTTTCTCCTTCAGCTCTATCTTACTGATGAGATTCTTGGTCATGGTGTTGCCCTTGCTTCCTCTTCCTTTGATGGACAATTCAGCAAAGTTGAAATCCAACTTCAATGTCTTGAGTTTAGGTCTTGGACGCAGTTTTACTGTGATAACTTCAGCTTCCCCATTCGGATTGGCTGAGAAATAGAGCATCCTGCTGCCTTTTTTTCCAGCGCTGAGGTCATACTCCTTATCACGGGTGACACCCGTAACATTGAATCGCTTCACAAAAGCAGGACCGGCTGCTCCATCTTGGTAGACCATGTGATAGACAGTGCGCTTATCTCCTTTCTTCCATACGGCAGCATGAAGGATATCCTTGCCCATGAATTTCTTATCGGCCACTTTACTGACCATCATCACACCGTCATTCCTGAAGATGATGACGTCATCTAAATCACTGCAATCAGATATATATTCATCCTTCTTAAGTCCATAGCCGATGAATCCTTCATCCTTGTTCACATAGAGCTTCCTATTTGCCACCACTACTTTGGTCGCTTCTATGGTATCGAATGTCCTGATCTCGGTCTTACGCTCTCTACCCGCTCCGAAGTCCTTCTTCAATTTCTTGAAGTAATCCACTGCGTAATCTGTCAGATTAGCGAGATGATGGATTACTTCAGCCAATAGATCTTCTAATTTCCTCAGATTATCATTGGCCTTATCGGAATCGAATTTCGAGATCCTCTTGATCTTGATTTCAGTCAATTTGACGATGTCCTCCCCTGTGACGGGCATCTTTAATTTCTTCACATGGGGCTTCAATCCGTTATCAATCGCTTGGATCACACCTTCCCATGTCTCTTCCTCCTCTATATCCCTATATATGCGTTTCTCTATGAAGATTTTCTCAAGGCTGGCAGCATGCCACTGGTTCTCCAGTTCATTCTTACGAATCTCCAGTTCCAACTTCAGGAGCGCCTTCGCATGATCCACTGAATGTCTCAGTATCTCTGAAACCCCTATGAAATGGGGCTTATCATCCTCAATAATGCAGGCATTGGGTGAGATAGATAATTCACAATCAGTGAAAGCATAGAGCGCATCGATGGACTTATCAGGCGATGTACCTGGGGGTAGATGGATGACGATCTCAGCGAACTCAGCTGTATTATCTTCAATCTTCTTAATCTTGATTTTCCCCTTGTCATTCGCTTTTATGATGGACTCTATCAAGGAACTGGTCGTGGTCGCGAATGGGATCTCATGGATGACCAAGGTCTGCTTATCCTCTTTACGTATTCTCGCCCTTACACGGATTTTTCCGCCTCTTTTCCCATCGTTATAATTAGAAAAATCAGCCATTCCTCCTGTAATGAAGTCAGGATAGATACTCTTCCCTTTTCCTTTCAGATGAGCGATAGAAGCATCTATGAGCTCAATGAAATTATGTGGCATGATCTTACATGCCAGTCCCACGGCAATTCCCTCTACTCCTTGAGCAAGGAGCAATGGGAATTTCATGGGTAATGTCTCAGGTTCCTTGTTACGGCCATCGTAGGAAAGGAGCCATTTGGTCGTCTTGGGATTGAATGCTACTTCTTTGGCAAATTTGCTCAGGCGCACTTCTATATATCTGGCAGCAGCTGCACGGTCACCGGTCAGGGTATTCCCCCAGTTCCCTTGGCAGTCGAGCATGAGCTCCTTCTGACCTATCTGCACCATGGCATCTCCGATGGAGGCATCTCCATGCGGGTGATACTTCATGGTATTCCCAATTGCATTGGCCACTTTATGAAAGCGGCTGTCGTCCATTTCCCAGAGGGAATGAAGTATCCTCCGTTGCACAGGTTTAAGGCCATCATAGATGTGAGGAACAGCTCGTTCCAAGATGACATAGGAAGCATAATCGAGGAACCACTCGTTATACATCCCACCTATCTTGATCACATTCTCCCCTTCTTGGGATGCACCTTGGGGCTCTTCTCCGTGGATGTTCTCTTCCTCAGCCATGATCAGATCTCAACTGTAATTTCTTCTACTGAATCTTTCTCCACCTTCAGGTTGTCAATGATGAATTGCTGTCGGTCAGGAGTATTCTTACCCATGTAGAATTCCAGCAAAGCTTCTATCTGAGTATCCTTGTCCATGAGGACGGGTTCCAGGCGCATGTCATCGCCTATGAAGTGCTTGAACTCATCAGGAGATATCTCTCCGAGTCCTTTGAATCGCGTGATCTCAGACTTCGCCCCCAATTTCTCCATGGCATCTCTCTTTTCCTGCTCGCTGTAGCAATAGATAGTCTCTTTCTTATTCCTGACTCTGAAAAGAGGGGTCTGAAGGATGTAGAGGTGATTCGCTTTGACCAGATCAGGGAAGAACTGGACGAAGAAGGTCATCAAAAGCAAACGAATGTGCATTCCATCCACATCAGCATCAGTGGCGATTACCACACGGTTATAGCGCAGATTGTCTAGCCCATCTTCTATGTCCAAGGCTGCTTGGATCAGGTTGAATTCCTCGTTCTCATAGACCACTTTCTTGGTCAGTCCATAAGAATTCAGCGGTTTCCCTTTCAGCGAGAAAACAGCCTGTGTATTCACGTCACGGCACTTGGTGATGGATCCACTGGCAGAGTCACCCTCGGTGATGAAGACGGTGGTCTCTGAGGCGCGCTGATTATTCTTGGTATCGCTGAGGTGGCTGCGGCAATCTCTGAGTTTCTTGTTATGTAAGTTGGCTTTCTTAGCGCGTTCTCTGGCCAGCTTACGTATGCCCGCCATGTCCTTACGCTCCCGTTCGCTCTGGCGTATCTTCTTCTCCAGCTCTTCAGCAACGGCAGGATTTTTATGTAGGAAATTATCCAGGTTCTCTTTCAAGAAATCCCCTATGAAGGCTCTGATAGATTTTCCTCCTGGCTCTATCTCTGTGGATCCGAGTTTGGTCTTGGTCTGACTTTCGAAGACCGGCTCTACCACTTTAATACTCACAGCAGCCACGATGGAGCTGCGTATATCACTGGGTTCGTAGTTCTTATTGAAGAATTCCTTGATGGTCTTGGCCACCGCTTCCCTGAAGGCCCCTTGATGGGTTCCGCCTTGGGTGGTGTGCTGGCCATTGACAAAAGAATAATACTCCTCACCGTATGAATTCGTGTGAGTGAACGCCACTTCTATATCATCACCTATCAAATGGATAATGGGGTAATTAGGCTCACCGGTCATCTTGTCCTCCAAGAGGTCGAAGAGGCCTTTCTCTGAATGATAGCGGGTGCTGTTATACCAGATGCTCAATCCAGTATTCAGATAGCAGTAATTCATAATCAGTCGCACGATGTGGTCTGACTTGAACTGATAATGCTTGAAGATCTCCTCATCTGGATAGAAGGAAAATTGGCTGCCGTTGCGCTCCTCGGTCTTCTGGAGTTTCTCGTCCTTGATCAAGTTCCCTTGGTTGAACTCAGCGCGTTTCATCTGACCGTCACGGTAGCTCTCTACGATAAAGTGAGTAGATAGTGCGTTGACGGCTTTGGTTCCTACTCCGTTTAGACCAACCGATTTCTTGAAGGCTTTAGAATCGTATTTACCACCCGTATTAATCTTGGATACACAGTCTATGACTTTGCCCAATGGAATCCCACGGCCATAATCACGAATGGTGACTTTGGAATCCTTGATTCCCACCTCGACTTTCTTACCATAGCCCATGACATATTCATCGATAGAGTTATCTATAATCTCTTTCAGGAGGATATAGATACCATCATCATAGGAATTCCCGTTTCCGAGCTTCCCTATGTACATACCTGGACGCAGACGAATGTGCTCCTTCCAATCGAGGGATCGGATGTTGTCCTCGGTATAACTGACGTTCTGAATCTCTTTCTCGGCCATGTTGAGTGGGCACTCTTTTTTAATAATGCGCTAAATTATCAATATCGATAGGGGTTTCAGAGCTAAATGATCTGCATTTATCAACATTTATCAGCTTGATCGGAGGCAGCTTGGATTTTCTTGGCTTCAAGATTAAAAAGGTCTATTACACTGCTAACCAACATTTAAGACAAACTGAGCTTCAATGTTTAAGTCACATATCAGAAGGTTATAGAATATGTTCTACTTCAAGGAGTGTCTCCTACTCACTTACAAGGATAAAGATAGCTGATCTAAGAATATCTATCTCATATATCATTGACTATCAACATCTTCAATCATCTCTGTGCCCGTTCAGATAGCGACCAACGAGCACCGCAACCAAGAGCGTCAGTTACAGTGGTCCAAGAATGCTTAAGAACATGGAGATGGACCTTGCTGGAGCATTCACAGGAATAATATCCCCATAGCCAAGAGTAGAAAGCGTAGTAAAACTGAAATACAGATCGGCAGACGAGTATTAGACGTTAAACCTGAAATGCATGACGTCACCGTCTTGCACAATGTACTCTTTCCCTTCGACCCCTAATTTGCCAGCCTCCTTTACAGCAGCCTCTGAACCGAACTTCACATAATCTTCATAATGAATGACCTCAGCACGGATGAATCCTTTCTCGAAATCAGAGTGGATTACTCCTGCGGCCGCTGGTGCTTTGGTCCCTTTTCTAATGGTCCAAGCCCTCACCTCTTTCACCCCTGCCGTGAAATAAGTCTCCAACTCCAGGAGTCTATAGGCTGATTGGATCAGGCGGCTTACTCCGGGTTCTTTCAATCCGAGGTCATTCAGAAATTCCTTCTTATCCTCGAAAGTCTCTAGTTCCGCGATATCAGCTTCAATACCAACACCTAATATTAAGACCTCAGCCTGTTCCTTAGATACTGCAGCTTTCACAGCTTCTGTGTGTGCATTCCCTGTGACTACTGAAGCCTCATCCACGTTGCACACATAAAGAACGGGCTTGCGGGTAAGCAATTGAACATCGCGCACAGCTTCTGATTCTACCTCGCTCAATTCAATTGCTCTGACAGAGATTCCTTTCAAGAGCGTATCACGCATCTTCTCAAGGACCTCTAAGCGCGCGCCCATCTTCTTATCCCCTGCCTTAGCAGCACGGGCCGCAGTCTGGATTAATTTTTCTACTGATTCCAAGTCTTTCAACTGAAGCTCTGTATCTATTACTTCCTTATCTCTGACAGGATTCACAGATCCATCAACGTGCACCACATTGCCATCCTCGAAGCAGCGCAGCACATGGATGATAGCATTGGTCTCGCGGATATTTCCTAGGAACTGATTCCCTAGCCCTTCACCTTTACTCGCCCCTTTGACCAATCCAGCGATATCTACAATCTCGATGGTGGTAGGCATGACTCGCTCTGGACTGACGAATTCAGCCAAAGTAGTGATCCTCGGATCTGGGACCGTGATGACGCCTATATTAGGCTCTATAGTGCAGAAAGGGAAATTGGCTGCTTGAGCCTTCGCATTGGAAAGACAATTAAAAAGTGTTGATTTTCCTACATTGGGAAGTCCTACTATACCGCATTGAAGTGCCATGGAGCTGCTTTTTTTAAGTCTGCGAATATAGGGGTATTCGGTTTCGGGTTTCAGCCGCGAAGCATCCCGCCTTACATTTCCCTTTTCACTTCAATTCTCCTTTTCATTCCATACCCCCCTTCTATCAACACATCCCACCTAGTTCTTCACAATGATCTGAGCAGCCCTTATGAATACCTTTCTTTACAGCCATCAAATCCTGCTTCATGGAAGCCTTAGAAATTACCCCTCCTATGACCCTTACTACGGATGTGAAAGAGCTGGAACGCATCGCTTCGCAAGTCAGACGCGACATCGTGCGTATGGTACATGCCGTGAATTCAGGCCACCCTGGTGGTTCGCTTGGCTGCACAGATTACTTTGTCAGCCTGTATTTCAGCGTAATGGACCACCATTCTACGCCCTTCAAAATGGATGCTAAAGGAGAGGATGCCTTCTTCTTGAGCAATGGGCATATCTCCCCTGTCTGGTATAGCACTTTGGCGCACGCTGGATATTTCCCAGTCGCTGAATTGAACACTTTTAGGAAATTAAATTCCCGACTTCAAGGACATCCAGCTACTGAAGAGGGATTGCCTGGAATTAGGATTGCCTCTGGTTCATTGGGTCAAGGTCTCTCAGCTGCATGTGGGATGGCCGAGGCCAAAAGACTCGATAAAGACCCTGGAACTGTTTATGTCTTGCACGGAGATGGAGAGTTACAGGAAGGCCAGATATGGGAAGCAGCCATCTATGCTGCTCACAGAAAATTGGACAACCTTATCGCCACAGTTGATTACAATGGCCGTCAGATAGACGGTGATGTGAATAACGTAATGGGCCTAGGTGACCTCAAGGGAAAATGGGCAGCCTTCGGCTGGAATGTCCTTGAAATGAACGGCCATGATTATGAGGATATCCTTAAGACCCTGGCAGCTGCTAAAGCGAATAGAGGCAAAGGGAAACCTACTGTTATCCTTATGAGGACAGAGATGGGCCAAGGAGTGGATTTCATGGTAGGAAGCCATAATTGGCATGGAGTCGCGCCCAATGATGAGCAATTGAAATCAGCGCTCGATCAATTAGAAGAAACCCTAGGAGATTATCCAGAACCAAAGAAATAAGCAGAGATGGAGATTGTAGTCAGCCCAGAAAAGAAAGACACCCGTTCAGGATTCGGTCAAGGATTAGTAGAACTCGGAGCCTCACATCCTGATGTGGTCGCACTGTGTGCTGACCTAACTGGATCATTGAAGATGAATGCCTTCGAAAAGGCCTTTCCAGAGCGTTTTTTCCAGGTAGGAATTGCCGAAGCGAATATGATGGGTCTCGCTGCTGGTCTTGCTACTGCTGGAAAGATTCCTTTCACTGGGACTTTTGCCAATTTCTCTACCGGTCGAGTGTACGACCAGATACGCCAGAGTATCGCCTATTCTGAAAAGAATGTGAAGATATGTGCTTCTCATGCCGGCCTCACCCTCGGTGAGGATGGTGCAACGCACCAGATTCTAGAGGATATCGGTATGATGAAGATGCTTCCTAATATGACCGTAGTTGTTCCATGTGACTATAATCAGACCCGCCTTGCTACCCTCGCATTGGCCGAACATCATGGCCCTGCATATCTGAGATTCGGGAGACCATCATGGCCTATTTTCACTCCTGCTGAAGGCGGATTCAAGATAGGTAAAGCGCAGCTATTAAAAGAAGGTAAGGACGTGAGCATCTTCGCTACAGGTCACTTGGTATGGAAGGCCATTGAAGCTGCAAATGCATTGGCCGCCAGAGGAATTAATGCCGAGGTCATCAACATCCACACCATCAAACCATTGGACATAGAAGCTATTCTGGATTCTGTTTCAAAAACGAGATGTGTCGTCACTGCTGAAGAACATCAGCGCAATGGGGGTCTTGGAGACAGTATTGCTCAAGTACTCGCATTGAATTCCCCTTTTCCTATGGAAATGGTGGCTGTGAACGATCAATTCGGGGAGAGCGGAACGCCTGCTGAATTGATGTCCAAGTATGGTATTGATACGGCTGATGTGGTAGCAGCTGTTGAACGTGTCGTCAGGCGCAAGTGATTCTTTTTTTTATTCGATTTTAAACCTTCGTGCTGATCTGATGTCCTATGGATAAGATTTTGTCAGCATCTGAACTACATATCGCCAAACTCATCAAAGAGCGAGACTTGGATGAAGCGTTCAAGCTCATCTTGTCCAGCCAGAAATCCAAGCTTTATCTGCATCTGCGAAGGATGCTAGGGAACCATGATGATACGAATGATGTCTTGCAAGAGACCTTTATCCGCATATGGAAGAACCTAGATAAATTCGAAGGAAAATCAAGTATCTCCACTTGGGTTTACCGGATTGCGACCAATGCAGCTCTGACCCATTTGAACAAGGAGAAGAAGAAGAACCACGTTCCTCTGAAAGATGTTCATCATCCTGCGGCCCATAGCACTGCTCCATCGCCTGAAGTGATTCAAAAGAAACTTCAAAAGGCTATGGAATTATTACCTCCTAAGCAAAAACAAGTCTTCGTCTTACGCTATTATGAGGAGATGAGTTATGAGGAAATGGCCGAACTCACTGGGACTAGCCAAGGTGCCTTGAAAGCTTCATATCACCATGCAGTAAAGAAGATTGAAGCTGAATTACGTGAGGATTAAACCTCTCCCACTCCCATTAGTCCAATGAACGAGATGCAAGAAGATAAGCACATATTGGAAGAAGCCCCGCTCCTTTTCGGAATGGAAAAGAGGCTGCCAGAAATGCCTGAGAATTATCTAGATCATCTGGATGAGGTCATACTAAAGAGAATCAGCATCCAAGAGAATGTAGGGAAGATCATCGGGATCAATCCAATATTCAAATGGGCTGCTGCAGCTGCAATCGTTTGCATTGTTTGGTTCTTCTCTATGAATAAAGAATATATCTCTGATGTGATTACTGAAGCTTTCGTTGAAGATTTAGACCTTGGAACATTGACGGTAGATGAAGTAGATGATTATCTGGAATTAGATGATGACCTGATGATGGAAGTCTTCTTGGATGATGTACCTATGGATGAGCCCAGCGCTGAAATGGAATACCTCATACATGATGATCAATGGAATGATGAAATGTTGATCGAATTATAAATTCTAAAACAAGATAAAATGAAGAACTACATAATCCTTTTCATGGCAATGACCATGAGTCTGGGCCTGATGTCCCAAGACCGAAAAGATGAGAAAAGAGAGCAAATAGAAAGCAAACGCGTGGCCTATATAACTGAAAGGGCGGCATTAACCGCACAAGAATCTGAAGCATATTGGCCATTGAGCAAGGAGCTTCGGGATAAGAAAGAGGCTAAGCGCGATGGCATGAAGAAAAAGGACTTTGATTTCGAGCATGCAAGTGATGCTGAGATCGAAGCAAGACTGAGAGCTGGAGCACAGAATCAAGTTGAAGCAGAGAAATTAGAACTAGAATACTTAGATAGGTTCATCAAGGTCCTTGGCGCACGTAAATATGCAACCGTCCTTAAAGCAGAGAAGGATTTCAGAAGGGAGATGCTGAGAGAGTTCAGGGATTCTCCAAGACCTGACCGTCCTGAGAGACCTAGTGGATCTTTGCCCAAGTGATTCCATAACCATCTGAGCATATAAAATACCTAGCGTATGGTTTGATTATTCTAATCGCCCTAAGGAAATTTCCTTGGGGCTTTTTTATTATAGGCACCGCTGCTAGAATATGTACTTTGGTAGTCAAAGAATCTATTCTATGAAAGTTACTTTTTGCGGAGCCGCGGGTACTGTAACGGGGAGTTGCCACTTACTTACTTTAAAAGATGGTCGTAAGATTCTGATGGATTGCGGCCTCTACCAAGGCTATGAGATAGACTTGGAGAATTTCAATGAGACCTGGGTCTTCGATCCAGCCGATATGGATTTCATGATCCTCTCTCATGCACACATAGACCATTCTGGCCGCATCCCTAAACTGGTCAAAGATGGCTATGATGGGCCCATTATCAGCACATACGCCACGCGTGACTTAGCTACCATCATGCTCATGGACAGTGCATTCATACAAGAAAAGGATGCGGAGTATAAGACAAGGAGAGCCGCAAAAAAGAAGAACAACACTCAGGTGTATGAGCCACTTTATACTGGTAAAGACGTGGAGAAATGCATGAATCGATTTATTGGGGTCGGTTATGGAGAATGGTATGATGTAGCTCCAGGTATACAATTGCTTTTTAGAGATTCAGGTCACATTCTCGGGAGTGCCAGCATCACCTTGCGCATCAAGGAAGATGGTGAACAGAGAACCTTCGGGTTCACAGGTGACATAGGAAGACCTGAGCGGCCCATCTTAAAAGACCCTGAACCTATGCCTCATGTGGAATACTTGATCTGCGAATCGACATACGGAGGGAAATTTCATCCAGCTCCTCCTCATGAGAAAGTAGGATTGCTCGATGTGATTATGAAGACCTGTGTGGAGCAAAAAGGCAAGCTCATCATTCCCGCGTTCAGCATCGGGCGCACCCAAGAGATCGTCTATATGATGGATCAAATGGTCAATGAAGGACTCCTGCCTGAAGTCCCCGTGTATGTTGACAGTCCCTTAGCTATAAATGCTACGGATATCTTCAAAACCCATCCTGAATGCTTTGACAAGGAGATCATGGAATATCTGATGATGGATCCTGATCCATTCGGTTGGAGCAAACTGATATACGTTAAGAAAGCAGAAGATTCAAAGAAGATCAATGATAGAAAAGGTCCTGCTATTATCATCTCCGCTTCAGGAATGATCACTGCAGGAAGGATCCTTCACCACGTAAGAAATAACATCGAGGATCCGCGCAATACTATTCTGATCGTTGGATTCTGTGCCGAGGGAAGCATAGGTGCTCAGCTCGCCAAAGGCGCTAAAACGATTAAGATATTCGGGGAGGAACACCCTGTGAAGGCTCAGGTGGTTCGCATGCATTCATTCTCGGCACATGGAGATCAGAAAGAAATGCTCGATTATCTTGAAAATCAAGATCGAGATAAATTGAAGGAGATCTTTCTTGTTCACGGTGAGGAAGATCGGCAGAAATTATTCAAAGAAGCCTTGCATAGCGCTGGATTCAAGAAGGTGACTATTCCTAAGTTAAAATCTTCATACGACTTAGCATGAAATTCTTCCAAGGACTTAAAGTGGTCGAATTGGCCTCGGTGCTTGCTGCACCCGCAGTGGGAATGTTCTTTGCCGAATTAGGTGCAGAGGTCATCAAAGTGGAGCATAGAAAAAAGGGCGGTGACATGACCCGGCAATGGAAGTTGAAAAACGAAGACCCCTCTTCTCCCATCTCAGCCTATTTCTCATCTGTGAATTATCGCAAGGAATATGTGGATCTGAATCTGGGAAATCCCGATGATCTGCTGAAATTAAGAATGCTCATCTCTGAATCAGACATCTTCTTGAACAATATGAAAGCCAAATCTGCTCAGCGATTTGGATTGGATAATGAATCATTAAAAAATGAATACCCCAGACTGATCCATTGCGAGTTGAGCGGATTCAAACATGATGATTCCAAGGTCGCTTTCGATGCTGTATTGCAAGCTGAGACAGGGTACATCAGCATGAATGGTTCCAAGGAACATGCCGCCAAACTCCCCGTAGCATTCATCGACCTTATGGCGGCACATCAGATGAAAGAGGCGATATTAATCGCCTTGCTGGAGAGAAGTAAAGATGGGAAAGGAGCACATATCACCTGCAGCTTGGAAGAAAGTGCGCTGGCTTCATTGGCAAATCAAGCTTCCAATCAACTTATGGCTTCTCACGAGGCAATACCCATGGGAACTTTACATCCGAATATCGCGCCTTATGGGGAGATTATGGAACTGCGTGATAAAGTGAAATTCATGCTCGCCATCGGGACGGATACGCATTTTGAGAAGTTGTGCGAGATACTCAGTTGCAAGGAGCTTCTGAAGCAAGAAAATTATTCAGATAATCAGTCCCGAGTCATGCATCGCACAGCGCTGCATGTGCATTTGAAAAATGCTGCGAGCAAGATGACCGCGACAGATTTTGAAAAGGCTTGTTTGGAAAATTCAGTTCCCGTAGGAAGAATCAAGGGATTGGCTGAAGTGATGGAATCACGTGTTGCAAAGGAGATGTTGAGAGAAGAAGAAATCGAAGGGAAAGATACCAAGAGACTTAGCTCCTTGGCCTTTCAAATTAGTCGTTAGCAACCTGGAATTCCTTTAATTTCTTATTGAACAATTTCTTCAAGGCATCCAATTCCTCCTGGGACAGACTTTTTCCGAAATAATACGTACGCCCATTCACTTGGAATTGCAATTCTCCTCTGCCTATTGACCAGAAAGAATCCTCAAACAAAGCAAAGAATCCTAGTTCCTTTACCCTGTCCTCCATAGGAAAGACCTTGGAAGTCGGATGTCTGAAGGCTTTGCCCAGGTCAGAAAATGCTTCCTTGATCATCAACTCGTCCTTTTTCAAGAGTAGACTTTCCCTTCCTTTCCATTGCCAATATAGCGCTCGGAGTATCCTGAATAGATAATATGCCCAGAATCCCAAGAAAACGAAGAGCACCACGCGCAATTCAGCTTCAGGATCCAAACGGCCCAATTCCTGGAACACGAGCGCACCTATCAGCAGCCACGCAATGAACCAGATAAGACGTAGCATAGGTCTGTTCCCACCTTCCTTTCCCAGTATGACCATGCTGAGTCTCTCCTGATCCTCCTGATAGCTGATCCGTTCTCCTATATACTTCAATGTATCTTCCATGGCCTGATATGCGCTGCAAAGAAACCAATAATGTTCCTTTTCCATTCAGCCTTTATGAATGGATCCCAGCAGAATTAGCCGTATTTTCATCGAGACCAAAGACCAGACCTTATGAAGATGCGCACTCGCTTACTGCTTTTTTTGACTATGACTAGCAGCTTATTCCTACAAGCCAGCCACATCAGTGGTGGTGACGTATCAGTGAAACATATCTCAGGGAATTCCTTTGAGGTGACCTTGCAGTTATTCAGGGATTGTATCAATGCAAACCCTTCAGCACCTCTGCCTGAAGATCTAACTGTCTTCTTTTATCAAGCTGATACCGATATCGTTACTGACAGCCTGTACATGGTGCTTGGGCAGGTTATCTTTCCGATATTGGGGGATGAATGTTATGAGCCTGAGATCTGCATTGAGATAGGTGTGTATGTTGACACACTTGAATTGGATGATTATGCGGCTGGCTATTATCTCTCTTGGGAACGCTGCTGCCGTGTTGCTCAGACCACGAACTTATTCGATGCAGGAGCTGAAGGCATGGTCTTCACGGCCAGCATTGCTGATCCCGCCTTGGAGAACTCCAGTCCAAGCTTTGCTCCCTATCCGAATGACGGATATTTCTGTGTATCCGCACAAAATCAATTCTCCTTCGCAGCTGAAGACATTGATGGAGATTCTTTGGTCTATTCGCTCTCTACACCCATCAAGGGAAGTTTTGCTAATAGCGGACTTCCTGACCCCCTCGGTGGTGGTCCTATGCCTTTCGCGGATATTCCTTGGGACACCGGTTATTCTTTGGCCAATATCTGTGGTGGGGCTCCCATTATGTCCATAAATACAGAGACTGGACTCATCACTGCATCGCCTGATATGCAAGGCTTCTTCGCATATGGTGTGGTGGTTCAAGAATTCAGAAATGGAATACAGATAGGTGAAGTGCGCAGAGAAATCACCATGGAAGCTACGCTTTGTGAATTCGATATAGCTCCTGATTTCCTGGGATATAACGTCACCGACACCATTTTTATCCTCCCCTTCGTGGCGAATACCATCACTGTGAATATCGAGGATAATCCCACGGATACCATTTTACAGACTGTGCTCTACTTAGAATCTGAGCTCTTCTCAGGTGACTTTGAGATTCTAGCTGAATATGAGATGTTGCTCAATGTTCCCGGTTCAATACAAGGCATCATCACCTGGGACAGTCTTACCTGCGATTATGTGCGTGATGAACCCTATTGGGCTTATTTCCTTACTGAGTCTACCAATGTCTGCACAGGTGAAACTTCTTATGATACCTTGAACCTTGCCATCGTAGTCTATCTGCCGCCCAATATCAGCACATTTTACACGAGTCCTTCCACTGATTTTAATCTCATATTCGGGCAAGAGGATACCTATGAATTCGATGTGACTGCAGTGGATACCAATCCCTATGACACGCTCTCTCTTAGCCTAATCACCGCGCCTGATTTTGGATTTAATCCCGTCAGTTTCGAGCCCGATTCTGCACTGTCAGAAGTGGATTCTCCTTTCCAATGGATTATCACCTGTGCAGACATCCGTGAAGAACCCTACTTGATTGATTTTCAGACCATCACTTCGCGTTGTTTTACCAGGGATACGGTCTATCATCAGGTTGCATTGAATGTCAGTTTTCCTGTTGACGAACCTACCATATTAGAATCCCCGCTTTTCGGCCTCGCATACTATACGGTCTATGAGGACAGCGTGTATTGCTTCGATGTGCGAGCTACGGATCTGAATAACATAGACACACTATTTATCAGTGTAGTGCGTGATGTGGACATATTCAATGTGGATCATGGAGCCAGCTTCGCTGATAGTTCTGGATTATTCGAAGTGAGCTCGGAGTTCTGTTGGACTCCCCTTTGCGAACATGTGCGCGCAGAACCTTATCACATGGATTTCCAAGTGACCACTAAGAACTGTGATATTATCCAAGTCATAGAGCATTCCATGGATATCTATGTGGGTACTACTTCCCTCGGAATTCTAGATACCGTTCCCAATGTTATGACGCCAAATGAGGACACCTATAATGATGTCTGGCGCATTGCCCATAAACCGGATTATTGCGTCACTGATAAGCAGATAATCATATATAACCGCTGGGGAATACCTGTCTATGATTCCTTTGATCTAGGAGGACAATGGGATGGAAGATTGAATGGTGACCCAGCTTCAGAAGGACAGTATTTCTATACTATCAATTATAAATATTTACAAGATCCGCGTAATTATAAAGGCAATATCACGCTCATGCGTTGAGCTCGACTTGTTCTTCATATAAATCCACGTACATAGGTAGGATCTTGTGCACATCGAAACGCTTGCTCTGATTTGTTGCTGCCTCTTTGAACCTTACATAGCGTTCAGGGTCAGAGAGAATATGAAAAGCGTTCTTGCAGAGGGCTTCTACATCGCCTACAGCTCCCAAGAGTCCAGAAACACCATGCTCAACCACTTCAGGGATTCCGCCCGTATCGGTGGAGACCACAGGGATTCCGCAAGCCATAGCTTCCAGCGCGCTCAGCCCGAAACTCTCATGCTCTGATGCTTGGATATAGAGGTCAGACAAAGCCATGATCTTCTCCGGTCTTTTCAGTTTACCAAGGAGTTGAACGGAGTCACATGTATCCAATTCTTTACAAAGCTGCTGCACCCTGCTGCGCTCAGGACCATCACCTATGAGCAATAAACGTACAGGCATGTCTTGTTTCAATTTCGCAAAGGCATGCAGGATATCATCTATGCGTTTCACGGGTCTGAAGTTAGAGGTATGCACCAAGAGCATCTCTCCATTCGGGGCGTAGGATTTTCTTAATTCAGGATCAAATAATCCATGATAGCGCTTCAGATCCACGAAATTAGGAATGACCTGTATGTCACGGTCCACATGGAAATTATTCAAGGTATCCTTCTTCAGACTCTCAGATACTGCGGTGACAGAATCTGATTCATTGATAGCGAAAGTAATCACCGGCTCGAAGCTCGCATCCTTTCCAAGCAGGGTGATATCTGTCCCATGGAGCGTGGTGATGAAAGGGATGTTACGGCCTTTGCGTTGGAGGATGGCTCTTGCCATAAAAGCGGCTGATGCATGCGGAATAGCATAATGCACATGCAAGATATCCAGATTATGATACTCTACCACTTCGACCAATTTACTGGTCAATATGAGCTCATAAGGAGCATACTTGAAGAGCGGATATTCAGTTACTGTGACTTCATGGTAAAAGATATTGGGAAGAATGCCCCCCAGTCTTACTGGCTGGTCATAGGTGATGAAATGCACTTCATGGCCTTTCTCAGCCAAAGCGATACCAAGCTCCGTAGCTACCACTCCTGAACCACCGAAGGTGGGATATAGTACAATGCCGATTTTCATAGGTGGCGAAGGTAAGGCTCTTTAAACCAGAATATGTATTCCTTCTTCATGGAAAAGAATCAGATTCTTGACAGCCCAATTTCCTGAATTCACAGCTTTATCAATCTGTAGGAAGAGCTCAATTGTGATTCAATATCGGTTAATTGAAGGATATATATTCCTTGGCGCCACTCTGAAGTATTGATACTCACAGCTGAGTCTCTGATCTTCCCCTGATGAACAATCTGACCAAGCGATGACCAGACCTTAAAATAGGATTCGCTTGAATATTTTTCAATATTAAATGAAAGCTCGGTAGAAAATGGATTGGCTAATCTCAGTTCAGCAAATGTGTATTCATTGTCCAGACCAGATGTCATAGAATCTCCATGGATATCGCACTCATATTCCCAAGGATTTAATTCAATGGGGGCAGGCTCATCAAAGAGCACTCCTTCAAAGGCAGGATAATCAGTAGCATATCTATAGGCCCTAAAGACATTTGACCCTGGCGGATTTACCCCTTGGCTCACTGGGCCAGTGGAACCGTCAGGGTTCTTATAGGTCCAATGCGTTTCTTGATCCTCATCTATCTCGAATATCCTTCCTGTCTGACCTTCACAGATAAGCAGGTTCCCATTGCTCTGCATCTGAACTCCTGAAATATTCATAGAGAAGAAATCAGGCGCTTCATAATGCCAGAGGAATTCTTCAGGACCATAAGGATCTAATCCGATCTCATCAAAGACACCTTCATTATCATAAGGAAGGGCAAAACGCTCAACAGCGGAATTAAATCCTGCTCCACCTCTATTATTGAATACCAATATCTGACCGGCATAGGGAAGTCCTTCAGTGATCCACTGTACATCATGTTGTTGAAAGAACTTTTGGTCAGCTTCATCACCTCGTGCATAAGCCGCTGGATTCCCAAAGCGATAAAGGATATCACCCCCTTTCCCATAATTCCCTCCTGCATGTGTCTGAACTTCTTCAGCATCAGTGCTGTGATCTATGATCCACATTTCTTTCAATCCATGAGAGCTGATTATTATCAGATCCAAATCTGGATTATAGTCTACCGCATTGCAATGCATCCAATCACTATTGGCGCTTGTATAAGGGTAATTAATGTCCAACAGTTCGGGATGCTCGGATATCGCTCCAAAGGCAGGCAGGCTGTTATCGAAGTCTTGAACAAGGTGATCCCATGCTTTCCACTCCCAAACTATGTTGGCACTGGAATTACCGACCTTCTCTAATTCAATAATTTTATCTGGCCAAGTCTGAATCAATACTGTATTCGGATCCTTACCTAATTGAATCGCCTCTTCAATACTGTGCTTATCCCATGAAATAGCAAGAATATTTCCATTAGGAAGTATCTCTATATCATGATGTAAATGGTACTCCTCAGTAGCGTATTCAAAACTCCAAACAAGGTTTCCATCCCAATCGAATTCCTCTATCCTACCTCCTTTTCCGCCTCCATTAAAAAAGGAAGAAGGCAGTGCTCCTGCTCTATATAGATGCCCATCCTCATGCAAGTAAGCCACTGCTCCAGGTCGGTAATCACTTTCCCATTGATGCACTGAATTTCCGCAATTATCTATAAGATACGTGGTGAAAGAACTCATTGGTGCAAAGAGCGTGTAGCCATTGAATGATAGGCTATCATTCTGGAATATACCAACAGTCTGCTGACTCTGCCCAATAAATGGAATTAAAATGAAAATTGAAATAAAAGCCTGTCGCATGATTCAATGGTGAAGGTAGAGTAAATATAGGCAATTCAACTCTTGCCAATCACCACAGCACATGGCCCTGATATTCTTGATATCTTCCAGTAATTTCCTGCTGCTCCTACGCCCCTTGTCCCTATATTCATTTCCTCATTGATTCCAGCACCCATAGGCGCTAATACATTATCCTTAAAGCACTTAGAACGATATGTTCCTGATCTTCGATACTGAGACTACTGGTTTTCCGCTCCGTTATGGAGCTCCCCATAGCGACCTGGATGCATGGTCATCAGCCCGTATGGTACAAGTCGCTTGGCAGATCCATGATGCGCAAGGCAAACTCATAGAGGTCAAGAATTTCATCATACGCCCTGAGGGTTTCACCATCCCTTATAATGCCGAGAAGATCCACGGCATCTCCACGGAGCGAGCGCTCAAGGCCGGTATGCCTCTGGATCATGTACTCAATGAATTCGAGGCTGCTCTGCTTAAAACCGAATTCCTCGTAGGTCATAACGTGGAATTCGACCTGGGTGTAGTGGGTTCTGAGATGATGCGCGCAGGGCATGAGACCAAGCTCTTTGAGCTGAAGACCCTTGACACTAAAACTGAATCTACTGACTACTGTGAACTCCCTGGCGGAAAAGGCGGCAAGTTCAAATGGCCTACGCTCACTGAGCTCTATACGAAACTATTCGGGAAAGCATTTGATGAAGCGCATAATGCATCTGCCGATGTAGAGGCTACTACGCGTGCCTTCTTGGAGCTTATACGCATTGGTGTTATCACCCCTTTCCAGCTGGGTAGAGATGTGGATTTCCTTCAGTATTTCCAAGAGGCCAATCCGAATAAGATCCAACTCATAGGCCTGAACATTGAACCTTATAGTCCTGTCACGGATCAAGTGGAAAGCACTGAAGATGAATCGCAGGGTGAGGCACTTGATGAGCAAAACTTAAAAAAGGCCAAAGGTGTTTTTTCGCATTTGCATAATCACAGCCAATTCTCTGTGCTGCAATCTACCAGCCAGATAGAAGACATGGTCCTTGCCGCTAAGGAAATGGGCATGGGCGCTGTGGCCATCACAGATGATTGCAATATGTTCGGGGCATTTCAATTTACCCGCGCTGCTAAATTGCATGGGATCAAAGGGATCCTGGGATGTGAATTGAACCTGTGCAGAGATCACGCGAATAAATCTGAAAAGGACAATGGAAGCCATATCGTTATTCTGGCCAAGAATAAAAATGGCTATCATAATCTCGCCAAACTTAGTACCAAGGCTCATGTAGACGGTTTCTATTATGTGCCGCGCATAGACCGTGATCTTTTGCTCCAGTATAAGGAGGATCTTATGGTGATCAGCGGTGGACTCTTCGCTGAGATTCCTTCCCTGCTCTTGAACGTGGGTGATCAACAGGCGCTCGAAGCTGTGCTTTGGTACAAAGAACATTTCAAGGATGATTTCTATCTGGAGCTTTGCCGTCATGGCTTGGACGAAGAGGAAGTGGTGAATAGGAGGCTCATCCAATGGTCCAAGGAATATGATATCCAACTCATCGCTGCGAATAATTCCTACTACGTTCGAAAGGAGGATGCCATGGCCCAAGATGTCCTGCTCTGTATAAAGGACGCGCAGAATCTGGTGACGCCTAAGAGCTATAGCACCCGCATTTCCCGCACGGAGCGTTTCGGATTACCGAGTGATGATTTCTATATGAAGGATCAGGATGCTATGAAGGAACTCTTCATGGATCTGCCTGAGGCCATTGATAATATCCAAGGGCTCGTTGACAAATGCGAAGCCTATGACCTAGTGAGGGAAGTATTGCTCCCCAACTTCGATATCCCTGCTGAATTCATAGATGCTGCTGATGCAGCTGATGGTGGCAAACGCGGTGAGAATGCTTACCTGAAGCACTTGACTTTCTTAGGTGCTGAGAAGCGCTATGGAAAATTAAGTGCGGAGATCCAAGAGCGATTGGATTTCGAGTTAAAGACTATTGAGAATACAGGTTATCCAGGATATTTCTTGATCGTGCAGGATTTCACGAATCAGGCGAAACTCATGGGCGTTTCTGTGGGTCCTGGAAGGGGATCGGCAGCGGGGTCGGCTGTGGCATATTGCACTGGAATCACCAATGTGGATCCTATCAAATACGACTTGCTTTTCGAGCGTTTCTTGAATCCGGATCGTATCTCCCTTCCTGATATCGACATAGATTTCGATGATCGTGGCAGGGATAAGATCATCGAATGGGTGGTGAATAAATATGGCAAACAGCAGGTGGCGCAAATCATCACCTATGGTACCATGGCTGCCAAATCATCAATACGTGATGCTTCTCGCGTGATGGGACTTCCCCTAGCAGAAGCGGATAGATTGGCCAAACTCATTCCTGATCTTTCGCTCCAGAAGATTTTCAATCTTTCTGAAAAAGAACTGAAATCTAAAGCAGGAGATGGTTTCGATAATGCCATGACGCTGCGTAAGATCCTGGCTGAGGACAGTGAATCTTCACGTACACTTTCGCAAGCCATAAGCATTGAAGGCATCATGCGTAACACAGGTGTACATGCATGTGGGGTGATCATCACTCATACGGATATCAGCAATCTGATTCCTGTTACTACTGCCAAAGATTCTGACCTGCTGCTCACCCAGTTCGATAACTCGGTGGTAGAAAGTGCGGGATTGCTCAAGATGGATTTCTTGGGATTGAAAACATTGACCATCATCAATGACGCCATTGAACTGATTGAAGATCGACATGCATTGCGTATAGATCCTGATACGATTCCACTTGATGATGTGAATACCTATCAGCTCTTTCAGCAAGGAAAAACCGTTGGAATATTCCAATATGAATCTGCCGGAATGCAGAAGCACCTTCGGGACTTGAAGCCTGATTGTTTTGAGGATCTGATTGCTATGAATGCCTTGTACCGTCCTGGACCCTTGGCCTATATCCCTGATTTCATCAAGCGTAAGAATGGCATACAGAAGGTGGAATATGACCTTCCTGCGATGGAGGAATTCCTAAAGGATACGTATGGGATCACTGTCTATCAGGAGCAGGTCATGTTGCTCTCTCAGAAGCTTGCCGGATTCACTAAAGGTGAAGCGGATACCTTGAGAAAAGGGATGGGGAAAAAGCAGAAAGCCGTCATCGATAAGATGTGGCCTAAGTTCCTCGAAGGCTGCACAGAGAATGGACATCCTGAAGAGAAAGTAGCCAAGATATGGAAGGACTGGGAAGCCTTTGCATTATACGCATTCAATAAATCCCACAGTACCTGCTATGCGCTGGTGGCTTATCACACGGCCTATCTAAAAGCGAATTATCCCGCTGAGTTCATGGCCTCTGTGTTGAGCAATAACTTGGACAATATAAAATCTGTGACCTTCTTTATGGATGAGTGCAAATCTATGGGTGTGCGCGTGCTGGGACCTGATGTGAATGAGAGCGCTTATCGTTTCCGCGTGAATTCTAAAGGCGAGATACGCTTCGGGATGGGAGCTATAAAAGGTGTGGGTGAAGCGGCTGTTCATTACCTGGTCGCGCAGCGGAAAGAAGAAGGTCCGTTCAAGGATCCTTATGACCTGGTGAAACGCATAGACTTGCGCAGTGCGAACAAGCGTTGCTTGGAAGCTATGATCCTGGGAGGCGCTTGGGATAGCTTCGGATATAAGCGAAGTCAATATCTGGCTCCGCTTTCTGAAGGCACTACATTCTTAGATGAGCTGAGCCGTTTCGGGCAGGCTTTTCAGCAAGGAAGTAATGGCCCTGCAACCCTCTTCGCAGATACCGAGGAGATAGAATTAAAACAACCTGAGGTGCCTGTGATTGTGCCATGGAATACGATGGAAGTTCTTCGCAGAGAAAAAGAAGCGATAGGTATCTACCTCTCAGGACATCCCTTGGATGATTACATCATAGAGCTGCGTTATTTCTCCAAAGGAAACCTCAGCATGCTCCAGAATATGGAGAAAGTGATCAACCGCGAAATGGCGCTGGGCGGAATCCTCAATTCCGTGGACCACCGTGTGAGCAAGGCCGGGAAGCCATGGGGCTCCTTCAGCATGGAGGATTATAAAGGCAGTTATGAATTCAGATTATTCGGAGAGACCTATTTAAAATACCGCCATTTGATGGATGTAGATTTCTTCCTCTTCGTGAAGGGGGCCGTGCGAGAAAAATCATGGCGTGATAAGGATGGTGGAGAGACGAAGCGTCTGGAATTCGAGATCATGAACATCGAATTATTGACTGAGGTGAGAGAGAAAATGGCGAAGAAGATTACCATAGACTTGGAGTTGGACGACTTGGATGAAAATCTCCTAGATAGCCTGAATAAACTTCTTTCCAAGAACAAGAAGAAAGGCGGATGCAGCATACGTTTCGAGGTGAGCGATAAGAGCAATGACACCAAGGTGGAATTGCCATCACGCAGCATCAAGGTAGATCCGAGTAATGATCTGCTCGATAGCTTGCAGCGCATGAAACAATTAACTTATAAATTGAACTAAGCTGGGTGATGATCGTTGCGAAGGGATTGAAAAAAGCATACGGAAGCCTGGAGGTCTTGAAAGGTGTAGATCTTCAAGTCGAAAAAGGCGAGATAATCAGCATCGTAGGTGCATCAGGGGCTGGGAAGACTACTCTTCTTCAACTCCTGGGAACATTAGACCGCAGCGATTCTGGCCATGTGAGCATTGCCGGCCAAGACCTGAGTCAGATGAATGACAAAGCACTGGCAGCTTTCAGAAATAAACACATTGGATTCATCTTCCAGTTCCATCATCTCTTGCCTGAATTCAGTGCTTTGGAGAATGTATGTATCCCTGCTTTTATTGCGAAGGAAGATAAGGCCAAGTCTGAAGAAAGAGCGCTCTATCTCTTGGATACTTTAGGACTGAAAGCAAGAGCTGATCATAAACCTTCAGAACTTTCAGGTGGTGAGCAACAGCGTGTGGCGGTAGCTAGAGCCATGATGATGTCCCCTGATGTGATATTCGCTGATGAGCCTTCAGGAAACTTGGACTCTGCGAATGCGCAGTCCTTGCATGAGCTCTTTTTCAAACTCAGAGATGAGCATGGACAGACCTTTGTGATAGTCACTCACAATGAGGAATTAGCTGATATGGCCGATAGGAAATTGGAGATGAAAGATGGGCGGTTCTCTGACTGATTGGGCTTTAATCAGCCAAAAAAAAGAAGCTCCTGACCGGTCAGATCAGGAGCTTCACCCAAATTTTTAATGCGCTATAATGCGCTTGAGAGCCTTCTTCTTCCCAGATGCTCCAAGAGTATTATAAAATTCTTCATCTCTTATTAATTTTTGATACTCAATGTTTTACCATTGAGAAAATCTGCTCGATATCCTGGATCTTCCAGTTATTCTGGTCAATGGCTTCAAGTACCTCCCTCCTATTCCTGAAGATTCTACCCATCTGATCCCTGAAACTGGATCTGTAAATCCGTTCTGTATATCCGTCATGGGTCACATAGACCTGCAGCGTTCGACCATGGCTACCCTGAAGGCGACTGATTTCATTTCCGAGATTGGAACGATCTACATAGTTATGTTCTAGGTAATGAAGTTCTATGTCTCCATTGAATACCTCACGCATAAAATAGCTGTATCCATTGACCTTCATAGAACGATAGTTCTGGCCATTCATGCTGAAACCACTAATTTCATTAGCCTTATAGGCCTTCCAACGTTCACCATCCTCTTTGAATCTAACCTTATTCAAGAGCCCTCCGAATATCACCTTCCCATACTTCATGTCACCATGTAGGGTGTCCTTCTCTACATTGACTATGTATGAACCGAAATCTGTGGCTTTTTCATGTTCAATATTCCACTGTGCATGCAGAGAGGAACTTGAACAGAAAAGCGATATGATGATTATATTTTTCCAGGTCATGGCTTCCATTGGTTTAAAAAAAAAGAAGTGCATCCAATCGGATGCACTTCCATTTATCTGAGCTATTGAAATGTAAACTCTTTCTTCTGATTCTCCTTCTTCACACCATTTCAATTACCAGCTCTTAAACATCCTATTGGTTAGTCGATTCATAGGGTATTACGCCCTTAAAGCCCAGATGGTTTCATTTAACAATAAAATATTTCTACGTATTTCATCCATAGTATATAAATGTCACTGAATATCAGGGAGTTAAGCCTCAGAATTAGGCCAATATTTCTTTGGCCAATTCGGCTGTAGTCAGGCGCCAATCAAGCTTTTCCAAAGCAAAACCATGCATAAGTCTTGGGTGTTCTGGATCATTCCGCATCTCCATCGCGAAGTCATGAACGGCCTTCATGTCTATAATAGAATCATCATTGGGAATGTAATGGTAGAAACGCTTTCCGGCAGTGCCTTCTATATCAGGCATGGTATTGCTCTGGATGAAGGGAAGACCTCGGCTATAATAATCCCTGCTCTTCAGATTGGTGGTCTCCTCGAAGTGGATCAGGTAATTCTCCAAATTACTCACTCCTAGATCCACCTCATCAATGAGTTTCTCCAGATTCTCATCTGATAGTCTCCCCGTTAATGTCACGAAGGGACGTTCATATCGCTCTTTCTGTTTGTCTGCATTCCCAGTGATATACAATCTGAATCTCAGTGCTGGAAATGCTTCTATGCTGCGGATCAATCTATCTAGCCCTGCCCACTTCTGCTCCGTAGCACTGCCTTTCAGGAATATCAACTGAATCTCCTCTCCTTCCCTGAGAACACAGCTACGGTGCTTCACCTCATCTGTACTTACTCCGTCCCTGTTATAGATTAGGTGTAAAGGTTCCTTGCTGTCTTTCTGCAATATGCGCCCAAATTCAGGTGTGAAGGTGACTATGCCGCGAAGCTTGGAGAAGTATTGCTTCATGAGCTTCTTCTCCCTTCTCCAGAAATTAAAATACTCCCACCAGCCAAAAAAGGCGCTGGCTAATGAATGATCCTTAGTAAAATAGCGTTCGCAATAGGTCTCGCGGATCCTGTTGCTGGGCACATATAGAAAAGTCTTCTCTGCTATCAGATCCAATAATCGCTCATAAGCTGGTCCATTTCCGCCATGCCTGAGGAAAATGAGATCATATCCCTTTGCTCTCTTTTCTACGTCCTTATGGATATAAGCTAGATGGAATTGGAGCTTATGGTATGACTGAAAGAATCTGCGCAGCGTCTTGTACTCTGGAAGCCCGACTAGATGAATCTGACCATCGATCATCTCCTCTTTGTGATTCTTTTCGTTGTAAAAGACACCTTCGCTCTTTATCCCTGCCTCATTCAGGCCTTGGAGCTGAGCCCTGACCTTCTTCTGGACACTGGTGACTTTATTACTGCCGCCTATATATATGTAGAGGAGTTTAAGAGCGCTCATGCATAGAGACTTTCCATGTCATCTCCTTCTTGATATTGATCGTCAGAATAATTCAGTATGAATTGGGACTTCTTTCTATTGGCCAAAGCTTCCTTCAGATATCGCTTAGAAACGATCAACATATCAGCCGAGGCGATGCAATCCTCCAACTCCTTGACCATAGCATAAATGTAAGGGAAGTCTACGCGCAGATTGGACATTTCTAGATCCTCATCATAGATGCTCATCTCATACTCTCCTTCTATTCTCAATCTATCAAGCACGCGAAGCATGGGACTTTCACGCAAGTCATCAGAGTCATTCTTAAAACTCAAGCCTAGGAAAGCGATCTTCTTTTTGCCTTTGCTCTTTATCTTCTTAATCAATGATTCTATGAAGGCATTATTACTTTCGATGAGACTTGGCAGCAATGCAAAATCCCTTTCAGATCTAGCAATGAGATATTGAAGTTCTCTCAAATCCTTTGGCAAACAAGATCCTCCGAATGGAAGTCCAGGGCGCAGGTAGCGCTTGGAGATATTCAACTTATCATCGGCAGTGAAGATGGCGTGGGAGTCTTTCACATTCACTCCTTGTTCATGGGCTAGGGAGAAGATTTCATTCGCAAAGACAATCTTCAGAGCGTGGAATGAATTATCAATGTATTTAGAATACTCTGCCGTCTTCAGATCGGTGATGAAGGAAGGTCTTTCCTTATTGACATGAAGTAATTCTATCAGATCATCCACCTTGTCTCCTTTCCTCACTCCGAGTACGAAGCGTCCATAATCATAGAAATCCTCCACCGCTGATCCTTCACGCAGGAACTCAGGATAGAAGACTGGGATGATGGTCCCTTCGCATTCATTTAGGTAGGTATTGAAAACACGCTCTGTGGTCCCAGGGGGAACCGTGCTGCGGCATACAACATACTTTCTGTCGCCTTTCTTGATGTTACGCGCGATGTCTTGGATGACATTATGCAGATAATCCAGATTCACCTCCCCGTCAGCTTTGCTAGGTGTCCCTACGCAGGTGATGATCACGTCTGATTGCCTAACCAGGTCAGCAGGATCATCCATGGGAATGATGGTTCCGTCCTTAATGCCGGCTGCTATAAGTTCATTGACTAGGGGTTCATTGATAGGGCTCCTTCCTTGCCTTACACGTTCTATCTTCTGAGCTTTCACATCATTACAGAGGACGGTATATCCTTGTTTAGAGAGGCAAGCGACATTCACTATACCTACATATCCCAGTCCGAGTACTCCTATTTTCATAATGATCTGCTGATTCCTTGATCGGTGGTAAAGTTCTTAAAATAAGGCAGAGGCATCCAGGCTTATTATTGGCGCTTTCTGCGGCCCGTGGTCATTCCCATTCCGTCCAACCTGAATTCCTCGAAAACCTGTAGATCAGTCTCTTTAAACAGGGGTTCTCCGATGGGCTGAATCAATTCCTTTCCTTCAGCTCTGGGATTCTTGATGGCATCAGAGATGGGATATGCATTCATCTCCTCTCCGGGATATGGATCCAAGAAATTCAAGATGTCTTGTAATTCGAGGCTTGGATCCAGCCATTCCTTTTCCCTTCCTGATTCTAGGATCACTGGCGAGCGGTGATGTCCTACTGCAGCGGTGACTTCGTTACTTACTGTGGTGATGATGGCATAACCATGATGCACTTCCCCTGAATCCTTATCAAGCCATTCATCCCATATCCCCGCGAAGGCAAAGGGCCTTTTCTTATTGCGCATATAAATGAGGAAGGGCTTGCTCAATTTCTCTTTTTCTGGTCCTTCGATAAAGGCATCAGCGATGATTAGACAGCGTTTGTTGCGTATGCTGTGACGGAACATGGGCTTAAGGAAGATTTCCTTCGCTCCTGAATAATTCAGGTCGTTCTCCTTGTTCTTATCTCCCTCGCTTCGGGCATTGAAGATGTATAGTTTCTTTTTGGACCAAAAGGGAGTGTAGCCGAATATAAAAGATTGGATCGTATCAGGTCGGGCATCCGTGATGACCATGCCTTTAGAGCCTGGACCCAGATTGAATGTGGGAAGGAAGTCAAGGAGATCTGCATCGGCTTTTACTTGGAAACGCCTCTCTACCTCTTGAATCTTGGTCACTATGACATATCTACCGCACATATTTTAATGAGGTAGGGCCATCCATTTGATCAATGAATCCGTGGCGGCCTGTTTCTGAATCGCAGTTAGGTCTTTCATTCTGCTTTTATGAGTCCCGCCTTGAACGTCATAGCGAAAGCTGTTCGTGCTTCCATTGGGAATGAAGCCTGTAGAAGACCAAGGATCTAAAGCACCGTGGATGTAAATCATATTCTTACCCCTTTCATCAAGCATTTCCTGGATGAGGGCATGAGTCGCTGGATCATATTTGATGTCGAAGCTCGCTGGAATGAAGGTCTCCTTATTGGACACATCATCTGTATAGAACTTGGTCAAGCCTTTGAATGGGTTTATCTTATAGCCATACATGCCCATCTCGGTATAGGCTTGATAGAAGAATGGAAAGAGGTCAGTGCGGCTATCTGTCGTAAAGAATTCTGGAGAGCCTACGGTGAAGAGGTGCCTGACCTTAGCTTCTAATTGCTCTCTCTCCCCCGGCAAAGCCCAGCAATCAGCATTCCATTGCCAAAATGCGAATTCGTATTCTAATATGCTCAACTCAAAGAATTGCTCCCAAGGAAGATCGCAGTTCAGTTTCTTCTCGGTAGCCATCTGCTTGAATATGCCAAGGGCTAGGTCATAGTTCGTCAACAATTCGAGTTGATTGGCCAATAGACGCTTCTTGCAATCAGGATCACCCACCTTATCGAGGAAAGCATAGATCCGTTCATCTTCCTCTGCCCTATTCAAGGGTGCCACGTATACCACTGAAGCGTCTATATCATCAGGATAGAATGACTTATGATAGGTGACCATCTGACCTCCTTTGCTGATTCCGGTGCTCAGCCATTTACCTTTATAGATCTCGCCCAATTTCTTTCTAATGGCGTGGATATCCTCTGCTGATTGCTCAATGTTCAACAAGGTCCAATCCAATTTCCCTTCAGGCACTGACTCCCCGAAGTAGCGATGCTCGATGAAGAGTTGATTGGCCTTCAATATTTCTGTAGGCTCGGTCAGGAAATCATTGGATGCAGCTGTGTATCCACTCAGGTAAATGACCATGGGCGCATCTATATCTATATGTGATAAGTAGGCTTTCTGGCTAAAAGTTCCTTTGCTCGGATCATGATGATCTAGAGGCTGAGTGACCCTCAGGATATAGGTCTCTCTAGCACTCTGTGTGCTTTTCAAGGAAGATAAGCGCTCATATTGCACCTTAACCTCATCCAAACTCGCTCTGATGTCTTCAGCAGCGGTCTCCGTGGAGACTATGTTCTTAGGTGAGTCACAGGTGAGAGTGCATGTTGCAATGAGCAATATGAGGAGTCTAGGTTGAAAAAGCATGGAAGCAAGTTAAGGTTTATTGATCTTCCAAGTGCAATCCTATGGCCCGCAGTGCTTCAGGTTCTATGTCCGATATGGGGCGTATAGGTGAAGGAGCTGATCCCCGCTGTTGTATATCCTTACGCCACCAGACTACATCCTTCCATGCGCCATTCTTGAATCCAATGTGATCATAGGTCCATATAGGGTCAAACCCCAGCGACCGATGAAAACGCTCGCTTCTTTCATTGGGAGAAGTGATTCCCGCAAGCAAGGTCCTATAACCTTGCAGAGCTGCGAGATCCATTAAAGTCGTGTAGAGCATTTTACCATGACCTTTCCCTTTATGGTCCTTATCCATATAGATTCCAATCTCACAGATCCAATCGTATGCGGCTTTCTTCCTGTAAATACCGGTATAGGAATATCCTTTCAACCCCTGATTATCTTCAAGAACAAGGTAAGCATGCTTTCGCATAGACTCATGAATCTGGTCTAACAAGTATTCCTGGGAAGGAATAGAGGTATCAAAAGTGTAATCAGAATGGGTGACATAGAACCCATATATCCTTGTAATCTCGGGAATATCTCTTTCGGTGGCGTGCCTTATTCTCATTGAACAAGGATAGCAAGGAAGAACGGTTAATCAAATAGGCTTAGAGCCATGACGGTTAGAAGCCTCTGGTTTGAAAGAGACTTGGGAATGTATCTTTTCCCACATTGAATCAGGAACAGGAAGCCTGTAACCATTGAACTTTTCATGCAATACGCTATCCCATTCAGGATGCAAATCTGACTTCTCCATTGGACAGTAGACCACTGTTGATTAGGATTCGCTTCAACTTCAGTCGCGCTTTTGTCAATTGGCTTCTTGAAGAGCTCTCAGAAATGCCCAATGCCTCACCTATCTCTCTGTGGGAATAGCCCTCAATGACGTACATATTAAGAACTGTACGGTAGCCATTAGGCAGTGTCTGTATAGCTTTAAGGATGTCTTGAGTATTAATGCCGTCAATAGCATCAACACTGATTCCAACTTTCCCACTGTGGCAATCTGCGATGTCCAAACTATTCTTCAATGGATTCTTCTTCTTGATCCCGTTCAAGCAATGGTTGATCAATATCCTTTTCATCCATCCTTCAAAGCTCCCTTGGAAGTTGAAGCTGTTGATGTTCCTGTAGATGCGAACAAAAGCCTCCTGGACGTAGTCCTCAGCCTCTGCTGAATCATTGGAGTATCTCATCGCGATGGTAAAGAAGTAGTTCACATACTTCTTATAAATCTGATTGAATGCAGAGACGTTCCCTGCTTTCATGGCGTGTACTAAAGCTGATTCTGTCAATGTATATCTGTTTTTTCTTACACAAATATACTTACTCTAAGACTAAAACCTACTTTTTGTTTATATTTTTAATATATTTATTCCACATTATTATTCTATTGATTTGGTTAAGGGTGAAAAAAGGGGTCTGCGCATTGCTTTGCAGGCCCCTTTGATTTTATACCATATATAGAGGGCCTCTCAACACTCAAAGCCATAAGATGAATCTCCACAAAGGTCATTCTCACTGAAGAACCTACTTCAATGAAATAGATTCAGCTCCAAAGTCTTGAAATGTCCATTTTCACTGCTTTCTGTAGCATTTGAAACGCATATGGGTCGACCAAGACAGTCCTAGCACTCATATCATATACCCTGATATCTACTTTCTGAGCAAGCTCAGTGCTGATGTTGAAGTTCAGGACATTGTCAGCAGGATTAGGATAGAAACTGACCTTATTGTTGGTCAAATATGTGCTTGCCACCAGAGAAGGACGCTTCATCTTTACAGGTTGGTCAACTACTTGGACACTGCGTCAATGGAATTATTGCTGAATGACTTCAGAGCATGTACCTGAGCCTGGCTGCTTCCTCCTTGCCTTTATTCAAAGAGGACTCCTAGTAGATTAGCTGTCACAGCGAAAGTCACTCCTGCGATCATAGCGGCCCATGGAGAGAATACCTAAGCGTCAGAGCTTGTACAGCATAGATTATATCCACAGCGAGCTCACACGATGAATGGGATGTCAGGTTTATTTAAGAAGCGTTGCTGGTCCTTCTGCCACGTTCTTCAGAGCAGGTAATTCCTTCTGGATTCACCCATCTTGTTTTGACCCTAGCGTGTGTTCTACCGAAGGTGAGAGCGGCCAGATCCTGTATTTTCAGAGGCTGGCAAGCGCTGCATGCTAGGTTGCTAGCACCCTATAGGGTCAATTCGAAACTTCCAGCTGGACCAGAACATATGTTATTTGCTGCAAGGGCATAAACAGCAACAAGAACATCATATACCCCTGAAGCAATAGGATCCAAACTGGATGAAATGAGTGCAGTGGAAGTTAGTCCGCTTGATTTAGCAAATTCAACTTATAGGACTTAACAGCTCTAAGCCAAGTTCGGGATTCTTTTTTCTCTTCCTGGACCGAGCCACGAATAAGATCACAAGCCTCTGACTCATCCTCCCATGTCTTCTCCATCCATATAATCTCGCTTATTCTCTCTACCTTTCTTCTGGTTAATGCGATAATTCAGACTTACAGAGAACAACCTGGACCTCCATTGGAAGGTATTCTCACTATAATAGCCTGGCTGCTCCACTACAGACCTGCGCGTCCTGCTGTTGAACACGTCACTTAGGTTGAAGGTCAATGTCCCTTTTCCCTTGAATACATCACGGGAGGTAGCTAGATCCAGACTCGTTATAGACTTCTGACGGCCTTGGACATTATCTTGTCCTGAACGATATCTCAATGAGGCTTGGAAATCCAAGATCTCTTTGAATTCTAGTTTATTGTTCAACCTTCCATTCCAAGCCCAGGTGCTGAATGAATAATCTAGGCCTTCATAGAAACCATTCTGATCATTAAAATAAGCATTCACGCTGCCATTCAGCTTCCATATCTCTGTAATATCCAAGGTGCCACTTATCTCAGCTCCCAGTGAATATCCATTCCCAAGGTTGATAGGATAGGTATAGGTACCTGTATCTCCCGCAAAGGTGACCCGCTGTATGATGCCGTCTTCAAATCTGGCATAGACACTTGTCATGAAAGAACCTTTCTTGGACCTGCCCAAGCGATTAAGCTCTAAATTATGGCTGTACTCAGGATTCAAATCTGGATTCCCCGCAAAGAAATTCCTCGAATCACCATAGCCATAGAAGGGAATCAGGAACCAGAATCTGGGTCTATCTATCCTGCGGCTATAATTCAGTTGATAGGATATCTGTGGACTAGATTTATACGTCAGGAAAGCGCTGGGGAATAGATTCAGATAACTCCGCGGATTCTTTTCTTGTGTCAATAACAACTCGGTGCGTATATCTGAATATTCAGCTCTGAGGCCTAGTTGATATGCCCATTTATTTTTCTCAGATGAGAAGATACCATATCCCGCAGTGATCCATTCATCATATCGCAGGTCATTGGTAAAATCAGGAAGAAAGGTCCACACATCTTCGAACTGTTCTACTTGAAAGTCATTCTGTATTGTCCTGAGTCCTGTCCTGAGTCCTGTCTCGAATTTCTTTCCAGTACCGAAAGGATGTATATAATCTGTCTGAAGAACAAGATTCTGTGAATTCTCTGCATTGGAGGAGCGTTGCTTGAGGATATCTCCGGCCTGATCACTGAAGTCCTGATCTATGATGGAACTCTCCAAGTCTTCATTCAGTGCGCGTTTGATATCGAAAGTCCATTTGCGGTCCTTTACTGAAAAGGTCTTGACCAAATTCAGATCGAATTCAAGATTCTCCGTATCCTCAGTTTCATCCTCATGGCGAGAGGAAGACCGCGTCAATTGTCCAGATTCATCAAAGTCATCGTATGTAAGGTTCAGAGTATTATTCCCTTCTGCTTTAGACACCAGTCCTGAGAATGTCAGTGACCAATACTCAGAGATATTCCATTCTGTGCCCAATCTGAAATTAAAACTATTCCCTCCTCTTCGGTGTTTTCTTTCGTTGACGAATGAGTACGAAGTATCAGCAGTAAAGAAGCGCTGGTCTATGGTTCCGAATCCAGGGTTTTCTTGATTTCTGAATCCCAGGCTACTGAACACATTCCACTTATCACGTCTCCAATTGATGTTCCCTGAGCCCCCATAGAGCGAAGGGTAGCCAGCCGTAAGGTCCACTGACCCATTGATTCCTGGGCCTTGATCCTTTTTCAAGATGATATTGATTATCCCCACTTCTCCTTGCGCCTCATACTTGGCTGACGGATTGGTGATGACCTCTATGGATTCTATGAGATCGCCTTGCAATTGTCTCAATGCCGAATTCCCTGAGATCCCTGTGAGTCCTGAGGGTTTCCCATTGACCAATATCCTCACATTCTCATTTCCTCTTAAGCTCACATCCCCTTCTACCGAGACGGACACTGATGGGATATTATCCAAGATTTCTGCGGCATTTTTACCCCTGTTAGACAAGTCTTGTTGAACGTTGATCACGCGCTTATCTATATATAATTCCATCTGAGAACGTTCACCGGTGATTTCCACCGCTTGGAGCTGTTCTATATCAGTTTGGAGGATAATGGGGCCTAATCTCAATCCTTCAGATCCGACTACAGAAGGGCCTATCCATAAATCCTTGAAGGCAAGGAATCCTATTTTGAAGAGGTAGTTCCCTGGTTTTAGTTCTAGGCTCACTCTTCCGTCCATGTCACTCGCGGCTCCAAGGACGAGAGTGGTATCCTTGACTGTATATGCAACGAAGTTAGCGTAAGGCAAGGCATTGGACTCAGAATCCATGATCCGCGCTCTGACTATGCTAGAGTTCGCTGACTGGGAGAGAAGAGATGATGGAAGCAGTAGAAAAATGACAGCAGTACATGCAAGCATAGAAGAGTGAATCCCAAGGTATAATCTCATGTGGCAAAGTTCAGAATTATATATGGTCGAACATGGAATGAATAATGAAATGTAAAACTCTTTATATTTGCGGCCCGAAATAAGGACCACCCTTACGGTTAAAAGTTTAATGGCGAGGTAGCTCAGGTGGTTAGAGCACAGGATTCATAACCCTGAGGTCGGGGGTTCAAGTCCCCCCCTCGCTACTCGGATAAGGTCTCCCTGAAAAGGTGGACCTTATTGCTTTACTATAGCGAGTAATGGTAAATCTTCACTATATTGCTGCACACGCAAACGCTGGTTAATCTGCCCCATGGAAAAACTTGAACTCGAATTCTTCTTAAGGACCTCTGTAAAAGTCCTATATACTGTAATAAGCACGCCCAGTGGCCTTACGCGTTGGTTCGCTGATGATGTGAACATAAACAGGGATGGTACCTATTCTTTCATTTGGGATGGATCCACCGAGGATGCTAAACTCCTTGCTAAGAAACGCGATGAATTCATTCGCTTCAAATGGCTTGAAGATGAGGAAGATGAGAATTTTATGGAGTTCAAGATTCAGGTGGATCCTATGACCAATGAAGTTGCACTCATTATCACTGATTTCTGCGATGAGGATGAGAAAGATGATACCGCAGGACTCTGGACCAAGCATGTTGAGAAATTAAGGCAGAGCATAGGAAGTTGAATCTTCAATCTCATCACTAGTCCATGCGAAAGCTGAGTCAGCTCGTCATAAAGACCTTCCTTGGGCCGTTCCTGTTGACCTTTATACTTATCCTTTTCATCCTGTTGATGCAATTCGTCTGGAAGTATCTGGATGATTTGATGGGAAAGGGATTGGATATGAGTGTCATATTTGAATTGCTGCTCTTCCAATCTACGAATCTGGTCCAGCTTGCCTTGCCGCTGGCTGTCCTTCTCTCTTCTATCATGACCTTCGGGAATCTAGCTGAGCACTTCGAGCTGGTTGCACTTAAGTCATCAGGACTGAGCCTCATGCGTATCATGCGCCCTCTGACTGTCCTCATCGTCCTAATCGCGGTTGGAGCCTTTTTCTTTTCCAACAGGGTCACACCTTACGCGAACCTGAAATCAAGGTCCTTGCTATATGATATTGTGCACCAAAAGCCCTTGCTCGAGGTGAAGGAGAGCGTCTTCTACAATGGATTGGAAGGCTATAGTATGAGAGTGGGTAAAAAAGATGTAGAGAAGGATATGATGTATGATATCCTCATCTATGACCACCGCGAAGCAGAGAAGGGAAATTCTACTGTGATACGTGCAAAGTCTGGAAAAATGGACAAGACCCTTTCTGGGCGATACATGCTCTTCAGACTCTTCAATGGCCATACCTATGATGAACAAGGAGCTGGAAAACGTATGGATCCGAGTATGCCTTTCGTGAGGTCAGAGTTCAAGGAGATGGTCTTAAGGCTTGACCTCTCCGGTTTCGAGTTCAAAGAGAGTGATGAGGAGCAATGGACCAATAACATCCCTATGCAGGACCTCTCCCAGCTCCAAGTCACCGCTGATTCATTGACCGCACAATTGGAAAGAAGAAAGACTGCCATTCACGCTTACTTGAACAAGAACCTCTATCTGACCAGGGATAGCCTGAAGAAGGATGTGCTTATGAATAATGACCTATATGTGGCTATTGATTCATTGAGCCAGAAGCAAAAAGAAAGGCTCTACCGCATCTCCTTCAACATGGTCAGCAACTCTGCTGCCTATTTGAATACGGCTGAAGAAGATCTCAACAATAGGAAGCTATTCATCAACAAGCACTGGAATGAATGGCATAGAAAATTCACGCTATCCCTTGCCTGCGTTGTTCTTTTCTTCATTGGAGCACCCTTAGGCGCCATCATCAAGAAAGGAGGCCTGGGCCTGCCAGTGGTGTTTTCTATAGTCTTCTTCCTTATCTTTCACATCACCTCTATTACAGGAGAAAAAATGTCAAACTCAGGAAGTTTAGAGCCATTTGAAGGAATGTGGTTAAGTACTGGCGTGCTAATACCCATTGCCGTATTTTTGACCTATAAGGCAGCTAATGATTCGGCACTGTTCGACAGAAGCACCTACGAAAAACTAATCAAAAAGCTACTCTCCCTGACCAAGAGAGTGCGTGTATGAGAATACTTCAACTATGCCACAAGCCTCCTAGGCCTGCCATCGATGGTGGTTGCATTGCCATGAACAACCTTACCAAAGGATTGCTCGAGGATGGCCATGAAGTCAAAGTACTTTGCGCAAGCACCCACAAACATCCATTCAAAGCCCATCTCCTTCCTGATGAGTATGTAAAGAACACGAACATCGAATCTATCTTCGTAGATACCAAGATGAACTTCGTGGATGCATTCTCCAATCTGATCACCCGTGATTCCTATAACGTTTCTCGCTTCTTCTCTACCGATCTGGATATCGCTCTAGAAACGAATCTGAAGGATAAGGACTATGATATAGTCCAGCTAGAGAGCCTTTTCATGACTCCTTATATCGATACCATAAGGAGATTCAGTAAGGCCAGGGTCATCCTGCGCTCGCACAATCTGGAATATAAGATCTATCAGCGCATGGCTAAACTTTCTTCAACTGGACCGAAGAAGGCCTACTTGAACATATTAGCTAGCAGACTGAAGGAATATGAATTAGGGATCCTAGATAAGGTAGACGGTATCGCTACCATAAGTACTGATGACACTCAGAATTTCGAGAATCTGAATTGTAAGACCCCGTTAATGACTATCCCCTTCGGAGTAGATTCCAGTGAATACAGGGTTGAGCGTCCTTATCATTTCAAGCCTACCCTTTTCCACCTAGGAGCTATGGATTGGATGCCCAATATTGAAGGGATGGATTGGTTTATCAAGGAAGCTTGGCCTTTGATATTGAATGACTTCCCTCAGTTCAGCTTACACCTCGCTGGTGCAGAGACCCGCAACTATCAATTGGGAATAAACACTAAGAATCTGGCGTTGGATGGTGAGATACCAAGCGCCAAGAAATACATGCTTTCCAAGGGTATTATGATTGTACCATTGCTCTCTGGAGGTGGAATACGCATTAAAATCATCGAAGGTATGGCCATGGGTAAAGTAGTGATCAGCACTACCATCGGAGCTCAAGGAATAGGTGCAACACATGGCAAGAACATCCTTATTGCTGACAGTGGTGAGGAGTTCCTCCAAAGGATCAAAGAGATCCATGAAAAACCTGAGATGCTGGAACAAGTCTCTTCCAATGCCCGCAAATTCATAGAGCGGCACTATGATAATTCAGTTTTGACCAAGGACTTAGTCAGATTCTATGAGGCCTGCCTGAACAACGGAGTAAGGCATAAGGTTTCCTGAATCCCTTCTCTATTTCCTATGTATCCGCTGAGCAATCAGCTACCTTTGCGGCATGAATGCAGCAGCAAAAGATATACGCTTAGACAGTATTGAAGAGGCCATCGAAGACATCAAGCTCGGTAAGGTCATTATAGTTGTGGATGATGAGGATCGTGAAAATGAAGGGGATTTCATCACAGCCGCTGAATGTGTCACTCCGCAGATTATCAATTTCATGGCCACTCATGGGCGAGGCCTTATATGCGCTCCCCTGATAGAATCTCGCTGTGATGAACTGGGTCTGGACCTTATGGTCTCTCAGAATTCAGCGCAATTCGAAACACCTTTCACAGTATCTGTAGACCTTATAGGTCATGGAACGAGTACCGGAATCTCTACTGCTGACCGTTCCAAGACCATCAAAGCATTAGTGGATCCCGCTACGCATCCTTCAGAACTTGGTAAACCTGGACATATCTTTCCATTGCGCGCTAAAGAAGGGGGAGTGCTCAGGAGAGTTGGACACACTGAGGCTTCTATCGATCTTGCTCGTTTGGCTGGATTCAAACCTGCCGGTGTGCTCGTTGAGATTATGAATGAAGATGGGACCATGGCACGCTTACCTGAACTCAGAGTCATTGCAGATAAACATGACTTAAAGCTCATCAGCATCGCAGACTTGATTGCTTATAGATTGAAGCATGAGACCCTGATAGAACAATTAGTGAATGTGGAACTTCCTACCACTTATGGTGACTTTAAATTGGCCGCGTATCGTCAGATATCCAATGATATGGAGCATCTGGCCCTGATAAAAGGCACTTGGGAAACAGATGAACCTATTCTTGTTAGGGTGCATTCCTCATGCATGACGGGAGACATCTTTGGCAGTTGCCGCTGTGATTGTGGTCCTCAACTTCATCAGTCTATGGAGATGATAGAGAAAGCAGGAAAAGGTGTGGTCATCTATATGAATCAAGAAGGGCGCGGAATAGGCCTAGTCAACAAATTGAAGGCATACAAGCTTCAAGAGGATGGCATGGACACGGTTCAGGCCAATATAGAACTTGGATTCAAAATGGACCAACGTGATTATGGCATTGGTGCTCAGATTCTCCGTGATTTGGGTGTAAGCAAGATGAGATTGCTCTCCAACAATCCGAAGAAGCGCACAGGGCTGATTTCTTATGGATTGGAAATCGTGGAGAATGTGCCCATCGAGATAGGTTCTAACAAGCATAACAAGAAGTATCTCCAGACTAAGAAAGAGAAGATGGGCCATGACCTCCGACTGGAGGATGACCGTATCGCTTAATCCATGGTCCTGGATGCTCTGAAAGCTCTGAGAGGACTTCAGTCCAAGGGTGATAAGGACATTCCCTCCGGGAATTTCCCATCAATCCGATATCATGCTATTCTAAAATTCTCCCGGGAGGAGGACAATGTCTATTTCGTTTCCTGGATCCTTCAATGCCTGAAAAGGAATATGGACTCTATGGAGCAAGCTGAAAAGAACATTGCTCAGGAAATCATCCAAGAAGGAGAAAAATGCCTGGTCCGATATCGAAGCCGCTATGGCAGGGCCAGCTACAACTTTTACCGACCTGAATCATGGTTCCCTGGCGGCAGGATACTGAGAAGGTCTAATACCTTCCAACCCACTGATGATATAGACGACACGGCCATCGCCTATAGAGGTCTAAAAGATGCTGTGGCTTTCGTTCCAGAAATCCGCGAAGCATTGGAAAAGCAAGCCAACGGTTCAGAAGGAAAATTCCTAAAAAGAGGTCCAGAGAAATATCAAGAACAGAAGCTCTATAACACGTGGATCGGAAGTAAAAGTCTCTTCGTAGACCTAGATTTAGTAGTAGTCTGCAACGTACTGATGTTCAATGCCTGCTATGACTTAGAGAAATCAGAGCTGGATAAATCGAATATAGAATTCCTCATAGATGCTGTTCAAAGCGGGCTGCACCTTTCAGAAAAGTGGTCACTCTGTGCTTGGTATCCTATGGATGAAGTCATCCTCTATAATCTCTGCGATCTTATTCAGACAGGGGCTTATCCAGAATTAGACTGCATTAAAGATCAGTTGATCAAAGAATGTCGATCACATATAGAACGTGGACTTCTGCCTGCCGCGCGGATATTGACAGAGAATGCATTGATGAAGGTCAATGAGACCGAAATTAGAACGAAGGATGTAGGATCCTTGGCATCATTCCTGAATGAAAGTGCTTCATTCACCTTCGGGGTGATCCCTCTTCTGCACCCTTTTGATGGAAGGACTGCTCAGCGCATCTCCTCCTCATCATGGTTCAGAATGCACTACAGATGTGACGCTCAGATGCTTACATTCCTGATAGAGCATGAAATTTTGTTCAGAAATAGTGAGCATTAGAATTTCTAACTTGCACACGTTTAGCCTTTGAATTTTTTTAGGTCATTTATAGAATTTTTCAATTTTTTTTCAGTTATGAATTCCAATGTCCAAGGTATCTCTGATACCGCACGTATCGGTGTGTTCTATGATGGGAACTTTTTCCTGCATGTAAGCAACTTCTATAATTATGCCCATGAGCGCAGAGCGCGTATCTCTGTCCAAGGTCTTCATGATTTCATCAGGGATAGAGTGTCCAAGGAATTGAATCTTCCCATGCCGCTCTGCCAAATCGTAGATGCGCATTATTTCAGAGGAAGATTGAATGCCCAGGAAGCTCGCAGCAAGGATAAACTCCTCTATCATGAAAGGGTCTTTGATGATATCCTCATGTCTTCAGGAGTGACCACGCATTATCTTCCATTGAAGACGGGTAACAGAGTTTGGCAAGAGAAAGGCATAGATGTTTGGCTAGCATTGGAAGCATTCGAAATGTCATTTTATAAGCGTTTCTCTGTGTTGGTGCTTATCGCTGGCGATGGTGATTATGTCCCTTTGATCAGGAAATTGAACACCATAGGAACGCGTGTAATGGTCCTTGGATGGGACTTCAGCGCTACCAATGAGAGCGGCTACGAGTTCAACACACGAACTTCACATGACCTGCTCGAGGAAGCTGTTTATCCAGTAAATATGGATGAGGTCATAGATGGAGCTGAGGATGATAATGCTATAGTCAATGCCCTCTTCGTTCCTTCCCGCAACAGTGCGCGCTATAATGCCGATGATTATGAACCAGATGGCAATGAGAGCGGTGAGAACATAGAATCACGTGTGCAGAACATAAAGGATGGCTATGGATTCATACATCGCAGACCCAATAATATTTTCTTCCATTACTCGGCAGTAAGCAATGCTGAATTCAGCCACTTGACGGTAGGAGACCCTGTGCGCTATGACATCTCCCAGAATGAGCGAGGTGAGGACGTGGCAGTGAATGTGGTCTTGATGGTGGAGGAAGTGGAGGTGTGAGCTTGGTTGTTGGTTCTTGGATGTTTTGTTCACTTGGAACTTGGAATCATTGCTCTTGACTAATCACCCCGCCTGCCCCAGCCCTAAAGGGAGAGCCTGCACACAACTCAGTATTCCAATGCTTGCTATTACACCCGCTGGCCGGGTCGCTTTTCCAGTTCTCCATGTTTCATTGACTGAAAGTAGCAAGAAATGGTCTTAGGGGGCAGAGACCCCTTTTTGCTTTGCTCCGAAAAGTTGCGACCTATTGGAATGCAGCTTATTTCATACGTTGCACGTTCTAATGGACCATTTCAAGAGTATTAAAAACCACGGATTAGGCGGGCTAGATTCGCGGGAACGGGGGACGTGGTCTAGATCCTGATCGATGCATTCATCACCAAGAGACAGGTGCAGATTTGGCCAGTTGAGTCATCACCGGATTGCAGATCCTATGGGTTTATTATCGCAGCATTGCTAATGCTCCGAAGCGGGATAACGCGAGTGCTCTCACTTACTTCGCACATAGCTGCTCAACCTAAAGCCAAGATAGAGACCCGCACTGAGCCAGACCATCCCATTGACAACCTTACTGTAATCTGCTTGAATTTCCGAACCTTCGCTGAGATAAAATGCCAGTACTGCGACAGTCAAGAATATAGCTAGAGCCCATTCAGTCTTTCGATAATTCGTCATTTACTCTTTCTGAGATTGTAGAGTATCGCTTGAGTTATAATTGCTCCAGCAACCGCAATCGAGTATGCAACAAGCAGGAAGTTTGCATATTGAATTCTGTCCTCAACAATGAAATTAGCCCAAAGGAACAAGCCTCCTATCAGAATAAAACAGAAGTTGGATATAGTGTTCCAAAGCTTGTAGTTCTTCATAGGTCGACTAATAGGGACTTATTGGCCTCATTGGCGGAGGCACTACATAGGTGTTATCCACCGCATTAGGTATTGTGCCATATTTGCTGGGTCTGTTCAATAAAGTGTGTCACTTGTAAATCTGTCTTTAAAAAGGATGAGCAATTGTATCCTGATAGACCTCCAGTTATGGATTGGTCTGAGAGCCCATTTGCTGGTCACATCCTTTTGCACAAGATAGAGTAGTTTTAATAATGCATCGTCATTGGTGAAGCTCCTCTTTGTCTTTGTAATCTTCCTGAACTGACTGTGCAATGATTCTATCGGATTGGTCGTGTAGACCATCTTACGTATTTCTGCTGGGTAATCGATTAGGTCGAGAGCTTGTGCCAGTTCTCGTTCCAGCTATTGACTACTCTAGGGTATCTCTCCCTCCACTTATTGGAAAAGTCCATCAGTGCTTCCTCAGCCTCCTTTAAGGTATTGGCCTTGTATACTTTCTTGACATCGGCTACGACCTCTCTGTTGTTCTTGTGAGGGACATAGTTGATTGTATTACGCACTTGATGAACGATACAGGACTGTACTCTGGCCTGTGGGAATATGGCTTCTATAGCCTCTTCGAAGCCCTTGAGGTTGTCGATACTAACTATGAGCATGTCTTCGACACCTCTGCTTCTAAGATTGTCCAAGACTCCTAGCCAGAAGGTGGCGCTCTCGTTAGTCCCTATATACATCCCCATCAGTATCTTATGACCATCCTGGTCTAGTCCCATGATGTTCTAGACGGCTCTGGACACGACTCTATTATCCTTGTCCCTCACCTTGAAGTGCTGGGCATCCATCCATACCATCACATATACACGGTCTAGCTCTCTGCGCTGCCATGCTCTAGCATCATCCATGACCTGCTCTGTAATCATCGATATCTTACCGTCAGAGACCTCTATGCCATATATAGTCTCCAGATGACTGCGGATATCCGAGTAGCTCATCCCTTTGCTATACATCGATATGATGTGCTCATCTATGCCTCCAGTCAGGTCAGAACTGCGTTTTGGCAGCAGCTCTGGCTCGAAGCTCCCGTCTCTATCACGTGAGGTGCTGATTGTAACAGGGCCTTGTTCAGTCCGTACACTCTTGCTGCCCTTCCCGTTCTTACGCTTACCTGAGGCCCGACTGTCAACCAAGTGATAATCCAACTCTGAATCCATGGCCTTCTCCAAAAACCGCTTTATCAATGGAGTCAGCACACCATCCTTAGCCCCCAGTCGGCCGCCTTGCATCAATTTACTTATCGCCTGAGTCTCGAAATCCTCGAAATCAAAACGCTCCATTTCTCTTTCTTTCATCTGTGGTCAATCTATGTGTTAATATTGATTGACACACTTTATTGAACATACTCAAAACAGGATTAACAAAACCAGTAACTTTACATTGGTTACGCCATAGCTATGCCACACATTTATTAGAAAGTGGAACTGACTTACATTACATACAGGAATTGCTAGGTCATAATAGTAGTAAGACTACCGAAATTTATACCCACGTGAGCACAAAGAGTATTCAACAGATAAAAAGTCCTTTTGATGATTTATAAGCTTATTTTGATACCTTTAACTAAACGAAACAAACTTTCGCATATACACCTATTTTTGGGTGGCTTTGCGAAAGTTTGTTTCGGGTATATACAAGTTATGGGCAAGTTTAAAAAAC